>Ga0164299_10000008_pt1 | contig 114210 bp, 107 predicted proteins | sample Whisoiple_221_MG_FD_109712 | JGI IMG/M metagenome (GOLD analysis project Ga0164299, IMG submission 109712) | Unamended control soil microbial communities from upstate New York, USA - Whitman soil sample_221_MG | ecosystem: Environmental > Terrestrial > Soil > Agricultural land ...
AGGCAAAAACGTACCCTTCGGGACACAACGAACTGGACGAAATTCGGCTCTACAAAGCCAACTGGAGAGACAAGACGCCGATCTTAATCCGCGTGTCGGGGGTTCGAGTCCCTCCTCCGGCATCGCTTGGCAGGCGAAAACAGCCGCTATCAGGCACGATGTGCCGTCAGGGTGGGCCCTACGAATTCTCCTGAAGCAGCTCTCCGGGCGAGACTTCCAGCGCCTCGGCCAGCCGTTCCAGCGTGGAGACGCGCGGATCGCGCTTGCCCGCCTCGAACCTGCTGACCTCGGTCGCATGAACGCCGCTGCGGTCTGCGACCTTCTCCTGGGTTAGGTCGCGCTGCTCGCGCACACGTCGAAGGTTCCTGCCGAGGCTACCGCCCACGTTGCTCCTTGTCTGCGCCGGTGCCCGACCCGGCCATAGGGAATTTCACAATTTATCAAACCTGCGTCAGAACCTTCGGCGGCTTCAACATCAGCGCGCCGACGACCATCGCCACACACCCCATGATCGAGACGTAGGGGCCGATGCCGACAGCCGCGAGTCCCTGTGCTCCACGCAGTTCATGCCGCAGATCGGCCAGTGCGTAGATCGCCAGCGCGCCGCCGAGCACACCGACCGCCAGGCCGGTCCCCCGCACGATCGAGGCGTTCCGCTCTTTGAAGGCGACAAACGCGGCGGCGGCGCCTGCCAACACAGCCCCCCAGGCCAGACCGTTCGAGCGCCCTGCGGAGGCGAACAGCTGAAACAGGCTCAGATCGCCGAGCAGGATCACCTTCACCCAGGTCAGAAATGGGGATATGGCGAGTGCAGCGCCACCGCAGGCAACCACCACATTCGCACGGCCCATCGGTCGCGGCGCCTTGGCGGCTGCGGGTTGCGGCGCAGCGCGTACATCACCCGTCCACTTCGAGCCATCCCAGTAGAAGAGATTGCCGCTGCCCCTCGGGTCCGGGTACCAGCCCGCCGGAGAACCCTCGTCTCCGCTGCCCGCCTGACTCATGACGTTTCAGCCCGGCAGGGCGGCGCTGGCGCCGCGAAATTCGGAGAGCGTTTCCTCCATCGCCTCGACTTCGGGGGCAACCATCTCGGGCCAGGGCTTCTCGGGGTGCTCGTCGAGGGTCTTGTAGCCGTTGCCGCTGATCACCGCGACCACGGTGTCGTCGGGTCCCAGCTTGCCCTCGTTGGCGAGCTTCATCGTCGCGGCGATCGTGGTGCCGCCGGCCGGCTCGGTGAGGATTCCCTCGGTGGCGCCGAGCAGGTCCAGCGCCTCGAAGATCTCGGGGTCGGTCGCGGTCGCCGCTGAGCCACCCCGCGACATCACCGCGTCGACGACCAGCGGACCGTCGCCGGGGGCGCCGATCGCCAACGAGTGGGCGGCGGTATGCGGCCGCTGCGCCTCGATCTTGCCGCTGCCATCGAGAATCGCGGTGGCGATCGGGCCGCAGCCCTCCGCCTGGGCGACGTGGATCTTGGTCGCGGCGGTCTCCGCCATACCCACCGTCTCCATCTCCCCCAGCCCCTTGTGGACGCGGGAGGAGAGGGTGCCTCCCGCCGCCGGGATGACGAAGTGGTCGGGCGCGACCCAGTCGAGCTGCTCGACCACCTCGAAGGCCATCGTCTTCGCCCCCTCCGCGTAGAAGGGGCGCAGGGTGATGTTGGCGAACTGGATGCCGCTGGCCAGAGCCAACTCGCGGCAGGCTCGGTTGGCTTCGTCGTAGTTGCCGTCGAGCTGGATCACCGTGGCGCCCAGGGCCCGGCAGGCGCGCGCCTTGCCGCGCTCGAGGTTGCTCGGGTAGAAGACGTAGGCGGCGACCCCGGCCTTCGAGGCGAGCGAGGCGACGGCGGTGCCGACGTTGCCGGTCGAGACGCAGCCGATCTCCCCCTTGCCCAGCTCGAGCAGCCGGGCGACGGCCATCGAGACGACGCGATCCTTGTAGGAGAGGCTGGGGCGCTGGGTGCTGTCGTCCTTGAGGTAGAGCCTGCGCAGGCCCAGCTCGGCGCCGAGCCGGTCGGCGTGGATCAGCGGCGTCCGGCCGCTGTAGCGGCCGACCCGCGCCCGCGCCTTGGCGTCGACGATCGGCAGCAGCTCCTCGAAGCGCCAGATGTTCAGCTCGCGCTCGGCGATCGGCTGCTCGTCCACACGAGCCTTGGCCAGCTCGTAGTCGTAATCGATGTCGAGCGTCTGACCACAGCCCATGCACCTGAAGGTGGTATCGAGAAGCGGAAGTCGAATCCCGCAGTCGTGGCAGACCAGCTCCGTCGCGCAGGAGCGGGTGCGCTGGTCAGCCGAAAGGCTCATCGCCCCTCAACGCCTCCGGCTAGCGAGGGCAGGCCTCCCGCCTTCGCGAATCTACGCCTGCGCTTTCCGTGCTGACGCCTGATCATCGGCCGCGGTGTATAGCAGATGCGAACATTTCGATCAATTATTTCTGGCCATTGAGAGGGACACAGCCTCTCCTCCTGCTGGAAATCCTACAGAGGCGTCTCGCCCGAGGGCGCTCAGCAGCTCCTCGGCGATGTGCGGGGCAAACGGCGAGAGCGCCTGCGCCAGCAGCGCCAGCGCCTCCAGCAGCGTCTCGTAGTCCTCACGGCTGAGCCGGCCACGCCGCTCGACGATCCGCTTCTCGTAGTCCTTGATCCGCTCAAGCAGGCGGGTCACGTTGCGTACCGCCTTGTGCATCTGCAGCTGCTCCAGGTCGGCGGCGATCCGCCCCACCCCGTTCTCGCACCATTTGCCCAGCCGCTCGCGGATGAACGCCGTATCGGCGGCGGCCTCCGCGTCCTCACCGGCCTCCGCTGCGGCGGAGATGCTGTCGTGGGTGTAGTCCCACAGGCCGCGCAGGAAACGCGAGGCAAAGCGCATGGCCCCATCGGTCCAGTTGAGCGCCTTGGCCGGTCCGGCGGCATAGAGGACGGCGAGCCGCACCGTATCGGCGCCGTGCTCGGCAACCAGCTCGTCGGGATCGACGACGTTGCCGAGGTGCTTGCTCATCTTGCGCCCATCGGCGATCACCATCTCGTGGAAGAGGCAGCCGGCGAAGGGCTCGCCGTCGGCGAGGAAGGAGAAGGGGCCGATATCGCGCAGCGCCTTGGTGACGACGCGCTGGTCGAAGACGAAGCCACCGCTGTCGTTGCCGGCGACCAGCCTCTCCGCCGGAAGCCAGCGCCGCAGGTGCGGATGGGTGAACATCTGCTCGTCGCGATCGGCCGGCGGCACGGCTGCGGGCACCCAGAGCCAGAGGGCATCGAAGTGGCAGTCGAGCGTGTCGGTCTCGCGCTGAGCCGCGCCGCCACAGGCCGGGCAGCTGGTCGCGAGAAAATCGGGGCGCTCGGCCAGCGGGTTGCCCTCGCCGGTCGGCTCGACGTCACGCGGCAGCACCACCGGCAGGTCGCCGAGCGGAACCGGGACCACGCCGCACTCCTCGCAGTGCACGACCGGAATCGGCGTGCCCCAGTAGCGCTGACGGGAGATCGAGAAGTCGTAGGCCCGGTAACGGGTCGCTGGGCTCGGCTCGAGCTCTGCCGGGTCCCCTCCCCCGAGTGGCTCGCTCGCGCAGCGTGGCATTCGCGCGGCGATCGCCTCGTCTGCCTCGTCGACCGACGGAATGCCAAGCGCCGCAGTCGGGCCGTAGCGAGCGTCGACAAGCGGCGAGACGAAGATCGGCAGGCTCCCCCCGCCGGCGACCTCAGCCGACGCACCGGTGTCGATCACCGGCACGGCCGAGGCATCGCGCGCGCTGCGCTCCCAGCCGCCCGAGCGCAGCTCGTCGAGCTGCTCGGCAACGGGCCCGGCGGACGCCCAGCGCTCGACCTCGGGATGGCGCGGCGAGAGCAGGACGAAACGGGCCTCGCCGATGGCGTCGACATGGGGGGTGAAGACCTCCAGCCCGCCGCCGGCGCGGCCGCACAGGTCGAGCTCGATCCCGTCGCTGCGGCCGAGGATGTAGCGCTGGGTCTTGAGCGAGAGCTCATCCCAGTTGCGCAGCCCCTCGAGGTTGCGATCGTTCTCCTCCAGATAGGGGGAGAGCCGCAGGAACCAGGTCGGTCGGCGGATCAGCCGCACCCGGTTGTGACAGCGCCAGCAGCGACCGTCCTCAACCTGCAGCGCAGCCAGGGTCGTCTGGCAGGTGTCGCACCAGTCGACGGTCGCGTTGTCGCGATAGATCATCTCCGCCTCGAACAGGGTGAGAAAGAGCCACTGCGACCAGCGGTACTGGTTCTCGTCGGAGCTGTAGAAGGCACGGCCGTAGTCGAAGGAGAAGCCAAGCCGCTTCATCTGGCCGAGCATGCGCTCGCCGCAGCGCTCAACCCAGTCTGCCGGCCGCGTGCCGCGCTCGATCGCGGCCATCTCGGCCGGCAGGCCGAAGGCGTCGAAGCCGAAGCCGAACAGCACCGCGTCCCCGCGGGCACGACGGAAGCGCGCGTAGGCATCGCCTATCGAGTAATCGCGCACATGGCCCATATGGAGGTTGCCGGAGGTGAACGGGCTGGACGGCTTGATGTAGACGGAAGCCTGCTCGGGGGCTGGCTCGGGAGTCTCGAAAATGGCGCGCTCGGCCCACTCGGCCTGGCGTGCGACCTCGATCCGCGCTGGATCGTAGTTCGGCTTCTCGCTACTCATTGCCGTCGCAGTGTGCCACGGAATGTTGACCCCGGGCTCGGGGGGTCCTATGCTGGAAATCAATGGTCAAGCGGCTTGAAGTATTCGAGTGACATACAAAAGAGTGACGAAACTGTCAAGAAATTGGAAAAAGCCGCAAATGGGAGGTATTTGGGCGCTTCGGCGTCCGGACGCGAGCTTAGGTTGAATCGCGAAAGAAAGACGCGGCCCCGGCGGTGCTTGCGACACCCCGGGGCCTGGCCGAGACCTGAAGAGGAGGTCCCAACATGAGAGAGGGTACGAAAACGGCCCTGCTGGAAAAAGGGGCGTTTGACGAAGGGATTGTTAAGCGGGCGGTCGTGGTCAGTGAAGAGGCACCGCCCGAGGACAGGGTCCGAGCCGGGTTGGAGGCGTTGATCGAGATGGCCGAGATCGATCCCGCCGCCGCCCGGGCGGCCCTACGAGAGCTGCGAGCAGATCACGTTCGTCTTGCCAAGATCGAGGCCTGGATTGGCGGGGATCCCGATCGGACGACATTCGGCCTCGGTGCGGCGATCCAACTCGCCGACACGGAGCTGACTTCCGCCACGCCGGACCTGGAGGCGCTCGTTCCGGAGCTGCTGCGCTGGCTGGAGGGTGATTGGTAGAGCCGAGGGAGGATCAGGCGAAGGTCCAGAGCTTGTTGCCGAGGAAGTTGAACGGCATCGCCACCGCAACGGCAATCGCCTGTGCGGCGAGCTCCCCCATCGAGGTCCCCGAGACCAGAGCTTCGAGCACAGCGAGGTTGATCAGCAGCGCCGCGATGCTGACGGCGAAGAAGCGCGCCGCCTGGAAGCCGGGATGGCCGTGACCTGCCTCGAAGGTCCAGTGCCGGTTCCAGAGGAAGTTGTTGGCGAAGGCAACGCAGAAGGCCCCGATCGCGGCGGCTATGTGGTGCAGGCCGAGGCCGCCGGCGAGCAGGGCGAAGACGGCCAGGTTGATCAGGTAGCCGGAGCCGCCGACGATGCCGAATTTGAGCAGCTGCAGCCAGCTCGCCGGGCGGCGAGCGGCGGCGCGAAGGCGGTAGGCGAATGCGTAGCTATCGCTCACGGACCGCTCCATGGGGCCGATCGCGGACCATCGGCGACGACGGCGTTGCGGCCGAAACCGGTCCGCGCGTCGCGCAGCACATGGAATGGAACCTGTTGGATGCGGGGGGACACGTAGCGGATGAGCGTCAGGCGCTCCAGCCTACGGCGTTCGACCGGACGGAAGCCGCGCGGCAGCCCCACAGGCTTTCTGGCGACGACCGGCTTGCTGACCACATCGATCTCGCGAACCGGAAGCAGGCCACGGTACGCACGCCGCGCGGGTCCATCGAGATAGAACCGGATCGGGTCGGCAGCGAGTTTCCAGGTGACGATCGCGCGCGGCCGTTGCGGCGCTCCGAGCTGCTCGGCGAGGTCGCGGAAGTCGGGCCGCTGCAGGTTGGGCGTGCGGGTGACGTAGGCGTCGAAGGCAAGCCAGTAGGCGCAGAGCAGCGCCGCGCAGGTCAGGCCGATGCGGCGCGCACCGTTGGCGGAAAACCCCACGGCCGCCGCGGTCGCGAGTGGGACCAGGGCCGGCAGCAGGTTGCGCTCGACGACGTAGTCCTTGCCGACAAGGGCAGCGCCGGAGGCGAGGACCACGACGCCTATTCCCACCCCCAAGCCCAGCAGCCCGCCGCGCCTCTCCCGGGGGGAGCCGCGGAGCGCCACGAGCAGCAGCGCGGCGCCGATCAGGATCACCGGGATCAGCGCGTAGCGCTCGCGCGGCGGCTCGGCGATCACGTGGCCGGTCTCCCCCGCCAGGAAGCTGACTCCGGTCTCGAAGATCCGCGTCGGCAGCGGGCTGTGGTCGATCCAACCGATGTGGGTCGGGTTGACCTGGGCGCCGATCAGCGGCAGCAGCGCCAGGCCGACCGCGAAGACGGCGGCGACCGCCGGCAGCACCAACCGCCACCTGGACCGCAGCGCGACCAGCAGCCAGGCCGCCTCGATCGCAACCGCGAAGACGGCGAAGTAGTGGCTGCATAGCGCCAGCGCCGAGGCCAGCGCCCACAGCGCCAGGTCCCTACCTTGCCCACTGCGCAGGGACCGGACGAAGAAGAGCAGAGCGAGCGCCCCGAAGAAGACCAGCACCGCATAGGAGCGGGCCTCCTGCGAGTACCAGATCAGCATCGGGTTGACGGCGGTGAGCGCCGCGGCGATCAGCCCGGCTCGGCTGCTCACCAGCTCGCGGCCGATCAGGTAGGCGACCGGGACGGTGGCCGCACCGAAGAGCGCCGACAGCGAGCGCAGGCCGATCTCGCCCGTGCCGAACGCCTTCGCCCAAGCCCAGGCGAGCACGTAGTACAGAGGGGGGTTCGACTCACTCCCCTTGACCTGGCGCAGCATGTGCTCGAATTCGCCGGGAATGACGCGCGCGGCGGTGATCACCTCGTCGTGGTGATAGCTCTGCACGCCGAGGCTGGCGAAGCGGACGGCGAGCCCAAGCGCGGTCAGGCCGGCAAGAGCCCAGAGGACGGCCGAGTGGGTGCGCTCGCCGGTCAAGAAGTGCAGGGCTTCCGGGGCATCGGATGCTGCGTGCCGAAGGACGGCGGCAGGGCGGCGGCGAAGCTCCCCCAGCCGCGGTTCGGTCTCGTCCCCAGCCGGTAGCTGAGGGTCGCGCCGCGGGCCAGCGCGCAGAACGTCGTCCAGGGCCGCCCGTAGGAGCTGCCGTCGATGCTCATCGCCTGGATGTAGGCAGCCCGGGAAACGGGGACGTGCCGCGGGGCAGAGGCGACGATCCGCAGCTTCCGGCCTCCGGCGAGTCGCACGGCCTCACGCGGGAAGAGCGGGCTTCCGATTGCCAGCACGCCGACGCCGGGGATCTCCGGATAGAGGCCGAGCGCCCCCAGCACGTACCAGGAAGAGAGCGTGCCGAGGTCGTCGTTGCCGGGATAGCCGTCCGGCGAGGTGTCGTAGAGGCGGAGCGCCCGCCGTACGGCCATCTGGGTCCTGTAGGGCTGCCTCGCCCAGTCGTAGAGCCAGGGGACGTTCAGGTTGGGCTCGTTGCCCAGCAGCGCATGATCGGCATGCGTGGCGCCCGGGCCGCCGTTGAGCGTTCGCAGGAAGCGACCGAGCCTGCTCACGGCCTTGGCACGACCCCCGATCGCCGTAAAGAGACCCGCGGGATCGTGCGGCACCATCCACGTGTACTGGACCGAGTTGCCCTCGGCGAAGCCGGCGCCACGAAGGTTGTCGTAGTGAGTGGCGAAGGTCCCATCCTCGAAGCGCGGCTCGACCAGATCGGTGCGTGGGTTGAGCAGATTGCGCCAGTTTCCTGAACGCGAGATGAAGGCTCGGTAGGTACCCCGGTCGCCGAGGGCCCGCGCTGCGAACTGGGCGATCGCGAAGTCGGCAACCGCATACTCGAGCGTGGTCGCCGCCGAAGCCCAGACGGCTTCGGGGTCGCCGAACAGCGAGTTCGCGTTGCGGCGCTTGAGGTCGAGGTCGAAGGGGACATAGCCCAATGCCCTGTACGCGGCGAGGCCCTGGCGCTGGACGTAGCCGCCATCGGCGCTGCGGCAGCCTTCGCTCGCCCCTCTGACCATCGCCGCCAGTGCAGCGGCGGCGTCGAAATGCCGGGCGCCGAAGGCGGATGCCGAGGCGATGATCGCGTCGGCTGGATCGCCCACCATGGTCATGCTCTGGCCATTGGCGTAGGACCAGCGCGGCAGACAGCCGCTCTGTTCGGCATCGGCGAGCATCGAGGCGACGATGTCGCTCGCGCGTCGCGGCATCAGCATCGCCAGCAGCGGGATCTGCGTCCGGTAGATGTCCCAGCCGGAGAGGTCCGCGTACTGGGTGCGACCGGGGGCGGCATGGATGGCGCCGTCCATGCCGACGTAGCGGCCGTCGGTGTCGTCGAAGGTACGGGGGGCGAGCAGCACGTGATAAAGCGCCGTGTAGAAGGTGCCGGCGTCGCGGCGGTTGCCGCCGACCCGGATCGAGGCGAGGGCTCGGTTCCAGGTCTTCTCCGCTGCGCTGGCAAGACGACGGAACGAAGCGCCACGGCTCTCGGCGGCGAGGTTGGCGCGCGCCCCGGCGACGCTGACGAAGGAAACGCCGACGCGGACGGTGAGGGTTTGGTTGCGATCGGTGTCGAAGCTGGCGTATGCGCCGGTTTGGGCGGTGTTGGCCGCAACGGTTGAGGGCTGTTTCCAATCGACGGCGAAGGTGGAACCCGGCGCCAGCTCCTGACGCGTCCAGGTCCCGTAGGCACCGAAGGGACGGCTGAACACGGCGGCGAAGTAGACCCGGTAGCGGGGTCGCTGGGCACAGAAGTAGCCGCTCGACGCGGAGCCGGAGATCGCGCGCTTGGCGGGATCGATGTGCACTTCGGCGAGGTCGTCGGCCTTCGCGCTGCCGCCCGCGTCGATCAGGACGCTCGCGTGCGGCGAGCGAGGGAAAGAGAAGCGCGCCATCGCGGTGCGGGTGGTGGCGGTCAGCGCCGCCTCGATCGCCCCTCCACCGACCGGATTCAGGCGGACCGAGTAGAAGCCCGGGTGGGCGCGCTCGCGCGCATGGGAGAAGCCGGGCTGGAAGCGCCCCGTGAGGCCAGCGGCGCCGGCTGCCGCGGGAGAGGCCCGAATCGGCTCGGTCGTCGGCAGGAACGGGAAGTCGCCGTAAAGAGCGCAGCCGGCGCCGCTGAGGTGGGTGAGGCTGAAGCCGCGGATGTGACGGTCGCGGTAGTCGTAGCCACCCGAGTGGCGGTCGGCGGGCACGGTGTCGGGGCCCCACTGAACCATCCCGAAGGGCACGGTTGCGCCCGGGAAGTTGTGCCCACCACCAAAGGTCTCGGCACCGGGCTCGGTGCCGGCGAGAGGGCTGACGCGAGCGGCGAGCCCGGCGGCCGTCGCCGTGGCAGCCGCCGATGCGAACGCGAGCAACGCCGCCAAGACCGTGATCGCCGCAAGCCGCATCTGCGTCAACGTTAAGGGTCGCGGCAGCGTGCCCGCCCTGCGGGCTGCCCGCACACGTAACCTTCCGCCCCAATGCGCGCCGGAATCGTCACCCTCGTCGCTCTCGCAGCTCTCGCAGCCGCCGCGGCAATCGCCGTGCTGGCGGTTGTGCTCAGCGTCGGCGACCAGAGCGCCGGCTCAGGGCTATCGACGCTGCCGGGAGAACCGAGCGTCGCGATCGTCTCGCCGCGCAACGGGGCCCGCCAGTCCGAGCGCTCGGTGGTGGTCAAGGTCAAGCTCGAGAACTTCCGCCTTGCCCCGCTGCGCTTCGGCGGCGAACCGCAGCTCGGCGAGGGCCACATTCGCTTCGGGCTCAATCGCGTCCCCGACTGCGTCGACCCGGCCAAGCTGAAACGGGCGGTGGAAAGCCCGGTCGGTCGTGGGCGTTTGGTCGGCGCGTCCTTCGACTTCCCCCGCTATGCGGGGCCGAATGGCGTGCTTGCCGAGCGGATCGGCTCCAGCGGCAGCTACTCACCGGCGACGCGGCCCGAGATCTACTACCACGAACTGCCGGCGGGCTTCTACCGCCTCGTCGTCACCCTCGCCCGCAACAACGGCGCCACCACGCCATACCACGCCGTCACCAACTTCCAGATCCTCACCCCGCCCGGCCACGGGACCAAACCGTGCACGGACGGCAAAGTCAGCAGCGCCAAGGCCGCGGCCTTCGACTGAGCCAATACTTCACTTTGTATAGTGGCGAGGTGCGCACCTATCGCCGCCTGATGGGGTTCCTGCGGCCTTATCGCCGCCAGCTCTGGGGATCGCTCGTCTTTGCCTGGGCTGCGATGGGGATGACGGTGCTGATCCCCTGGCTGATCGGGCGCGCCGTCAACGCGATCGAGAGCGGCAACAAGCCCGACCTGCTGCCGCTGGCGCTGGTGATCATCGCCGCCGGCGTCCTGCGCCTGGGTCTGACGTTGGTGCGCCGTGTCGTCGCCGGCAGGGTCTCGCTCGCGGTCGAATTCGACCTGCGCCAGCGCTTCTATGCCCACCTGCAGCGACTCGAGCTGGGCTTCTTCGACGGCCAGCAGACCGGCCAGCTGATGTCGCGGGCGACGGTCGATCTGCAGTCGATCCGCTTCTTCCTCGGCTACGGCCTGATCTTCATCACCCAGAACCTGCTGACGATCGTCCTCGCCAGCGCGGTGATGTTTGCGCTCGAGCCCCGGCTCGCGCTGGTCGCCCTCGCCCCCGCACCGCTGGTCGTCTACGCCGCCTCGCGCTACAACCGCGTCTCCCGCCCCGCTGTGCAGGAGGTGCAGCAGCGCCTCGCCGAGCTGACCGCCGAAGCCGAGGAGAACGTCTCCGGAATCCGCATCGTCAAGGCCTTCGCTCGCGAGGAGCACCAGCTGCACCGCTTCCGCCGCGCCGTCGCCCGCGTCTTCGACCAGAGCATCTACTCAACCCGCCTGCAGGCCTTTTTCTCCCCCCTGCTCGGCCTCCTGCCGCAGATCGGCATCGCTCTGGTGCTGCTGATCGGCGGGCGCCAGGTGATCGCCGGCAACCTCAGCCTCGGCGACTTCACCGCCTTCTACACCTACGTGGCGATGCTGGCGGCGCCGATGCGGATGCTTGGAATGACGCTCGGCATGGCCCAGCGGGCGATCGCCTCCGGCAACCGCCTCTTCGAAATCCTCGACCGCGAGCCGCAGATCGAGAGTCCGGCTGACGCACCGCCGCTGCCGGCCGGCGGCGGACGCGTCGAGATCGACGGCGTCACCCTGCGCTACAACGGCGCCCCTTCCGCGAGCGCGAAACCGCATTCGGCGTCGGATGGCGACGCCAAACGCAGCCTCGCGCTCGCGGAAGTCGATTTGACGGTCGACGCGGGACGCACGGTGGCGCTGGTCGGGCCGTCCGGCTCCGGCAAGACGAGCCTGGTGGCGATGATCGCTCGCCTCTATGACCCGAGCGAGGGAGCGGTGAGGATCGACGGCGCCGACCTGCGCAGCGTCGATCTCGTCTCGCTGCGCTCGCAGGTCGCCTTCGTCGGCGACGACAGCTTCCTCTTCACCGCCAGCATCGCCGAGAACATCGCCTACGCGCGACCGAAGGCGACCCGGGAGGAGATCGAAGCGGCGGCGCACCGCGCCCAGGCAGACGGCTTCATCCGCGAGCTGCCGGGCGGCTACGAGGCGCTGGTCGGCGAGCGCGGCCTGACCCTCTCGGGGGGCCAGCGCCAACGCGTCGCGATCGCCCGCGCCCTGCTCGCCGACCCGCGCATCCTGATCCTCGACGACGCCACCTCCTCGGTCGACGCGACCACCGAGGCGGCGATCAAGGCCGGGCTTGCCGAGGCGATGGCCGGCCGCACGACCTTCATCATCGCCCACCGCCTCTCCACCGTCTCGCTCGCCGACGAGGTCGTTGTCATCGACGGCGGCCGCGTCGTCGATCGCGGCACGCACGAGGAGTTGCTCGAGGGCTGTGGCTTCTATCGCGAGATCGCCGAGCACGGCCTCGCCGACTCGGTCTTCCTGCAGCGCGACCTCGAGCAACGCGAGGAGGTGGCACGCCTGTGAGGAACCTCTGGAAGGTGATCCGCGGCGAGGACCAGCGCGGTCGCAAGCTGCGCTGGATGGTCGGACTGCTGAAGCCCTACCGCGGCCGCGTCGCCCTCACCTTCGTCGCGATGCTGGCGGCGACCGGTGCCGGCCTCGCCCCTCCCTACCTCGCCGGACAGGCGATCGACGCCGGCATCGTCACCGGCGACAGCGCCGCACTGACGTTGATCGTCGCCGCCTTCCTCGGCGTCGCGGTCCTCTATGCAGCCGCCAGCTACGCGCAGACCTACCTGGTCGGCTGGGTCGGCACGCGCGCCCTGCAGGACCTGCGCGAGCGTGTCTTCTCCCACCTGCAGTCGATGTCGATCGGCTTTTTCACCCGGCGCAGCCCCGGGGTGCTGATCAGCCGCATGACCAACGACATCGAGGCACTCAACCAGCTCGTCACCAATGGCGTCGTCACCCTCTTCTCCAGCGGCCTGACCCTGATCGGCGTTGTCGTGATCATGCTCCTGCTCGACGTCAGGCTGGCTCTGGTCACCTTCCTCACCTTCCCCCTGCTCGCCGTCGCCAGTGTCATCTTCCGCATCGCCTCCCACGGCGCCTACCGGCTGACGCGGGAGAGGATCGCCGCCGTCACCGCCTACCTGCAGGAGACGATCAGCGGCGTCCGGGTGGTGCGCAGCTTCGGCCAGGAGCCCCGCCACATGGCGGCGATGACCGAGCTCAACGAGGCCAACCGCGAGGCGAACATGAAAACCGTCTTCCTCAACGCCTCCTACTTCCCCGCGGTCGAACTGCTCTCCGCGGTCGGTACCGCGGCGATCATCCTCTACGGCGGCACGCAGGCGATCGACAACGCGATCCAGATCGGCACGATCGTCGCCTTCATCGGCTACCTGCAGGTCTTCTTCGGGCCGATCCAGGAACTCTCCCAGCTCTACACGACCTACCAGCAGGGCATGGCGGCCCTCGACAAGATCTTCGAGCTGCTCGACACCGAGCCCGACATGGTCGATGCCCCCGGCGCGATCGACCCGGGGCCGCTGCGCGGCGAGATCGACATGGAGGGGGTCTGGTTCGCCTACTCCGACGAGGACTGGGCGCTGCGGGAGATCGACCTGCACGTGCCGCCCGGTCAGACGCTGGCTCTGGTCGGCGCGACCGGCGCCGGCAAGTCGACCCTGGCCAAGCTGGTGGCGCGTTTCTATGACCCGCAGCGCGGCTCCGTCTCGGTTGACGGGCACGACCTGCGCGGCGTGCGCCAGCGGGCGCTGCGAGGCCAGCTCGGGATCGTCCCCCAGGAGGGCTTTCTCTTCTCCGGCAGCGTGCGCGAGAACATCGCCTTTGGCCGGCCCGAGGCGAGCCTGGAGGAGATCGAAGCAGCGATGGCGGCGGTCGGGGCGAGCGAGTTCGTCGCGGCGCTGCCGCAGGGAATCGAGACCGAGGTCGGCGAGCGCGGGGTCCAGCTCTCGGCCGGCCAACGCCAGCTCGTCGCCTTCGCCCGGGCGCTGCTGGCCGAGCCGCGCATCCTGATCCTCGACGAGGCGACCTCGAACGTCGACGTGCGAACCGAGCGCACGATCGAGCGCGGCCTCGAGCGGCTGCTGGCCGGGCGCACGGCGATCGTCATCGCCCACCGTCTCTCGACCATCCGCCGCGCCGGCAAGATCGTCGTGCTCGAGGGCGGCCGCATAGCCGAGAGCGGCACCCACGAGGGATTGATCGAGGCGGCCGGCCCCTACGCCCGCCTCTACGGCGCCTGGCAGGAGTCCTCGGCCGCGTAACGGGCGAGGTCCATGTTGAGCCCCCTGGGGGGCCAAACATGGACCTCGTCAGCCTGGACCGATGCCGCCGGAGCTGCCACCGCCTTCGGAGCTGCCTCCGCCTTCGGTACCGCCGCCCACGCCGGCGCCACCGCCAGCGCCTTCTTCTTCGACCGGCGCGGCTTCTTCCGGCGCTTCTTCGATTTCTTCTTCAGGCGCCACTTCTTCGACTTCTCCTTCGACCCCGCCCGGGCCTTCTTCGCCGCCGGATTCTCCACCCGCGGCACTCGGCACCGGCGCCGCCGGTGCTTCAGCGCAGTCTTCGAAGCCAAACGAGCCAGCCGCCGACTGGAACGAGGTGAGCGCTGAGGACGCTGCCGTTTCGGCTTCGGAGAGCCCTTCCCCTTCTTCCCGTTCAGCGGCCAATTTGACCTCGTCCTCGGCCTGCGCGAGCGCTTCGGCGGAGGCGATGAATTCGGGGTAGCCGCTGCTTTCGTCGCTGGGCACGCCCAGGCCCTTCAGCCTTTCCACCATGCCGCCATAGAGACCGGCAACCTGGGATGCCTGGCCTTCCGCACCGGAGCTGGTCGAACCGACCGTGCCGACCGCCGCGTTGACCTCGGCGCAGATCGCATCGCCCTGGGTGATCAGCTCTTCCTTGCTCAGCGCCCTCGCTTCAGTCGTTTCGACCGGCGCCGCGGCCGTCGAGTCGCCACCACCGCCCCCGCCGCAGCCGACAAGGGCTATGGCAAAGAGAGGAAGAGTCGCGAGCAGGCGCCTGGAGATCCCCATGCGACGCGAAGGTAGCAAAGCCGCTAGACGGGCTTTGCAGGGACTTCTCGAGGCAGCTGCAACTGCGGCCCAGGGACTCGAACCCCGACTACCTCGTCCAGAGCGAGGCGTGCTGCCATTACACCAGGCCGCAAAGGGAAGCTCGCTCAGGATATCGACGCCAGATCGCTGCCGGGGTCGGCGATCTGATCGCGGGCGCCTGAGACGTCTATGCCGTCGGCGAGCAGGCGGCGCGCCTCGGCCAGGTCTTCGGGGCGATCAACGCTGAGCGCGCCCGCCACCCTGCCGCCCCGCAGGTACCAGACCGAGAACTCGCCGCCGTCGCGGTCGCCGCGCCAGATCTCCTCGTCCCACTCCTGGGCCGGGCCGATGTACTCGAGGCTCGCCCAGTCGGCGAGATCGCTGAAGAAGTAGGGAACCACGTCGTAGTCGCGATCCTCACCGAGCATGTTGCGCGCCGCGTGCATCCCCTGCTGCATCGCCACGTCCCAGTGCTCGACCCGGAGCCGCCGGCCGTGGATGACGCTGTCGTAGGAGCAGCAATCGCCAGCCGCGTAGATGCCCGCGGCCGAGGTCGCAAGCTTCGAGTCGCAGACGATGCCGTCGTCGACCGCCAGGCCCGCCCGCTGGGCCAGCATCGCGTCCGGCCGCACACCGGCGCCGACCACCACCGTGTCGCACTCGATCGAGCGACCGCTCTTGGTCAGCACCGCCCTGACCCGGCCGTCGCCCTCGAAAGCCTCCAGCTCCTCCCCGCCGTGGACGGTGACGCCGTGCGATTCGAGCTTCTCCTGAAACCAGCGCCCCGCGTCCTCGCCGAAGCTGCGCGACAGGGTCGTCTCCTCCATCATCACGACCGTGCACCCGACCCCCTTCGCGGTCAGCGAGGCGGCGACCTCGCAGCCGATGTAGCTGCCGCCGATCAGGACGACGTGCTCGGCCGCCTCGGCGTCGGCATGGATCGCGTCGGAGTTGCCGAAAGCGCGCAGGTAGTGAATGCCCTCGTTCTCGGCGCCCTCCACCCGCAGGATGTTGACCATCGCCCCGGTGGCGAGCAGCGCCTTGCCGAAGGCCACCTCCTCGCCGCCCTGCAGCTTCGCCGTGCGCGCCGCCGGATCGAGCGCCATCACGTTGATCCCGCTCAACAACTCGACCGCGTTCTCCTCGTACCACTCGGGCGGGTTGACGTAGGCGTCTGCCCTGGAGGCCTCGCCACGCATGTACTCCTTGGAGAGCGGTGGCCGTTCGTAGGGCGGCTCGGGCTCGCGTCCGGCCAGGAGGATCGAACCCTCGGCGCCGCGCTTGCGCAGCTCCGCCGCGCAGTGCGCCGAGGCCATGCCGCCGCCGATCAGGAGGAAATCGACGCTTCGATCCGGCATCAGCCGGTTCCGTTGCCGCCGGGCGCCGGGCCGAAGAGCTCCTTGATGTCCTCCTCGCGGCCGGGGTCGAGCACGGCGAGCACCTCGTCGCCTTCCTCCAGCACGGTGTCGGCGTTGGGTACGAAGCCCTTGCCTTCGCGCAGAACCGAGATCAAGAGGCTGCCTTCGGGCATCGAGAGATCGCCGACACGACGTCCGGTTACCCGCGAATCCTTGCCCAGCAACATCTCGATGATCTCCAGCTGCTCCTCCTGCAGGTCGAGCAGGTGGACGAGGCCGTACTCCGGCACCTCGTGCTCGAGCAGGCGCAGGATCAGGTCGGTGGCGGAAACCGACGGCTTCACGCCGAGCAGGTCGAAGTGGGGCTTGTTGCGCGGGTTGTTGACCCGGGCGATGATCTGCTGGACCTCGTACTTCTCGCGCGCGACCTGACAGATCAGCATGTTGTCCTCGTCGTCGCCGGTCACCGCGATCACCAGATCGGCCCGCTGTATGCCGGCGCGCTCCAGCACCCACAGCTCCGAGGCATCGCCGTAGGTGACGTTGTGCTCGAGCTCCTGCTCGACCGTCAGGTAGCGGCGCCGGTTGCTCTCGATCACCGTCACCTCGTGGTTCTTTTCGAGCAGCTCGCGGGCCAGGTTCCAGCCGACCTTGCCCGCTCCGACGACGATGACGTACACGTCTACGCCGCCCCGCGCAGAGCGCCCTCGCGGACGGCGCTCTCCAGCATGTCGATCGCTACCCGGGTGGGGCAGATCGTGTTCATCCCCTGCTGCCGGTACCACTCGGCCCGCAGCGGATCGAGGATTCGCGCGATCACCGTCGGCACCTCGTAGCGGCGCTGAGCGATCTGGGCGATGACGATGTTCGTGTTGTCGCCGTTGGTGGCGGCGATGAAGGCGTCCGCGCCCTCGATTCCGGCGGCCACAAGGGCATCGGTCTCGAGTCCCGTGCCCACCGTGAAGCGCCCACCGAGATCCTCCCAGCCCTTGTCGAGGCCGACCTCGAGCCGCGTGTGGGACTCGGGGTCCTCGTCGAGGCAGGAGACCTCGTGACCCTCGCCCAGCATGGTTCTGGCCACAGAGGACCCGACCCTTCCGCAGCCGACGATCAAAATGAACACGCTGCGGATACTAGATGTCAAAGGCCCGAGGGCGCGCAGGGCCAAGCAGATCAAGGACGCAGGGAGCGTGGCGTGCTCTGCACGCGAGCGACCGAGGACGCCGATATGCGCTGGCCCTGCGCGTCCTCGGGCGGCGCCGTGAGCAGCACCTGGCAAGGAGCCTTCTTCAGCACGTACTCGGTCGCCGCGCCGATCTCGGCCGGCTTGGCGGCGCCGATCCCACCCAGCGTGGCGCCACCGCGAATCTTCGTCGGCGGCTCGCCGCCGATCACGATCGCCTCGGCATCGCTGAGCCGCGCCGCCTCGACGATTCCGGCGCCGACCTTGCGGGCGCGAATCGTCTCGGTGCTGACGGTGACGTCCTCGTACTCCTCGGCGACTTCGCGGGCGCGCTCGAGCGCGCGGCCGGCTTCTTCCTGCAGGTGCGGCGGCAGCTCGGCGTCGAGCGGGATCGCCAGCGGGACCTCGACCACATAGACGAGCGCCAGGCGCGCGTCCTCCTCTCGGCCGCCGTCCTCGCTCTCGGCGGCGGCGAGGCGTCCGGCGGTGGCGACGATGTCGTCGTCCAGCTTGCTGCCGAAGATCGGCACCAGCAGGCTGCGATAGGCGATCTCCGGCACCTGCTTGGTCAGCGCCCGCTCGGTGACCGAGACGCGCCGCGTCAGCGAGGTTCCCTCGACCAGCTTGCGATAGACGACGTAGAAGATCAGCCCGAAGACCATCCAGCCGCCGCCGACCCAGCGCGCGCGGTCGTGGAAGGCGAGGACGCTGAGGAAGGCGAGGCTGCTGAGCAGCGCCGCGAAGATCACCGGGACGGGCAGCTGCGCGCCACGCCAGGAGACGTTCCAGGGGACCCGGAAGGGACGCGACCGCGCGGGCTCAGTGACCCGCAGCCGCAGGATCGAGAGATGAGCGATCGTGATCGCCAGCATCGCGCCGAAGGCATACAGACCGGCGAGCAGCTTGACGTCGGTCGGGACGACGAGGCCGATCGCGATCAGGCCCGAGAGCCCGATCGCGACGTGCGGCGTCGCGTAGCGCCGGTTGAGCTTGCCCAGCCAGCTGGGAATCTGGCGGTTGATCGCCAGCGTGTAGATGTGACGGGACACCCCCAACATGGCCGTCGTCGAGGCCCAGAAGAGGACGGGGGCGGCAACCAGGGCGACGACCCAGCGCATCGTGTCGGCGACCCACGATGGGTGATAGGCCGAGACCACGCCAAGCACTGGCGCCTCGACGAATTCCCCGCCCAGCGCGGTCTCCGGTCCCTGCGGGCCGGCGACGACCGGCACCGCCATCAGCGCGATCGCGGCCATGCCGGCGTAGACGAGCGGTACCGCGATCGCCCCCAGCGAGACGATTCGCTTCAGGTCGGTCGGTCGCACGTCGATGTCCGGCGCCAGGTCCGAGGCGGCCTCGATCCCGGCGTAGGCGAGCATCGCGATCACCGAGGCGTAGACGATGTCCTTGACGCTGGGATTGGTGAAGAGGTCGATCTGGTCAGTGAGGCGATCGGGATGGAGCACCGCCAGAGCGCCGACGACGATCACCGCGAGCTGCAGGGCGATGTCGGCCAGCGCCAGGACGCTGAGCGTGCGCTCGCGCCCGCGCCCGGTCACGTTCAGCACATTGAGCGTGCAGGCCGTGACGATCACCAGGCCGGCGACGGCGATCTCCCAGCCCGGCTCGGAGAGGTCATGCGAGATCGGCTCCAGGTAGTGCGGGACCGAGATCGCCGCGAGCGCCGCGACGATCAGGTAGTCGATCAGGATCGCCCAGCCGGCGATGAAGGCGATCAGCTCGTTGAAGGCGTGGCGGGCGAAGCTGGAGGAGCCGCCGCGTTCGCGGATCATCGCGCCGCCCTCGACATAGCTGAGCGTGGTCAGCACGAACATCAGCCCGGCGGCGAGGAAGATCAGCGGGGTGAGCCCGAGGCCGCGGTCGGCGACGACGCCGAGGGCGAAGTAGATCGAGAAGCCGACGGCGGAGTAGACGGCGACGAAGAGGCCGGGGACGCCGACGCCGCGACGCAGCAGCGGCTCGAGGCGGGGGCGCCGCTCGGGTTGGATCGAGTCGTTGTCGGCCTGGGACGGGTCGCCTTCGGCCGCGGGTCCTGTCGCAGGGGGAGGGGGGGTTAGCGGACTCACCCGTCCGAACCCCCCCTCCCCCTGCGCCACCCGCGGGTGGCGCCACTCAGCCAGAGGCGTGCCACCCCAACCCCCAGGAAGGCGACGCCGAGGAGCGTGCCGAGCGAGAGGGGGCCGCCGCCGTGGGCGAAGGTGCTGGCGAGGATGGCCGCGCCGAGGGCGAGGAAGGCAAGGGAGAGGAGCTGGACCGAGCGCTGGTACACGCAGGCGATTCTAGGCTGCGGCTCAGGCGATGGAGGGCACCACATCGATGCCGCTGCGAGCGCCCTTCTCCGATACAACGATCACCCGGCAGGGGCGCTCGCCGAGGACCGTCTGCAGGGTCTTGTCGTAGAGCGGCGTGCCGTTGCGGTAACGCAGCCAGACGACCACGGCGGCGGCGTTGATCAGCTTCGCCTCGTCGGCGATCGAGTAGCCGGCCTGGCCGGGCCGCACGCGCTCGACGTGCCCGGTGACGCGTTGGCCGCCGATCAGCTTCGCCTGCTCGATCCTGCTCTGTGCCTCCGCTTCGGCCTCGCGCATGTCGGCGTCGAGCGGCAGGTTGGTGGGCACGGTCAGCAGCGAGTGGACGTGGATCCCGCGGCGTCGCTTCGAGGCCAGCTTGACCGCGGTGGCGACCATCTCCTCGGAGAACGGCTCACCGTCCTCGAAGGCGACCATGACGCTGCGGTACTCGATCTCCTCGACCCCGAGCGGCTCCGGCGTGACGACTTTGACCGTCTCGGTCAGGGGCAGCTTCTGATTGCGGCGGTAGAGGACGTAGACGACGATCCCGAACACCATCCAGCCGAGCCCGACCGCAAGGGTGCGCGGATTGAGCGCCATCACCACGATCCAGGCGGCAAAGGTGCCCAGTCCTCCCAGCACCGCGGTCAGCGGCACCAGCGTGCCGAAGGCGCGGAAGTTGAGCGGCGGCTTCCACGGACGGGCCTCCGCCGATTTGCGACGCCGCAGCTGGATCACCGAGACGTGGGCGATCGTGAAGGAGAGCATCGCGCCGAACGAGTACAGCGTCGCCAGGAATTCGGCCTGGCCCGGGACCAGCGTGATCATCGCGATCACGGCGAAGACCATGATCGCGATGTAGGGGGTGCGGTAGCGGGGGTGGACCTGGCGCAGCCCCTCGGGCAGCTGGCGGTGCTGGCCCATCGAGTAGGTGAGGCGGGAGACGCCGATCAGGCCGGCATTGGTGGCGATCAGCAGGATCACCGCGGCGAGGATGCCGACGTAGAAGCGCAGCGCTTCGGTCAGGCCGGCGCCGAGGCCGAGGTTCTCGACGATGCCGAGGATCGGGTCGTTGGCGAACTCAGTGCCGAGTGCGGTCGTGTAGTGGCCGGCGGCATTTTGGACGACCGGCATCGCCGAGAGCGCCACCACGGGGATCAGCAGGTAGAGACCAAGCACGGCGGCGACCGTGAAGCCGACGCTGCGCGGGATCGTCTTCGCCGCGTCCTTGGCCTCCTCGGCCATGTTGGAGATCGTCTCTATGCCGGTATAGGCGATCATCGCGACGGCGATGCCGAGGGCGAAGTCGCTCCAGGTCGGAGCGACGCCGAGGTGGACGTTGTCGACCAGCACCTGCGGGCTGAGGACCAAGACGACGCCGATCCCGACCAGCACCACCTGGGTGGCGAGATCGGCGACGGCGAGAACCAGGTTGAGCTTGGCGGACTCCTGTGAACCGCGGATGTTGAGCAGGGCGAGGGCGCCGATGAGCACGGCGCCGCCGATGATGTCGCCAGGGCCGTGACCGAGCGGCTCCCAGAAGACGGCGAGGTAGTGCGGGACGAAGTAGGCCGAGATCGCGACCGTGATCGTGTAGTTGAGCATCTGCCCCCAGGCGGCGACGAAGCTGACCAGCTCGTTGAATGCGTGGCGGGCGAAGCTCGACGATCCACCGGCCTCCGGATACATCACCGTCGCCTCCGCATAGGTCGCGGCCGTCGCGGCGAAGATCAGGCCGGAGATGACAAATGCGATCGGGGTAAGGCCGAGCGCGAAGGCGGCGGTGACGCCGAGCGCGTAGTAGATCGAGGAGCCGACGTTGCCGTAGGCCGCCGAGAACAGCGCGCCGACGCCGTGGACGCGGCTCAGCGATTCGTCTCTGGGGATCCGCTGGGCCATCAATCAGTCGAGGTTGCAGGTCACTCAGACCGAATATACGGACGCCGCCGGTGCCCGTCGCAGGTGCTCGCGGCTGAGCTTGGCCGGCGAGGCGCAGCCGCAGAGGGAAAGCGTCAGCTCCAGCTCCTCGCGCAGCAGCTCGAGCACGCGCCGCGCGCCGGCCTCGCCGCCAACCGCGAGCCCCCAGAGCGCCGGCCGCCCGACGAGCACTGCATCGGCGCCAAGCGCCAGCGCTATCGCCACGTCGACCCCGCGGCGAATGCCCCCGTCGACGAGGACCGTTCCACGCCCTTCGACCGCGTCGACCACCTCGGGCAGCGCCTCGGCGGTGGCGAGGCAGCGGTCGAGCTGGCGCCCACCGTGGTTGGAGACGACGACGCCGGCCGCACCGTGCTCGATCGCCTGCGCGGCGTCCTCGGCCGTGAGGACGCCCTTGACCAACACCGGCACGCGACAATCGGCAGCCAGGTCGGCCAGGTAGTCCCAGGTCAGCGCCGGCTCCATCAGCTCGAACGTTTCCTCGATCGTGATCGCCCGGTCCGAACCGAGCGCCGCTTCGACGTTCGGCACGCCGAGCTCCGCGGGAATCTCGAAGCCGGTGCGCAGGTCGCGCTCGCGGTTTCCGCCGCGCGGGGCATCGACCGTGACCACGATCGCCTCGTAGCCGCACTCGCAGGCCTCCTCGATCAGCGCCCGCGTGACCGCCTCCTCCCGAAAGCAGTAGAGCTGAAACCAGCGCCGTCCCCCGGGTGCCGCCTCGGCGACCGGCCGCGGCCGCATCGTCGCCAGCGTCGACAGGCACATCACCGTGCCCGCCGCCGCGGCGGCCCGCGCCATCGCCGCCTCCCCCTCGGGGTCGACCAGACCCTGATAGGCGACGGGGGCCACCAGCACCGGCATCGAGACGTCCCCGCCCAGCAGCTCGACCCGAGTAGACCACTCCCTCAGCCCAACAAGCGCCCGCGGCCGCAACCGCCACCCCGACCAAGCAGCAACGTTCTCCCGCAACGTCAGCTCATCCCCAGCCCCACCGAAGAAATACCCGGCAACGCCTGCATCCAGCTTCTCCCCAGCAAGGCGCTCGAAGTCGCCAATATTGATTGGGTTCTCAGCCACGGCGCGCATTATCGGCGCTTACGAGGGAGGGGCAGGGTGCCCCTCCAGCGCAGCGGCGTCCTCTTTTTCGCCCTAAATGCTTCCGCGGACAGCCGCGTGCTCCCCTGGGCGAAAAACCCAGCAAGCAGGAGGGGCACCCTGCCCCTCCCACCCGCTTGCCTAGAAGTGGACGATCGGGATGATCAGGATGGCGACGATGTTGGCCACCTTGATCATCGGGTTGATCGCCGGGCCGGCCGTGTCCTTGTAGGGATCGCCGACCGTGTCGCCGGTCACCGAGGCTTCATGGGCCGGGGAGCCTTTACCGCCGTGGGCGCCGTCCTCGATCAGCTTCTTCGCGTTGTCCCAGGCGCCGCCGCCGGCGGTCATCGAGATCGCGGCGAAGAGGCCGACGACGATCACGCCGATCAGCAGGCCGCCGAGCGCGTCGACGCTGAGCAGGCCGACGACGACCGGAACGGCGATCGGGATCAGCGCGGGCAGGATCATCTCTTTCTGCGCCGCCAGGGTGACGATGCTGACCGTCTTCGCGTAGTCGGGTTTTTCGGTGCCCTCCATGATCCCCGGGTGCTGGCGGAACTGCTCGCGCACCTGTTCGACCACCTGGCCGCCAGCGCGACCGACCGCCTCGATCGCGAACGCCGCGAAGAGGTAGACCATCATGCCGCCGATGATCAGCCCGATCAGCACGTCCGGGCTGCTCAGGTTGAAGAGGCCGCCCAGATCGAACCCGGTCGGTGCCTCCTCGGCCAATTCGCTCTTGAAGGCGGCGAACAGCACCAGCGCCGCCAGCGCGGCGGAGCCGATCGCGTAGCCCTTGGTGACCGCCTTGGTCGTGTTACCCACTGCGTCGAGCGGGTCGGTGACGTTGCGCACCTCCTCCGGCAGGTCGGCCATCTCGGCGATGCCGCCGGCGTTGTCGGTGATCGGCCCGAAGGCGTCGAGGGCGACGATCAGACCGCAGAGCGAGAGCTGTGCCATCACGGCGATGCCGATGCCGTAGATGCCGGCGAGCTCATTCGCGGCGAGGATCGCCAGCGCCAGCACCAGGGCCGGCGCCGCGGTCGACTGGAAGCCCTGCGCCAACCCCTGGATGATGTTGGTCGCGTGACCGGTCTCCGACGCCTGGGCGATCGTCTTCACCGGCCGGAAACGGGTCGACGTATAAAATTCGGTGATGACAAAGAGTAGCGCCGTCACCGCGACCCCAATCACGGCGCAGAGCCAGAGGTCGGTGACGCTGACGGCGTCGGCGGCGGTGCTGAGCCCCAGCCGCACCGGGTCGCTCATCAGCCAATCCGTGATCGGGTAGAAGGCCGCGATCGAGAGGATTCCGGAGATGATCAGGCCCTGGTAAAGCGCCCCCTCGACCCGGTCGGATTTGGTCCGCACCGAGAGCGCGCCGATGATCGAGGCGATGATCGCCACGCCGCCGATCACCAGCGGGAAGATCGCCACCTCGCGTGAGAATTCGCCGCCGGAGCCGGTGAAGGTGAGGACGCCGAGCAGCATCACGGCGACCGAAGTGACCGCGTAGGTCTCGAAGAGGTCGGCCGCCATGCCGGCGCAGTCGCCGACGTTGTCGCCGACGTTGTCGGCGATCACCGCCGGGTTGCGCGGGTCGTCCTCGGGGATCCCCGCCTCGACCTTGCCGACCAGGTCGGCGCCGACATCGGCGGCCTTGGTGAAGATGCCGCCACCGAGACGGGCGAAGACGGAGATCAGCGAGCCGCCGAAGCCGAGGCCGACGAGCGCGTCGACCGCCTCCTTGTCGCTCGAGCCGGTGAGCACGAGGACGCCGTAGTAGCCGGCGACCCCAAGCAGGGCCAGGCCGACGACGAGCAGGCCGGTGACCGAGCCGCCCTTGAAGGCGACGTCGAGCGCCGGAGGCACGCCGCCGCGCGCCGCCTCGGCGACGCGAGCGTTGGCGCGAACCGAGAGGTTCATGCCGATGAACCCAGTCGCACCCGAGAGGGTGCCGCCGATGACGAAGCCGATCGCGGTCTTATAGTCCTGCAGCAGCCAGAGCACGATCGCAATCGGCACCGCCACCGCGGCGATGATCGTGTACTGGCGGTTGAGGTAGGCCTTCGCCCCCTCCTGCACGGCGCCCGAGATTTCCTGCATGCGGTCGTTGCCCGGCGATTTCGCGAGCAAGCGCTGGGTGATGACAAGTCCGTAGACAACTGCCGCCCCGGCGCAGACGAGCGCAACGACGACTCCGTAATCGGTCAAGAAGCTGGTCAAGTTCGATTCCTCCGGTGGTTTGGCGGCGCGGGAGTCTATAAGGGGCCGCGGATACCGCGTTTTCCGCCCTGGAAGCGGGCTACGCGGCCTGCTTGGCGGCGGTGTAGGTGCGGTGCGTCTCGCGCACCGCGTCGCGGTAGACGTCCTCGATCGAGACGCCGCTCTCGAGCGCCTCGCGAGCCCGCTGGGCGCCGTTGCGCTCGGGCAGCTGTGGGTCGATGCCCAGCGACTCGCGCGCCGGCGCCGTCCACTCGAGCAGCCCCTCGAGCACCGCCCGCGCCTCGACCTCCGCCCCGCGGCGGAAATCGATCAGCTTGCCGCCCATGCCGTGGCGGATCGCCCGCCAGAGGTTCTCCTCGATCTCGCGGTCGCGCAGCGGCGCAGCGGCGCCCTCGTAGCCGTGCTCGTCGTAGTCGAGCGCCGTCTGGGCGATGCAGGCAGCGATCAGCGCCGCCAGGCCGAAGGACTCCTCGCCGCGCGTCTGCGCGTCGCAGATCCGCACCTCGACCGTGCCGAACTCGTGGTGCGGGCGCACGCTCCACCACAACTGGGTCGACTCGACCACCGAGCCGGCCCGCTGCAGTGTGTCGACGAACTCCGCGTAGCTCGGCCAATCGACGAACGGGCTGGGGATGCCGCAGCGCGGGAAGGTGCGGGTGAAGATCTCGGTCCGTACCGTGTGTAGGCCGGTGTCGCGGCGGTCGAGGAAGGGTGAGTTGGCCGAGGCGGCGAGCAACAGGGGCAGCAGCTCACGCAGCCAGTCACAGACGGCGATCGCCCGGTCGGCGCCGCGGATGCCCATGTGGACGTGCATGCTCCAGGTGTTGTTGCGCTGCGCGACCCAGCCCAGTTCGCGCCGCAGCCGGTTGTAGTGCGGCGTGTCGATGATCCGCTGGTCGAGGTAGTCGGCCCAGGGGTGCGTCCCCATCGCCGCCAGCGCCAGACCCATCCCGTCGACCAGCTCGAAGAGCCGCGCGCGGCGCTCGCGCTGCGCCTCCATCGCCGCCGCGAAGGTCTCAGCGCGGCCGGAGCGGATCTCGATCTCCGACGCGATCAGCTCGCCCGCCGCCGAGGCGGCCAGCACCTCGTCCTTCTGGCAGGCGGCGTAGACGTCCTCGAAGCGGTGCTCCAGCTCCAGCGTCGCCGGGTCGAGGATCGCGAACTCCTCCTCGAGGCCGATCGTGAAGTCGGTGGAGGACTCGAATCGCTCCCGAGCCAGGTCGAGGTCCAAGGGCAAGGCCAGGCGTCTTTCTAGGTGAGGTAGAAGTAGAGCGCGTAGAGCAGGTCGACGGCCGGGCTGGAGGTGTGCACGGTCACCTCTGGCGGCACCTGCAGCAGCTGCTCGGAGTAGTTGAAGATGATCTTCACCCCGGCCTCGACCAGGCGGTCGGCGACAGCCTGCGCTGCGGCGGCGGGCACGGCGAGCACGCCGACGACGATCTCCTGCTCGGAGACGACCCCCTCGAGCTCGCCGAAATCGCGCACCTCGAGGCTGCCGACCCGTGTGCCGACGACCGCCGGATCGATGTCGAACATCGCCACGACCTCGAAGCCGTGGTCGGCGAAGATGTCGGAGCTGGCGATCGCCTGGCCGAGGTTGCCGGCGCCGAAGAGGGCGATGTTGTGCTGGCCGGAGGTGCGCAGGATCTTGCGGATCTCCGCCACGAGCGAGTCGACGCCGTAACCGACGCCGCGCTTGCCGAACTTGCCGAAGCCGGAGAGGTCGCGGCGGATCTGGGTCGGGTTGATGTGGGTGTACTCGGAGAGTTCCTGCGAGGAGATCGTCTCGCGGCCCATCTTGCGGGCCTGGGTCAGCACCTGCAGGTAGCGCGAAAGGCGCGCCGCAACGCCGAGCGAGAGGCGCTCCCCCTCGCCAATCAGCCCACCTGACACTGCAGGCTCCTCCACCGCGGGTTCAATCATCGGCCCCCACAGTATCGAGCCGGGCACGAACGGAGGTTTGGTCGAGGACCAGCTCGGAGACGACCTCCCCGTTCAGCTCGAGCACCGGGATGCGCTCGAGCATGGCTCGCAGCAGCCCCTCATCGCTCTCGATGTCGACCTCGCGCAGCTCGAAGCGGTAGCCCTCGCCGTGCAGGGCGACGAGCTCCTCCAGCGCCTGCTCGCAGAGATGGCAGCCGGGACGCGAGTAGAGGACGAGCTGAGCGCTCACGCTGGGACCGGCGACCTGCGGCTGGCGAAGGCGTCGTAGGCGAGGTATTCGGGGTAGGGAAGCGCCGGCGCAAAGCGGGCGGCGGAGGCGATCATCGCGGCATTGTCGGTGCAGAGCCTAAGCGGCACCAGCTTGAGCCGCAGGCCGTTCTCCTCGCAGAGCAGCGACACCGCCTCGCGCAGCGGGCCGTTGGCGGCGACTCCGCCGCCGAGCGCGACCGCCCGCCAGTCGCCGCGCTTCAGTGCCCGCTTCAATTTGGCCGTCAGCTGGCCGACCGCCGCTGCCTGGAAGCTGGCAGCGAGGTCGGCGCGGCGCTCAACCACCCGCTCCGGTCCAAGGTCCCGACAGAGGTAGACCAGCGCCGTCTTCAGCCCGCTGAAGCTGAAATCGAGGCCGGGGTCGCGGGCCATCGCCACCGGCAGCTCGAATGCCTCCGGGTCGCCTGCCTGCGCCAGCCGCTGCAGCGCCGGCCCACCGGGAAAGCCGAGGCCGAGCAGGCGGGCGACCTTGTCGAAGGCCTCGCCGGCGGCATCGTCGAGCGTCTGGCCGAGGATCTCGTAGCCGGCGTGGTCGCGCACACCGGCCAGCAGCGTGTGTCCACCGCTGGCCACGAGGCAGAGAAAGGGCGGCTCGAGTGGCTCCGGGGCGAGGAAGTTGGCGGCGACGTGACCCCGCAGGTGATCGACCGGAATCAGCGGCAGCTGCCGCGGCGCGGCAATCGCCTTGGCGGTGCTGAGGCCGACCAGCAGCGCCCCGATCAGCCCCGGCCCGGCGGTGACCGCGACCGCCTCGATGTCATCGAGCGAAACCTGTGCCTCGGCCAGCGCCGCCTCGACCACCGGCACGGTCAGCTCCAGGTGGTGCCGCGAGGCGACCTCGGGCACGATCCCGCCGAACTTGGCGTGCGCCTCGTCCTGCGAGGAGATCACATTGGAGAGGACCTCGGCACCGTTGACGACGGCAGCGCAGGTGTCGTCGCAGGAGGTCTCTATCGCGAGGATCACGCCGACCTCAGTCCAGCCACATGATCAAGGCGTCCTCGCCGTTGTCCTGGTAATAGCGCGGCCGCACTCCGGCCGAGCGGAAGCCGAGCTTCTCGTACATCGCGATCGCGTCGCGGTTGGAGACCCTCACCTCGAGCGTGAACGGGAGCTCGCGACCCGCCTCGGCGAGCAGCTGCAAGATCAGCCGGCTGGCGACCCCCTGCCGCCGCTGCTCCGGCGCGACGGCGACGTTCATCACGTGCCAGACGCGGTCATAGCGCGAGCAGACGAGATAGCCGAGCAGCTCGTCGCCAACCGTTGCCGCGAGGCAGACCCCCGAGGGCTTGGAGAGCTCCAGCACGAACATCGCCAGCGACCAGGGCGCCGGAAAGGAGCGGCGCTCGATCGAGATCACCCCCGGCAGATCGCTGTAGGCGAGCCGTCGCACCGACGGATCGCCGCTCAGCTCACTCGGCTGCTTGGAGAGAGTCTCGCTCACGCCACCGTTCTGCATCGGGGGGCCTCAGATAGATCGGGGCGATCGAATCCGCTTCGTCCTCGCCCGGCCCGACCGCCGCGAGAGCGCAGATGTGCCGCGCGGCGATGCGGTGCACGGGGTCGTCGTCATCCGGAATCTCGACCACCCGATTCGTCAACTGCTGCCGAAATCGTACCGCGCCCGATCCACCGCACAGTGGCGCCTCGGGCAGCAGCGGGATTCTCGTCGCAAGCTCCTCCGGGTCGCCGAGCCACGGTCCCCACAGCCGCTCGCCCCCCGTGGCGTAGACGGCGGCGGCGACCTCACCGCGGCGGGCATCGAGGACGGCCAGGCAGCGTCGCCGGCCGGCGAGCTCTCCCAGCCCACGGCCCAGGGCGTCGAGCGTGCCGACGCCGCCCAGCGGCAGGCCGCGAGTGAGGGCAAGTGCCCGGGCCGTCGCGATCCCCACCCGCAGTCCGGTGAAGGAGCCGGGGCCGATGCCAACCGCGATCCGCCCGACTCCGTTCCAGCCGCCGGCCGCGGCGGCGGCGCGCTCGATCTCAGCCAGCAGCGCCGTCGTGTGCTGTGGCCCACCCTTCTCGGAGAGGCCGAGCAGCGCCTCGAAGAGCACCTCCTCGCCGCGTACCGCGGCGACGGCCGTGTCGGCGGTCGCCGTATCGAAGCCGACTAGCGCCGGCGCCGGGCTGGCGGTGGCTTCACTTATGGCTGCGCTCGGGGACGAGGAAGCTGAAGACGCCGACCCGCTTGCCCTCGACGAACCACGTCACCCGATGCTTGCCGGGAATGTTGGAGGTGATCTTGTTGACGTAGAGAGTGCCCTTTTTCGCTTCCTGTTTGGGCGCGCAGAGGTTTTTCTTGGTCGGGAACTTGACGCAGACCGTGTAGAAGACATCGGCGCGGTTGCTGCGGAAGAAGGCGCCCTTCTTGCGCGGCTTCTGGCAGAGGTGGGACGGCTTCGCCTTCTGAGAGAGACCGCAGGCGACGTAGTGCCTGAAGGCGGCGCCCTGCGCCGAGGCGGGCGCGGCGCTGGCCAGCAGCGCAATCCCCAGCACGGTCGCCGCCAGCGTCTTCGGTCCCTTCATCGAGCGCACCCTCCTTCGTTTGCCTACGCGGGCGATGCTACAGGGCAGCATCGCCCTCCGAAACACGCCTATCCATGGGCCGATGCGCTGGTCCATTCGATTTGCCGTCGATCGCCATCGAGGTGGGCGATGCGGACCTCGACCACCGCTCGCCCGCTGAGCTGCGGCTCGGCCACGGCCGGCCACTCGACAAACGCCACCGAGGCCGGGTCGAGGTAGTCGTCAAGCAACGCCGGGTCCTCGTCCTCCAGCCCGGCGAGGCGGTAGAGATCGAGGTGGGAGACAGGCAACCGGCCGCGGTAGCGCTGGCCGATGGTGAAGGTCGGCGAGGTGACCGGGGTCTCGACACCAAGCGCCCTGCAGGCGCCGCGGATCAGCGTCGTCTTGCCGGCGCCAAGCTCGCCGCTGACAATGACGACGTCGCCGGGGCCGAGGTTAGCCGCGATCTGTGCCCCGGCGGCTTCGGTCTCCACCGCAGAAGCGGTCCGAGCCGTCTCCACCGCACTCAACCGAAGAAGTCGAGCTGGTCAGCGGAGGGCTGGGGCGGGTCGGCTGCCGCGTCGGCCTCCAAAGCCTCCTCCTCCTCGGGCTCGCTGGCGCCCGGCGGCGGCCCAGCGAGCAGCTGCGGCAGGAGCTCGAAGTCGGCGCGCAGCGTCTCCTTCACCGCCGGCGTGCGCAGGGCTGCCGCGGGGTGGAAGAGCGGCAGCAGGAAGACGGTGCGCCCGCCGAGCTCGTGCACCTGCGGCGTCCCCCGCACGCGCGTGATTCCCGCCGGATTGCCGCTCAACAGCTTGGTCGCGAAGTTGCCCAGGGTGCAGACGACCCGCGGCTCGATCAGGCGCACCTGCTCGAACAGGTAGGGACGGCAGGCCTCGATCTCCGCCGGCTGGGGGTCGCGGTTCCCAGGCGGGCGACTCTTCAGCACGTTGGCGATGAAGACGTCCTCGCGTGAGAGGCCTATTCCCGCCAGCATCTGGTTGAGCAGCTGTCCGGCGCGGCCGACGAATGGCAGCCCCTGGCGGTCCTCTTCGGCTCCCGGCGCCTCGCCGACGAACATCACCTCGGCATCGGCATCGCCGGCCCCGAACACCGCCTTGGTCCGCGTCTCGTGCAGGGGGCACCTCGTGCACGCCTGCACTTCCTTGTAGAGCTTGACCAGCTCGGCGCGCCGCTCCTCGGCCGTCATCGGGGCAATGCTATGGCAGCGGCTCCCACTCCCAGGATGCTCTGGAGCCGATGCCGTCCTTCTGTTCGAGGTAGTGCTGGAACTCGGCCAGCTCGGCCGGCTCGACTCCGTAGACGTGGTCGGGCTCAGGGAAGCGGTGCGAGCGGACCTCTTCGGCATAGCGGCTGACGCCGTCGACCATCGCCGCATGGATCTCGGCGTAGCGCTTGACGAATTTGGGCGCGCGGCCGGTGGTGATGCCGAGCAGGTCGTGGTAGACGAGCACCTGGCCGGCCGTGGCCGGGCCGGCGCCGATGCCGATTGCGGGGATCTCGAGACGCTGGGCGAGCGTCTCGGCGATCGCCGCCGGGACTGCCTCGAAGACGATCGCGAAGCAGCCGACCGATTGCAGCGCAAGCGCATCCTCGAGCAGCTGGATCGCTCCCTGCGCGGTCTTGCCCTGCGTCTTGTAGCCGCCCAGCGCGGTCGCGGTCTGCGGCGTCAGGCCAACGTGCCCCATCACCGGGATGCCGGCGCGGACGATCGCCCGCGCCCGCTCGACCGAGGTCCCCCCGGCCTCCAGCTTGACCACCTGGCAACCGGTCTCCTTGACCAATCGCTGGGCGCTCTGCACGGCGAGCTCGTTGCTCGCCTCATAGCTGCCCATCGGCATGTCGCCGACCATCAGCGGCGTCTTCAGGCCGCGGCGGACGGCCTTGCCGAGCATGATCATCTCCTCCATCGAGACCGGCTCGGTGCCGGGGTAGCCGAGCACGACCATCGCCGCCGTGTCGCCGACCAGGACGAGGTCGACGCCCGCCTCCTCGGCGACCCGCGCCGAGGGGTAGTCGTAGGCGGTGACCATCACGATCGGTTCGCCCGCCTGCTTCATCTCGGCCAGGCGGGGCAGGGTGACGGGCTTGCGCTCGCTCATGACAAGACCTCCTGCGAGAGCAGCACCTCCGGGTGGCTGTCGACGGCGACGGCGGCGTTGTGGTCGTCGACGTGGACGACCACCGGCGAGTAGGTCTCGAGGTCGCGCTCGTCGTAGGCGCCGAAGGAGGCGACGATGATCTTGTGTCCCGGTCGGGTCAGGTGGGCGGCAGCACCGTTGACCTGCATCGTTCCCGAGCCCGGCTCGCCGTCGATCACGTAAGTGACGAAGCGGGCGCCGTTGTCGATGTCCCAGACGTGAACCTGCTCGTTGGTGATCAGATCGGCCGAGGCCATCAACTCGGTGTCGACCGTGATGCTGCCGATGTAGTCGACATCGCAATCGGTCACCGTAGCCCGGTGAATCTTCGACTTGAGCATCTGCCTCTGCATTAAGCCTCCTTGTTCGGCCGACGGGCCTGAAAGCGACCTATTTGTTCGCTTTCAGGCCCGTCGGCGGGAAGTTCCACGTTGTCTATTAGTCGCGCGCCGCCGATTTGGGCGGCGAGCGCTACTAGGACCGGCCGGCCGTTCAGAGTGGCCACCGGCTGCAAGTTCTCTGCGTCGCGGGCCTCCAGGTACTCGGCCTCGATTTCGGCGTCCTCGAGCACGCGGCGCCCGGCCGCCAATCCCGCCGCAAGCGAAGTCTCGTCGGCGACCCGCTCGACCTCCCGCAGCGCACGCGAGAGCGCCGTCGCCCGCTCGCGGTCGGCGGCGCTCAGGTAGGCGTTGCGCGAGCTCATCGCCAGCCCGTCGGGCTCACGCACGATCGGCAGCGCCTCGATCCGCACAGGAAGGTCGAGATCGCGCACCATGCGGCGGATGACGATCAGCTGCTGCGCGTCCTTCTGGCCGAAATAGGCGACATCGGGTTGGACCGTGTTGAAGAGCTTGGCGACCACGGTGGTGACGCCCTGGAAGTGCTCCCGGCCGCGCCGGGACGGATCGCCGCAGAGAACCCCGGTCAGATCACCGACCTCGACGCTGGTGGCGAAGCCCCCGGGATAGACCTGCTCCACCGGCGGCGCGTAGATCAGGTCGACGCCGGCCTCCGCGGCGAGCTCGGCGTCGCGCCGCTCATCGCGTGGGTAGCGGTCGAGGTCCTCGCCGGGACCGAACTGGGTCGGGTTGACGAAGAGGCTCATCACCACCACGTCGCACTCGGCGCGGGCGGCGCGCAGCAGCGAGAGATGGCCCTCGTGCAGGCAGCCCATCGTCGGCACCAGGCCAATCGAACCTCCATCGGCGCGCGCCGTCGCCAGGATCGCGCGCAGCTCGTCCTTGGCGCGGACGAACTTCACGCCTGCTTCTGCATGCGGTGGCTCAGTGAGTGCGAGGTTCATGATGGTCCATGCCCGTTGGGGTCACGGCCGAGGTCCGATTATAGGCACCTACTGGCGGAAATCTATGGGCCTGATCACACGGGCGGGGGCGCCCGCCGCGATCGAGCCGGCGGGGATGTCCTTGGTGACAACGGAATTTGCGCCAATCACGCAACGCTCGCCAATTGTCACGCCGCTGGTCACGGCGCAGTTGACCCCGAACCAGCAGTTGGCGCCGATGCGAACCGGGCCCTTGCTGGTGAAGCCCTGCCAGGTGACGGGCTTGTCCCGGTCGTCGAAGCGGTGCTCGGCATCGCCCACGAAGCAGCCGTTGGCGAACATCGTGTGGTCGCCGATCTCGATCCGCTCGTGGGCAGCCAGCATCGTGTTGCGGTTGAGAAAGCAGCCGGCGCCGATCTCGATCCGCGCCTCGGGGGCGAGCGTCAGCCAGCAGCCCGGCTCGAGCAGAGTCCCCTCACCGATCCTCAGCCGTCCCTCGTCGAGCGCCTCCAGCAGCTCCCCCTCGACCGGCTGGCGGACGAAGAAGCCACCGCGTGCCGCGTGCCGGGCGAGACGCCAGCGGCGAAGGGGCCGCCGGTTGCGCTCATACCAGCGCCGCTTTCGCCACCAGGTCCGCCAGCCCCGCTGCTCGTCCACGCACCTAGCTTTCCAGAGCCTCCGGGGATATGGTCGGCTCGCAAGCCGGCCCCCAGGAGGAGAGCGATCATGGCGATGTTCGAGATGAGTCCGGAGCAGGTCGTCGAGTGGCGGCAGAAGTACCGCGACCTGGTCGCTCCGCACGTCAACGGCGAAGAGGTGCTGTCAGCAGCAGGGTTCCGGCGCGGTGGCGCCACCGCCACCACGGTCGCCTCCAAGGCGCAGCTCGGCGGGCTCGTCTACGCCGGGATCAAGCTGTTCAACAAGAAGAAAGCCGGCGGCCTGCCGGAGCGGGTGATGCTGGCCGTAACCCCCGACAAGCTCTACGCCTTCAACTTCGGCTTCAAGGGTCGCAACTACAAGATCAAGGAGGAGGCGGCCGTCTGGGACCGCGCGGGCCTGAAGATCGCGACCGAGCGCAAGACCGGGATGACCGCCCTCACCATCGAGTCGCCGGCGGAGGGTGAGAGGGCGACCTTGGTCGGAGTCGGCGTCAAGGACGACCCGCTCAGCCAGGAGCTGATCGGCGTGCTGCAGGGCGCAGCCCCAGCCGACGCCTGACGATGGCGATCCACAAGCAGCGCGGCGGGCGCTACTGGTACTACTGGGTGATCATCGTCGGCGGAATCCTCTTCGTGGTCGCCTACTACGCGACCGACGGGTTCGGGCTGCAGCCGTGAGCCCGACGAGCTCGGGCCTGCGCGGCGGCATCGACCTCGGCGGGACCAAGATCCAGACCGTGGTCGTCGATGCGGACGGGAACCTGCGTGGCGAAGCGCGACAGGCCACGCCGACGTCCGGCGGTCCGGCCGATGTCGCCCGCGCGATGGAGGACGCAATGCGCGAAGCCGCCTCGGCGGCGGGTGTGAAGCCGGAGGAGCTCGCCGGGGTCGGCGTCGGCTCGCCCGGCGACGCCGACGGCAGGAGCGGCGTCGTCTCCGGTGCCCGCAACCTGCCAGGCTGGGAAGGCAGCTTCCCGCTTGCCGAGACGCTGTCGGCGGCGCTCGGCACCGAGGTGCGGATCGGCAACGACGTCCAGGTCGCGGTCGAAGGCGAGTACGCGCTCGGCGCCGGCAAACAGCACCAGTCGCTGCTCGGCGTCTGGTGGGGAACCGGCGTCGGCGGCGGGATCATCCTCGACGGCAAGCCCTGGCTCGGCCGCGGCGCTGCCGGTGAGATCGGCCACATCGTGGTCAAGCGGGGCGGCGCCCGCTGCCCCTGCGGCCGGCGCGGCTGCATGGAGGCCTACGCCGGCAGGGCGGCGATGGAAGCGCGGGCGCGCCGCGAGCAGCACGAAGGGGTCGAGACCGAGATCTTCGAGATCATGAAGAAGCGCGGCAAAGACAGGCTGACCAGCTCGGTTTGGGAGCACGCGCTGCACGAGGGGGACGCGCTTGCCGAGAGCCTGCTGCGCCGCGCCGTCCGCTATCTGGGGACGGGGATCGCCTCGGCGGTCAACCTGCTCGACGTCGAAGCGGTTGTGATCGGCGGCGGCCTCGGCGTGCGTTTCGGCGATCGCTTCATGGACCACCTGACCAGGGAGATGCACAAGCACCTCTTCGTCGACGACAACCCGCCCCAGATGCAGGTGGCGGAGCTCGGCGACCTCGGCGGCGCAATCGGCGCCTCGCTGCTGGTCGCTGGCTGACGAAGTCCATGTTCGACCCCTCATAGGGGTAGATCTCGTCAGATGCGGCCCGCCGCTTGGCGCTGCTGGCGGGCGATCGCGTCGACCAGGACGGCGAGCAGGAGGACGCCGCCGGTGACCATGAACTTGACCGCGGAGGAGAGCGCCAGAAGGTCCATCCCGTTGGAGATCGAGCCGATCACGAGGGCGCCGAGCAGGGCGGTCCAGACCGAGCCGCGGCCGCCGAAGAGACTGGTGCCGGCGATCACCGGGCCGGCGATCGCGAGCAGCAGCAGTTCGCTGCCTCCAGAGCCCTGGTTGACCGCCAGCAGGCGCGACGCTGCCATGATGCCCCCGATCGCCGCCATCGAGCCGGAGATGGCGAAGACCGCCACCCGCACGCCGTTGACCCGGATGCCCGCCCGCCTGGCGGCCTCGGAGCTGCCGCCGACGGCGTAGACGTGGCGACCGAAACGGGTGCGCTTGACCACGTACTCCATGCCGACGACGAAGGCGAGCAGGATCAACAGCGCCAGGGGAACGCCGCGATCCGAGTTGAGGATCGCCGTGGCGACGATTGCGATCAGGGCGACAAGCGCGATCCGGAGCAAGAGCGTCGGCATGCTCTCGCCGGCGAGCCCTGCCGCCACCCGGCGCCGGTGGCCGAACAGGACGACGGCCGCAAACGCGGCAATGACTACCGCGCAGAAGATCCAGCCCACCGCGTCGGAGTAGAAGGTGTTCGCCAGCCCGGTGATCTTGGGATCGGTGATGTTGATCGACCCGGTCGATCCGAGAACCTGCAGCAGAGCTCCCTGCCAGGCCAACAAGCCGGCGAGGGTGACAACGAACGAGGGGATGACGAAGCGGCTGAAGAGGGAGCCCTGGAGCAGCCCGATCGCGGTGCCGACCAGGACGGCCGCGATGATCGCCAGGTAGGGGCTCCAGCCGTGCTTTACGTTCAAGACCGCCATCACCGCGGCGGCAAGGCCGCTGACCGCTCCCACCGAGAGGTCGATCTCGCCCAGCAGCAGCACGTAGACGATGCCGACCGAGATCAGGCCGATGGCCGTGATCTGCAGCATCAGGTTGGTCAGGTTCTCGGCGGAGAGGAAGCGGTCGTTCTGGGACTGGAAGATGATCCAGATCAGGGCCAGGCCGAGGACGACGCGAGCCGATGCGAGGTCGCCCTGGACGAGACGGCGCAGAGACTCCCGGCTGAGGAGACTCGAACCACCCGTCCCCTCGGCCACTGCTGCAGGTGCAGTCGCGCCCTCGCCCCTCATCCTTCCCCCTCCCGCTCGTTCCTCTCGTTTCGGCCGTTTCCTTCACCCACGCCGGTGATCGCCGAGACGACGTGCTCCTCGGTCGTCTGTTCGGCTTTGAAGTCGCCGGCGGCTCGGCCGAGGCGCAGGACGACGATCCGGTCCGCCACCTCGAAGACGTTCGCCAGGTTGTGGCTGATCACGACGACCCCGAGGCCGCGCTCTCTCAAGCGCCCGATCAGCTCCAGCACCAGTTTGGTCTGCGGCACCCCCAGTGCGGCCGTGGGCTCGTCCAGCAGCACGACCCGCGGCTCGCCGAGGAGCGAGCGCGCGACCGCGACCTGCTGACGCTGCCCGCCGGAGAGCGTCCCGACCTCGGTGCGCATGCTCGGGATCGTCACGGCGAGGCTGGAGAGCAGCTCACCCGCCCGGTGCTCCATCTTCGCCTCGTCGAGCTGGCGCGAGACCTCACCCGTGCCCGGCGATATCTCCTCCTGGCCGAGGAAGATGTTGGCGACGACGTCGAGGTTGTCACAGAGGGCGAGGTCCTGGTAGACGGTGGCGATCCCGAGCTGAGTCGCATCCTGCGGCCGCGAGACCTTGATCTCGCGGCCATCGAAGCGCATTCGCCCGGCGTCGGCCGAGTGGATACCCGCGATCGTCTTCACCAGCGTCGACTTGCCGGCGCCGTTGTCGCCGACGAGGCCGACCACCTCGCCGCCGTGAACCGTGAAGTCGACCCGGTCCAGAGCCTGGACCGGGCCGAATCGCTTGCTCACTCCCTCCAGCTCGAGGAGGGCGTTTCCCGAGGCCATCTGGCTAGGAGATCCCCAGTTCTTCGCACGCTTTCGCGTAGGGGCCGGTGCAGAGTTCGCCGGCAGTGATGAATTCGTCTTTGACCACGGTGTCCTTGACGTTTTCCTTCGTCACCGCGACCGGTTCGAGCAGGACCGACGGCACTTTGGTTTTGCCGTTGTCGACTTCTTCGGTGATCTTGCTTTGCGGGAATTCCTTGCCTTCGGCAAGCGCGACGGCGATTTCAGCCGCCACCTTCGTCTGCTTGTCGGTGGCCTTGTAGACCGTCATGAATTGCTGCCCGGCGATGATTCGCTGCACGCCGGCGACGGTGGCATCCTGCCCGGTGCTCGGCCTTTCTTCCGGGTTGACACCGGCGGATTTCATCGCGGCGATCGAGCCGGCGGCCATTTCGTCGTTGGCTCCGTAGACGCCTTCGAACCCGTTCTTGCCGAGCGCGGTGATCGCTTGCTGCATCTCGTTCTGGGCGTTCGTCGCCGACCATTCGGGCGTGTCGTACTCCTTGGCGATGTTGACCCCCGCCGATTCGAATCCCTTGTGCGCGCCTTCTTTGAAGAGCGCCGCGTTGCTGTCGGCCGGGTCGCCGTTGACCATCACGATCGGGCCGCTGGGGCTACCGTCTTCTTTCAGTTTGCCCGCCAGAGTTTCCGCCTGCAGTTCACCGACCTCGACGTTGTCGAAGGACACGTAGTAGTCGACTTCGGCGTTTTCGATCAGCCGGTCGTAGGAGAGGACCGGAACGTTCTGGGCTTTCGCCTTTTCGACGATCGCCGCTGCCGATTTGGCGTCGACCGGGTCGAGGACCATTACTTCGGCGCCCTGGGTCAGCGCCGCTTCAGCCTGGCTCTGCTGTTTGGAGGCGTCCTCGGTGGCGTTGTTGTAGAGAATTTCGCAGTCTTCGCATTCCGCTTCGACGTTTTCTTCGAATTCGGGGCGGTCGTGCGCTTCGTAGCGCGGCGTTTCGTTCTCGGGCAGCAGGTAGGCAATCTTGGCGCCACCACCACCGTTACCGCCTCCGCACCCCGCGGCCACGGCGACGAGTGCCAACAGCACCCCGAGCGAGACCGAGAACCTCTTCCAAGCTGATCGGAACATGGGCGTTCTCCTTTCGCCCCTGCTCTTACCCGCACGCCGCGAACTTCACTCTCCAATGTAGCGCTAAGCGGCTACGGGCTCGCGCCGTTTGCGCGTGCGCTTCGGCTTCGCCGGCTCGACCAGCTCGGCGAGGAAGCGGCCGGTGTGCGAGGACTCGACCGCGGCGACGTCCTCCGGGGTGCCGGTTGCGACCAGCTCGCCGCCCCCTTCCCCACCTTCGGGACCGAGGTCGATCAGCCGGTCGGCGGTCTTGATCACGTCGAGGTTGTGCTCGATCACGACCACCGTGTTGCCGGCGTCGACGAGGCGGCCGAGCACGTCGAGCAGCCGCTGCACGTCGGCGAAGTGCAGGCCGGTGGTCGGCTCGTCGAGGATGTAGAGGGTGTCGCCGGTGGCGACTTTGGAGAGCTCGGTCGCCAGCTTCACCCGCTGCGCCTCGCCGCCGGAGAGCGTCGTCGCCGCCTGACCAAGGCGGATGTAGTCGAGGCCGACGTCGTGCAGGGTGCGCAGGCGGCGGGCGATCTTCGGCACGTTCTCGAAGAAGCCGACCGCCTCCTCGACCGACATCTCGAGCACGTCGGCGATGCTCTTGCCCTTGAAGCGGACCTCCAGCGTCTCGCGGTTGTAGCGGCGGCCGTGGCACTGCTCGCAGGGGACGTAGACGTCGGGCAGGAAGTGCATCTCGATCTTGATCTGGCCGTCGCCGCGGCAGACCTCGCAGCGACCGCCTTTGACGTTGAAGCTGAAGCGGCCCGCCTTGTAGCCGCGCGCCCGTGCCTCCTGGGTCTGGGTGAAGAGCTGGCGGATGTGGTCGAAGATCTTCGTATAGGTGGCCGGGTTGGAGCGCGGCGTGCGGCCGATCGGCGACTGGTCGATGTTGATGATCTTGTCGATCTGGCTGAGCCCGTCGATGCCGTCGTGGGCGCCGGGGCGCAGCTTGGCCTGGTGCAGGCGGTTGGCGACCGCGTGGTGCAGCGTCTCGTTGACCAGCGTCGACTTGCCCGAGCCGGAGACGCCGGTGACGCAGCAGAAGACGCCGAGTGGGATCGCCACGTCGATCCCCTTCAGGTTGTGTTCGCGGGCGCCGCGGACGAGCAGCGCGCCGCGCGGCTCGCGCCGCTCGGCCGGCACCTCGATCATCCGCTTGCCGGAGAGGTACTGGCCGGTCAACGAGGCGGGGTCCTTGGCGACCTGGGCCGGCGTGCCGGCGGCGATCACGTGGCCGCCGTGTTCGCCGGCGCCGGGACCGAGGTCGACCAGGTGGTCGGCGGCGCGCATCGTGCCCTCATCGTGCTCGACGACGATAACCGTGTTGCCGAGGTCGCGCAGGCGGTCGAGGGTGCCGATCAGCTTCTCGTTGTCGCGCTGGTGCAGGCCGATCGAGGGCTCGTCGAGCACGTACATCACGCCAACCAGGCTGGAGCCGATCTGCGTCGCCAGGCGGATTCGCTGGGCCTCGCCGCCGGAGAGCGAGCGCGCCGAGCGGGCCAGCGAGAGGTAGCCGATGCCGACGTTCTCGAGGAAGGCCAGCCGTTCGGAGATCTCGCGCACGATCAGGCGGGCGATCGCCCGCTCGGTGTCAGTCAGCTCGAGCGAGCGGATCCACTCGCTCGCCGCGCGAGCGGAGAGCTCGGTGTACTCGGCGATGCTGAGCCCGCCGACGGTGACCGCGAGGCTCTCAGGCCGCAGTCGTGCTCCTTCGCAGTCAGGGCACGGCTGCTCGGCCATGTATCCCTCGATCCGCTCGCGGTTGGACTCCGAGTCGGTCTCCTCGTAGCGCCGCTCGAGGTTGTTGACGATCCCCTCGAAGCGCACCTTGTAGGAGCGGCGACGGCCGAAGCGGTTGGTGTAGGTGACCTGGTGGCGCTCGCCGCCGGTGCCGTAGAGGAAGATCTCCTTCTCCTTCTTGCGCAGCTTCGACCAGGGCGCGTCGGGGTCGACGCCGTACTCCTCGGCGACGGCGGCGATCAACCGCTTCCAGTAAGCCGTTATGCCCCGATTCCACGGCTGCAGCGCGCCCTCGCCCAGCGAGAGGGTCGGGTCGGGGACGACGAGCTCGGGGTCGATCACCCGCTGGAAGCCGAGCCCGTGGCAGCGCTCGCAGGCGCCGTGGGGCGAGTTGAAGGAGAAGATCCGCGGCTCCAGCTCGGGGATCGAGGTGCCGCAGCCCAGGCAGGCGAACTGCTCGGAGAAGAGCATCGTCTCTTCGGCCTCGCCGACGATCTCGACTTCGACCAATCCGGCGGCAAGGCCGGCGGCGGCCTCGACCGACTCGGAGAGGCGGCGGCGCAGGTCGGTCTTCATCACCAGCCGGTCGACGACCACAGCGACGTCGTGTTTGTACTTCTTGTCGAGCACGATCTCCTCGTCGAGGCGGCGCAGCTCGCCGTTGACCTTGACCCGCGAGTAGCCCTCCAACCGCATCTGGTCGAGCAACTTCCCGTACTCGCCTTTGCGCCCGCGCACGACCGGCGCCATCACCATGAACTTGGTCCCCTCTGCGAGGGTCATCAGCCGGTCGACGATCTGCTCCTGGGTCTGGCCGGTTATCTCCTCGCCGCAGGTGGGGCAGTGGGGCACGCCGATCCGCGCCCAGAGCAGGCGCAGGTAGTCATAAATCTCGGTTACGGTCCCCACGGTCGAGCGCGGGTTGCGCGAGGTCGTCTTCTGGTCGATCGAGATCGCCGGCGAGAGCCCCTCGATCGAGTCGACGTCCGGCTTCTCCATCAGGCCGAGGAACTGGCGTGCGTATGCCGATAGGGACTCGACGTAGCGCCGCTGCCCCTCGGCGTAGATCGTGTCGAAGGCCAAGCTCGACTTGCCCGAGCCGGAGAGCCCGGTGATCACGATCAGCGCATCGCGAGGCAGCTCGACGTCGATGTCCTTCAGGTTGTGCTCACGCGCACCCGAGATGACGATCCGCTCAGAGGCAGCCACTGAGGTTCATTCTAGGGACCCGAACAGATGTTCCCCTCGCACTTTCCCCTCTATGCGGAGGAAACAGCCGCTCAGCGACCGATCGACTGCTGGTAGAGGGTGAAGCCGATGCCCGAGCAGACGGCGGCGATGATCCAGAAGCGGAGCATGATCTTGGTCTCCGACCAGGCCATCATCTCGAAGTGGTGGTGCAGGGGCGCCATCAGGAGGACGCGGCGGCGGAAGGCCTTGAAGGAGAAGACCTGGACCGCCACCGAGAGCGCCTCGATCACGAAGATGCCGCCGATGATGATCAGCAGCACCTCGGTCTGGGTCATCACCGCGAGGGCGCCGATCGCACCGCCGAGGCCGAGCGAGCCGGTGTCCCCCATGAATATGGACGCGGGGAAGGCGTTGAACCAGAGGAAGCCGACGCAGGCGCCGACCAGGCAGGCGGAGAGCAGCGCCAGGTTCTGCTGCTCATTGGTGACGAAGCAGATCGCCGTGTAGGCGAGCAGGACGATCGCGCAGGAGCCGGCGGCGAGGCCGTCGAGGCCGTCGGTCAAGTTGACGCCGTTGGAGGTGCCGGCGATGACGAGGAAGACGAGGACGAAGTAGAGGACCGGGCCGAGGTCGAGGCTGGCGTCGCCGATGCGAAAGAAGAGCGTCGGCTCGAGGCCGACCGAGTGCCGCGCCACCCACCAGAGCCCAAGCGCGAGCAAGAGCTGCCCGACCAGCTTCCAGCGCGCCGAGAGGCCGAGCGAGCGGCGTTTGACGATCTTGATGAAGTCGTCGGCGAAGCCGAGCGCGGCGCAGCCGAGGGCGACACCGAAGACGGCGAGGCTCTGCGCGTCACGGTCGGAGAGGACCAAGTAAGGGACGCAGATCGCAGCGAAGACGATCAGGCCGCCCATCGTCGGGGTGCCGGCCTTGGCGTGGTGCTCCTGCGGTCCCTCCTCGCGGATGTGCTGGCCGAACTCCTTCACCCGCAGGTACTCGATGAACTTGGGGCCGAGGAAGATGCAGATCAGCATCGCCGCCATGCCGGCGATCAGCACCTCGCCCATCAGATCAGCTCCGCCAGGGTCTCGGCGACGGTCTCAAGACCGGCTGAGCGCGAGCCCTTGACGAGGATCGTGTCGCCCGGCGCCAGTTGAGCGGCGAGCAGCTCGGCCGCCTCGGCCGGATCGCCCACCAGCTCGTCGGGGTCGTACTCGCGCGCGGGCTCGCCCACGCCGACCAGCATGTCGATGCCCTCGGCGCGGGCATGACCGCCGATCTCACGGTGGTAAGCCGGGGCGCCGGGACCGAGCTCGGCCATCTCACCGAGCACGGCGATGCGACGGCTGCCCTCGAGCGAGGCGAGGTGGTCCAGCGCCGCGCGCATCGACACCGGGTTGGCGTTGTAGCAGTCATTCACCAGGACGATCCCGTCACCAAGCTCGAGGCGCTCGCCCCGGAAGCGGGAGAAGCCTATGTTGGCAGCGCGATCGGCCATCTCCTCGAGCGGCGCGCCAAGCGCGACGCCGGCGCCGATCGCGGCCAGCGCGTTGGCCAGGTTGTGGCGCTCGGTGAAGGGGAAATGGAAGCGTGCCTGGCCTGCCGGGGTCACGATCATCGCTTCCGTCACCCCTTCCTCGACCCGCTGCTCGATCGCCTCGACGTCGCCGCCCGGGCCGAAGCGAAGCAGGCGAGGAGCTGCCTCGAGGTGCGGCTCCAGCTCTCCCGCTTCGGCCGGGACCACAGCGGTGCCGTCTGCGGGCAGCGCGGCGAGTATCTCCGCCTTGGCCGTGGCGATCGCCTCGACCGAGCCGAGCAGCTCGACGTGAACCGGACCGACATTGGTGATCACCGCAACCCGGGGCTCGGCGATCGCCGCCAGCTCGGCGATCTGGCCGGGGCCGCGCATCGCCATCTCCAGCACCAGCAGGTCGGTGTCCGCGGGCGCTTCGAGCAGGGTCAGCGGCAGGCCGATCTCGGTGTTGAGGTTCTCCTGGTTGGCGTGGACGTGGCCAGGCAGCAGCGCGCGGGCGATGTCCTTGACCGAGGTCTTGCCGACCGAGCCGGTGACGCCGACCACCGGGGCGCCGAGCTCGCGGCGCCAGGCGCGAGCCAGATCCTGCAAGGCCGCAAGGGGATCGGCGACGGCGAAGACCCAGGCGTCCGGGGTAGCGCGTTCGCTCTTTGTCGCCCCTGGCCCGACAAGCAGCGAACGCGCGGTGTTCGGCTCCGCCACCACTCCCCAGGCACCCGCTTTGAGCGCGGCGGCGGCGAATTCGCCGCCATCGGCCCGCTCGCCACGCAGGCCGAAAAAGAGGTCACCGGAACGCGCTTGACGGGAATCGATAGCGGCGCGAACCGCCGTGCCTCCATCGCCGCGGCAGAGGATCTCCGCTCTCATCGCGGCGGCGATCTGCTCGGGCGTGAGCTTCACGCGGACCCCACCCGCGGCAGTCGGCGCAGCTCCTCGCGCGCCACCTCGCGGTCGTCGAAGGGCAGCCTGCGGCCGTTCTCGAATTCCTGGCCCTGCTCGTGCCCCTTACCGGCGATCACGACGGTGTCGCCCGCCTCCGCGCGCGACAGCGCCAGAGCGATCGCGGCCCGACGGTCGACCTCGGCCTCCACCCCACCACGATCGTCGATCCCGGCGAGGATCTCGGCGACGATCGCCTCGGGGACCTCCGAGCGCGGGTTGTCGGAGGTGACGATCGCCAGGTCCGAGAGCTCGGCCCCGGCGCGGCCCATCTGCGGCCGCTTGCCGCGATCGCGGTCGCCGCCCGCGCCGAAGACGGAGATCACCCGACCCTCCCCCAGCCGCCGCGCCGCCCGCAGGACGTTCTCCAGCGAATCGGGGGTGTGCGCGTAGTCGACCAGGACCGAGAACGCCTGTCCCTCGTCGATCGGCTCAAAGCGCCCCGGCGGCGGTGCTGCCCGCGCCAGCGCCGCCGCCGCCGCCCCGGGATCGACCCCCAGCGCCAGCGCCGCCGCAAACGCCGCCAGCGCGTTGGCCACGTTGAAGTCGCCCGGCAGCCGCGTGCGAACGGTGGCGTCTCCCACGGCGAAGCTTGCGCCTCCGGCATCGAAGCAGACCTCGCGAGCGGTGAAATCAGCCTCGGCGCCCCCGGCAGAGAAGGTCACGCAGTCGAATTCATCAGCCAAGCGGCGGCCATATGGGTCATCGACGTTGACGATCGCCGTGTCCGGCCCCATCTCGAAGAGCAGCCGCTTGGAGCGGAAGTAGTCCTCCATGTCGGCATGGAAGTCGAGGTGGTCCTGGGTGAGGTTGGTGAAGAGGGCTGCGTCGAAATGGATCGCGTCGGCGCGATGAAGCGCAAGCGCATGCGAGGAGACCTCCATCGCACAGGCGGTATCGCCGGCGTCGAGCATGCGCCGAAGCGTGCGTTGAAGATCGACCGCCTCCGGCGTGGTCCGCTCGACCTCCTCCTCCACGCCGCCGACGACCTGCTTCACCGTCCCCAGCAACCCGCACCGCATCCCAGCCGACCCGAGGATCTCCTGCAGCAGGAATGCCGTGGTCGTCTTCCCGTTGGTCCCCGTGATCCCCGCCACCTTCAGCGCCCCCGTCGGATCCCCGTAGAACCGCGCCGCGAACGGAGCCATGGCCGCCCGCGCGTCCGGAACGACAATCTGCGGAACCTCAAGCGGCAACTTGCGCTCCACGACCAATCCGACCGCCCCGGCCTCAACAGCCGCGGCGGCAAACTCATGCCCGTCGACCTTCTCTCCCGGGACACAGAAGAAGAGCGTCTCCGGCTCCACCGCGCGACTGTCATAGGCCAGCTCAACAATCTCAGTGGCGCCGCCACCGACGATCCGGGCCTCCCCAGCTACGGCCGCGAACTCTTCCAATCTCACGGCGGCGATTGTAGGCGGGGGACCCCCTGCCCCACTATTCCTGCGGCACGCCGAGATACGGCAACGCGAAAGCCGCGATATTTCCGAACGCCGGGGCCGCCACCGAGCCACCGTAGATGTCCCCCTGCGGCTGGTCGACGATCACCGCGACCAGCAGGCGCGGATCCTGCGCCGGGGCGAAGCCGATGAACGAGGCGACGTACTTCGTCTCGGAGTAGGTTCCGTTTTCGGCGACCTGCGCGGTTCCGGTCTTACCGGCCAGGGTGTAGCCGGGCACGCTGACCTCCGAAGCCGTCCCGCCTGCGGCCAGCACCCCCTCGAGCATGGTGCGCACCTGCCCGGCAACGGTCGAGTCGATCACCCGGTGGCCGCGCGGCTCGTGCACCGTTTCGTCGCCGATCTTCTCGATCAGCTGCGGTTGTCGCAGGATGCCGCCGTTGGCGATCGCGGCGTAGCCGGCGATCATCTGCATCGGCGTCACCGCGAGGCCCTGGCCGATCGGCAGGTTGCCCATCGTCGAGCCCGAGTATTCATCCAGAGCCGGCACGATCCCCTGCTCCTCGGCGGGGAATTGGACGCCGGTCGGGCGGCCGAAGCCGAAGCGGTTGATCCAGCCGGAGAATTTCTCGCTGCCAACCTCGAGCCCGATCGTCGCCGCGCCGACGTTGGATGAGTGGGAGAGGATTTCGGCGACGCTCAGGGTCACGGTGGGCCGCGCCTCGGCGTCTTCGATCACCCGGTCGGCAACGTGAAGCTGAGGCGGCAGCGTGAACGTGGTTTCCGGCGACACCAGGCCTTCCTCCAGCGCCGCCGAGACGGTGAATGCCTTGAAGGTCGAGCCGGGCTCATAGGTGAAGCCCGTGGCGCGATTGATCAGGTCTTCGGGGTCGGTGTTTTCGAGATCGGTGGGATCGATCGGCGGCCAGTTGGCGATCGCCAGGAGCTGCGAGTTGCGCGGGTTCATCACGATCGCCGTGGCGCCCTTTGGCGCGTAGGTTTCCCCAACTTCACCCAGCACCTGCTCGGTCTTCTTCTGGATCGCCGGGTCGAGGGTCAGGCGCAGGTCCTCGCCGTCGCTCGCTTCCCTCACCGTTTCCAGCCGGATCGGTTCACCCAGCGCGTCGTTGATGACTCGCCGTTCGCCGTCGCTGCCGCCGAGGACCGATTCCTCGCCGGCCTCGAGGCCGGTCAGCCCCTGGTTTTCATCGCCCACCGCGCCGATCGTCTGCGCCGCCAGATCGCCCTGCGGGTAGGTTCGCCGACTGTCGGGCAGCTCGCCGATTCCAGGCAGTTCGAGGCGGGCGACCCGGGCGGCGCTCGGCACGTCGACCTTGCGCGCCACGTAGGCGAAACCCGATTCCTCGGTCAGGCTCTTCAGCACTTCGTCCTCTTCGAGGCCGAGGATCGAAGCCAGTTTGGCTGCCGTCTGCCCCGGCTTCTTCACCTGGTAGGGCGTGGCGTAGATCGTCTTCGCGTCTTCGGAGACCGCGAGTGGGTTGCCGAAGCGGTCGAGCACGCTGCCGCGCAGGCCGGGGACGGTGACGACGTCGGTCTGCTGGTAGGCGGCCTCCGAGGCGAGCTTTGCCCCCTGCACCCCCTGCAGCCAGAAGGCCCGACCGGCGATCACGAGGAAGCAGAGCAGGAAGCCGGCGAAGAGGAGACCGATCCTGCGCTCGATCGTGCGCATCGCGCCTCAGTAAGCCGTTCCGGCGGCGGCAAGGCGCCGTGCCGCGGTCTCGACATCGCGCCCGCTCACCCGCACGGAGCCGACTTCGTCCACCGCTGCGGCGCTGAGGCCGAGGGCCGCGGCGTTGTGGGCGATCCGCCCCGCACCGGAGCGCTGTGCGTCGCGGCTGCGCAGGATCGAGTTCTCTTCGTCGAGCGCCTGGATGTTCTGGTCGATGTGGCCTGCGCCCGCGGCAAGGCTGAGCGTGAGCACGTTGAGCGCGACGATCCCAACCAGCAGCACCCCCAAAACCGCGATCCAGGCACGACCGCGGGTCATCCGCACGATCAGGCCGGAGTCGGGCAGGCTGCGGACGGCGCTCGCCGTGCCGACCGCGAGCGGGATCAGCTGGCCACCCGGACGGCGGGTCGGCACCGACCGGGGGGCCGGTGCGCTCCGACGGGCAGGTGCGGCCCTGCGCGCGGTCGCCGCGGCGGCCATCAGGCGGCGCTCCCGGCGCTCTGCGCGTCGGCGATCTTCACCGCGGCGCGCAGGTGGGCGGATTTCGAGCGCGGGTTCGCGACCACCTCAGCCGTCTCCGGTGCCACCGCGCGCCGAGTCAGCAGCTCCGCTTCGGGCTCGCGCCCACAGGTGCAGACCGGGAACTCGGGCGGGCAGACGCAGCCGCGCGCTCGCGCGGCGAGAAACTGCTTCACGCGACGATCCTCCAGTGAGTGGAAGGAGATCGCCGCCAGGCGCCCGCCCATCGGCAGCATCGACCACGCGGTTGGCAGGGCATCCTCGAGCGAGTCGAGCTCGCCGTTGACGGCAATCCGCAGCGCCTGGAAGGTCCGCTTGGCCGAGTGGCCACCGCCGAAACGCGCCGAGGCGGGCATTCCCGCCTTGACCGCGGCCACCAGCTCGGACGTGGTCTGCAGTGGCCGGCGCCGCACGATCTCCCGCGCGATCCCGCCGGCATAGCGCTCCTCGCCGAAGCGTCGCAGCGCCTGGGCAATGCGCGACTCGGGCCACTCGTTGACCAGGTCGGCGGCACTGAACTCCTGCCGCGTGTCCATCCGCATGTCGAGCGGCGCGTCGTAGGAATAGGAGAACCCCCGCTCGCCGGCGTCGATCTGCATCGAGGACATTCCCAGGTCCATAAACACCATGTCTGGGCGGATGCCTTCGCCGCGCATGGTGCGAAGCCCTGCCGAGTAGTCACAGCCGAGAAAGCGAGTCCGGCAGGGAACCTCGGTAGCGAAACGCTCGAAACGAGCCTCGGCGGCGGGGTCGCGGTCGATGGCGATCAGCGTTCCGTCCGGCCCGATCGCGGCGGCGATCCGCCGCGCGTGGCCACCGCCGCCGAAGGTGCAGTCGACGGCGATCTGGCCCGCTTGGGGCGCCAGCAGATCGGTCAGCTCCGGGGCGAGGACTGGTTCGTGCTCGGTCGGCATATAGATAAGGGTGGCGCGCCTGGCGACGGAAACGGGTGATGGCTCGGCATGGGCTTGCATCTCACGCGGTTGCTCCGCTCGAAGCGAGTCCCTCGGCGATCTCGGGGGCGGAGGCGTCGAGCTCCTCCTCCTGCTTCGCCCAGGCCTCGGCGTTCCAGATCTCCAGGTACTCGCCGGCGCCGATGACGACGCAGGGGCCGCTGAGACCGGCGTGCTCGATCAGCGGCTTGGGCACCCTGATGCGGCCGGCCGAGTCGAGCTTCTCGTCGAAGGAGCCGCCGTGGAAGCGGCGGCGCAGGCTGCGCGCGTCCTTGCCGAACGGGCTGTGCGGCGAGAGGAAGCGCTCGGAGAGCTGCTCGAACTCCTCGGTCGTGTGCACCCAGACGCAGGGGTCGAAGCCTTTGGAGAGAACGATCCCGTCGGATAGCGCTGCACGGAAGCGAGAGGGAACCGTGAGGCGATCCTTGGAGTCGAGGCTGTGCTCGTAGAGACCCCGAAATGCCATCCCCGTCGGTCTCCTTTCTGCGGCCGGAAAAAGAGTTAGGACCGGAGTGATGAGGTGGGAGGAGCCTCACCACCCCGGTCCTGGGCTTCAACTCGCGGACCACAGTAACCCACTTTCTCCCACTTTGCAACACGAGCTCAAACAGCCGTCCCATTCGCAACTTCGGTTGCAGAGATAGGCTCGCCCTCCTCATGAGCTCGCCCGAGCAGACCAGCGCCCCACCCAGCGCCGCGAGCGCCCTTCCCGACGACGCCAACGACCTGCGCGGCTTCCACTTCAAGCGGCTGCTGAGGAGGCCGCTGGCCTCGATCCTGCTCGCGATCTTCACCATGGCCGCCGGAGTGGCCGGGGCGATCCTGGTCGGCCCGGCGATCGGCGCCGCGGCCGCAGCGGCCGTCCTGCTGCTCGGCCTGCTGATCGTCTTCGCGATCGCCGACTCACGTTCCGAGGACGCCTTCTTCGCCGCTTACGCCGCCCAGCACGGGATGGCGCTCTCGGGCAGAGGACCGCTGCCATTGGCGACGCCGCTGCTGCGCAAGGGCGATGACCGCTACGCCGAGCGGGCGCTGGCCGGCCCGCTCGCCGGTGGAGTCGACGGCGTCCTCGCGCTCTACACCTACGAGACCGAGACGACCGACAGCGAGGGCAACACCCAGACCAACTACTACCGCTACACGGTCAGCCTCACCCAGGTCCCCGAGTGCGCCGGCTTCGTCCCCGAGCTCTACTGCCAGCGCAAGTCCGGCCTGCGCGCCCTGGAGAAGCTCGAGGACGTCTTCCGCCGCTCCAAGCAACGAGTCGAGCTGGAGAGCGAGGCGCTCGACAAGCGCTACGAGATATTCGCCGGCAAAGAGCAGGACGCGAACCGCCTGCACCAGCTCTTCTCCCCCACCTTCATCGTCTGGCTGTCGGACTCCGCCCCGCAGAAGTTCGCCTTCGAGCTGGTCGACGGCACCCTCTGCTGCTACGTCAGCGGCCACAAGAAGAGGGTCGCCGAGCTGAACGCGATCCGCGCTGCTTCAGCCACCGTCGCCACCCGCCTGCGCGAGGAGGCAACCGAGTGATTGGCGACTTACCCGTTATATAGGCCGGGTAAGTCGCCAGGCGTCGCTCAGAAACCACTCAATAGGACGTCGGCGTTGGCAATCAGGGCGGCGGCGATCATCAGCAGGACCGAGGGGACGAGGACCAGGGCCACAACCAGCTGGATCTTGGGAGCGGCGCGGGCGGCGCGCTCCTCAACCGCGCGGCGCTGGTCGCGGCGCAGGGCACCGGCCTGGCGGCGGAGCTGATCGGCGAGTGGCGAGCCAAGGCGGCGCGAGCGCTCGATCGAGGCGCAAAACGTCGCGATCTCGCTGCCGGGGACGCGTTGGCGCAGGGCGGTCAACGCCACGGACAAAGGCTGACCGCACTCGAGCTCGGCGACCGTGACCCGCAGCTCATCGGCGAGCGGACCGCTGCCGTCCTTGGCGATCTCGGCAAAGCCGGCAGCCGGGCTGCGGCCCGCGGCAGAGCCGATAGCCAGCAGGTCGAGTGCATCGGGCAGGGCACCGAGCAGGCGACGGTGCCGCAGCCGCGCCTGGCGCTGGCGCAGCGCATCGGGCAGGAGAAAGCCCGCTGCCGGCAGCGCAAGTGCGACGACGAACGCTGTGCGGCCCGGAGCGGCGGGTGCCGTGAAGAGGGCGACGGCCGCCCCCACCACAGCGGAGGCCAGTTTCGCCCACAGCGAGGCGCGTGACCTCACTCCACCACCCGGGCAAGACGCCGGATCGCGATGAAGCCGGCGACCTGAAGCGCGGCGGCGAGCGCCAGCAGCACGGCCGCAGCTGGCGCCGCCAGGACCTTCGTCAGGAAGCCGGGCTGGATCAGCTCGGCGAAGAGGGCGCCGCCAGTCGGCATCGCGACGACGAGCAGACCGGTGAAACGGGCCTGGGCGGTCGCCGACTTCGCCTCCTCGGCGGCGCGGTCGCGGTCGGCCGCCCCCGCGGCAAAGCGGCGCAGCAGCCCGGACAAATCGCCGCCGGCGCGCCGCTGGCTGAGCAATGCCGCGGCGAAGGCGTCGACCCGTGAGGACCGCATCCGCTGGCGCCAGCCAACAACCGCATCGGCGGTCGGCGTTCCCAGCTCGAGCTCCGCCCCGAGCCTGGCCAGCTCGACCGCGGCGGGACCGTCGACCGAGGAGGCCGCGGCGGGTAGGGAGGCGCGCAGCGAGCGGCCGGCGGCGAGCGAGTCGGCAACCGCCGTGGCCACATCGGGCAGCGCACACTCGACCGCACGGCGGAAGCTGCGGCGACGACTCGACACCGCCCAGCCGGCCAGTGCCGGACCGGCGATCGCGAGTGGCGCGGCAACCGCGAATCCGCCCAGAAGCCAACCGCCGAGCAGCGCCGCCGCGGCGCCGACCGCGGCGAGGCGACGGCGCTCCAGGGTCGAGGGCGCATAGTCCTCGCGACCCGCCCGGCGCAGCGGCTCCAGGGCCAGGCGCAACCAGCGCGCAACGGCTGGCGTCGCCAGCACTGCTTCGCGTGCCGCGAGCGCCGCCAGACCTCCCGCCGCCGCACCGACCAAGGGCAGCAGCGGCCCAGTCGCGCCGCTCATCCGGCCGCCGCCAGATCGGTGATCTCGGTGACCCGGCGCGAGCCATCGGCGAAGCGCTCGATATGGACGATCAGGTCGATGCCGCGACGCACCTGCGAGGCGATCGCCTCGTGTGGCAATCCGAGCCCCGCCATCAGCGCCAGCGTCTCCAGCCGGACGAGGGCATCGGCAGGCGAGTTGGCGTGTACGGTCGAGAGCGCGCCGCGATGGCCGGTGTTGAGCGCGGTGAGCAGGTCCAGCGCCTCGGCCCCGCGCACCTCGCCGATCACGATCCGGTCGGGTCGCATCCGCAGCGCGTTGCGCAGCAGATCGCGAATCGTCACCTCGCCCCTTCCCTCGACCCCCGCCGGACGGCTCTCCAGGCGCACAACGTGCCGCCCGCGCAGGCGCAGCTCGGCCGCGTCCTCGATCGTCACCAGCCGCTCGGCAGGCGAGACGAAGCCGGAGAGCGCGCCCAGCAACGTCGTCTTGCCCGAGCCGGTGCCGCCGCTGACCAGGACGCTGCGCCGCTCGCCGACGGCCCGCTCGAGCAGATCGAGCTGAGACTGGGTCAGCGTGCCCAACTCGAGCAGCTCGCGTGGGCCGGGGCGGCTGGCGCCGAAGCGGCGGATCGAGAGCGCCGGCCCGTCGATCGCCAGCGGCGGGATCACCGCATTGACCCGCGAGCCGTCGGCGAGCCGCGCGTCGACCATCGGGCTGAGCTCGTCGATGCGGCGGCCGAGCGGGGCGAGGATGCGCTCGATCGCGTTGCGCAGCTCCTCCTCGTCGCCAAAGCTCGCCTCGACCGCCTCGATCCGTCCGCCCCGCTCCACATATACCTGGGCCGGCCCGTTGACCATCACCTCCTCAACCGTTGGATCGGCCAGAAGATCCTCCAGCGGCCCGAGGCCGACCGTGTCGCGCAGCACCCGGGCCACGAGCGCCTGGCGATCGCCGGCGCCGAGCAGTGCCGCCTCCTCGTCGACCAGACGGCGCACCTGCTCACCCAGCTCTTCGCCTGGCAACGCTCCGGCCGCCGCGGCTTCGCGGCGCGCATCGATCAACCGCAGCCGCAGCGACTCGGCCAGCTCCTCCAGGTATCGCTGCCAGACGTCCATCGCTCAGCCGCCTTGCAGCAGCGTCAGCTTGCGGGCAAAGCTCTCGGCGGCGATCAGCCGCAGCGCCTGTCGCTTTGTCAGCCCCAGGGTCGCGGCGACGGTCGCGCCTGCGCCCGGCCCTTCTTCGACCGTCCGCAGAGCCAGCAACGGAACCCGCGCGGCAGCGACATACGTGCGCCCCGGGCCAGCCCCCGTCGGTTCGCTCGTTACCACCACGTCGACCCTGGCGCCTGTGGGCGCCGGGCCGGCAGCCAGCAACGCCTCGGCGCCGCTGACGGCGATCTCGACCGGTCGCCGGTCGCCACCGAGGCGGCGCGCCCGCGTCTTCGGCCTGGGGCCGATGCCCAGCTGCGCGCCGGTCAGGTAGGAGCCGGCTGGGAGCGGACCGCGGGCGACCAGGCCGAGAGCTTCCTCGGGGGCGGCGAGGGCGCCCCGGGGCGCGAACCGCTCGGGGACGCGGCGGCGATCGAGGTCCTCGGCGATCTCCTGCGGTCCGATTCGCTGCCCCGCGGCGATCCTCGCGCCGACCACCACCACCGGCCGCAGTGGGCCGTAGCCACGGACCACGCTGGCGCCATAGCCGTCGGCGATCGCCGCCGCGCCGGCAGCGGCAAGCAGCGCCGCCAGCAGGAACAGGAGCGCACGCCGGCGCCGGCTCATGCCGAGAGCGAATCGCGGTCGGTGGCCAGCGGCAGCTCGAACAGCGCCAGCGAGCCGCGCTCGGAGCGGCGCAGGGCAAAGCGACCGTCGTGGGCCGCCGCCACCTGCCGCACCACGGTGAGCCCGTGGCCACGGCGGCGGCGTCCGGAGAGGCGGGCGATCACCTCGGCCGGCGCATCCCTGCGGGCGGCTGGACGGGCGGCCCGGCCCGAGTCGGCGACGACGATCCGCACGCGACCCCTGTGGGGCCGTGCATCCACCGCGATCGTCGGACCGCCGTGCTCGATCGCGTTGACGATCAGGTTGTCGAGCGCCTGCGCGAGCTCGACCCTGTCGCCGCTGACGACGACACGGCCGGCGCGCCAGCGCAGGCTCAGCGACCCGCCGGCCAGGCTCGCCCGCGCCTGCCAGCGTCGCACCGCCGCTTCCAGCAGGGGCCGCACTTCCACCTGCTCCGCCGGGCGCTGCAGGCCGCCGCCATTGACCTCGTGGTCGAGCCGCTCCAGAGCCGCAGCGGCAAGCCACACAGAGCTCTCCACCAGCGGCGGCGAGCCGACGTTTCCACTGCCGGCCAGGGCAAGGGCCTGCAGTGGACGTCGCAGCTCGTGCAATGCCTCATTGAGGGCTGTCCGCCGGCGGCCGGCGCGCAGCCCCTGCGCCGCGGCCACAGCGGCCAGCGTCGCGGCGAGCGGCCAACCGGCGACGATCTCGGCCAGCTCGATCATGCGTCGAGCAACCTGTAGCCGACGCCCCAGCAGTTGATCACGAAGCGCGCCCGCTCCGGGTCGAGCTTGCGGCGCAACCGACTGGCATGCGAATCGAGCGTCCGCGTCTTGGTCGGCGCCCGGTAGCCCCAGACCTCACCCAGCAGCTCGCGCTTGGAGAAGACGCGGTACGGATCGGCCGCCAGCACGCGCAGCAGCGAGAACTCCTTCTTCGAGAGCTGCACCTCATGTCCCCCAACCCAAACGCGGCGACGGCTGGGGTCGACGACGATGTCGCCGACCCGCAATGGACCGCTGCGGCGCTGTTCCACCCGCCGCAGCACCGCCGTGATCCGCGCTCGCAGCTCGCCGTAGAGGAAGGGCTTGACGACGTAGTCGTCGGCGCCGAACTCCAGTCCGCGCACGCGGTCTTCGTCGGCGCCGCGACCGCTGAGGACGATCACCGGCAGACGCGGGTCGAAGCGTGAGATGACGCCGTCGGCTTCGCGGATCTCCTGCAGCACGTCGAGCCCCGAGGCGTCCGGCAGGGTCAGGTCGAGCAGCATCAGGTCCGGCTGCTTGTAACGGCAGAGCCGCAGCGCATCGGAAGCGCTCGGTGCCGGCAGGACGCCAAAACGATCGGCAACCAGGTTGTCGCAGAGCAGCTCGAGCGTCGGCGTGTCGTCCTCGCAGACGACCACACTGGCGATTTCTCGTCTCTCCGGCAGCATGCGCCCCCTAAAGGGCGCAGCGGCGAGGACTCTCCCCCCTGGGCGCGCGCCGGAGCCGCAAAACGCGAGCTTTCAGCCCGCCAGCAGGCGCTCCAGCAGATCGACGTACTGCAGGGTGTGGCGGTCCTCGAGAAAATGCGCGCGAACGCTCTCGCGCGCCGCCTCGCCGATCGCCCGCGCCCGCTCGGGAGTGGAAAGCAGTCCTCCCACCTCCTCGGCAAATGTCGTCAGATCAAGCGGATTGCGCAGCAGCACGCCGGTGAGGCCATCGTCGATCTGATCCTCGATCCCGCCGGTCGCGCTGGCAACCACAGGCCGTGCCTTCCACATCGCCTCGGTGACGGTCAGGCCGAAGCCCTCCTTGAGGCTCTTCTGCACGACGATCGCCGCCTGGCGCTGCAGCGCGTTGACGATCGCGCCGTTCTCCTCGAGATCCTCCATCGGCAGGCAGGCAAGCAGCACACGCGCTCGAATCTGGTCGGGCAGGCGGCGCCAGTCGGCCTCGACTTCGGCCAGCACCGGGGCGCCATCGGGGTCGTCGGTGACCGCGCCCAGGCTGGGGCCGGCGAGGATCAGCCAGGCGTCATGGCCGGCCTCGATCACGGCGGCGAAGCCGTGCATCACGCCAGCCGGGTCCTTGAGCCGATCCCAGCGCGAGACCTGGACGACGAGACGGTCACCCTGGCGCGGAAGCTGGCCCTCACCGATCACCTCGCAACGGCGCTCGACCCGCGCCTCGCCGCCATCGGGACGGCTGAAGACAGGCTCCCCGCCATCGCGGGGCTCGGTGCCGCCCACCGCGAGCAGGCCGGTCTGGCGCAGGATCGCGCGCACGCGCTCTGGCTCCATCTCCTGGTTCTTCGGCGAGAAGGCGTCGATCGAAGGCGGCACGATCGCGGTCAGCATTCCCACACAGCAATCGGGGACGAAGGCGCGGCGCGAGAAGACGACCGCGTCGGCCCGTGTCACGTAGCGCTCGAGGAAGTCCCAGGCGGCAGCCGTCAGCTCGTTGCGCTCGTCGGCGCCGATGTGGCAGCGCCAGACGACCGGCCGACCGCTGGCGACGATATGCGGGATCAGGCCGGCGGCCTGGGGGTCGTGCAGGAAGACGATGTCGTCGGGGCCAAGGCGCTCGACCACAGTCGCGGCGTTTTCGGCGCTGATCCGCTCGAAGACGGACCGCTCAGCCTCGCCCAACTCACCACCGTCGCCGACCTCGCCATGGAGGAAGTTGTGGAGGCGCTTGGTCAGGGTGAAGAAGTCAGCCGAGCCGGCGATCGTCAGCCAGTGCATCCCGACTCCGATCCCGCGGGCGAGACCGACCCACGACCAGAGCATCTCGGCGACGCCACCTCCCGAGGAGGTCGAGTTGACGTTCCAGATCTGGCGCTCGCCGAGCAGCTCACGGGCGCGGCGCAGGCCCGCCTCGAAGCGCTGCCAGGCGTCGGGCTCGATCAAGCCACGCAGCCGTTCCAGGTAGAGCGAAGGGACCTGTACCTCGCGCGCGGTCATCGTCTGCGGGCGGGGGCGCCGACCCGCGGCGACCCGTTCTCCCGGCGAGCAGGGTAACTCAAGCACGGCGCTCGCCCGCCGGTCCCAGGCCAATCGACCTGGCGGAACGCAGCGCCGGAACGAGCAGGGGCGACCGTTGCGATCGAGGAAGACGAGGTCGAGCGGGAAGCGCATGCCGAAGGTGTGGACACTGGCGCAGCCCGGGATCAACAGCCCTGGCCCTGCCTGCTCGCGATCGAGGCGGGCGAGGCCGAGCAGGCGGGCGCGGCGACCGTGGGCAATCGCCACCTCATACCCGAGGACGGTTGCCGACGGAAGACCGAGCAGGCGGCGCGACAGCATCGCCTTCCAAAGGGCGCAGCCACCGTTTCTCTCCCCCTCGGCGCCCCTCGCAGCGCAAAACCTATTTCAGCGGTGGTCCCCGGCAGGCACACGGCTACGATGACAGGCATGATCCAACACCTGCCGACGCTGGGCTTGCGAAGGCAGATGGGCTTCAACGTGAATAAGAAGACGACCCGCAGAGGAAATTACGAGTCGGGCTCCGACTACGTGCTCGAGTACGGCGAGCTCCGCTTCGCCTTCAACGAGGAGGACTTCGGCCAGCGCGTCGAGCAGGCCGCGGTCAAACTCGGTTTCGTCCAGCAGGGGCTGAGCCGCGAGGAGCTCGACGACCTGCTCGATCTGGCGGTCAACGGCGAGATCTCCGAGCCCAGCTCAGAGCTCGGCGAGCACATCAACGTCAACTGGGAGGACCTGGTCGGCCCCGCCAACCGCAGCCTCGTCCACTGGCTGCGCCGCCTCGTCTTCCGCGGCGCCTGGCTCGACCAGCGGGTCAAGGAGGGTGAGCTGGACGTCGTCTTCGACGAGACCACCCAGACCTTCGGCTACGTCCAGCCCGACCGCAGCAACGAGCCGATCGAGCTCTCCAAAGAGCCCTCCTGGCGCCGTATCGCCTACCGCAGGTAGCGGCGCGACCTCAGCCTGGGCGCTCCACCGCGGCGACGATCGTGAGTGAACCCCCGCCCCCCGCGGCGGCCGTGCCCGCGTCGAAGAGCTCACGCGCCTCCTCGGCGCCGGCAAAGGTCTCGGCGAAGCGGCTCAGCGAGTCGACCAGGACGATCACGTCCTCGCCGCCGCCGGCGCGCGACTTCGCCTGGGCGATCGCGTCCTCGGCATGGTTGGCCTTGCCGGCCGAGACGATCTCCGCCCTGGGCGCCTCGCGCTTCCAGTCGGCGAGCTCCTCCGGACTGGGGTCCACGAGGAGGGCGATCGGGTCGGGTCCGTTGGAGGCGGCGGACAGCTCGGCGGCGACCTCGCGCAGCAGCGCCGTGCAGGCCGTGCGGCTCTCGGCGTAGACGATCGCCTGACGGCCCGCGACCGATGGAAGCAGCAGGTCGTGGACGCGGATGCCCTTGCGGCGTCGGCCCCAGCGGCGGCGGCGCCGTTTGCGCTTCGGGCGCTCCACCGGGGTCGCGGCCTCGCGGCTGGGCTCAGGCGCTGCGGCCTTGGGCTCCGGCGCTGCGGCCCTCGGCTCCGGTTTGCGCTCGCGGCGCTCACGCGGTTTGCGCTCGCGTTTGGGACGCGGCGCTCGCTCCTGCTTCGGCTGCCCGTTCGCCAGCTTCTCGATCAGCTCGGCGCGGGACAGCATCCGGTAGCGCTCGACCCCCGCGTCGGCGGCGAGCTCGTGCAACTCGGCAAGGTGCTTGGACTCCAACTCTGGCTTGTTCATCGTCGCGGCAGGTTATTGAAGGGCCTAGACGGCCGCGGCGGCGGGATCGGTGCCGGCCTCGGCCAGCGCCGCCGGCCAGGCCTCCGCCTCGCGCTTGATCTGGCGACGCGACCATCCCAGCTCGGCGCCAAGCACCTCGGCAACCCGGCGAGCAGCGCCGGCATCGCGCAGCTGCGGCGCTGCCAGCAGTCCCAGCCGGGTGCGGCGCAGGAGCACGTCGGCGACGCAGCGCGCCTGCTCGAACCGCGCCGCGATCGCCGCCTCGGCGAGCAGGTCGGGACGGCCCGGGACGATCGGGGCGGCCAGCCTCGGCTCCTCACGCGCCAAGCGCAGGACATTGCGGGCGGCGTGGCCGTAGCGGAAGGCGAGTTGGGCGATCGCCTCCTCCCCCACCCCCTCGGGCGCCTCCAGATCCTCCGGTCGCGCCTCCATCCCAAGCGGGATCTCAGCCGTGTGGCAGGGCGCCTCGCGCGCCTCGCGCTCGACCAGCCGGTCAACCGTCTGCTTCGCCATCCGCCGCCAGGTGGTCAGCTTGCCGCCGGTGATCGTCAACATCCCCGACGAGGTCTCATACAGCTCGGCTTTGCGCGAGATGTCGACCGACTTCTTCGGGTCGCCGGTGGAGATCAGCGGCCGCACGCCGGCATAGGCCCCGACCAGATCGGCCTTCCCCAGCTCTGTGCCGAAGAAGGCGTTCACCGCGGCAAGCAGGTACTCGACGTCGGCCTCGCCGGGAAGGGGGCGGTCGATGTCGCCATCGAAGTCGTTGTCGGTGGTGCCGACCAGAGTGCGGCCGTACCAGGGGAGGGCGAAGATCGCCCGCCCTTCGCCGGCGGGGACGATGCAGGCGGCGCTGCCGGTGGAGAGGTCGGCGCGGTCGAGAAGGACGTGAGTGCCGCGGCTGGGGGAGATCTTCGGTATGTCCTCCTGCTCGGCCAGCTCGGGTCCGACCCGGTCGGCCCAGACCCCGGTCGCGTTGACCACGTTCTTCGCCTCGACCTCGAAGCGCTCGCCCGATGCTGCCTCGAGTGCAGCGACGCCGACGGCGCGGCCACCCCGGGTCAGCACCTCGGTCACCTCGGCGCCGTTCAGCATCACCGCGCCGAAGCGCTCGGCCTCGCCGAGGATGGTCAGCACCAGCCGCACGTCGTCGGTCTGACAGTCGTAGAAGAGGTAGGCGTCGCCCGGATCGCGCGGCTCCAGCGAGGGAACCAGCTCCAGCAGCTCATCGCGGTCGATCGTGCGATGGCGATCCGGCGACCAGTAGAAGTCCTCGTCGGTGTCCTTGGAAGAGCGCATCTCGCGGCGGCTGCGACCGACCCGCGTCGTCGCCATCACGTCGTACATGTTGAGGCCGAAGCCGAGTCTGCGATCGCGGGACTCGCCCTCGAAGGAGGGGACGACGAACGGCGTCGGGTAGACCAGGTGCGGCGCCAGCTGCACCATCAGCTGCCGCTCCAGCAGCGCCTCGCGGACCAGGCCGAGGTCGAAGTTCTGCAGGTAGCGAAGGCCGCCGTGGATCATCTTCGAGGAGCGGCTGGAGGTGCCGATCGCGTAGTCACCGCGCTCGAGCAGGGCCACCGAGTAGCCGCGTGAGGCCGCGTCGAGGGCGACGCCGGCGCCGGTGATGCCGCCGCCGATCACGACCACCTCGAAGCGCTGGCCGGCGATCTCCTCCAGAGCTTTGGCGCGCGAGAGCATCAGTCGAGGTAGGTCGTCGTCTTCTTGACCGGCGGGCGCTCGGGCGGCTCTTTCTCCTGCCGCTGCTCGCCGAGGTGGAGAAGGCCGACGAAGCGCTCGCAGTCGGGCAGGCCGACGGCGGCGCGACCCTCAGCCGAGCGCAGCAGGCCGGGGGTGCGCCAGTAACCGGCGAGGCCGCGGGCGTGGGCGCCGAGCAGGACGATGTAGGAGGCGACGGCGGTGGCGTGCAGGTCCTCCTCGTTGCGCACGGAGTCGGAGCCGAGCGCAGATGAGACGACGATCAAGGTCGGGGCGCGGTCGAGCTTGGCGGCGCCCTCGGGCCCGGCGACGTCCTTGAGCCGCTCCAGTGCCCGCGGCCCGACCACGCGAAAGCGCCAGGGCGCGGTCAGGTGATGGTTTGGCGCCCAGCGCGCCAGCTCCAGCAATTCCTCGATCTGCTCGCGCGGCAGGGGTTCCGGGCCAAACGCCTTGTGGGTGCGACGGGTGCGAATCGCCGTCTCGACATCCATGCTGCGAGCGTATAGATCGCTGGCTACCAGCTGAAGCGGCGCCCGAGGAGGAGGACGCTGCCCAGGGCCATGCCGCTGGCGGCGAGCCCGATGCCCAGCGGCACCCAGGGCTCGGGGGCGGAGGCGTCGCTTGCTTCGAAGGGCGGAGCGGCCCGCGGGGCCGTCGCCCCTTCGGCTTCCTCGCCCTCGGTCGACCCGGTCGGCGGGAGGGCGGGAATCGAGCTGCCGCCCGTCGCGGGTGGTTTGGTCGAGGGGGTGCCGCCGCCACTCGCCGGCGGCGAGCTGCCCTGACCGAACGCTTCGAACAGGTCCTGGGCGGAGCCGACTTCGCTCGCCGGCGGCGGGACGGGCGCGGTCTCGGCCGCGCCGGGGTCGGAGCTTGGCGGCGGGCTCGTCGACGTCGACTGGCGTTCTACCGGCGTGAGCGGGAAAGGCTGTCCGGAGACGGCGGTCAGGACCTGGCCGGTCACCCATACGGGCGTCTGGTCGCTGGAGGACGAGTAGCGGTAGTGGCCGTCGTTGTCCTGGCGGGCGGCAAGGTATTCGAGGGCGCTCTTGCCGCCGTTCTTCGCCGTGGCGGGATCCGCCCCCACAGCCAACATCCCCTGAACGGCCCAGGCGGTCGACTGGGAGTTGACCCCACCGGAGCCGCCGAGGGCGAAGCCGCCGTTGGGTCGCTGCGCGTTGCGCAGGTAACCCAGGCCGTGCTCGGCCGCAGCGGCAGCTGGGATCGCCTGCATCACCGCGCCGGTGCCGTCGGCGGTGCTCGGCGAGTCCGGCACGTCCCCCCAACCGCCGTCGCGGTTCTCGACCCTGGTCAGCCACGAGATCGACTGGTCGATCCCCCCCGTGGCGCCGCTGGCCCGCAGAGCGATGATCGCGAAGGCGGTCGACCCCGGCCAGCCTTCGAAGGAGCCGTTGTCGCGTCGGCGCTTGATCAGCGCCTCGACCAGATTGCGACCGCCAAAGGAACGGGGATCGACCTTGGCGGCGTTGAGGGCAAGGATCGTGCGGGCGAAGTCGCCGGGGCTGCTCAGCTCGTCCACGTGGGCGCGCAGGTAGCCGACCGGGTTGTGACCGCTGCGCACGAGGTCGAGCGGGTTGCGTCCTGCCGCCTCCAGTCCCAACATCGCCCAGGCGGTCATGTCAGGAGCCGATTCGCTTTCCGGCGAGGCGCCCCAGCCACCGTCCTCGTTCTGGGCCGCGGCCAGCCAGAGGGCGGCGCGGGTCGCGCTGATGTCGGCTGCGGCCGCGGGACGGGTCGGCAGGATGCTGAGGAGCGCGAGGGTCAACAGCAGGACGGAGGCAACCGCGGGGGCGCGCCACTCGAAGCGCTCACGGAACCGAACCAGCATCCGCACCATCGCCGGACCGGCGATGAGGGCGAGGCTGGCGTTGCCGATCGCATGCGCGGCGTCGAAGGGCACGGCGCGGGACTCCAGCGCGAGGAAACGCTGCAGCGAGAGGTCGCCTCCGTAGGTCGCCATCAGAGAGAAGTTCAGCAGAGCGCCGAAAGCGACGCCAGCCAGCGCGCAGACCGCGGCCAGGGTGAAGCGGCCGGCGCGTGGGCGAACAAGCGCCAGCCCGGCGCCGAGAATCCCACACATCCCCCACCCCGCCATCTGCCACGGCGTCCACGGGCCCTGACCGAACCAGAGGTTGGAGACCAGCGCCGTAAGGGCGCCGACGGCAAAGCCGGGCGCGGGGCCGAGCGCGAAGCCGGCGAAGATGACGATGTCGGTGGTCGGCTTGACGTTGGGGAAAGCGGCGAAGGCGATCCGGCCGGCGATCGCCAGCGCGGCGAGGGCGGCGACCAGCGCGACGACCTGCGAGGTCGGCCGCGAGCGCTCATACCAGGCGAAGCCGGCGAGCAGAACGGCGCCGAGGATGAGGAAGCTGGCCAGCTCCCAGCTCATCGGCGGCCCTCCGGGTCGAGGCTGGCCGCACCCTGCTCGGCGGTGATCACCCCAGGGAGGTCGAGGATGCGGGCCACCTCGGTGGCGAAGTACCAGCCGCCGGAGAGGATCTCGGCAGCCGCCCCGTCGGCGATCACGACGCCGTCGCCAAGCAACACCACGCGCTGGGCGAAGACGGCGGCGAACTCGACATCGTGGGTGGCGACGACGACGCCGGCGCCACTGGCAGCCAGACCCTCGATCATCTCCTCCAGATCGCGCTTGCGCGCCCGGTCCATGCCGCGGGTTGGCTCGTCGAGGGCGACGAGTCCGGGAAGCTCGTCGCCGTCCATACGGCCGGCAAGCGCTATCGCCAAGGCCAGGCGCTGGCGCTCGCCGCCGGAGAGATCACGAGGGTCGGCGTCGACCACGTTCTCCAAGCCGACGATTTGCAGTGCGGCAAGACCGGCGTCTCCGGGAAGCTCATCCCCAATGCGCTCCCGCACCAGGTAGTCGCTGGGATTCTGGGTCAACAGGGCAATTCCACCGGGCGCCTTCGCCTTGCCCCGGGCCGGCTCGGCCAGGCCCGCCAGCGCTCGCAGCAGCGTGCTCTTCCCCGCTCCGTTGCGACCCATCAGGGCCACCCGTTCACCGCGGGCGATCTTGAACGCCACCCCCCTCAGCACATCTCCCCGCGAGACCCCGTCGTCAAGCTCGACCCACAGGTCCCGCGCCTCAGCGGCCATGGCACCAGGAGAGGGTCGGGGGTCCCCCGACCGAAACCCGCGTCGGTCGCTTGGCGGGGGCGCTGGTCTCGCCGGCTCACAAGTTTCTGTCGGGGGACCCCCGACCCTCTCCTTGCGGAGGATGGCTCGCGCGTCGCGGACGCCGGTGGGGAGGGGATCGATATCCGCGAGCGAGAAGAGGCGGGCGGCTGGGGTCTCCAAGGCGGTGTCGGCTTGCTGAGCCCAGGCCAGGAAGTCTCTTGGGGAGCCGTCGAAGGCGATCGCGCCCGCATCCATGGCGATGACTCGGTCAGCTGCGGCGAGACAGCGCTCCAGGCGATGCTCAGCCAGGAGGATCGTCACCCCCCACTCCTCGTTGAGCCTGCGTAACAGCCAGATCAGCTCGTCGCCCGCCACGGGGTCGAGCTGGGAGGTGGGCTCATCCAGGAGGACGAGGCGTGGGCGGGTGACCAGAGCCGCTGCGAGCGCGACGCGCTGGAGCTCTCCCCCCGACAGGGTGTCGACGGTGCGGCTGAGCAGGTGGGGAATGGCGAGGGCCAGGGCCACCTCCTCGACTGCGCGGGCGCGGGAGGCTGGCGGGTCGCCGCGCATCTCCAGGGGCAGCGCGATCTCGGCGGCGACCGTGGTCGAGACGATCTGGGTCTCGGGGTCCTGGGCCACGTAGCCGACCACGGCGGCGAGGTCACCGGGGCCGTGGGCGATCGCGTCGATGCCGGCGACATGGACGCTGCCGACGATCTCACCGCCGTGGAAGTGCGGGACGAGGCCGCAGGCGGCGCGCAAGAGCGTCGTCTTCCCACAGGCCGAGCGCCCGGCCACCAGCGCAAACTCCCCCTCGGCGAGCGTCAGCGAGACGTTCCGGAGGACGAGGTCTATGTTCGATCCCCCTTGGGGGCTCAACATGCCGCTCGTGGGACGACTGGCGTGCGGATAGGCGTAGGAAAGCGAGTCGATCGCGAGGACTGGGGCGGCGCGAGCCCGGGTTGCCAGCTCAGGCATGGCGCGTCCTTGGGGCCTTGCGGCGCATCGGGGCGAGGCCGGAGAGGACGACTAGCGCAGAGAGGGCGACGGTCGCCGGAGGGACTCCGACTTCGATCGTCGGATAGGCGTGAACGCCATCGGCACCGAGGAGCTTGCCGGCGATCGCGGCGATCAGCACCAGCGCGCCGACCGCGTAGAAGCGCCGGTCGTATCGAGAGCGCTCGCGGAAGGATTTGGGGTAGCGGGGACCCCCAAATGATTCCATGAGCCGTGGGCGGCGCGGGGGTTCGAGGGCGTAGCCCCTCAGCTCCAGGGTCGCTGCCACGTCCACGGCGCGGTCGAGCGAGCCGGTGAGCAGGCGGCGGGCCAGGGCGGCGCGGCCCAGCGGCGCGGCGGCCGGACCGCGCAGGCGACCGGCATCGCGCAGGCGCGCGGCATCGGCGGCGGCGACCGGGACGAGGCGGGAGATCAACGTCGCGGTCAGCGCCGAGCGGCCGGCCACGGGGCGCAGCGCCCGCAGCACCCGGTCGGGGTCGACGCAGGCGGAGTAGACGGCGAAGCCGACCATCGTCACCGCCGCCCGCAGGCCGATCACGGCGCCCGCCGCCAGCGCCTCGGCGGTGATGTCGACACGACCGAGCAGCGGCAGCTCGCCGAGCCGCAGCAGCACCGTCTCGCCGCGATCGACGACCAGCGCGTTCACGGCAACGACCAAGAGGGCCAAGGTCAAGCCCATGCGCAGGGCCACCCGCACCGCGCTTCCCGCCCCAGCCAGATAACCGGCCAGAACCGCGGCGACGCCAGCGGCGGCGAGGACAAGGGGGCTCGAGTAGAGGAAGGCGACGGCGACAAGGGCGCCGAGGTAGGCGACGGCGGCACCGGGTGAGGCCGCCTGGAGCGGCCCGGATCGAGGCGTGTAGGCGAAGGGCGATCTCATCGTGCCTCGAGCGGCAGCGGGGTCTCCCTGCCGGCGGCAATTGCCACCGCGTAATGGTCGCGCAGGTGGGTGGCGTCGAGCAGTCGCCCCGCGGCCAGCACGCCGCGAACGGTGCCACCGCTGACCAGCCAGACGGGGGGCGCGTCATAGCGGCGCGTGGCGGCGATGAGGCCGGCGTCGGGACCAAGGTCACGCACCGGCTCACCCGCTTCGTCGAGGCCCAGCAGGGTAAATCCAGACCCCCGCCGCACGAGGTCGGCGAAGACGCCGCTCGCCTGTGGGCCCTCCTCGAGCTGCGCCGCGGCCGGGTCGTCGCGCAGGCGCCTCCACGGTCCGACGAGGATCCGGATCGCGTCGCCCGGCGCACCGGCGGTCACGGCGACACCGGCGGCGCCGAGCCGGCGGCGCACCGCCGCACAGGCCGCACCGCCGCCGCGGCACTCGAGCGCAACCGGATGCCGCTCGCCCTCGTAGCCATCGCGCAGCGGCTGCGGCCAGGAGCCGACCACCGCCGGCACCCGGGAGGCGGCAGACCAGTCCCGGTAGTCCCACCAGATCGCCTCGCCGCCGCGCAGGGCGAAGTCGGCAGCGCCGACGGGGGACTCCACCCCGTTCACATAGAAGAACCAGTCGAAGCGCTGACCGTCGCGCCCTGCTTCGGACAGACCGTCGATCGATTGCACGAAGCGGCCACCGTAGCGAGTCGAGATCTCAGCGTTGCGGTCGAGCACGCGCATCACCGTGTCCGCTTCCGATGCTTCCTCGCGCAGCGGCGCCGACACCTGCTCGGCGCCGTAGTCCCGCGTCACGCTGAGAAAGACCTCGCCGACCCCGGCGCCGGCGCCAAAACCGCATCCGGCGGCCGCGAGCGCTGCGCCAAGCAGCGCGATCGCGACCGCCGAGCCGCGGCAACTGCTCACGGCATCAGCCCTGCGGGCATTTCCCAGCGAGGCAGACGGCCACCTGGTTGGAGGGGATATCGGTGCCGTGGCGGGCGATCAGGCGGCGCGGCTTGGCCAGGGTGACCGTGGTCCGCCCATCGGCGCTAGTCGGCGCGGATGCACCACTCACCGTCACGCCGGCCGCCGGCTTCTTCTTCCCCTTGTCGTCATAGGCGAAGACGCGCACGTCGAACGCCTTGCCCGCGATCGCCTTGTGCGGCACCGTCAGCGAGAGCTCCTCCGGGTAGGGGAACGAGGCCAGCGCCCAGAGGACTTCGTCGCCGGCCTTCACCTTGACCGCGTCGCCGCCCAATTCGGGATTGACGTGGTTGAGCTTCAGGTACCAGGAGACCTTTTTCGTCGTCTTGAAGCCGCCGACGCCGCAGAGGCCGAGGCCAAAGGAGAAGGCATCGGTGATCTGCACGGGCCTCAGCGCAGCGGTGAACTTGGAGGCCTGGATCAGCATGCCCAGCGCGGTCCGCCCGGGTACCGTCGCAACCTTGCCGCTGCCGCCGGTACCGGCGCCGAAGCAGGTCGCCTGCGGACTGGTCTTGATCGAGACGGTCTTGGCGGCGCCGAACGAGTCTTCGCCGAGCACCTTGCCGCCACCGCCGATGACCCGCAGGTCGGCGACCGGTCCCTTCGCCGCCGCCGACGCGGTGAGCGAGAGGACGAGAACGAGAGCCAGCGCACACGCGGCGGCCAGCCGGAATGGAATGAGTCTTGGCATTTAAGCCACCCCTTCCTCGAGGGTTGTCATGGCTGGCCGGGGACAGGTCTCCTGGCTTCCGGGACTCGGTCGGCCGCACCTTCCCGGGAGCTCAGTGTCGCTCCCAGTGGCTGACGCCACGCGCCTGCGGCTTCCCTCACCCGGTCACAGTGGCGGGACCGCGCCGGTTCCTCACCGGACTTCCCTTGACCACCGACCGAATTTACGAGGGCGAGTCTATCCCGGCCCGAGGACCTGCCGTGCTCAGGGCTGCTTCTCGGTGTCCTTCGGCGACTCGAAGGCGGCAAGGGCGACGGTCATCGGAATCGGCTCCTCGCCGCTCTCCGCCATGCGCGCGTTGGCATCCTCCTGCTCCTCGGCGAGCTCGTGAAAGACCGCGTCGACCTTGGCGATCACGTTGTCCCAACCCTCCTGGTCGAGACGGAGCGGCATCCAGGTGAAGTGACGGTCGTCGCGGGCGTCGATGGTGCCAGACTCCATGGCCTTCGACACCCGAGTTGCATAAGTCTGGAAGGTCCTCCAGGTGAAGGCGTTCTTCATCGAATCGGGAACATCGGGCCAACTGGCCTCATCGAAGATTGCCGGCCCAGTCGCACGGTAGAAATGCTCGACGGCACCTCTTCGCTCCCCCCCGGTCTCGGTTTTCGTCAGGTAGAGCCAGTGGTAGTCGGTGAGCACATCGAAGGCACGTGACACGCGCGGAAGCGAACCGCCACCGAACTCGTTGAAAAACGTCTTAGGGCTCATCTCGCGGGTATTGAGCTCGGCAAGAATTTGAATCCGCAACGGGTCGGCAAAAACTTTGGCCATGCGCTGCTCAAGCGACACGCTGGATTCGGGTTGCGCTGAGTTCAACAAGAAATTTCCTCCCGAAGTCCTTCCAATGGTCTTCGTCCATCCGAGTGCTGACGCAAAGTCTATTCGGTTTTGTAGCGGAACTGTCTGAGTCTTTGTCCGGTCAGAGCGCAGTTAATAATGCTCTAATTAATTAGAGCATTTCCCGCCGTGCAGAGGAGGTGAGGAAATGCAGCTCATGTCTGCTCGGGCGACCCTGCCGGTTGTGTCCATCACGAAGGCCGGCTAGCCCAGACAGTTGTCAGCCACCCCCGGGCCGCCAGCGACCCGCTGCGCGGTCTCGGGGCAGGCTTTTCAAGAATTGCGCTGATGATAAGTGTCTTCCATAGAGCGCGATTCAATCCTTTTTGCTCTCAACATTCGAAGTGAAACCGGCGATAAGGATTCCTACACTGCCCGCCGATTCCTTAACGGCCTCGCCTGTTTGGGCCGATCCAATCGACGAGAGAGGACGCGCGATGGCAGACGAGGGTGGGGAGCGAAAGCGCCGCCGTGGCAAGAAGCCCGACGGTCAGGATCGGGCCAACCTGATCAGGGCGATCGACCACTCGTTGAGGCGCTGTGTGCTGCGCGCCCTCCTCGACAGCGAGGAGCCGCGCAGCCCGAACGAGATCAAGGGGATCCTCGGGCTGAAGCTGAATTCCGTCGCCTACCACACCCGCATCCTGCTGCGCCTCGGGGCCGTGGAACGGGCGGGCAATCAAATGGTGCGAGGGGCGATGGAGCACTTCTACCTGCCGACGATCGAGGGCGACTCGCCGATCGAAGCCCTGCTCGAGGAAACGCGGGAATTCGACGAGGAGAAGATCGGGCAGGGAAAGTAGTCCCGCTTCCCTGAACGTTCGTCCAACCTGCTTGGGTCACCGCTCGGCAGCGGCATAGGGTCGCCTCGATCTGGAAACCGACGCGTTTACGGAGGAGATATGGGGCAGGGGACCTGGCGGCACTCGCCGGCGCTGGCGATCGCGGTGATCGCGCTTTTCGTCGCACTCGGCGGCAGCGTCTACGCAGCGAAGAGGGCAAGGATCGACGGTGGGGTGATCCGCGCGAGCTCGATTCCCGGCAACCGCTTGAAGCCGCGCTCGATCGCCGCCAACCGACTGATGCCCCACTCGATCCCGGCCAACCTGTTGAAGGCCGGCGTCCTGCCGCGGATCGGCGGCGCCAACTCGCTGACCGGCGCCGAGATCAACGAGCTGACCCTCGGTCAGGTGCCGAGCGCGGCGCACGCCGACTCCGCCGACTCGGCCCAGAGCGCGGTCGACGCGCAGACGGCGCTCAACGCCGTCAACGCGGTCGATGCGCAGACGGTCAACGGCCACAGCGTCGGCTGTCTGCCCAGTACCCAGCCCTTCGCCGGCGCCTGCTGGGAGAGCTCGGCCAGCAGCGCCGTCAACGCACCCACCGCGGCGCGCAAATGCGCGGCTCGCGGCGGCACCCTGCCGGAGGCGCTGCAGCTCGCCGCCTTCGCCGAAGAGCCGGGGGTGAACCTCGATCCCGGGGATGAGTGGTCAAGCGACATTCCGGTTATCTCAGGGGCAGATTCCTATGCCGTGACTACGGTCTCAGCGAGCAGCGTGGTGTTTCGAGACCTCTCTTCCGAAACCCACGCCTACCGCTGCGTCATCCCGCTGCTCACCTAGCTCTATCCTCTTTCAATGCGAATGGGCCCGCACAGCGCCTTGCTTCGCGCTGGGCGCGCGTCGTTGACGCTTGCCTGCCTGCTGGCCGTGCTGCTGGTCGCGCCCTCCGGCGCCTCCGCCTCCGCCCGCCTCCACCCCACCTCTGCCGCGGCCGCAGGCGAGGCCGCGCGGATCTCCCATTACTGGACGGCAGCGCGGATGAGCGCGACGCGGCCGCTCGACGCGCCGCGCGGCGGTCCGCTCGACGCGCTCGCCAGCTTTGCCCAGGTGGTCGAACCCACCGTCCCCCCCTACGCCGTCAACGGCCGCCTCTTCGTCCGCCAGGGCGGCAAAGAGGGCTTCTGCTCGGCGACGGCAATCGACTCCCCCAGCCGCACGCTGGTCCTGACCGCCGGCCACTGCGTCAATTCCGGCCCCGAGCCGCCCAACGGCCACAGCGTCTGGTCGAGCCTGCTCGAGTTCGTCCCCGCCTACAGCGGCGGCACGGCGCCCTTCGGCGCCTTCATCGCCCACCGCAAGTCCGTCTTCGCGCTCAAGCAGTGGGTCAAGTTCAGCAACCCCAACTTCGACATCGGCGCGATCGTCGTCGCACCCAACGCCGAAGGCGTCAACGTCGCCGACGCGGTGGGCGGCGGCGCCGCGCTCGCCACCGACCTCAGCCGACGGCAGGAATTCCAGACCTTCGGCTACCCCGGCAGCACGCGCCGGATGCAGGGCTGCAACTCCCCCTACGTCGGCGACGACATCCTCACCTACCGCATCCCCGGACCGCCGACGATCGCGATCAGCTGCCACTGGATCCCCGGCGCCAGCGGCGGCGGCTGGCTGATCGACGAAGGCACGATGATCGACGGCCTGACCAGCTACGGCAAGCGCGGCGATCGCCAGCACACCTTCAGTCCCTACTTCAGCCGCCGCAACGTCGGCCGCCTGACCGCCGGCCTTTAGACGTGCCGGTGCTCCGGCACGTCCAGTAGTCCTAGGTGCCCAGAAGCTCGCGGTAGAAGCGGTAGTCGCGCCGGTCGGGGCGCAGGTTGGCGGCGAGGGCGAGGTGATGGCGGGCGCGCTCGGTCTCGCCGGTCTTGGTGAGGGCACGGCCAAGGCAGAAATGAGCGAAATCGTTGACCTGGTGGGTGTCGACCACGGCCTCGAACTCGGCCACCGCAGCGGAGAAGCGCCCGCAGCGAAAGTAGGCGCGACCGAGCGCCTCACGCACCGAGGACTTCTCCGGCGCCCGCCGCGCCGCCGCCTCCAGCGGCCCGGTCGCCTGCTCGAAATCAGCCTCCTCGAGCAACTCGATCCCACGCCGGTAAAGGGTAAAGGTGGAGTCGCTCTCAAGCGTCACAAACCAAGTGTAGGCATACAGCAAACGCACGAAACTGCGTTTGGCGTCGCATAGCGACGCTGGATGCAGGCTCGGCCGGCTAGCCGGCCCGGACAGCGGCGACGGTTTCGCGCAGGGTCTCGCGCGCGTCGTGGTGGGGCATCCAGTGCAGCTTGCGGCGGGCCCGCGAGGTGTCCATCAGCACCGGCCGGCGCACGGTCTCGATCCAGGCCGCCTCGGCCGGCAGAAAGGGCAGGAAGGGCGCGATCGCCTCGGCTGCGGCGCCGACGGCGAGCTGCGGCGCCGGCACCGAGTGCCAGCCGAGCTCGTCGGCGAGGTCGGAGACGGTCAACTCGCCCGGCCCGGCGAGGTTGTAGATGCCGGGTTCGCCGTGGCCGATCACGGCTGCGCAGAGGGCGGCGGCGACGTCGTCGTGGTGGACGAGCTGGAAGGGCACGCCGGGGTCGGGCAGGACGGGGCGCAGCGAGGGCGCCTTGCCGAGCGCCCAGCGCACCGGCCCGGGCAGCTTCTGGCCGACGCTCAGCAGCGGCACCAGCTCCAGCAGCAGTGGCGCCTTTGGGCCGGCGACGATGCAGGGGCGGAAGATGTAGGCGTCGGTGAGCGAGCCGGCGAGGGCCTCGTGCAGCTCGGCCTCGACCTCGGCCTTGTCGGCGGAGTAGGGATGGCGGGCGGTGCCGCGCACCGGCTCATCCTCGGTAAGCAGCGAGGGCAGGCTGCGGTGGAAGCCGTAGGCGGCGACCGAGGAGGTGTAGACGAGGCGCTTGACGCCGGCGGCAGCGGCGGCCTCGAAGACGTTGCGCGAGCCGCTCAGGTTGATCTCGCGGCTCTCGCCCCGGCCGGCGACGATGACGAAGGCGAGGTGGACGACGACGTCGGCGTCAGCGACAAGCGCCCCGACCGCCTCGCGGTCGAGGATGTCGCCGCGACGGTATTCGGTCTTCTCCCAGCCCTGGGCACCGAGGTCGAAGGGGCGGCGGGCCATGCCGATCACCCGCTCCACCTCCGGCGCCCGCTCCAGGGCCGAGATGAAGGACCTGCCGATCTCCCCCGTCGGGCCGGTGACCGCGATCGTCAGCATGCATCAATTCTCCCGAAAGTGCGGGGTCAATCGCTGCGAGAGCGCTCTGGTGACTACTTTGATCTGCAAAGTTGACGTGATTAAGCAAAGATGTCCGATCGAGCAGTACGTTCAACTACACTCAGAGTCAAGAGGAGAACTCGTGCCAACCCAAGAGATGAGAGCTCTCTGGCATCCGACCAGAGCGCGGATCCTCGAGCTCCTGAAGACGGCGCCGACGACGCGGTCGCAACTGACCGAATCTGTCGGCGCTCCCTACGCAGAGGTCGCCTATCACTGCCGCGCCCTCTACCGCTCCGGCTGCATCCAGTACGCCCAGTCATCGGAACCGGAGTCCGACGACCCCCTCTACGAAGTCGCTTAGGACCGCGGCCCCGCGAAGCCTGTCCGCCCGCTGGGCGGGCGAGAAGCGCGTGCCCATTTGCGGGGGTGGACAAAAAGCGCGCTCCGTTGTTACACTCCAAATTTCTTGAATAGTTATTTGACTATTCAGAAATAAATACGCACCAGTACCTCAATCGGTTAGAGGATCGGGTTTGTAAGCCGAGGATCCGGGTTCGAGCCCCGGCTGGTGCATCGGCGCTGGGTTGCGTCGTGATTATGGAGACCAATCTCTTCGACTACTTCGACGAAGCGGGAGACGGGGACGGAGCCCAGTCGCATTGGACGCTGCGCGCGCCCTACCGGCCGCACGAGCGCTTCGACCTGATGGTCGTGCCGCGGGTCGAGGGGTGGCGCGAGGACAGCGCCTCGCTCGCCGCCCTGGACGAGATCGAGAAGCTGCCCTGGGTCGCCGCCGTCGAGCGCGGCGAGCGGCAGACCTGGCTCCGCCTCGACGACGGCTGGGTGGCAAAACGCGGGGCGGAGCTGGAGCAGGGCGAAGAGGCGGTCGCCGGCTGCGGCGAAGTCGCCGCCGGCCGCCGTTTCGCGCTCAACTTCTGGGACGCCAACTCGACCAAGGCGCTGCACATCGGCCACCTGCGCAACCTCGCCCTTGGCAACGCGCTGGGCAACGCGCTGGCCGAGGCCGGCGGCGAGATCGAGCGCCGCAGCATCATCTGCGACATCGGCCGCAGCATGGGCGAGGCGATGGCGGGCGTCGTGCGCAGCGGCAAGTACCCGCAGGGGTCGGCAGATGGCAACGGCGTCAAGAGCGACCACTTCGTCGGCTACTGCTATGCCGACTACGTCAAGAACGGCGCCAACGGCGCCGCGCTCGGGCTCGCCCAGGACCACCCCGCCGACTCGCTCACGCGTGAGGTCGACGTGCAGGACGACAGCGCCGACGAGCTGCTGCAGCGGGTGCTGAACGGCGACCAGACCGCGCTCGAACTGTGGTCGCAGACGCGCGCCTGGGTGATCTCCGGCCAACGCAAGACCCTGTCCCGGCTCGGCATCCACTTCGACCGCGTCTTCTTCGAGTCCGACTTCCTGCCCGAGGTCACCGAGCTGACCGAGCTCGGTCTGCAGGAGGGGACGCTGGAGAAACGGGTCGACGGCACGGTCATCTACATGACCGAACGCGAGGAGCTGGAGGAAATGCCGCTGGTGCGCTCCGACGGCGTGCCGACCCAGCACATGCGCGCCCTCGCCTACTGGCTCGCCGACACCGGGCTCGACGGCACCACCTCGGTCCAGGTCTGCGGCCAGGAGTGGTACGCGCACGTGACATGCCGACGGCAGCTGATGGCCGAGCTGGTCCACACCGGCGAGGGCAACGGCTTTCACCCCTACCACGACATCTTCCACGGCATGGTCGCGCGCGAGCGCGAGAAGATCGCCTCCTCGAAGAAGGACGCGCTGCTGATCGACCACCTGGTCGAATGGATCGACGAGCAGCTCGAGGCCGACCCGGCGCGTGAGGCGGTGCGGCGCGCCAACCCCAACCCCGACCGGGTCGCCTCGCAGGTCGCGCTCGGCTTCTTCCTCCTGCACGGCGCGACCAAACGGGTTGATTTCGAGCCGGAGAAGCTGCTCGCCGATGACAAGGCGCTCGGCTGGGACCTGGCGCGGGCGCGGGCACGCGGCGATTCCGCGGCCGGCGGCGGCGGCGCGCAGGCGCGGAACAGCGCCGCGGTGGAGGACCCCGACTACCGCTTCGCGGTGGTCCAGGCGGAGACCTTCGGCCGCCTGCTCGGCCGCGTCCCCAACGACCTCAAGGTCGCGCCGCTGGCCCGCTACGCCTCGCACCTGGCGCGCTGGCAGAACGAAGAGCCGCGGGCGCCGCACGTCTCGCGCGTCGTCCGCTCGACCCTCGACCGCACCGCCCGCGGTCTCGGGCTGGAGGCGCAGGCATGAGGACGCTGCTCGTCGACAACCACGACTCCTACACCTACAACGTCTTCCATCTGCTGGCGGGCGTCTCCGGCGAAGAGCCGATCGTGGTCGACAACGACGCCGTCTCCTGGCGGGCCCTCTCGCGCTGGGACTTCGACGCGATCGTCCTCTCCCCCGGCCCCGGCAGCCCCGAGCGCTGGCACGACTTCTGCGTCTGCAACGACATCCTCCGCTACAGCGAGATCCCGGTGCTGGGCATCTGCCTCGGCCACCAGGGCCTCGGTCACCTGCTCGACGGCAAGGTGTCCAGCGCGCCGGAGGCGATGCACGGCCGGCTCAGCCGCATCCACCACGATGACGAGGGCCTCTTCGAGGGCATCCCGCAGGACTTCCCGGTGGTCCGCTACCACTCGCTGCAGATCACCGACATGGGACCAGATGGACACGTCACCGCCTGGGCCGACGACGGTGTGGTGATGGGGATCGAACATCGCCGCCGGCCGATGTGGGGAGTCCAGTTCCACCCGGAGTCGGTGGCGACCGAGCACGGCGCGCGCCTGGTCGAGAACTTCTACGGCCTCGCCCGCCGGCTGCGCTCACCGCGCTGGCGCGGCGCCAAGCGGCCGCTGGAGGCGCAACCGCGCACGCAGGTGCGGCGCGCACGCAGCGGCGGCGAGAGCGAGAGCGAGCTGCGGCTGCGCTCGATTCCCGGCGAACCCTCGACCGAGGCGCTCTTCGAACGCCTCTTCGGCGACGCCGACCACGCCTTCTGGCTCGACAGCGCCGATGCGCCGACGCGGCTGGCACAGCGCTCCTTTCTCGGCACCAGCGCCGGCCCCGGACGTTGCGTGCTCGAGTACGACGTCGAATCCGGCACGGCGATCCGCCACGGTGCCGGCCCGGCCACGACCGAGCGCGGCTCGATCTTCGACTTGCTCGACCGCGAGCTGGCAAAGCACGCGATCGAGCCACCCCCCGCCGACCTCCCGCCCGGGCTGATGGGCGGTTTCGTCGGCTATCTCGGCTACGAGCTGAAGGCGGACTGCGGCTCGCCGAACGTGCATCGGTCGGACATGCCCGATGCAGTGATGATGCTCGCCAACCGCCTCGTCGCCGTTGACCATGTGCGTGGACGGACGCATCTGGTCGTGCTCTGCCACGGCGACGAGGCGGAGGCCGAGGCCTGGCTCGACGAGGCCGAGGGGGCGGTACGCGACCTGCTCACCGTGGCGCCAGAGCCGCCCCCACCGCTCACCCAGAGTGAGGGGCCCAGCGCGCCCCACGTCAGCTTCCGCTGCGGCCGCGGTCGTGAGCAGTACCTGGCCGACATCGCCCGCAGCCAGGCCGAACTGGCGGCCGGGGAGTCCTATGAGGTCTGCCTCACCGACCAGATCTCGACCGACGCCGAACCCGATCCCTTCGACCTCTATCGCCTCCTGCGACGGCGCAACCCGGCGCCCTTCGCCGCCTACCTGAAGCTCGGCGAGATGGCGGTGGTCAGCTCCTCACCCGAGCGCTTCCTCTCGGTCGACCGCGAGCGCCGGGTCGAGGCGCGGCCGATCAAGGGCACGACCTCGCGCTCGGACGACCTCGAGCGCGACGAGGCGCTGCGGGCCGAGCTGAACGAAGACGAGAAGACCTACGCCGAGCACCTGATGATCGTCGACCTGCTGCGCAACGACCTCGGCCGCGTCTGCGAGGTCGGTAGCGTCGGCGTCCCCGAGCTGATGATCGTCGAGGACTACGCCACCGTGCACCAGCTGATCTCGACCGTGAGCGGGGTGCTCGAGGCAGGTCGGACCGCGGCCCAGTGCGCTCGCGCCTGCTTCCCGGGCGGCTCGATGACCGGCGCGCCGAAGGAGCGCACGATGGAGATCATCGACGACCTCGAGGACGAGGCGCGCGGCGTCTACTCGGGCGCGATCGGCTGGTTCGGGGTCGACGGCGCGATGGACCTCAGCATCGTCATCCGCACGATCGTGATGCGGCCGGGACGGACGACGATCGGCGCCGGCGGGGCGATCGTCATGCAGTCCGACCCCGAGGACGAGTTCGACGAGATCCTGCTCAAGGCGCGGGCGCCGATGGCGACGATCGCCGAGGCGGTAACCAGCAGCAGGGAGCCCGAGGCGTGGTCGGTAATCCTGGAGCCCCAGGCGGAGGTAGCCGGCGCGCTATGAGCGAGGGGGTCCCGACCGTGCCCGAGGCGCCACCCCGCTCGGGGTCGGGGCCGAACGCGCTCATCCGCGCCGCCTCGGGCAAGGACGCGCCGGGGGTCGCGGCCGCGGTTGAAGCGCTGCTGATCGAGCTTGGCGGCGAGCGTCCCTCGGCTTCAGCGCTGCAGGAGGCGGTGCGGGCCTTGGTCGACGAACCACAGGCGGGCGCCCTGCTCGTCGCCGAGTGCGAGGGCCGGGTCGTCGGCGTCCTCGCGGCGAGCTGGCAGTTCGCGCTGCATGTGCCGGGGCGCTACGGCACGATCCAGGATCTCTGGGTCCACCCCGAGTGGCGCAGCCGCGCGCTCGGTCGTGAGCTGATCCTCGCCCTGGTCCGCCAGGCGACCGAGATCGGCGTGCCGCGACTGGAGGTCGGCCTGCCGCAGGACAGCTTCGCCCAGCTCGCCGCGACCGAGCGCTTTTACCGCGAGAACGGCTTCACGCCCCTCGGCCCGCGGATGCGGAGGCTCCTTTCATGAGCGCCGAGCTGCTGATGGTCGAGCAGCGCGGCGGCCACCGCGAGGGCGCCCCGTGGATCCTCGAAGGCGGTCGCAAGCTGCCCGGGATGGACGACCGGCGGCGCATCGCCGAGCTGCGCAACGGACTCGTCTGCCACGCGCGGGTGCGGGCCTGCACCGCCGATGCGGCAACCGAGGAGGTCGAGCGCACGCTCGAGGGGCTGCACGAGCGCGAGTACCTGCAGACGCTGAAGGAGATTCGCTCCGAGGACCCCGTGGTGATGCCGGAGCTGGCCGCGCCCGGGCTGCCGCCCGACGTGCCCGTCTGCGCCAGCCTGGTCGCCGCCGCCCACGAGGGAGTGCGCACGGCGATCAGCGCCGCCGCCCGGCTGGTGGACGGCGCCCGCTTCTCCTATGCCCTCTGCCGACCGCCCGGTCACCATGCCGGACCGGACTGGTTCGCCGGCTACTGCTACCTCAACTCCGCCGCCGCGGCGGCGCTCACCCTGCGCGAGGGCGGTCTCGGTCCGGTCGGGATCCTCGATCTCGACCTGCACTATCCGAACGGCACCGCGGCGATCGTGGCGCGCATGGACGATGCCAGCCTGCACTCGCTGCACGCCTGGCCGGTGACCAACGTCGCTGCCCAGACGGTGACGCCGAGCAGCGAGCGCGAAAGGGTGGTCGAGTTCACCGGCAGTCCCGACGCCGCCACCTACCTGGCCGCGGTCGCCCGCTCGGTCGATTCGCTCGCCCACACCTCGGCGGCCCTCGTCATATCGCTCGGCTACGACACGGTGGAGGGCGACCCGCACGGCGACTGGACCTTCTCACCGACGATCTTCGCCCAGATCGGCCGCCTGCTGGCGGCCTCGGGGCTGCCGGTGTGCGTCGTCCAAGAGGGCGGTTACGCGCTGCAGACGCTGGCGGCCTGCAGCTACGCCTTCGCCGCCGGGCTGCTCGACGAGGCGGTGGTGCCAGCATGAGCGGCCTCGAGCCCTATCGCCGCCGCCTCGACGGCCTCGACGACGAGATCGCCCGCCTGCTCGGTGAGCGCTTCGAGGTCTGCCGCGAGATAGCTCGCTACAAGCGCGCCCACGAGATCCCGATGATGCAGCCGCACCGGGTCGCCGCGGTGCGCGAGCGCTACCTGGCGCGGGGCAAGGAGGCGAAGCTGCCGCAGGAGTTCGCCGCCGACCTCTTCGAGCTGCTGATCGCCGCCACCTGCAAGGAGGAGGACGAGCTGATGGCGGCGCTGGAGACTTCCTCAGGAGGTGGGGATCGATGAAGGGAGATGGGAGAGACGACGGGGCCGGGGGGCCCACGCAGATGCCCCCCGGCCCGCGAATGCCCAGCGCCCTGCAGGCGGTCGGCTGGGCGCGGCGGCCCTACCCGTTCATGAAGCGCTGTCAGGAGCGCTACGGCGACGTTTTCACCCTGCGCATCCTGCATTCGGGCACGTGGGTCTTCCTCTGCGATCCCGAGGACGTCAAACGCGTCCTGACCGCGCCGGCCGGCAGCCTCGGCGTCGCCCTCGCCAACCCCCTGCTGCTGCCGGTTCTCGGCCCGCGCTCGGTGATGCTGCTGGAGGAGCCCGGCCACATGACCCGCCGCCGCATGATGCTGCCGCCGTTCCACGGCAAGCGCATGGGCGCCGACGCGGAGATGATGGCCGGAGTAACGCGCGAGGCGGTCAGGAGGTGGCCCGTCGGCGAGCCGTTCGAGCTCTGGCCGCACATGCAGGCGATCACCCAGGAGGTGATCATGCGCTCGGTCTTCGGTCCCGACGAAGCGGGGCGGCTGGGGCGGCTGCGGACTCTGTTGCACCAGCTGACGCAGGCCCTCAACGATCCAGGCCGGCTGAATGCGGCGGCGGCGCTGGGGCCGCGCTGGCTCGCCCGCAGCGGCGGCTTTCGCGCGGCGATGGCACCGGTCGAAGCGGCCCTGTTGGAAGAGGTGGACCGGCGCCGGCGCGCCGGCGAGAACGGGCGCAAGGACATCGTCTCGATCCTGATCGAGGCCCGCTACGAGGACGGCTCGCCGCTGGGTGAGCGTGAGCTGCGCGACGAACTGATGACCCTGCTCACCGACGGCCCGACCTCGTCCTCGCTGGCCTGGGTGTTCGAGCGGCTGCTGCGCCACCCGGAGAAGCTGCGGCGCCTGCAGGAGGAGGTCTGGGCGGGCGAGGAGGACACTTATATGGACGCGGTGGTGCAGGAGACGCTGCGGTTGTGCCCACCGGTGCCGGTCGTCGTCCGCCGTCTGCTCGAGCCGATGGAGCTCGGCGGCTACGCGTTGCCCGCCGGCACCACGGTCGCGCCGTGCGTCTACCTGATCCACCGCAACGAGGAGATCTATCCCAACCCGCGGCACTTCCTGCCCGAGCGCTTCCTCGGGCAGCCACCTGGCACGTACACCTGGATCCCGTTCGGCGGCGGCACGCGGCGCTGTCTCGCCGCCAGCTACGCGGAACTGGAGATGAAGCGTGTGCTGCGCACGGTTCTGAGCGAGGTCGAGCTGCGGCCCGCCGACTCCGACTCAGAGCGAGCGCGGCGCAGCGCGATCTCCTTCAGCCCGGACAAGCGCGGTCGGGTCGTGGCCGAACCGCGCCGCCCCGCACCGGTCCCCGACGCCGCCGAGCCATGGCAGCCGAGTCCGATCTACTCATAGTCGGCGCCGGCGCCAAGGCGGCCGGGATCGCAGCCAAGGTGCACGCCTTCAACTCGCTCGGCCTCGGGCCGATCTCACTGAAGATCGTCGAGGGGACCGAGGTCGCCGCCTCGTGGAAGGGGCTCAACGGGATGACCTCCGGCGAAGAGCCGCTGGCGGTGACGCCGATCAAGGACATCGGCTTCCCCTACCAGAGCTTCAGGGAGTTCGGCGAGGCGGGCGAGGCGATCGACGAGGTGGCGATTCAGTTCTCCTGGCAGCGCTACATGGTGGCGAGAAGGCGCTACGCGCGCTGGATCGACGCCGGCTCACCGTCCGTGCGTCACCGTGACTACGGCGAGTACCTGACCTGGGCGCTCTCGCGGGCGACCGAGGGTGTCAGTCATGTCGAGGGGCGGGTCAGCCGGGTGACGCTGGTTGACGGCGAGCGCTGGGCGGTGGAGGTCGAGGAGGGCGATGGTGTCGGCTCGCGCCACCTGGCACGAGCGCTGGTGCTGACCGGCCCCGGTGTTCACCGTGCCTTCCCGCACGAGACGGCGATCGCCTCGCGCGTTTTTCACTGTGACAGCAGGCGCGAGGAGTTCGCCGAGCTGCCGGAGGAGAGCGCCTGTGACGTGGCGATCGTCGGCGGCGGTGAGAGCGCGCTCAGCTGCATGATGTTCCTGCGCGGTTTCCGCCCCCACTCCCGCTTCACGGTCTACACGCCGATGCTGCCGATGAGCCGCGGCGAGAGCTTCCTCGAGAACCGCGTCTTCTCCAATCCGGACGAGGTCGAATGGACCGCACTCGACCAGACCACGCGGCGCGATTTCGTCAAGCACTCCGACCGCGGCGTCTTCGACCCGCCGAGCCTGGCAGCGATCGCCTACGACGATCGCTGCCGCTTCGTCACCGGCCGCATCACCGACGTCTCCGCGGCGCGCGATGGTGCCGGCGTGCGCCTGCGGCACGAGTCACCGGAGGGGGTCGCCGGCCCCGAGCACGACTACGTCGTCAACTGCACCGGGTTCGATCTGCTGGCGCAGCTGCGCAACCTCTTCCCCGAGACGACGCGCGAGGAGATCGAGGGTCGCGTGGGACAGGTCTGGGATACGCCGGCGGGGACCGAGGTGCCGATCGGGCGCAACCTGGAGCTGCAGGGGATGCAGCCCCGTCTGCAGATCCCCGGGCTGGCCGGCTTGAGCCAAGGGCCGGGCTTCGCCAACCTCGGCGCGCTGGGATTGCTGGCCAACCGAGTTTTGCAGCCCTTTTACTTGACTTCATCTGACCTATCGAATAGGGTCGCGAAATGGGAGAAGGACGAGTGGCGGGCAAGGGTACGCACGCAGTAATGGTCGCCGCGCTGGTCGCGGCGACCAGCGTTCTCCTGGCGGCCTGCGGGGGAGGTTCCTCGGGCGATCCGGTCAGCTTCAAAGGCTCGGGTTACCCGAATGTCGACCTCGCCAACACCCGTCAGGCGAGCGGTGCGATCAAAGCGGCAAACGTGAACGAACTTCAGGTTGCCTGGACGGCGCCGATCAAAGGCCAGAGCTCCTTCGGCAGCTACGCCTCCTCGCCGATAATCAGCAAGGGGGTCATCTACTCGCAGGACCTTGCATCCAACGTGCAGGCAATCGAAGAGTCCAGCGGTGACGTGCTGTGGACGAAATCCTACGAAGCGCCCAGCCTCGGACCGAACGGCGTGGTCGTGCAGGAAGGCAAAGTCTTCGGCGCCACGGGCACCGCGGTCTTCGCCCTCGATCAGGAAACCGGCAAGCAGTTGTGGACGACGACCCTGGCGCGCAACGAAGTCGAGGGAATCGACATCGCACCGGGCTACAACGACGGGATCGTCTACGCATCGACGGTCCCGACCAACGTCAACTCGCTCTACGAACCCGGCGGCGTCGGCATCCTCTGGGCGCTGGACGCCAAAACCGGAAAGAAACTGTGGCATTTCAACACCGTGCCCACGGACCTCTGGGGACATCCGGAGATCAACTCCGGCGGCGGTGTCTGGTACACGCCCGCCTTCGACGGCAAGGGCTCGATGTACTTCGGGGTGGGCAATCCGGCGCCGTTCCCCGGAAAAGAAGGTCACCCCTTTGGCTCCAGCCGCCCCGGCCCGAACCTCTACACCAACTCGATCGTCAAGCTCGACGCGAAGAGCGGCAAGATGCAGTGGTACTTCCAGCTCAACCCACACGATCTCTATGACTGGGACCTGCAGGGGCCGCCGATCCTGATCGACTCGGGCGGCCGCGAACTGGTGGTCGCGGCCGGCAAGGTCGGCTTCGTCATCGCCCTCGACGCGAAGAGCGGCAAGCTGGTCTGGAAGCGCGCGGTCGGCAAACACAACGGTCACGACGAAGACGGCGCGATTGCGATGCGGGGCGAAACCTCGAAGCTGAAGACCCCGTCCGAAATCTACCCCGGCAGCCTCGGCGGCGTGATCGCACCGATGTCGACCGACGGCTCACACGTGTTCGTCCCGGTGGTGAACCACCCGGTGACGCTCGCCTCGGGCACTGAAATCGAAGAAGTCAGCTCGGAAAACAGCGGCGAACTGGTCGCGCTCGACGTCAAGAACGGATCGCTTGCCTGGAAGCACGAATTCCCGCTCTCGCCGGCATTCGGCGCCACCACCGTCAGCAACGACCTCGTTTTCGCCACGACCTACGACGGCAAAGTGCACGCCTACGACACCAAGTCCGGGCAGCAGGTATGGCAGGGTGAACTGCCGGCCGGCACCAACTCCGGCGTCGCAGTCGCCGGCGAAACCCTGATCGCGCCGGCCGGAGTGCCGGCCGCCGAAGGGCAGACGCCGCAGATCGTCGCCTACCGCCTCGGCGGCTAGCCGCCGTCGGGCTATTTGACTTCCAGGCCGATCTGCGTCCCTTCTTTGTTTGTGCCGGTCACTGTCGTGGATCCGGTGTAGATCCCGTTGTTGCCGTTCGCTCCGCAGAGGAGCAGTTTTCCACTGAGCACTTTGTATGCGATTTTTTCGACTCGCGGCGTGATTGTGATGTCGCCGTTCGCTGTCATGTTGTTGAGTTCGACCGTTTCCAATCCGTTCTGGGGCGGAAGTTCATACGCACATGACGATTTGCCGGCGTCGTCTTCGGCCTGGTTGGTGTAGACGTAGATTTCGATCCCCGCGCTGCCTTCGCAGACGATGTCGACACTGGCTTTGAAGAGATCCCCGGACTGTTTCGTATGTATGTGAAGCTGGAAGGCGCAGCCGTTGGGTGTGATTGTGACCAGGTACGTGATCCCCAGCAGTTTCGCACTGCATTCAGAGTATTCCCGCCCAATGAGGACTGTGCTGCTTGCTTTTTCCAGCGTCCCGCTCAGGCCCGTTTTCTGGCAGATGAATTCCCTCCCGCCCAGGTTGAGATTGGTCGGTTCGCCTGCGACGCCAGTGCCATCCAGCGTCGCCGGATATTCGGCAGCCGTCAGTTCCAGTCCGTGGGCCGGGGCCGCCATGGCGGCGGTCGCGAGCACGGCAACCGCGGCGAGGGCGAGGGTCTTGAGCTTGTGCGTCATTGCGTCTCCTCTCGTCGATCCCCGCCCACGGCGGCTATAGCAGAGAGCTCAGCTTTAGTCAAGAAAATCTGCTCAATCGAGCGGGTCAGCCGATGCTCGGCGCAGATCCGCACCGCGCTGAATTCGCCTAACCTCATTCCATGCCCAAGACGGAGCAACCGACGGAGGCGGGCGCCGTCGCCCGCGCTTACTTCGAAGCGATCGCCGCGCGGGACCTGGAGGCGATGACGGACTTCTGGGAACCCGGTGGGACCGGTGAGATTCACGGCCTGGTCACGCTCACCGCGCCCCACACCTACCGCGCCTGGTTCGGCAACCTCTTCGCCGCCTTCCCCGACTTCCACTTCGAGATCCTCGACGTCGTCGGCGAGGGCGAGCAGGCAGCTGTCCGCTGGCGCGCAACCGGCACCTTCAATGGCAGTACCCAATTCGAGGGCATGGACCCGACCGGGGCGACGGTCGACATCACCGGCTGCGACCTGCTGACGATCCGTGGCGGCAGGATCCAGCGCAACGATGCCTACATGAACGGCACCCAGATGGCGCAGCAGCTCGGCGCCCTCCCTCCCCCCGACTCGCTTCCGGAGCGAGCGATGCTGGCCGCGCTCAACCTGAAGACGCGGTTGGTGCGGGCGCTGCGGCGTTAGGCGCCGCGAGGAGGAAGTCGAGTCGATGGCGGACGCCGCCTACGACCGGATGGGACGCGGCTACCACGCCTTTCGCCGCACCGACCCGCGCATCGCAAAGGCGATCGAGCAGGCGCTGGGGGATGCGGAATCCGTGCTCAATGTCGGCGCCGGGGCCGGTTCATATGAGCCCCTGGACCGTGAGGTGATTGCGATCGAGCCGTCGGCGGAGATGATCGATCAGCGACCGGTCAATGCCGCGCCGGTGCTGCGGGGAAGTGCCGAAGCGCTTCCCTTCGACGACGGCCGCTTCGATGCTGCGATGGCGGTCCTCAGCGACCATCATTGGCACAGGCGGACGATCGGCCTGCGCGAGATGCGACGGGTCGCACGTCGCGTGCTGATTCTCAACGCCGACCCCGGGTTGGCAACGCGCTTTTGGCTGACGCGGGACTACCTGCCCAGCTTCATCGACCTGATCCCCGAGCCGTACCGGCGTATTGGTCACTGGGCGGAAGAGCTTCGCGGTCTGCTGGGGACAATCGAGGTGCAGACGGTGCCCGTGCCGCATGACTGCCGCGACGGCTTCTACCAGTCCTACTGGCGGCGCCCGCATGCCTACCTGGACAGCCAGGTGCGCAACAGTGTCTCCGTCTTCCACCGACTCTCAGGGGTGGAGGTTGCCGCGGGGATCGAGCGACTTCGGTGCGACCTCGACGGCGGTCGCTGGCAGGAACGCAACTCGCATCTGCTCGACGAGCGGGAGCACGATGTCGGTCTGCGTCTTGTCATCTCCTCATAAAATCGGGAAATGTCACCCCACCGGTGTCGTCGAGAATTGGGCGGAGCGAGATGACCGAGTCCTTGGAACGCCTCATGGAGCGGGTCTCACAGGCCCTTACCGAAACCTATTGCGACGACAACGTTCATTCAAGGACCGGCTCCCATGTTCAGCCTCGTTGCGCTTGTCGCAAGCATCCGGTTATTCGTCGCCATCCGAGATTCCTCGAATGCCTGCCGGGGAGGTGGCAACGGAGGCCTCATCGAAGACGTCGCCTTCAGCCAACCGGTGGTTCCGCGATTCCTGTCAAGCCGAAAGGGAGGCACTGAGGCACTGGCTCTTGGCGCTTTCCCTACGGCTCTGGCTTATCGTCGTTTTGGAGCCCGAAGATCACCTGGAGGTGCTGAGCGAGCTGGAAGATGGCGGCATCCGCGAGGCCCGTCGAGAGGCGCTCTTTGCCGAGTTCGTTCGAGGTATCGAAGTCGATGGTGCCCCACGCCTGCTGATTTCCATCCAGAATTGGCGCTGCGAGGACAAAGGTCAGGTCATCGTCGACCGTGTCCGAGGCAGCCTCTTCGAGTTCGTCCGGCAAGGGCGCAACGCGCGTACGAGTGATCCTTCCATCCAGTGCGCACCTCACAACCGCCACGGTTTGGGCGGTCGCCTTGGTCAAGGGGAACCGCGTTATCCCCACCTTCTCGCTGGTTGGGTTCAACGCCCAGTAGTACCGACACACCAGGCTGTCGCCCTCGCGCTTGAATATGAACGCCCGCATGCCCGCCTGATCGGGAGCAAGCGGCAAACTCGTCGCTCGACAGATCATCTCGAGCGTGCTGTTGACGAGGCCATCCAGAACCGCTGAATCGGGAGTCTTCTTACTCCGCTTCAAGCTGAGGATGTGGTGGTCGTCTCGTTGAACCGTGAGCTCGACGCGGGTTATGGCGATGAGAGAAGCGAGGAGCAGGACGCCAAGGACGATGATGGCCACGACGAAGTCGGGTCCCGACATGTTTCCGGTGACGCCAACGGAGAAGATCGAGAGGCCGAAGATAGAGTCGATGACCAAGAGGACCAGCGCAAGCCCCCGAGTTCGTGGCCCAAGCGTCCTCAGAAGACCGCTTGCACCTTGCTGGCTACCGCCGGAGGTCACGTTCGACCTCCCATCAGAGCGGCATCGGTCACACCTGGCACCCCCATCGACATCATCGGCGGGATCAGCCTAGAGATAGAAGCCGATCCCCGCCTCCCGGGTACGGACCTGGTCCGCAATATCGGCTGCCCAAGAATCCCTTCGGCTCGCCGTTCGATCTCCGTTAAGGCCATACCCCTTGTTGAACACAAGTCGAACCACGTGGCGCGAATAGCGGCTGAATCGATTTCGCTTGCCCGTCGCGCAAGCCGCTGAATCGATTCAGGAGGTAGACCTATTCACTGAAAGCGGCAACTTTCCCTGGAAGTACGCCACAGCGATGATCACCCACAGGGCGGCAAAGACGGCGTGAATCAACCTGTCGTTTGCCCACAACATCGCCATAACTGCGTAGGCGAAACCCAACAGCAGAAATCCCCCCGACATCCACCGCCTTTGCCGTGGGGAGAGCGGGCGACGCCTCTGGCCATCGCCGGATGGCCCCAGTGCCCCGGTCTCCTGCTCCGGGGCCCCTTCAGACCGTGGCAGCCAATTTCTCGTGGTTTCGCCGAGATTGCGTCGCAACCCCAAAACGACGACGGCAATGCCGAGCCCTATCGCGACAATCCAAGCAATGAGATCACTACCCATCGACGCAACGTATCGAGAACAGATGAAATATTCTCGGCCAGACATACGATAAGTCGAACCACGCAGTGCGGATCGCCGCCAAGCCGATTGCGCTGACGCGGTAGCGCGCGCTCCTTTTAATTGCGCACAAATGCGCTACAATTACGCTCGTGTCTTCGCCTGCTTTTGCCAAAGAGGCCGCGTTCGTCCATGACGAGGCCCACCTCAGCTCCGACGACATCGCCGCGGCAACCGGCGCCGCGCCGAGTACCGCCCGAGCCTGGGTTGCGCTGAAGCGCGTTCCCTCGGGAACGCGCGCGCAGCGCATCGCCGAGCTCTCCTCGATCAGCGAGCGACTGCTGCGGGTGATGGACCCCGAGTACATCCCGGTCTGGATGAACAAGCCGGTCCCTGCGCTCGACGACAGAAAGCCGCTTGAGCTGATCTCCGGAGGCGAGTACCTGCGGGTCGCGCGCGTCGTCTCTGCGCTCGAGGAACCGGTCGCGACCTGAGCCTTGGCGCTCGACGTCGACCGCGTCCGCGCCGCCGGCGTCTGGTACCGCCATCTCCCCCATCGCGGCTCGGTCTGGTGGCGTTCGGAACCAGCGCCCGACGGGCGCTGGCAGCGCGGGACAGCAGTCGCCGGCTTCTACCTCGCCGACTCGCGCGAGACAGCCTGGGCCGAGTGGTACCGACAGATCGACGAGCTGGCGCTGAGGCCCGGCGACCAGCTGCCCCGAGACCTATGGCGCTTCGAGGTGGCGGTGGATGGAATTGCCGACCTGCGGAGCGAGTCGCAGCTTGCGCGAGTCGGCCTCGCGGTACCGCTACCCCGCCGCGTCGGCTGGCCGGCCTTTCAGAAGATCGGCGAGCAGCTCCACGCCGAGGGATGGAAGGGCGTGCAAGCCGTGAGTGCAGCGAGACCGGGAGGCGGCGAGATCCTCTGCCTCTTCCGCGAGAGCGAAAAGGTCTCCGGCGTGAAGCCGTTACCCCCTCCGGCTATACAGCGGAATCCGCCAACTCGGACTTGACAGGGCGGTCAATCGACAGCCGGGTTCGACCACCGTCAAGACGCCTTGCCCAATACCGCTACGGGGATTCGAACCCCGGTTTCCGGACTGAGAATCGGAAGCCGTCGGACTAGAACATCGGATACCGCTCGATCAGGCGGTTTCGCGCTGATCTGGTTGGGCCTCGGCCCCGTGCACGACAACCGCGGGCCCGGCCTCTGCCTCCGGAATGAGGTGGTACTGCAGACGGTAACCGAGAACGCGGGCGTAGCGGTCGAGCGTCGACATGCGGGCGTCGGTAGCCGAGGTCTCAAGCCGGGCGATGCTCGACTGAGAGCTGTTCATCGCCGCCGCAACGGCGGTCTGGGACTGCTCACCCTCCCGTCGGCGCTCAGCCAGGGTTCCGAGGAGCTGCCGGCGCCGTTCGGCGGCCTCGACCATCGCCGGGAAGTCAGGGTTGCGAGCGGTTCGCTCATCGACTAGCTCATCGAGAAAATCACGGTCGGCCATTCCATCCTCCTTTCGCTATACCGAAGGTAGCATCTCAAAGTCGATATCTCAAATTAAATATGGCTATTCGCCTCGTTGCTGCCAGTCGCGCAGCCTGCGCTTCGCCAAGCGGATCGCCTCGGGCGGGGTCTTCTGAGTCTTCTTCTTGAGGGCCTCCAGCGAAAGGAACACCTGCTTTCGCTTACCCTGAGGCGCAAACAAGACCCGGTAGATGACGCCCTTGCCGTCGGCACGCACCTCATAGATCTCGCCATCGAGATGCCGCGCCGACTTGAGACCTTGCTGGCGCACCTCCGTCATCGCGGCAATCACAGACGCAAGGTCTTCATCGTCCAACCGGTCGAGAAACTCCTTGACAGGGCGGCGACCGGAAGCCGTCCTGTAATCACGCCAGCGGTGGCGGACGGCGCGCTGGGTCGAGGAGCCGCCGCTCACGCTGGATGCCTCTCCCCCCTTCTCATCGCCCTGCCGACTCACCTCGCCGACTGTATCCACGGCGGCCGTCGACATCAGGAGCCATCCGGCACCTGCAATGAGATAGAAGCTCCATTCCGGTAACGACAGAGGCACAAGTGGGAACGATTGATTCTGGCCATCCAATGAGAGGGATCGCAAGATGCAGCTGACCAACGAGCGGCTCCTGCTTTCCGCCTCCGACCTGGTCGACTTCCTCGCCTGCCGCCATCTCACCGCGCTTGAATTTGGCCGGGTCCATGGGCAGGTGCCTGACCCGCCATCGCGCGCAGCCGACACGGCCGACCTGCTGGCCCGGAAGGGGGATGAGTTCGAGCAGCGTCACCTCGAATCCCTGCGCGCGGAGCATGGCGACGCGCTGGTCGAGATCGAGACCGGCCCCGGCTACGAGAAGCTCGTGGAGGCCGCCGCCTGTACCCGCGAGGCAATGAAGGACGGGGCCCCCGTCGTCTACCAGGCCGCGTTCGTCGATGGCGACTGGGTGGGCTACGTCGACTTCCTCGAGCGCATCGAGACGCCATCTGAGCTCGGCGGCTGGAGCTACGAGCCAGCCGATACCAAGCTCGCCCGCTCGCTGAAGCCCTATTTCGTGATCCAGCTCTGCCTCTACGCCGACCTGATCGAGACGGTCCAGGGGCGCAAGCCCGATCACATCCACGTAATCCTCGGCAATGGCGAACGCCGAACGCTCGCGCACGCCGACTTCCGCGCCTACTTCGCTCGGATGAAAGAACTCTACGTGGGGGCCCTCGGCGACGGGCTCGACGGGACCTACCCCGATCCCGTCGGCCACTGCGAACTGTGCAAGTGGGCCGAGTCGTGTGACCAGCGGAGAATCGCCGACGATCACCTGAGCCTCGTCGCCAAGCTCGGGGGTGGCCAGGCAGCCAAGCTGGAGGAGGGCGGGATCGAAACGGTGGAGGTGCTGGCCGCGGCCGAGGTGGATGCACGACCGAATGGCATGGCCGCCGGTACCTTCGAACGGTTGCGCGCCCAGGCGTCGCTCCAGGTGGAAGAGTGGCGGAGCGGTCAGATCAAGCTACAGCGCTTGCGGCCGGAGCCGGTCGGCGGAGGCCCGCTGCGTGGCTTTGCGCGGATGCCCGCCCCCTCCCCAGGCGACATCTTCTTCGACATCGAGGGGGACCCCTTCTACGACGACGGGCTCGAGTACCTGTGGGGCGCCACCTACCTGGAGGACGGCGAGCCGACCTTCCGAGCATTCTGGGGCACGGACAGAGGTAGTGAGAGAAAGGCCTTTGAGGAATTCGTCGACTTCGTATTCGAGCGGCGCGAGCGCTTCCCCGAGATGCACGTCTACCACTACGCGCCCTACGAGCGAACCGCGCTGGCGCGGATGATGGGCCTGCACGGCAGTCGCGAGGATGAGGTTGACCGACTGCTGCGTGAGCACGTCCTCGTCGACCTCTATCGGGTCGTCGACCAGGCCTTGCGGATCTCGCGACCCAGCTACTCGCTGAAGGAGGTTGAGGCTTTCTACGACCAGGGACGCACCGCGGAGGTCAAGCAGGCAGGTGACTCCGTCTTGATGTTCGAGCAATGGCTGCAGGAGGGCGACGCGGAGCTGCTCTCCAAGATCGAGGACTACAACAAGGAGGACTGCGACTCGACGCTCCGTCTGCGGGACTGGTTGATCGAGCAACGCGAGCTCACCGAACAGGAGCACGGCGTACAGCTCCCGTGGCGACTTCCGGGGCAGCCAACCGAGCCCGACGAGGGCGAAACGGATGTCCTTGGCGAAACGGCAGAGCTTCAGGAAGCCCTGCTCGAGGACGTTCCCGCGGACCCCGATGAGCGCAGCGCCGATCATCGCGAGGCCTGGCTCTTGGCCCAGCTACTCGACTACCACCGGCGTGAGGCAAAGCCTGCCTGGTGGCAATGGTTCGAACGCCTCGAGCGCACTTCGCCAGAGCTGGCGGAGTTCGACTCGGAGGCAATCGGCGAGTTGACCGCAATCGGCGATGCGGAGTCCCTGCCGAAGCCTTCTCGGTCCTTCGTGCAGCGCTTGTCCTTCCCCGCCCAAGACCACAAGGTCCGACCGGGAAAGTTCGCCGACCCCGACAGCTGCGGCATCGACCCCGAGACGGGCGAGTCCGACCACAAAGCGAAAAGCATTGAGGTGCTCAAAGTCGACGATGCGGCGGGGGAGCTTCACCTGAAGCTCAGCAAAGCCCGACTCGCTGACCCCCCGAAGGCCCTGATACCCGGCAAGCCATATGGGACCAACGAGCAGCGGGGCGCCCTGCGAGATATCGCGAGGGACGCGATCGCGAGCGGTCTTGACTGCATGGAGCGCTTCAAGGTGGCCGGCGACATCTTGGGTCGCCGCCCTCCCCGCACGTCAGCAGTTGCCAGGGGGAAGCCACTCCAGGGCGAGGAAGCGGACTTGGAGCAGATCAAGCAAGTCGCGCGTGGACTCGAAGAGAGCTACCTCTTCATCCAGGGCCCTCCCGGCTCGGGCAAGACGTACACCGGCGCGCACGTCATTCTCGACCTGATCGTCGCCGGCAAGCGGGTCGGCGTGACCTCCAACAGCCACAAGGCGATCAACAACCTTCTTGCCGAGGTTGAACGGTTTGCTCGCGCCGACGGGATCCCGCTTCGCGGTTTGAAGAAGTCGTCGTCGAGCGACCAGGAATACGCGCCGGCATCCGACGGCGGCGGCGATCCGATGATCGCCAACTCCAAAGACAACGCCGACCTCGGGCCAGGCGCCGAGCTCGATCTGATGGCTGGAACCGCCTGGCTCTGGTGCCGAGAGGAGATGCGGCAATCCGTTGACTATCTGGTCGTCGACGAGGCGGGGCAGATCTCACTGGCGGATGCTCTCGCGCTCTCCTCTGCGGCGGCCAACCTGATCCTGCTCGGTGACCCCCAGCAGCTCGCCCAGGTGAGCCAGGGGACGCACCCCCCGGGCTCCGGGGTCTCGGTCCTCGAGCACCTGCTCAGCGACCACGGAACGATTCCGGCCGCGCGCGGCGTCTTCCTCGAGCACTCGCGACGGATGCACCCCGACGTTTGCGAGTTCGTCTCCGAGGCGATCTACGAAGGGCGCCTGCGACCAGGACCGGACTGCGAGCGGCAGCGAATCGACGCCCCCGGGGAGCTCACCGGAACCGGCGTTCGCTCAATCCCGATCGAGCATGTCGGCAACTCGCGCCAGTCGCCCGAGGAGGCCAAGCGCATCGGCGCGGAGATCGCCAGCCTCCTGAATGGGCGCTACACCAACGCGAAAGGCGAGCATGCAGCGCTTGCCCAAAACGAGATCATGATCGTGACCCCGTACAACGCCCAGGTCCGGACCATTCGCCAGCACCTCGACGCACGAGGGTTCGCCGACGTCGCCGTCGGGACCGTCGACAAGTTCCAGGGCCAGGAGGCAGCTGTGGTCTTCTTCTCGATGGCAACCTCGTCTGGCGCCGAGATCCCCCGCAACGTCGACTTCCTCTATTCCCGCAACCGCCTCAACGTCGCCGTCTCCCGCGCTCGCTGCCTCGCCGTCCTGGTAGCCAGCCCAGCGCTGATGACCATCGAGTGCAACACGGTCGAGCAGATGCGCTTGGTAAACGCGCTCTGCCTACTCGACGAACTGGGATCGAGCAGCGAATAGCCTGCTGACCCATGCCACTCTTTGAGATTTCAGACTCGGGCATGGCGCGCCACAGCGCGGCGTCACTGGCAGAGCTCGGCCTGCGCGAGCGTCAAGATCTTCAGCGCCTCCTACGGGATGACATCGGCGTTGTCGACCAGAACCTGATGGTGATCTCCGAGGAGTTCGGCAACTGGGAGGATGCGAGGCGCCGGATCGACCTTCTGGCCCTCGACAAAGAGGGGCGCCTTGCGGTCATCGAGCTCAAGCGCACCGAAGACGGCGGGCACATGGATCTCCAGGCTCTCCGGTACGCGGCAATGGTTGCGCCGATGGTCTTCGAGGACGTCGTCGCGGCGTACGAGAAGTTCCTCGCCCGGAATCACCCCGACGGGGATCTCGATGCTCGGCACAGGCTGGTCTCCTTCCTCGGCCAGGACAGCGAGGAGCCGGAAATCTCCTCCGACGTGCGTATCGTCCTCGTGTCGGGCGATTTCGGACGGGAGATCACCACCACCGTCCTGTGGCTCAACGAATTCGAGGGCATGGACATCCGCTGCATTCGCTTGGTGCCGTACCAGGTGAGCGGCAAGATCCTGCTCGACATCCAGCAGATAGTCCCGCTGCCGGAGGCTGAGGACTACCAGGTCCGCGTACGTCGCAAGGGCCAAGAGCGTGAGCGCTCTCGCACCGATGGTCGCGACTTCACGCGCTATCACATCGTGATCGACGGCAAATGGCTTCCGGACGAGAACAAGCGCAAAGCAGTCCGGACGATGGTCGCGAGGCTGATCGAACGAGACTGCTCCGCCGAGAAGATCGCCGCAGTCCTCGGCGAAAGGAAGTTCCGCGGGATCGACGGCGAGCTGACGGATCCCGAAGAGATGATCGCCCCGGTCGAGGCGGCGTACCCCCGCTTCAGATTCGACCCGGGGCGCTGGTACGTCGACGAACCCTTCCACCAACACGGACGAACCTGGCTCCTGACCAAGATGTGGGGACGGGAGACCGAGCAGATGCTCGATGACCTGACCGCTGCGTTCCCCGATTCTGGCGTCACCTACATCCGAGCCGCAGGGAGCTGAGAGCGTTCCTCCGCGTGCCGCAGACTGAGCAATGGGACCAGCGCAGACCAGGCCGAGCATCGAGGAGGTTTCCACGGCGCTGGGCCGTGCCCATCGTGACTTCTTGGAGGGTTATCTCCACTGGGGCGGCTTCCGTCATCACGGCTGGACCGAGCAGTCGGACAGCGCGAACTACCGGGGGTCCGCAGTCTGGTCTGAGGCCGACATCGTCCTCCGACTGGCTCGATCGCTTGAGAGGGAGTTCCCGGATCAAGTCCATGCCGAGTTCAACATCGCTAACTGGACGCGAGCGGACTACGACAAGGCAAAAGACCGAAACCAGCGGATCGACATTGCCGTCTCCGACACGAGCATGCTGCGCGACGGGCCCCACGCCCAAGAGCATTTCCGCAACCTGGTCCACAAGCTGTTCATCGAGGTTAAGTGGATGCCCAAGGGCTGGTGGGGCGAGGCGTGGGAGGGCCTCGAGGCGCGCAAGCGGGTGGCGTCCATCGCAGCCGACGCCAGCCGCCTCGTGCGGCATCTGGAGCTCGGCCGGTGCATGGCCGCCGCCGTCTTCATCGTCGACGACGAGTGCCTCTTCGACCACATGAGGTCGGAATTCGAGTGGCCCGACTCGGTGCACGTCCTAACGGCGAGCCCGAAGGCCCTGATCCAGCAAGGATTCGGCGACTATGACGCTGTTCGCGCCGAGCTCGCTCGGGTTGATGGGTTGGTCAGCCGATCGAAGCCACGTTAACCAGGCATAGCCAAGATCACATCGATCCGGCTACTGAGAGTCCGGGCCCGACATCCAGCCCTCCTCGAACTCAACGTCCTCATCGTCCTCTAGGTGCTGGCGGACGTTGTTCTGAAAGGCGATCTGATCGATCTCGCCATCGTCGGACCGCGCCTCAACCTCGACCCTGATGCGCATCTGGCCCGGCGTCGTGATCCGTCGCAGGCCGGCGAGGGCAGTGTTAATCGTGTGGAGATCATCCTCGGTCGCGTTGATCGTCACCCGGACTGTGTTCGGCGCCCCCGCGCCGCTGACAACGGTTTCGGGCTCAGGCGCTTCCGGCTCGACTTCAGGTGGTTCCGACTCCTCGACACCGACAAAGGAACCGGCGAACCCGGGACTCAGCAGGGCAGCGCCCGGGCCGAGGTCGATTTCCTCCGACGAGACCTCGTTGCGAAAGCGAACCAACGATGGGTCCTTGACCCGCGGGGCATCGCCATCGAACTCCACGTCGACGCAGTAGCCGAACAGGCCGTCCGAGACGCCCTTCGCGACAGCCGCTGCGATCGCCTCAGGAGACCAGAGCCTCGGCATCTCGAAATGGGTGTAGACACCCGCCACCAGCTCCTCGCAGGGCACCGCGTCCCGCTCCGAGAGGTTCGCGATGGCCTTGAGCTTCGAGGGCTGGAGCGTGTCGAACACGTAGTTCTCCAGGGCCTCTCGGACGCGATCATGCAACTGGCGGCCAACCGCCAACGTCGTCGAGAGGTCGACCGACTCGAAATCGACCGACTGCCCCTTGAGCCCCTTCGGCAACAGCACCTGGCCGTATGCCTCCCGCAGCGCTCCGTCCAAGTCGCTCTGCGCCTGAGCGCGCCGCTCCTTCAACTCTTCGATCTGCTGGTCGTCGAAGCTGTGGCGGCTCTTGTCCGCGATCAGCCGATCTATCGCCATCACCTGCCGAGTCGCCCGTCGCGCTCGGTCGAAGCTCGCCTCGCGCGGTAGAGCGATCGCGATGCCGTTCTTGTACTTGCGATTGCCGGCGCCGACGAAAGCATCCGCCGGTGCCTGCGCCTCGCTCCACTCCGGGTGCAGGTACACCACTCGGAATCGCTGCACCTCGTCCTTGATCTGCTCCGGCCCGTCGGGCCAAATCACGATTTGCTGTCCCGCTCCACCGTTGGCTAGCTTGCGCTCCAGGGCTGCGCGCAACTCCTCCAGCACCTCCTCGCTGTCGAGCTTGTCCTGCTCGGCGACGACCAGCTTGTTGAGGTTCGGGCGCGGCTCGAAGCGGTAGCGCCGCCCCGTGTGATGCAGATACAGGAGCGCCTCGCCGCGGAGCTCCTTGAGCGCGCTGCGCACAAGGTTACCGTCAAGGTCGGGAACCAAAGTCGCCTCGAGGATCTCGCGCTCGAGCGCGCCGCGCTCCTCGCCCTCCCGCGCCCCGAAGGACATCAGCATGATCGCGGTTGCGACCCTGGTCCCGATCTCGAGCCGCGCCAGCGCCGGCGAGTCGCGGCCGAGGCGCTCGTCGACCCTCCGCGTGCCCGCGTCGGGGTTGATGAAGTCGGCCTCGGCGACCGAGCGATACTGCCTCTCCTCGCCGACCTGGGCGAAGAACGCGGTGCGCGTCCGCTCGTCGCGCAGGTCGACGTCGCCGGGGCCGATCAGCGCTCCGGCTTTACCGCGGCCCTCACTGGCCCAGAGGCTGTGGACGATGGTGGCGAGGAACTGCAGCGCCCCCCGGGTCCGCTGGTAGGTCGGCAGGCTCCCCCAACGATGGTTCATCAAGTCGATCAGCTCGGGGTGGAACGGATAGGCGAGCAGGATGCGCTCGCGAAGATGCTCCGCGGTGGAGGACGCCTCGCGGCGCTCTGACTCGGTCTCCGCCATCGCCTCCAACTCGGCGCGGAACTGATCGGCGTACCGCTCGGCCACCTCGGCGCGAACCGAGTCGTCGCCCAAGGACTCGAACAGTCGCCTCTGCACCACTCGCAGAACCTCATCGCCGGTCACCGGCTCGCGCCGCTGGTCGATCCGGCCCGCTATCTGCTCGAGCGCCCGCAGGCTCGCCTCGTCCTCTACCGCCTCGGTGATGCTCGCCTGCAGCGAGTACACCATCGCCGCCTGCCGGCTCTGGTTTACCGCCTCGCTCAGGTGCTGGAGGAAGATCAACGCCTCGCGCCCGACATTGGACTCGCCGCGCGGGATCGACTTGCCCTTGGCGACGTAGATCAGAGCCTCATCGACGAGGATCAGCGTCGGACCGCCGTCGAGGAGGGGAGTCAGGTTTACTCCGGTGAGGGGCGTTCCCTCGTCCCCTCCCTCGAAGAGTTCGTCGAACTTCTCCCAACCACCGAGCTGATAGGCAAGCTCGCCCCAGAGCGTGCGGATATGGCGACCGTCCACCTCGCGCCCTCGCTGCGGGTCGAGCCACTCGCCCGAGAGCACGGCGACCCTGACCGAGCCCAGCTCCGGAATCCCCTGCAGCTCCGGAACACCACGAGCTGCTTCGGTCGAGGTGGCGAGGTGGTAAAGGGCCAACAGGGAGTGCGTCTTGCCGCCGCCGAACGGCGTGCGGAGCTGCAGTGCCCTGTCGCCGCCGTTGCCCGCCAAGGCTCCCCAGACGTCGCGCAGAATGCTCGTCATCGCTTCGGTGAAGTAGGTCGAGGCGAAGAAATCGTCCGCGTTCGCGTAAACCTGGGCGCCACGGTGCTCGCCGGACGCCACGGCCGCAAGGTTGGCGGCGTAGGTACCCATCGAGAGCTCGCCGCTGCGAACGTCGGCGTGGGGCTCCACGACATCCGACCATGGCTTGAGCGTGTACGCCGTGCTCATCGCTGCAACTCACGCTGTAGGTAGCCAACCACTGCCTGCTCCTGGCCGGAGAGAGAGGAAAACTGCTTGTCGCAGGCATCGGTGAACCGAGCCAAGACTTTGCGATTGATCTGCTCCTGATCCTCGAAGACTCCGGTCGAGAAGAGATCACGACCCCACTCACGGAACTGATGGAGCGTGATGGTCGCATCCCGGCAGCGATCATCGTTTGCGAGGGCAAAAACAGCGACCGGACGCGGGCGATTGTTGAGCAGACAATCGATTGGATAGTTCCGGTTCGGATCACGCTCCAGGTCGACATAGTCCATGTGGGCATGGTCGCCAAAAGAGTCCCGCATGAGTTGGCGAAAATCCTCCATGAAAGTCGATCGAACCATCTCGCGAGAGAGAAGATCCAAGTCGGTGATGTGCAGCAAGAGCTGCACGAACTGAAAGAGGGAACTTCCTAGCTGATCCCCATTGATCGGGAGAAGCAACTCGCCATCGCTCTCATGCGCGGAAAACTGCATCAGATGGCTATCGAGAAGCTGCGCCCGGTTGCCCGACTCCAGGGCGGAGATATCCATCCAGTAGGACAGGTGCATAAAGGTGTGCCCGGTATCGGACCAGTCCAACCCCCCACCGGGAGCCTCGCGCAGATGGATGACGAGCTCGTCTCCATCCGCGAAGCGAAACGGGGTGTGCACCTGCACCTCGGATGGGTTGACGGCCTCCACCTCGATCGCCGCGCTGAGCGCCGCAGAGAGGTCTCGGGCGAGATTCGCTGGATTGATCATCGGTCGAAAATCGTCCCCTGAGCCGATTTGGCGAAGCCCGCAACATCGAGCATGTGGTTGATCGCCCCGGACAAGTCCGTGTACCTGTCGGTCGCCTCGGCGTAGGCGTCCTCCTTGAACCCTGCTTCCTGGTAGCGCTGGGTGGCCATATGGACGTGCGGCCCCTCGACAACGTTGCCCTCGATCTTGTTGGGATGGCGGTGACTAGCGCCGTTATGCCGACGCAGACGAAAGCGCCGATGCAGGGTCGGCATCGCGTAAGCGAGGATCACGGAGAAATCCGTCGGCACTTTGACGTTCTGGCGGACGATCAAGTGGAATTTCGATCCCGACTGGCCCTCCACCTCCTTCTCGTGCACCCGGTGGCCACGCTTGACTTGCCGCGGGATCAGATCAGCGAGTTCAGTCGCCGGCTTCGGATCGGCCAGCAAGGCCGCAATCTCTTCGTCGGACAGAGGCTTCATCGGGTCATCAAGTTCTCCTCGACCAGAGTCTTCCAGGCGCCGAGCAGGCGCTCGCAGGCTTGGGCCTCGGGGGGCTTGTCCTCACCCTGGGCGCGAAGAGCGCGGCCCTGGAGAGCCTGGGCGACGAGGCGGAGCTTGGCGGGCTCGAAGGTGGCCTGGACCGTGTAGTCGCCGAGCTCGTCACGGCGGTTGGAGGCTCGCCAGAGCAGGCCGTGAAGGACGTCGATCAGCGGGGGATCCGCGCCATCGCCTCCGATGCCGAGCTCCGGCTCCTCCCCTCGCTCCGAGTAGTCGCGGAAGTGAACCTTGCCCTTGCTGATCTTCGCCAGCGGTACCTGTCCATCGGTCAGATCGTCGAGCTCGACCCCGGCGCTTCGCGCCAGGTTGTTCGCCTCGTCGAACTCAATGTCGGCGTAGCCGAAGGAGTAGCGCGCGATCACGTAGTAGCGGGTTGCCGGGTCGATCGTGCCTACGCCGTTCGAGAGCCCGTGAACCTGGCCAAGCACGGCATTCAGAACCTTCGACTGCACGTCCTCGAGGAATGACTCCGCCGGAACCTCCTCGCCGTTGGGCAACTCGACCGAGGAGTAGCGGGTGAACGCCTCGAGGCCGGCGCCGATCGTCGCGATAACGAGGTCCGAGCCGCTGACTCCCGAATCCGAGAGGCGCTCGAGGCGCTCGGAGATGATTCCATCGAGATCGGCAACGACATCGCCGTAGGAGCCGGTGCCGTCGGCCGAGCGCCGGCGCGCCACAAGAAAGATCGAGGACGCCAGCGAGGCCGTGCCCTGGCCGATCGAGCGCTCCGGCATCTCGGTGTCGAGGGGCCAGGCCTCGGTGATGGTGAATCCGGCGCGCCGGAGAGCCTCCACGAGAGCGGCCCAGCCAAGAGTGGTCTTGTGGGCGTAGACGCAGACAAGCGGCGCCTCCGGCTTGAGAACCCGGTGCGCCTCGCGAAAGGCTGCCTCCATCTCGGCCTCGTAGAACTCGCGCGCCTGATCCTTGTCGCCATCGTGGCGATAGGGGGCAACGATCGCCTCGCGACGCTTCGGCGTCAGCTCGCCAGCGAGATGCTCAGGATAGAGAAAGCCAACCGAGCGCTTCAGCCAGACGTAAAAAAAGTCGGAGAGGTCTGCATAGGAGATGTTGTCGTAATAGGGCGGGTCGGTGATCACGGCGTCGTAAGTTGCGTCATGATCGGGAAGTTGGGTGGCAGAGGTGCGCTGCACCTCACAACGCTGCTCCACCCCAGCTAGTTGTTCGATCATTTCGGCGGCATTCTCCGAATAGCGGCGCGGATCACCTACCGAGCCAGCGAATGGATTGACCTCCGAGAAATCCCAAACCATTGGGAGCGCCTGGCGCTTGTAAGTGTGCGCATGAAACTCACCCTGCGGTACCCAGGTACACAGAACGGTGCTCGCGTCTACGGTCCGGTCAAGCGACAGCCCCAGGTAACAACACACCGCCTCGGCTCGCTTCGGATCCATCCCATCGGCCACCATCGCCTCGTACTGCTCGCGCACGCCCTTCGCAAGCGCGCAGAGGGTCGCAAGCTGACGCGAAGTGAACAGATCACGGAATCGAGTGAGCCCGTATAGAGGAACCTTGAAGTTCAAGGTGTCGTGATCGTTTACCAGCTCTTCCGGAGGCTCAATACCGAGGTCATTGAGCACAGCCTGGCAATCATCCTCGTCGGGTAGTTGATACGACCCCGGAGGAAAGTACTCTCGTCCTCGTCCAGACGAATGGACCAGCACCGCTGCAAGCGGCGCGGTGCGCAGACGACCAGCCCTCCCCTCAGTCTTGATGTAGTCGGCATCTACTGACGTGCCGCAAACGAAACAGGTCGCCTTGCCGCGCTTCGAGAAGCCCGCGGGGTCGAAATCGAGCTCATCGGCGCTTGCACCCTCCACCAACTCCCAGCCGACTGTCAACTCTGCCTTGTCGACACGCGGACGCAGCGCGGCATAACGCCCCTTCTTCCGCGCCATCCAGGTCTGTCGGACCAGCGGAATCTGATGCCCATCCATCGATGGATTCGGGCAGCGAACGGTACGCGTCCACAGATAGGCGATCGGGGGCCGCCCCTCGGTCGATGTCTCATCCTGATCGAGATCGAGCTGGCCGCCGACCGCGTCCTCTCGCTTCTCTTCCAGCGGTGGATAGAGGTGTCCAACCCGCCCCCAAGCCGCGTCCACCCAGCGCTCTCCCCACTTACGGATGTCGTCCGCGAGAGAGGGACCGAAGCGCTGCGGGTAGTCCAGCATGCACAGCTGAATCAGGTGCGCGACCGGATTCAGCTCGACCGCCGTCGCCTCGCAGCCGAGGCGCGCTGCCTCGAGCGGGATAGCGCCACCGCCGGCGAACAAGTCCAGGACCTTTGGAGGTTCTCCTCCATTGCTCGCGAGAACTCGCTCACGAGCCTCCGCGATCGCGGCATCGCTCGCACCCCAGCGGCAGAGTGCGCTGAAGAACTCGGCCGAGCGAGCGTCTTCCGGCAGACCCTCGGCGCGAACCAGCGTCGCGTAGACGGCCGCACGGGCGGCGGCAAGTGGCCGACGTGCCCACCACAGGTGCAGCTTTCGAGGGTGAGTCTTGGCGTGGCCGATCTTCTCCCGCTGGGCGACCTCGTTGATCGCTGCCACGGGGATCAGATCCTCGATCAGGCGTCGATCGTCACTCATGTCGCTGCCTCCTCGATCGCCTCGCCGGGGATGTGGAAGGCAGTGACGGTCGTGATCTTCCGTACCTGCGAACCGAGCACCTTGGCTGGATTGCGAATCTTGAAGCCACGCGGGCTCTCCGACTTCGCTCCGTAGAGCACGTACAGCCAGTAGGAGTCGGCATGCCGGTGAGCGGCGATCCACTCGGTGTTGCAGAGGCTGACGTCGCCCTTGCTCGGACCACGCCCCTTGACCTCGATGCGCCGCACCTCCACCTCGCGACCGGCATCGTCTCGCCGAACGCTGCGGATGTCGAAGCCGCGGCCGTCGCGGAAGTGGGAGACATCGGTGGGATCCCAACCCTCAGCACGCTCGACCCCGATTGCCCACTCCATTGCAGCCTGCTCGACCTCGGGATCGTTCCGCATCGCCTCGATACCGGGATCGTCGCTTGCCGGCGGCGGCAACACCAAGGCACTCCCCAGATAGCTGACCGGCCCCGGCTTGGCAATCCCGAGGTTGTCGAAGCCAGCGAGCTTCTCCTTGAGTCGGCGATCCAGCTCGTCGATTTTCCGCTGTGCCTGGTCCCGAGCGAGCGTCGCCGCCTCCTCGCCGCGATAGACGCGCTCCTCCAACTCCGACCATTTCGCCTCAAGGCCATCGCGCTGAGCCTCCATCGACTCGACCAGGTACGAGCGTCGAAGGTCAGCCTGCTCCAACCGCTCCGAGCGCGTTCGCTGCACCTCGGCGTGCTGAACCTGGACCTTGACGAAATCCTCGGCGCGGGCGATCCCGGCAGGGCTGGGAATCCCCTCCTCGTCGGGCACAACGCCCACCGGCGTCAGATCGTGCAGCACGTCGGCGCCGATGACCGACATAGCCCCGCCTTCGTCGGTCACCGCCACCAGCTCGCCGTAGGCGTTCTCAAGCCCTCCGTGCGTGTCGTAGCCGCGAACAGTGAAGGTGAAGAAGTAGATCGGGAAGCCCTCGGTCGCCCAAGGCGCGACGAACGGCGCGACTCCCCCCCGGGAAGCATCGAGCTTCTCCATCATCACCTCAGCGACCGACGCATACAACGGGTGCCCGGGCGAGACGAGGACGGCGTCCTCGTGCTCGGCGCGGGAGCGGATCTCCTTCTGGAAGGTGATCTTCCGGTAGCTGTCATGCGGCCGGCCGAGCCGCTTAACCGCGCCGAGCCGCTCGGCGCGGACGGTCTGCGGCACGTTTTCGATCCGCCAGAGACCATCGGCGCGCTGCTCGATCCGAACGCCGACCTGCCCACAGGCGCGGCCGAAGAACTGTTCGACGTACTCCGGCATCAGCCGGCGCTCCTCCGAGCGCCAGTCGCGGTCTCGGACCCACGACATGTCGACGTGCTTCGTTGCTTGCGCCACGCCGACGTCTTCCTGATAGCGGCGGTAGACCTCGGGGTCGATCCCGTTGATCTCCTGCTCAGAGGCCTCGATGCGCTCGGGGCTGAGCAGAGATTCGCGGAGCAGGCGCTCGAAGTCGACACCGTTGCGCTCGAGAACCTCGCCAACCACGTCGTAGACTCGCCCGTGTAGCGCCTCGCGCATCTCGTCCAGCTTCTCGAACAGGCGACCGAGCAGCTTCCCCTCGATCGTGTTCTCAGCGTAGAAGTTGAAGATGTAACAGGTGGATTCCTGCCCAATCCGGTGTATGCGGCCCATGCGCTGCTCGAGTCGCACCGGGTTCCAGGGAAGGTCGTAGTTGATCATCAGGTGGCAGAACTGAAGGTTGATCCCCTCCCCTGCGGCCTCGGTGGCGACGCAGATCTGCTTCGACTCATGGAACTCCTGCTGGATCTTGCGACGCTCGGTCGGCGGCATCCCGCCGTGAATAGAGCAGGTCGAGTATCCCCACTCGTCCAGGTGCCGCAAGAGGTACTCAAGCGTGTCGCGGTGCTCGGTGAAGATCAGCAGCTTGCCGCGCCCGTCGTCGAGCTCTTGGAGCTCAGAGTTGTTCAGGCAATCCTGAAGCGCAGTCAGCTTTGCCTCCTGGCCCTGCTCAATCGTCTCGTCGGCAAGCGCGACTAGGCCGTCGAGTGCCTCGACCTCTGCGCGCATGTGGTCGAGCGTTTCGGCGACAACGACCCCGGAGGCGGCCTCCTCCTGCTCCTCTTCCGTCGTGTCGTCGGACTCCTGTTCAGTGTCCAGCTCGTCGATCATCCGCATCTCGGTGAGGCGCCTGCGTTGCTCGCTTGGCGGCAGGTCGGCGACCTCATCTATCCGGGTGCTAATCCGGTCGGCGCGTTTCCGGAGCGACGAGCGGATCGCGCCGAGGCTCGATGCGAGCCGGCGCTGGAGCACCGTGCGGGCGAGGGCGACGGCGGTGCCGCGCTTGCCAGGAATGTTGCCAAGGAACTCCTGGATGTAACCGGTGACGGAGTCATAGAGCTTCAACTCCGGCGGCGTGAGAGTGAAGGGTTGGCGCAGCACCTCGCGGGGGACGAAGAGGTCGTTGCCGTGCTCGTCCTTCAGGTCCTCCTTCTGGCGGCGGAGGAAATAGGGACTGTCGTCGCGGGCGATTTGGTCCGCGGCAAGATCGGGGAGCGCAAACTGGTCAGGGTCGAGCAGCTTGAGGAAGTTCTGGAAGCGCGATTTGTCACCCGAGTGCGGAGTTGCGGTCATTAGGAGAAGCCGCTCGGAGCGAGATGAGAGCTGGCGGGCAAGCTGGTAGCGCTTCGTCGCGTCAAGCCGGTCACGTTCCTCTTCTGGATCCCAGCGGGACGCCGCGGTGCACTTATGCGCCTCGTCTATCACGAGCAGGTCCCAATCGGCGCGGGTCAGCTCGGGGAGGATCTCGTCGCGCTTCGCAAAGTCAAGTGAGGCGATGACCCGGTCGGACTGCTGCCAGGGATTGCCTCCCGGCTGCCACTTCACCCGACGGGAATCGAAGATGTCGAAGTGCTCGTCGAACTTTTCGGCCAGCTCGGCCTGCCACTGGGGCGTGAGCGGCGCCGGGCAGAGGACCAGGATGCGATCGGCGACAGAACGAAGCTGAAGCTCCTTCATGAACAGTCCGGCCATGATCGTCTTGCCCGCGCCAGGGTCGTCCGCGAGGACGAAGCGGAGGCGAGCCTGCGGCAGCATCCGGCGGTAGACCGCCTCGATCTGGTGTGGCAGGCCCCGAACCCCCGACATGCTGACCGCGAAGTTCGGGTCGTGGGCGTAGGCGAGTTCGATCCGGTGCGCCTCGACGAAGTCGAAGAAGTCCTCGCCGGAGACAAGCTCCGGCCGCTCCTCGACGACCTCAATCTGGTCGAGCTCGTCGTCGCGGAGCAGCGTTCGATCGAGATCCCCTTGTGGCGTGACCACTCGCAACTCGACGCCTCCGTCCTTCCGTCGCAGATCGTCCAGCAGCACGGGCTGCGGAAAATGCCCCGCGAGGCGAATCCTGCGGCCAATCAGTGCGTCCAGATCGATCTGCTCCATGCCCGGCGGATACTCGCGTATCTGCCGGAGGTTCGCCGTGATGGTTCCCTCCGGGTCAAGTCGTACATTTGTTCGGGTGTCAGCGAAGATTCCAAACCTCACCTGGCCGATTGCCCAGGCTGCCTCGCAGCTGATCCACCAAGACAGCCCGATCAGCCACGACGAATTCGGGCGACTCGTCGAGGGAGTTGGCCTGCGCGATGCCGACCCCGGAACGGCACGGGGCAAGGCCAAGCGGATGCGCGCGGTGATGGGTCATGCCATGAACGAGGATCGAAAGGCCGGCGCTCGACTCGTCTATCGGCTGATCGCGTCGATCCGCGGGCGCGGTGGCTTTCGCGAGGGGGATCCGGCCTACATCGGCGAAACCACCTACCTCAACCTTCGCGATGCCTTCCGTGCGAGCAACATCGAGCTTGACCGCGATGGTGAGCTGCGACCGCGCCTTCTCGACGACGTATCAGCGCTGGAGAGCGACGAGGTGCTGAAGACCTACGTCGAGCGCATCCAGAAAGGCACCACCGACGCCCCGCTCGTGACCGGCTCAGGCAAGGACCTCCTAGAGGCGACAGCGAGGCGAGTTCTCGATGCTCAGGGAACGAGCTATGCCGGGCACGACTTCCCGGGCACCTTGTTTCATGCGTTCGCCGCCGCCAACCTTCAAACGCCGCCTTCGGCTGCAATTGAAACGCTCCATAAGACCCTCAGCAGCGATCCTCGTGAGCGGTTCAAACAGCTGCTCTACCTCTTGGGTTGTGGCGTGAATCAGCTGCGAAACGCCGAGGGCACCGGACACGGCCGCGCATTCTCACCGAGCGTGACGGAGCTGGAGGCCAAACTCGCGGCGAAGGCAATGGCCTTGATCAGCGAGCTACTGCTCGCCAGTCAGCCACAACCCAGCGCCTCTGCCACCGGTTCGCCCTGATTGGCACGCCTCGCTCGGGTCGAGCGTTTTTCTCTGTCCTACGCTTCGAAGGGCCGGAGCCAGAGTCGGTGGTCGCCCCGCGTCGGCGACCCAGCGAGCTCCCACAGCTGCCGGTAATTGCTCATCAGCCCGTCCCAGTCGACCTTGGTCGGGATCGGCTTCAGCTCCCAGCCGAGCTACTGGAGCGTGAGATCCCCCCTTCACCCGGTTGCAGGCCCAGCAGGCGCAGACCAGATTCTCGAGGTTGTTGGTGCCACCTAGCGCCCAGGGCTCGACGTGGTCGAGCGTCGCGCTGCGCGACGGAATCGCGGGGTGCGTCTGCCCAGCCTTCCAGTTCGGGTGGTAGGGGAACTCGTCCGGGAAGATCTCGGAGATGAGCCGCATCACCTGCGTCGGGATGACGCGACACCCGCAGTAGCGGCAGTGGAATCGGTCGCGCTTGTAAGCCGCAGCGATCAGGGACTCTGCGGGCTCGGAGCGAGCCACCACCTCACGCGTCGGATAGACGATCGGCGCAAGCTTCTCGCCGGCAGCGGCACGGCCTTCGGATAGGAGGGCGGCGACCACATCTCGGAGCTCGTCGGCGTAGTCGTCGGTCTGCGGGCGCGTCATCGGTTGCCGCTTCCAACGGCCGGCGGATCACCCGAGTCGGTCTTCGGTGGGTTGACCATAATCTGCCTGGCCTGAGCGGCGTGAAGGCCCGAGCGGACGTCGGGCTCCAGCTCCGCGACGAATACTTCGACGCCCCAGATGCGAAGCGCTTCTGCGACCCAGCTCGCCTCCAGGGCGAATCGTGCGGCATCCTCGCTGCCGAAGGCAAGGACCAGCCGCACTCCCGGCCGCGTCTGAGCCAGGGTGATCAGCTTCAAAGCATCGCCCTTGACCTTTTGCTTTTGCCCTGCTTTGAGCGTGCCCTGCCGGGCGAAGATCTCAACGAGCACGGACTCGTCCGGGGAGGCGCCGTCAAGCGCGACGGTCGCCCGCTCGCCGAGCATCACCGACTTGGGCTTCAACTCGACGCCGAAAGCGTCGGCCAGCATCTCGCGAATCAGCGCCTCGGCGTACCGCTGGGTGGCAGAGTCGCTCGGGTGCGGCATGGGGGCACGCTATTGATCTCGACTCGACGAAGCCCGCGACCCCGTCCGCAATGCCATTCCGGGGAGCAACTAGGATTGCTCTCAAGTAATGGCGGCAACACCACAGCAACAGACTGCAGCGTCTCACGGCAACACCGCGGTAACAGCAACGGCGGCATTTTCGGCATGTCCGAGCGCCGTCGGTCCCGCGTCTCGTCTGCATCCTGTTACCGCGAGCGTTGCCGCCAGACAAGAAAATGGCCCTCTCACGGATGAGATTGGCTTGCTAGAGCCATACCGCTACGGGGATTCGAACCCCGGTTTCCGGACTGAGAATTGCCTCTAGCAAGCCGTTTACGGTCGATCTGTGCCTGCTGAGTCCAAGGAGTTCGGCTGAGTTCGATCTAGATCGGTGGAGTCGGGGACAAATTTCGGGACAAAGTTTTCCGCTCCGATGGCGGCACGCGCTACCGTTCTCGCATGGCCGCTGCATCGGTTGACTTCACGATCTCCTTCGACAGCCCCGACGAGGATGGCTGGATCGTCGCACGCATTCTGGAGGTCCCTGGCGCTATAAGCCAGGGCCGCACGCGCGAGGAAGCTAGGGATAACGTGCTCAATGCCCTGCGCACCGTGCTCACGCCTGACGAGGAGCTTGCCGGGCAGACCCCGGAGTCAGACCGCGAGCACTTGCGGTTCGTAGCTGCGGCGTGAAGCGCCGCGATCTGGAACGCCACCTGCGAGCGCACGGCTGCCGGGAGATCGGTGGATCGAAGCACGCCAAGTGGCGCGGACCACAGGAGCAGGTCTCTGCGGTCCCCAGGCACAGCGAGATCGGCCCTGGCCTGACGCGATCAATCTGCCGGCAGCTCGGCGTTCCGGCTCCGCCGAATCCCCGCTAGAGCATCGCCTTCTAGCGCAGGAACAGCAAGTCATCCACGGCCTGATTTGTGCCGGTAAATCCAAGAGGCCCTGCTACCAGAGACGCACGCCACATGCCGTATCGACGCTGGCGTTAACGCAATCATCCGTTTTCGTAACAAGCTGCGTGACATGGGAGAGAAAGTCCGTGACGGCCTTTTTCTTGGTTGCCTCACTGGCCTTACCACGGTGGGCGATATCGCCACGCAGAGTGACGAACTCATCCAACCTGGCTTTTGCTCGCTCATTCGACATTCTTGGCCACTTCCAACTATTCGATATGCCTGAGATCCCGACAGATCTCTCGAAGAAGTCGTCAACAGGAGCGGACTTGGGGGTGTTGAGCTCGCGATTCAGTTGATCTTGGAGCTTTTCCATGCGCGTCCGCAAATGAGCGCGCCATCCTTCGTCGGCAAGCCTCCACACTGCTAGTTGATCGCGGTCGTCCTTCAGTTCAGTCGCAACTTGCTGTTGGAGGCGTTTCGGCAGTCCCTTGTAGTTCTTGGCGTTGGATACCAAGTGTTCCAGCGCTTCAAATGCGAGATCCTCGCAAAATGCCTCCCAGAATGCACAAACCAACACCACCCCGGACTTGTTCAGGACCTCCAAGCCCCATCGTCGTCCTCGCTCATCCCCTCCAACGTCCCCATGAATATCCAGTAGTCGCTTAATGTCCTCTGAGTTATCCGCAAACCGATCTTGCGCCTTGCTGGGCATAGGTCTCCTACGGACTCTCAGTCCTTTACTAACGTCTACCGGGATCGAGCGTCTCGACCACGGTTCTTGCCGCTGGGTCGCTTGGCTCTGGATAGACATCGGCTGCCCCGGCCGTAACCATCTGTCGGTTTCTGCCGAACTCGTCTCGCCGGCTTTTGGTGGCAGCGAAGTCACTACCTTGACGAAGCTGCAAACCCCCGATTTCCTCAACGGCATATTGCCAGTAGGACATGTCAGGCGGCTTACAGCCACTGCCGTGAAAGCACTCCTCGCAATATGGGCCTGGGTCAGGGCTGTTGTGCGCCGCCTCAATCTCTGCCCTCTCGACAGCCGTCGGCGTCCAAAGGGAAGCGACCTCCTCGATCCTCGATTCCACTACCAAGCTGCCCTGCGAGTCCTGCACCCGGCCATCTGCCAAGAGCCTCAAATGCTGCGCGTCATGCCACGCGAGCCGCGCTCGATGCTCTGGGTCGTCTAGGTGCGGGGCTCGCCCGGAAAGACTGACTCCGTCCTCTTGGGCGCATTCCTTGATCGCCTTCCTGAAGCTATCGCTGCCGGGGCGAGGCCAACGGCCCTCGGGATCGCGCTCATGGGACCAATCCCTCTTTGATGGCGCCTTGCCGTTGTTGAGCTGTGCCCACTCTGCAAACGCCTGCGCGATTCCGTCGCGCGTATATGGCTTCCAGCGATTGCGCTTACTCCCGGACATCGGCGGCCGTGGAGGAATCGTCTCCGTCAGCTTCGCCTCGGCCATTTCTCCAAGCCACTTTTCCCGCACGCCGTGAGTCATCGACGCTGCTTCGTCACGGTCGACGGAGATCGTGATCTCAAGGTCGCCTGATGCCATTTAGCGACAATACCCGGAGACGCGGCGCACCTTCGAATTGGCGCATCTGGGGGCCAGTTGGCAGTGCCGTTAGGCGACCACGTGAATGAAGCCCGTAGTGCTTCGGCTTGCGTTAGCGCAGTACCTTCGCTCAAGCCATGACGCTAACTGCGTCGGCTGGATGGGAAGTCTGCCCTTGAGTCTAGGCCGTTAGCCGGTCTGATCGCGACGACGGGCGCTCAGTCGTTCTCGGGCCGAAGGGCTCTCAGCCTTCTGAGCGATGTATTGCTGGGCGACCGAGGCGAGCAGCGCGACGAACACGCCGATCCCGGTCAGGATGTAGAAGATCGTGAATATCTCGGTGCCAGCGGAGGTCGGGTGAAGGTCTCCGTAGCCCACCGTGGTCAGGGTCACGACAGAGAAGTAGAGGGCCTCGATGAGGGTCCAGTCCTCAAAGCGCCAGTAGAAGATCGTCCCCGTGAGCACCAGAGCGGCTGCGACGAAAGGCAATGCTTTGGTCTCCGGGTCGCGCCAGACACCACCAACGGCCCGAGCAAGTCCCCGGAACGCGAGGGCCAAAGAGAGCATGAGAACGGATTCGCCGAAACCATGAGGTTTCCTGGGCCATGTTGTGACTCAGCCCGGAAGCGCCTCAAGTAATCGAACGGGGGACGGGGCCGGGCATCAATCCCGTCCCCGTCCCCTATGTCATTCTCCCTGATTGGGAACCAGTCGGAAGGAACGCTCGCCCCTGGCGATCATGGGAGGTGAACCGCCGAGGGTTTTCCCGCAGAGGTTCCAGCCGCCCGGGCACTCTAAGCGGTCAGAGCGTCTGGTTCACTTCGCGTACCCAATATCGAAGCCCCCGGTCTCACGGCTCCTTGACCGGCGCTGGCATTTCAAATGCGCCGAGCGCGACGACCATCGCTATCGGCTCCCCGTCGCCTTCCCTCAAACGTGCTTCGGCTAGCTCCTGCTCCTTGAGGATGAATGCGTGCAGCTTTTCCAAGGACGCCACGATCTTTTTCCAGCCCTGCTCATCGAGATTGAGGATCGGCCAGGCCAGGCAGGTCTCGTCGTGATGAACGATCGTGCCCGCCGCCATCGCAGCTTTGGCCCACATGGAGATTTGCTCGAAGACCTGCCAGTCCTTGCTCTTGCCGAGGTCGTCGGGCACCTTGGCCCAGGGACCCCGCTCGTCTTCGTCGTAGAGAGCGGGACCCGTCGCGCCGTAGAACTTCTCGGTGCCGCCCCTGCGCCTTCCCCCGCTCTCGTAGGCGACGACCTTCAGCCAGCCGTACTGAACCAGTTTGTCGAAGCGGCGTCGGATGAGCGCTTTGCTTAGACCGAACTGCTTGCCGTATTTCTTGTGGAACTCGGGGACGCTGATGGGGTGCCGGTTCGCCTCGTCCATGATCTGCAAGCACACCTCGTCCTCGAAGACTTTGGACACGCGGACGGGGAACGGGACCATCAGCTCCTCGCCCGCCATCAACTCGGGGCCGAACTGGAAGCCCTCGCTAATCGGTAGCTCGAAGGCCAGCAGGGTGGAGGCGATACGGAAAAGCTCGCCGCCCGTGCGCTCGACCCGACGCCTCGCGTCCTCCTGCTCCTCGAACTCCTCCGCGAACTCCTGGCTGACCGCGTTGGCCACACGTGTCCAGCCCTCCATGTCGAACAGGAGCCGCGTACCGCTGAGGGGAAGATCCGGGCGGGCCTGCACGGTCTTGGCTTCGAGCGCCCCTCGGAACTGTTCGGCGATCTCCACGAAGGTGTTCCAACTGAAGGCGATTTTGATCGAGTGGGGCAACGCCGCCCAAGTCGGCGTGTCGCAAAAGGCCAGTTCCGTCGCCCGATAGATGGTCTCGACGCCCCCTCGGCGCTTGCCGCCCGGTCCCTCGTTTCGTATGTGCCTCAGCCAGCCGGTTTCCCGGAGCCGTTCAAAGTGCTTGGCGATGCGGGAGACCGAGCCGCCACCGAACTCTTCCTGAAACTGCTTCGGACTCATGTCCCGCTGAAAAAGCTCCGTGACGATCTTGAGCCGAATGGGCACGGCGAAGACCACGGCCAACCGCCGCAGGTGCTCCACCCGCTCTCTTACGCCGATCCAGACTCTGCCCATTCGCTTTACGCCAATCCAATTGATTTGACTGAAGGCGGCGGAAGTCTACGGGCATACCCAGAGCAAAACGCCCTCGTCCCATGATGGTTTCCCTCAAGTAGATTTGATCGGGAAATTTTTAGCAATCATGGGAGGAGGTGATGGGAGTGAAGATCGCAGCCACGAAACCGGCCGCGCCGGTGGTTTCCATCCTCAAGGTCGGCTGATTCAGCAGGGATTCGCGGCGGGCCGGACCCCGCGTCTCGGCCCGCCGCCCCTTCACAGGGGTTCCTGTTGGCGGTCTACGGGCTGTCCGCGAATCGGAATCGATCTAAGGGAATGAAACGATCCCGGTCGGAATCTCCCAAGCCACACCGCTTGGCGGGTAAATGCTGCTCGACCCCGGAAATGATCCAGTCCTTCCGAAGTGACTTGGCGGCGGCGGCGCGCATATGGTCGCGCCGCCCATGTCCACCCCAGCCAAATACCGTCCCGCCGTGGTCGGGAGAAAACTCCTGGCCGAGGCCATCGACCAGCTTCCGGCCCTCTGGACCGCCGAGTTCCTGATCGAGCGCGTCGTCACCGACCGCAAGGACAGGCGGGAGATCGAGACAGCCGAAAAGGCGCTGGACAACCTCCGGCGCTCGGGCAAGGTGCGGCTGGGCAGGGACGATCTGGTGGAACCGATCGTCCGCACGACCGGGACGAGCGACCAGTGACCACCGACACCACCACGCCGCCGAGGTATGACCCCGAGGTCTTGGAACACGCGGTCATCGGGGAGGCGCTTTACTTGCACCCACAGCATCTGACGCGCGAGGAGTTTGTCCGCAACATGACGGTGGGACCCGACGATCCGGGACGGCGCGACGACGTGAACGTGGCCATCAACAACCTCGAACGCTCTGGCCTACTGCGCGACCACGCCGGAACCGTCGTGCCTACACACGCCGCCGTCCGCTTCGCCGAGCTGTTCGAGCTGCCCTGACTCGTGGCGAGCCAGGCTTCGTCGACTTCGATTCGCCACCCACTCCTCCGCCTCGACCTACCCGCAGAATTAGCACCGCGAGGGCGGCAGTCAAGGGCGCTTGCGCCCGACCCCCGCAGGGGGTTGACGGCCGCCCTCTCGGTGCTTCAATCCCGGTAGGTCGGGGCGCTCATCGACCGATGCTCAATCCTCTGCCGAGCCGGCGCGCTCTCGCCGCGTGCTGTCCAAGTCCGAGAACTCGCTGAATCTCTTGCAGCCGTCGCGTTGCGGCCTGCTGGCGCGCTCGCTCGGCCCCTCGTTTCGCCTCTCGGCCAAAGGCTTTGTTCGGGTCCTTGATGCCGTGCTCCTGGCGGTAGCGCTCGATCCCGGCGACGCCGCGATCCCATGCCGCCCGCTTCGCTGGATCGGTGGGCCTCTCCCCCAGCTCCTTCGTGATGTAGGTGGGCGGGGAAAGGCGCGCGGCGGTGATCGCCAACTGCCGCCGCTCGGCGAGGACTCGATCCGCGACGGCGAACTCCCGCCGCGCCGCATCCCCCGGAGTGGGGGTCTCTTGCATCTCGGCCTCAAGGCGCGATAGCTGCCTGCGTGAGGCTGACTCCATGCTGTCGATCCGTCGCAGCTCGTCCTTGCGCTCGCGGCGCGGCAGCGCTTCGGCTGCCTCTCTGCGCGCCTCGTAGCGCTCAAGGCCGTCGTATCCCCGCTCGATCCGCGCTCTGAGGGCGTCGCTGCGCTCTTGCTGGGCTGCCTCCCGATCCGCCGCCCCGTAGAGATCGGCACGCCTTGCGACCAGCTCCTCAGTCGGCAGGCCGGAGAAGCGCGAGCGCAGCGCAATCTCGTGCGCTGCAAGCTGCGCGCGGTCGCGCTCGGCTGCTTCGGCGATGTGCGGGATGCCCTCACGCAGGTGGGGATTTCCGGGTGCGATCTCCTCGCGGTGGGTCTGAATCTCGGGCGTCGCATACAGGCAGGTCTGCTCGCGACTGCGGGAGGCGGCGACGTAGAGCTCCTGCTTGTCCATCGACGGATCGGCGGCGACGAATGCACGGTCAACGGTGCTCCCCTGCGCCGAGTAGGTCGTCACGGCGTAAGCGTGTTCGAGCGCCGGGGCCTCTGAATAGGGGTTGACCTGGGACAAGTACTCGGGCCCGACCTCGACCCGCTTGGCCTGGTCGATGCCTTCGAGGACGACGCGGTGCTGTCTCGCGTCGACCTCGGCAATCTGCCAGCGCTCGCGGTTGAAGATTTCGGCGCGTTGGTCGTTGACGCGGGTGATTACCTGGTCGCCGGCGGCGAAGCGTGCCTCCCCCACTTCGATCTCGCCGGCTCCGAGCTGCCCGCTCTGGCGGCGGAGCGCTCGCGCCATTTCGTTTAGCCGCGCGACCTCGGCGTTCTGCTTGGCAATCATCATCGCGTCCTCGCCGCGCTCATAGGACTCGTTCCAGTCGCGGATCATCGCCTCCCGCCGCGCCTCGGCGTCGGGGGCGACGGTGACGCGGTTCTCCGCCTCGTAGAGGCCAAGCGCCTCGCGCCCCTCTCCCTCCCTTATCCGCTTCGCCGCCTCGCGGTCAAGGTCGTGCTCATGGCGGATCACCTCGTCAAGCTGGATCGGCTCGGGGCGATCCGCAACCGCGCGGAACAACCCGCCTGCCTCGATCTCGCCAAGCTGCTCTGGATCTCCAACGAGAACGAGCTTGGCCTGTGCCTTCTCCGCGTGGGAGATCAACCGCGCCAGGGTCGCGGTGTCCACCATCCCGGCCTCGTCCACCAGGAGGATCGAGCCACGCGCCAGCCCGGCCTCGCCCTCGTACTCGGCTCGGTCAAGCTCTGAGAGAAGGCGAGCGGCGCTGACGGCGGGTAGGCCGTCGGATCGCATCACGTTCGCCGCGCGCCAGGTCGGCGCTGCCGCCCGAAGCTCCATTCCGGCCTGTGTCCAGCCTTCGGCTGCGGCGACAATGGCAAAGGTCTTGCCGGTGCCCGCCTCGCCGATCACGACGGCGACTCCCTCGGCGTCGCTAAGCAGGCGGCGGACCATCTCGCGCTGGTCGGCCTTCAAGGTCGGGCGAGCGCCGATCACGCGCGCTGCGATCAACTCCCCGGACGGGGACGGTCCCTGCGCTCGCATACGCTCGACCGCCGCCAAGGCGTCGCGCTCAAGCTCCCAGATTCGCCGGGTCGTGTAGCGGGGGCCTTTGCGGCTCTCTGCGATCTGGATCACCGACTCTGAAGCAAGGAAGGCGTCGGCCAAGCGTTCGACCTCGGCTCCCGGCGCTCCCTCGGGGAGCGAGTCGGCGACTGCCCGGATCGCGTTGCGGCGGTCGAAGTGGGACGCCGCCGCCGTGACCTCGCGGCCCAGCTTCGCCTCCGAGATTGCGCGGGCCTCGGCGCGCTCTTGCTCGCCGATCCTCAGCCCGACCTCGGGGTTGAAGGTCCGCTCGATCGCCTCCCGATCCAAGCCGATCTCCTGCGCCCGCGATCGCCACCGGGCAAGCAGCTCGCCGCGGCCGACGTCGGCCTCCTTCGGCTTGCGGGTGGCGAGCGTCGCAACCTGCATCGAGCGCGCGGAGGCGTCCGGCCCGGCCGCCTCGAGTATTTCCGCGCGGCGAGTCGAGAAAGCTCGTAGGTGCTCGTCGGCGAAGCCCGTGATCTCTGCGATGCCCTTGCGGGTCGGCTGCCACTCGACGCCAAGGCGGCGGGTCAGCTCGTGGCGAAGGTGGGCCTCGTAGATGTAGCTGGCGGTGGTCGCGTGGTCGTAGATCGCCGGGTGGTAGAGGCGGGTCCACTTCCCTTCTGCCCTGGTCGCGTTGGCTACGAGGACGTGGGTGTGCAGCTGTGGGTCGCCGTTGCGCGAGGAACGGTGGCGGTAAGCCGCTGCCAAGTAGCCGTCTCCCTTGAGGAATTCCGAGCCTCCCGCTCCACGCCGGGTCCAGCACGCCTCACGCTGCATGTAGTCGAGGGCTGCTCCTACGGCTTCCCGGTGGGCGGCCTGGACTTCGAGCGCGGCGAGGGGACCGCCCAGGCCCCACAGCAGGGAGACCGACTTGGGGGCCGAGAAGGTGAGATCGAAACCGGGAACCGAGCCGCCCGACGGGACGCCGCGCATTCCCAGCAGCGGCTCCCCGTCCACAGGGTTGCGGCCGGTGAGCATCGCTTCGAGCTGTTCCGCGCCGACCTCGCCCTTAAGGCCGAGGCGCGCGGCGGCGTCGCCGATCCACTCGCCGGGGTCCTCGCCCTCCCCGGTGTAGTAGTCCTCAGCGCCTTCTGCCACCTTGTCGAGGTAGTAGCGCTCTTGTCCTTTGCCGAGCTTGCCTATGGACAGCATCACCCCTGCTGTCGCGCGAGCGGCCGGTTTGCATCGATCTCTTAACAAAGTGATAGGGGCATGAAACTGCTCCCGTGACCCCCGACCGGACCGTCCGCCCGCCGTCCTACGGTCGAGCGCATGTTCCGGGCCGGGGGCCATGTGGAAGAACGCAGGTTGGGCAGGCCGCAC
>Ga0164299_10000009_pt1 | contig 113542 bp, 109 predicted proteins | sample Whisoiple_221_MG_FD_109712 | JGI IMG/M metagenome (GOLD analysis project Ga0164299, IMG submission 109712) | Unamended control soil microbial communities from upstate New York, USA - Whitman soil sample_221_MG | ecosystem: Environmental > Terrestrial > Soil > Agricultural land ...
CTCGTCGCAGACTGGCAACCGGCAGGTCAGCAGAGCGGTTGAGTCGGTGCCCCACGGGCGACGTGATGTGGCGTGAGGGGTGCTGTTGGAGTTTGAGCTGGCGAGAACTTGACTTTCATCCGTGTGGCGTGAGGGGGTTGCTGTTGGCTGTTGGGGTCTTTGTTCTGGCTGGCAATCTCATAGCTCTGCGGTTGCCATGAGGGCCTGACATTTGCTCCTTTGGCTGTTGGACTTTCTTCCTTGGCTTTTGGCTGGCTGATGTCTTTTTGCCTTGGGTTTTGATGGTTATGGAGATTTCTGGGAGGTGATCTGCCTCAAATGGGCCGCTCCCGCGACAGCAGGGGCAGAGAAATGCCTACCGCCCCGATGCAAACAGCCGATGCAAACGACATCCGCGGTGGACAACAGGACTAGAAACAGATGCCCGATACCCCGATCCTCACCGAGTCCTTGATGACCGCCGACGAAGCGGCGCGGCTTCTCCATGTCCCGCGCAGCACGCTCTACGAGCTGGTCCGTTCGCGCGGCCTGCCGCATGTGAGGATCGGGCGGCGTGGGCTGAGGTTCACCCGTGCCGACCTCGCCCGGTGGGTCGGCGAGAACAGCTTCGGCCGTTAGCTCGCAGTCGCTGCCGGCTCGGGCGCTCCTTGGAAGGCGGCGGAGATACGACGAGCCGCGTCTTGACGAGGCTTGAACTGAAGATAGCGCTGGGTCGTGGCGAGATCCTGGTGGCCCATCCACTCCATGACCTCGCGCGAGTCGGCGGTTCTGATCGCGTGAGAGCCGAAGGTGTGGCGCAGGTCATGGAAGCGCAGCTCGCGCAGCCCGGCCTTCGTGAGCGCCGCCTTGTAGCGGTCACGGAGTCGGTGCCCTGCCAAGTGCCCGCCCTGAGTACCGCAGAAAACGAGATCGTCGTCCTCCTTGCTGTGGTCGCGCTCGCCGAGCTTTGCCAGCGCTTCGGCGACCTCGTCGGCCATTGGCACCGTGCGCTCCTGGCCGCTCTTGGGGGTGTCCACGCGCCCGTTCGTGAAGCTTTGCCGGACGTGGATCGCGCTGTTGGTGAAATCCACGTCGCGCCAGCGCAGAGCCAACAACTCGCCAAGGCGAAGGCCGGTGAACGCGGCCGTGAGGTAGATCGTGCCGTCCTGCTCGGAAGTGGCGGCTCGAACCAGCGCCAAGACCTCCTCGCGCGAGAACACGTCGATGTTGCCGCGCTTGGCGTGTGGTCGGCGCTCGACATTGGCGACGGGATTCGACGGCAGCTTGTAGCGGCGCTGCGCCCAGACGAAGATGCCGTGCAGCACGGTCAGGTACTTGTTGACGGTCCGGTCCGACAGCCCTTCCTCGACCAGGGCATCGCGGAAGCCCTCGACCGTTTCCGGCGTCACGTCCTCCAAGCGGATCTTCTGCCCGAACTTCTCGCCGAAGATCTTCTTCATCCGGTCGACCATGTGCTCGTAGTCGATCTGCGTCGAGAGCTTGACCTTGCGGTCCCGCTTGTAGGCGAGCCAGTCGTCGCAGGCCGTGGCAAAGGTCGCGCCGGTCCTGACCATCCCCGGCAGCTCCCCGCGACGGGCTTTGGCGAGGGTGTCGTCCAGCCAGGCTCGCGCGCTCGCCTTCGTGTAGCTGCCAGCGGGCGGTGCTTGCTTTCGCTCCGACCAATGAGGACCGATCCGCGTCTGCACCTGGCGACCGTCCGGCAAGCGGTACTTGGCGTACCAGACAGCTCCGCGCTTGCCCTCTCGTTTGAAGACGTGACCGCTGATCGCCCGCTTCGTCTGCTGTGCCATCCCGATCACCTATCCCTGATCTCAAACTTTGTCCCAACATTTTTAGCACGACCTCGGGACAAACTTTGGGACAAAAAGCGGGATCACCAGGCGTCTGAGCAAAGAAAAACCCTGCATTTGCGGGGCTTTCGTGGAGTACCGCTACGGGGATTCGAACCCCGGTTTCCGGACTGAGAATCCGGCGTCCTAGTCCCCTAGACGATAGCGGCGCGGAGGCGACATTCTAGCGGGACGGAACGGCGTTGGGCTTCTGAGGTTCCGTCCGGTAAGAGGACTCGATTACGAACATATGTTCGCCTCAGCGAAGCCGCCCTCGCAAGTGCAAAGCGGTAGATTTGCTGTCCCGCGCGGCTGTGGCGGAACTGGCAGACGCGATACGTTCAGGTCGTATTGCTCGAAAGAGCGTGGAGGTTCGAATCCTCTCAGCCGCATAGTGAGTGCACGAACGCAGGATCGTGCTCACGGATTGGCAGCAACACATTAGGGAATCTTTTGTGACGCTTGTGAGGTGCTCGACCTGCGCTCGACCCTCGCGCCCCCAGAGTCCGTCTACGTCTCGCGCAAGACCGACGTCGCCAGGTTGGATGAGTTCGTTGGGCCGAAGCGGTGAGCGGTGGCCGTGATCTCCTCGACGAAGTCGGGCCAGAGCGCGGGTGGGAGGTCGTGGCCCATGCCGTCGAAGATGCGCAGGCGGCAGTCACGGATCGCTCTCGCCGTGGCGCGGCCGGCGAGGGGGCGAATCAGGGGGTCGCTGGAGCCGTGCAGGACGGTTGCCGGCAGGCGCAGTCTTTCCAGCGCCGCGGTGCGGTCGCCCGAGGCGGTGACCGCGTGCAGCTGGCGGGCGATGCCGGCGCGATTGTGCGAGCGATCGTAGGAGATGGCGGCCAGCTCGCGGAAGCGCTCCACGTCCATCGGGTAGGCGGGTGAGCCGATCGTGCGGAAGGTCTTGATCGTGCGCTCGATCGCCGTCTCGCGGCCGGCGCCGGGCCGGGCGAAGAGCGTCCCGAAAGCCTTCCAGGTCGGGATGCCGAGCCAGCGATTGCCGGTGCTCGACATCATCGAAACCAGCGAGCGCACACGCTGCGGCCGGCGAATTGCCAGCGTCTGGGCGATCATGCCCCCCATCGAGGCCCCGACCAGGTGCGCCGACTCGATCTCCAGGTGGTCCATCAGCCCGGTCGTGTCCTCGGCCATGTCCCGCAGTAGGTAGGCCGCCGTGCTGCGGCGGCCGAGCAGCATGTCCGTCCGCCTCGGCAGGCCGAACGAATCGAGCTTGGTCGAGTGGCCGATATCGCGGTTGTCGAAGCGGACCACGCGAAAGCCGCGCGCCGCCAGCATCATGCAGAACTCCTCGTCCCAGGCGAGCATCTGCGTCGCCAGTCCCATGATCAAGAGCAGCGGCTCAGCCTCTGGGTCGCCGACCTCCTGGTAGGCGATCTCGACCCCATTGACGGCAGCAAGCCGCTCTTCGCTGAGCCCGCTCATGCCGGCCAGCTTAGCCCCGCCGGTTAAGTTTGGCCTCAATGCGCACCGCGATCGTCTCCGACCTCCATCTCGGCAGCCCCATCGGCGAAGACCTGCTTCGTGACGATGGCATCCGCAGGATGCTGCTCGCCGAGCTTGCTTCGGCGGACCGGCTCGTCCTGCTCGGAGACATACTGGAGCTGCGCGAGCTGCCCCTCGCCAACGCGCTGGAGAGAGCCCGCCCCATCTTCGAGGACCTCGGCGAGGTGATGGCCGGTAGGTCAGTGGTGCTGGTTCCCGGCAACCACGACCACCATCTCGCCGAGCCGCTGCTCGAGCAGCAGGCGATCGAGGGTGGCCCGCTCCAGCTCGAGCAGCGTGGCGACCCGACCGCAGGGCCAGTGCGGCACATCGCCACCTGGCTCAGCGGAGTCGACCTGCAGATTGCCTATCCCGGCATCTGGCTGCGCGATGACGTCTACGCCACCCACGGGCACTACATGGACTGCCACATGAGCCTGCCGAGGATCGAATGCATCGCCGCGGCGGTGTCGATGCGAGCGATCGGCGCCCTACCGGACCAATGCGCTCCGGCCGATTACGAGCGAGTTCTCCGCCCTGTATACGGCCTCGCCTATGCGCTGGCGCAGGGCGGGGTGACGCGACGCATCACCCGGCCCTCGGAACGCACCTGGCAGACGATCGCCGACCGGAACGGGAACGCCAGCAGGTTCCGCCGCAGCCTGTTTCGCGCCGGCCTGCCAGCGGGAATTCGAGGGCTCAACCGGCTTCTGCGCGCCAAATTCGACGCCAGCCTCTCCCCCGCATCGATCTCGCGCAGCGGGATCGATGCGGCAAGCGAGATGGCCGGCCGGCTGAGGGTCCAGGCGACCCACCTGATAACCGGGCACACCCACCGGGGCGGACCGGGGAAGAGCGAAGCCGAGTGGACGCTTCCTGCGGGCGGGCACCTTCACAACACGGGCAACTGGGTCTTTGCCGCCGCCTTTCATCGCCGCGACTCTCGCCCAAGCCCGTTCTGGCCCGGCACCATCACCTGGCTCGACGAGAGCGGCCCGCCACGCCGTTCGCGCCTGCTGATGGACCGCACCTACGACGAGCTGGCAGCGACCGCGGCCCGGCTTTCCTCGCCGGACCGGCCCTAGAGCCACTCGGCGATGATCCGGCCGATCTCCTCGCCGGCGTCCTCCTGGAGGAAATGGCCGGCGTTCTCGATAACCCGAGGCGCAGGGAAGTCGAGCTGCGATGAGACGCGCTCCCCCACCGAAAACGGCAGAATCGGGTCAGAGTCCGCCCAGAGGATCAGCGCGGGGCGATCGTCGACGCGCAGCGCGTCAGCTACCCGTTTGCCCTCGACCGCCCCTGGCGCATGGGGCTCGGTTGGCAGGATGAGTGGGAAGGCACGGGCGCCGGCCTTCGACTCCGGATTCGGGTAGGGAGCCTCGTAGGCCGCGATCACCGCCTCGCCTGGATCGTTCTTGCACCCGCCCCGCACCAGCATTCCAATCGGGATCTCAACGTTGTCGCGGACGAAGTCGCGGAATTTGAGCCAGGTCTCGCTCATCCTCTGATGGCCGGTGAACGGGCCGGTCTCCATGATCACCAGGCGGGAGAAGCGATCGGGATGGTCGACCGCGAGCCGCAATCCGATCGGCCCGCCCCAGTCGTGGACGACGGCGGTGGCGTCGCGCACGTCCAGCTCCTCGAGCAGGGCCGACATCAGCTCGACGTGGCGGTCGTAGGTGTACCAGGCGAGGTCGGTGGGCTTGTCGGAACGGCCGAAGCCGGCGTAGTCGGGGGCGATGCAGCGGTAGCCGGCGTCGCGCACAGGCGGAATCACCTTGCGCCAGAGAAATGACCAGGTCGGCTCGCCGTGGAAGAAGACGACCGGCCTGCCCTCGCCCTCATCCAGGTAGGCAAGCCGCAGACCGTCCACCTCGTGGTAGCGCGACTCGAAGGGAAAGTCGGGCAGACCCGTCAGGCTCCCCTCGGGCGCTCTCACCGCGTCGACGCTCACCGCACGATCATGGCAGTTGCCGCAGGAAGCTGCCCACCGCGGGACCGAAGTAGGGCGAGAAGAGCTGCGTCGGCCGCCCCTCGTAGCTGTAGCTGGTCACGCCGCTGACGAATTCGCCGTCGAACAGCCAGGCGCCGCCGCTCGAACCGGCCGCCATGTCGCAGGAGGCCGGCATCGTCGGCGGGCCGGCGAACCGGTCGGTGAGCCGGTCGAGCCCGAGCCCATGCGCACGGCAGCTGCGCAATTCCTCGCCGGCGGCGCGTGCCGCCGGATAGCCGAAGATCTGGAAGGCGGCAAGGCGCGATTTCGAGGCCGCGTAGCCACGCGCGCCGACCACGTCGGTCAGAGCGCCGAGCTTGCTTGGCCTGACCCGCAGCGCGGCGACATCGAAATCCGGGTTTTCGCCATGCCGCCACTGCGGCATCACATATACGGCTTCGGCGCTGAAGGTCCCGAACGGTCGGCTGCCGTGGTCGTAGGCCGGAACGAAGGAGATCCGCCTGCCTTCGCTGCCCTTTTCGAGCACGCAATGGCCTGCCGTCAGCACGATCGAGCGGCTGGGCGTGTTCAGCGCGGTGCCCGAGCACGAGTAAGGCCCGCTGACGGGGTCGACGCCGAGGATCTTGCCGTTGGTGCGGATACCGTCGGCGGCGACGTTGAGCACGCGCACGCTGCTCGCCGCGGCACCCGCACCGTGACGGAAACGAGGCGCCGGCGCCCGCCCTCGCACCCGCACCGCCCGGGTGGAAGATGAGGAGGCCCTCAGCTCGTGGATGGCGGGCGGTGGCGCGGCCAGAATATTCGCCGGCAGCAGCGCCGCGAGCACGACCAAGCCGAACAGCGTTGCTCGCGCCAGAGGTCCCATAGCGCGACTCATCGGCGAAATGGTGCCAGATGGATGACTTCTGCATGCAGAATTGGACGGGCGGGCATTCGTTGCAGGAAACACTTCCTTTGGGCAGAAGCTGCTCCTAACATTTCCCTGTCTCTCTTTTCCTCTTCTACGAAAGGGTTACTCATGAACGAAGAGAGTCTGATCAGCGGCTGGTGGGTGTTCGCCGGCGTGCTGCTCCTCGTCGCCGGCGTGCTCAACATCATCTACGGCATCGCGGCAATCGGCGACTCGAAGTTCTTCACCGAAAACGCCGCCTTCATCCTCAGCGGCCTGCACACCTGGGGCTGGGTCCTCCTGATTATTGGCGTGCTCGAGCTGGTGGCGGCCTTCTCGCTCTTCTCAGGGGGCGAATTCGGCCGCTGGTTCGGCATCTTCATCGCCTCCCTCAACGCGATCGGCGCGTTGCTCTCGATTCCCGCCTATCCGTTCTGGTCGCTGGCGATCTTCGCCCTGGCGATCATCATCGTCTACAAGCTGGCGGAGGGTCCGGAAGGCAATCCGGTTCCCTGAGCAGGGACCTGGCGACTTTTGCGTCCGTGTGGCGCAAAAGTCGCCAGAAGCGGGTCGGGTTGATCCAGGCTCGACCACGGCGCGGCGGTTGGCTCGCGACTCTCGTAGAGGACGTCGACGCCGGAGAGGCGGTCCTCCCAGCCGCGACGGCGCTCGTCGAAGAGGATGCCGAGAAAGCCAAGGCCAAAAGGGATCGCGGCGAGGAAGAGACCGGCCAGCCGTTTCACCGATCTTCGTGGCGGCAGGCCGCGGCTCTCCGTGCCCAGCCTGAGACCGAAGAAGCGCATTCCAGGCGTCTGGCTGGCGAGCGACCAGAAGACGACCATGTAGAGGCCGGCGAGGCCGACCCAGACGGCGCCGCCAAGCGCCAGCGCAGGCCCGGAGAGCCCATTTCCGCTACCGGAGAAGAAGGAGCCGATCAGGGCGGCGATCGCTGCCAGACCGGAGAAGGCGAGATTGACGATCAGCAGGTCGAGGCCGAAGGCGAGCACCCTGGTCAACGCTCCCGCGCGCTCGGTCGGCTCATCGCGGCGCTTGCGGAAGGTAACCCGCCGGGCCGCTACCTCAACGACGTCGTCGAGGCGACGGGTCGTGTTGCCGATCGTGTGGCCGATGTCCTCGATGAAGCCAACGCTCTGGGCGCTGATCGCGGCACGGATCTCCGGCGCCTCGGCGATCCGCTCGACCAGCCGCTGGGTCTCCTCGCTGGCCAGCATCCGCCGCCAGACCTCATCGATCATCTCGCTGTCGAGCGCATCGATCAGCGCCTGCTTGACCGCGTCGCTCTCGAGCGCGCCCTGTGCGGCCTCTTCGACCAGCGGGCCCTGAAGCACCCGCACCAAGGCGCGCTCGACCGCGTCGCTTTCAACCGCCGCCACCATCGCCTCCTCGGCGGCGGCCTCCACGGCGCGATCGATCCCGGTCGCCCTGCCAACTGAGCGGGCGCCGCGAACGCCGGCGCCAAGCAACCGCACCGAGAGCGGTTGGGCAGCCTGCGACTCGGGACGATCAGCCATCGTGGCGAGTATACGTCGGGTTTTCGAGCAGGCGATCGATCAGCGGCGCCTGCGCCGGCAGGATCCTGCGGCGTGCCTCCTCGGGCTCGAACCACTCCGCCCGGTCCACCTCGGGGAACTCGCGCACGGTGCCCGAGCGCGGCGGCCACTCGAGCTCGAAGCTGTTGCTCGCCAGCGCAGCCGGGTCGAAATCGGCCTCGGCACCCCAGGCATGGACGACCTTGCCAGCTCTCTGCCGCACCGATCCGAGCTCGATCAGGTCAGCTCGACCGAGCTCCGGGGCAGCCGGCCCCAACTCCTCCGCCAGCTCGCGCAGCGCGCACCGCCACGACTCCTCCCCGGGGTCCGGTTCGCCCTTTGGGATCGACCAGGCACCAAGGTCCTTCTTCGCCCAGAAAGGGCCGCCGGGATGGACGAGGAGCAGCTCGGCGGCGGCACCCCGAAAGAGCAGGATCCCAGCGCTTTCCTTCGCCGCCACGCGGATCTCAGGCGACGGCGCGCAATCGACGCTTCGCCTGCTGGGCGATGACCGCTGCCCATTCGGAGTCCTCGATCCGCACCGGCGCCGTCGTCACAAGGAAGTCGGCGAGGACAGACGCCAGCCCATCCGGGTCTTCGAGGTGGGGAAAGTGGGCAGCGCGCGGCAGCGTCTCGAAGCGACAGTGCGGGATCGCCTCGTGGGCGGCGCGGCCGTGCCTGATCGGAATCGTCCGATCACGCTCGCCCCAGACGATCAGGGTCGCCATGTCGCCGAGCAGGTAGAGCCGGTCGGTGGCGCTGACGTGCTGACCGTGGACGTCGATCACCGAGCGCAGCGTCTGCAGGAACGCCCGCCGCGAGCCCGGCTCCTGCAGCGGCCGCAGCGCCCGCGCCACCGCCTCGAGGTAGACGCCCCTGGAGCTGCCGCGCTCGCGCAGCCGCCCGCCGGCGAGGTCGATCGCATCGATCAGCCGGCGCCGCGCAGCGAGCCGCAGCAGCGGCGAGGCGCCCGGCAGCGCGGCGCCGCGCAGCAGCGGGCTGACCTCGCGCCCGAGGCCGCCGCTGGAGACGAGCACCAGCCGCTCGGTGCGTTGGGGGAATTGGTAGAAGAACTGCATCGCCACCCCGCCGCCGAGCGAGTGGCCGACGATCGTCGCCCGCTCGACCCCGATCGTCGTCAGCAGGTCGCGGATGCTGGCCGCGTGCGCTCCAAGCGAGTGGTCACCCCGCGGCGTCGCCGAGTCGCCGTGTCCGATCAGGTCCGGCGCAACCACCCGGTAGGAGCCGGCGAGCCGCTCGGCCACCGCCTGCCAGTGGCGGGAGGAATTGACCATGCCGTGGATCAGGACGACGGTCGGGCCGCTGCCGGCGACGCGGTAGACCGCGCGGTGGCCGTGCAGGTCGACATCGTGTGCCTCGAAGCAGCTTTCCGCTTCCACGCCCGAGACCCTAGCGCCGATCGCAGCGGTCCTCCAGCGGGTCGAGGCCTGGCATATGGCTCCCCCACCATCGGTTACTCAATACAGTTCGGTCCATGCATCCTGTGAAAAACATGAATCGGATCGATCCTTCACCATGAGCCTGGATCGGCTTGGAGCATCCACCCCGAGACTGGTGGGCTGCGTTTTACTCGCGATAGCCGTGGGAGTCTTGGGGAACGTCCTGTCACCGTGGGATTGGCTGCGAGCCGTATGGTCCCTTCTCGGGGCGGCGATATTGGCGCTTGCGATCGCCTCATGGCAGATCAACGAGCGGGAGAGGAAGCGGCGGTCGGCCATGCAGGGCTACTGGCAGCCGTTCTCCTCGAACATGTTGATCGTCCTGCCGATTCGCGCCGCCGAGCAGGAGGCCGATGAAAACGAGCTCAGCCCATTCACCCCGTTTCACGATGCGCGGGCGGGTCACAAGATCCAGCACTACCTGCAACGTACATACCGCCGTGAGGTTCCGATTGTGTCAGCGGCGGAGTTGACCGACCTCGATGCTCTGGGCACGCGAAATGTTGTCCTCGTCGGCGGCCCAAACCTGAATCACATCACCGACAAGCTGATGAAGCGAGTCTGGGACCAGCACAAGGGCCGCTTCTTCCATTGGTCATCGACCCTGGAGGCGGACCCTGAGGTCCAGTCCATTGTCACCACGCGCGACGATCACCTTCTTCAGATCCATTTCGAGGACGGACATCCCGAGGTCGGCGACCGGATCGAGGACATGCACAACGGCCCGGATGGCCGGCTCCTGGAGGCCCGCGGTATGTGCCTTCGTCTCGACGGTCCACTCGCGCGGGGTCGTCACGTGCTCGTGGTGGCGGGGGTCGACACCGCCTATGGCACTCTCGCAGCAGCCGAATTCGCTCTCGACCCGGACAATGTCGTGCCTCTGTCGTCGGGCGACAGCCAGGTCATCGTCAGCGCTCGCCCCAACCGCAACGGAGTCGACGCGCCCAGAAGCGTGCGCTCGATCGACGGTCACGGTTAAGCGCCGGCGACCGTAACGCGAAGCTTGGATCGGAGTCAGTCCCGCACCGCTCCGCTGCTCTGCAGCGGAGCCTGCCCAGCGTCCTCTCGGTGCTTCCTCACAACGAGGCCCTCGATCGCCAGCAGGGTCATCGGGGTGCGCCTGAACGTCTCCAGGGCCTGCTCGGGCGTGCACACCATCGGTTGGCCGTTGGTGTTGAGCGAGGTGTTGAGCAGAACTGGATAGCCGCTCAGCTCGCCAAACTCCGAGAGGAGCGACCAGAACGCCGGATTGCCCGCCTTCGAGACCGTCTGGGGTCTGCACGTGCCGTCAAGATGCGTAACCGCCGGCAGCACGGCGCGTTTGGACTCCACCACGTCGCAGACCTCGATCATGTAGGGAGCGGGCTCCGCCAGGTCGAAATACTCCTTCGCACTCTCCTCGACCACCGACGCTGCGAATGGTCGAAAGCCTTCGCGGTCCTTCACCGTGCGGCTGATCTTGTCACGAACACCGATGTCCCCGGGATCGGCGAGGATGCTTCGCCCTCCCAGGGCTCGTGGACCGAACTCGGCCGGGCCTTGGAACCAGGCGACGATCTCACCCTCCACCAATGCCTGCGCGACCACCGATATCCAGTCGCCGCACTCTTCGATCAACAGGTCTGGGCAGGCGCGCACCCTACGCTCGATTTCAGCCCGTGAATACGAAGGGCCAACTCGGCTGAGGCAGGCTTGCGAAGCCGGGCGAGCGCCTTCCCCTGCGATGCGATGCCAAAGGGCCAGCGCCGCTCCCGCCGAAGTCCCGGCGTCGTCCGGAGAGGGCGGAACGAAGATCCGCTGAAGCGCGAGCTCCTCGCGCAGCCGATTGATCATCACGCCGTTCAGCGCGACGCCACCTCCAAGGCAGACATCACCGATCCCGGACTCCTCCACGGCATGCCGGACCACGTGCAGGCAGAGGTCCTCCAGGACCATCTGCGTCGCCCGGGCGATCGCGGCAAAGCGCAGCGTGGTCGCCGGCGAGCTCTGATCGCGGCGCGGACCGAGCAGCCGCTCGAGCCTGGGCGAGAAGAGGTCGTCACCGCCGTGGTGGTGAACGAAGGCGTCGAGGTCGAGTGTGAAGCCGCCGCCCGGCAGCAGGTTGACCAAGCTGCGCACCTGCTCGTAGAAATCCTCTCCTCCCAAGCCGGCGAGCCCCATCACCTTGTACTCGTCCCATAGCGGCCGGAAGCCGAGATACTGCGTCATCGCCGCGAAGAAGGAGCCGATCGAGTGGGGATAGGCGACCTGGCCGATCGGGCTCAGCGTCTCGCCGCAACCCATCGCGGTGAGGGTGCTCAGCTTCTCGCCCGCCAGGTCCATCGAGACAACGGTCGCTGCATCGAATGGCGAAGGGAAATATGCGCCATAGAGATGGGCCATATGATGGTGAACGAACCTGAACCGCCGTGGCCGGCCGAGCTTGGCGGTCAGGGTGACCGGCGCAAGAGTGTGTTTCAACAGCGTCGTCGGCGTGCCGCGAACCGTCTCGTGTGACTGGAGGATCTTGAGGCTGGCGGGCAGCGCGGAGCCGAGCGTTGCCATCCGGTGCCCCAATCCGACCCACGGCCGCCAGTAGTAGGCGACGGCATCGACCTCTCCGATCGCGAGCGACGCCTGCTCCAGGCATTGCGAAATCGCGTGTGTGGGAAAGGCCGCGGTGTGCGGCTCATCGGTGAAGCGCTCCTCGCGCACGGCGGCGATCACCTCTCCGTCGCGAACCAGAGCGGCAGCCGAGTCGTGCAGGTAGCAATTGATGCCCAAAACACTCACACCGGGGCCGCCCGTCGCCGGCCGTTTTCTTCGTCTGCCCCGAATCAGCATGCTTCCCTGGCGGCAGCGTATAGGAACGAAGCGAATTCTCACCCCGGTGCGACGGCTCGCATCCGACCGACGAGCGTGAGAGGGTCAGCCAATGCCAAATAAAATTCAGTTCGTCGTTGCCTTCCTTCTCCTCAGCCTCGCTTTTTTCACCGCGGGATGTGGAAGCTCCAGCTCGGACGACGGCAACTCAGGCAATTTCCGCGTCGGGCTCGAGGCGCCACTGTCCGGCGAACAGTCGGTGCTCGGCGAAGGAATGCTGAAGGGCGCCGAACTGGCGGCGACGCAGCTCAATGCCAAGAACGGCATTCTCGGCAAGCAGGTCGAGGTCGTCCCGATCGATGATGCCGCCGACCCCGCAACCGGCGTCAAGGCGGCAAAGTCCGCGATCGCCGCGGGCCTCGACGGCATCGTCGGTCCCTACAACTCCGGCGTTGGCGTGGAAACCCTGCCGCTGTACATCAAGGCGGGCCTGGTGCCTGTCAGGCTGACCTCCGACCAATCGACCAACGGCCTCGGCTTCACCCTGCAGCCGATGACCTACCAGATCGCACCGGTCGCCTCAAAGGCGCTGACCGGCTGGCTGCACGCTCGCTCGGTTGCGATTGCTTACGACCCGACGCAGAATTACACCGTCTCCGTCTCCGGCGCGCTGAAGGAATCACTCGAACAGGCCGGCGTCACCGTTACCGCTTACGAAAAGGTCCAGCCCGGCAAGAGGTCCTACACCGACGTGGTCGAAAAGCTCGCGGCGAGCGAACCGGACGTTATCTACGCCGCCGTCTACTTCCCAGAGGGCGGTTTGATCGCCAAGGAGATGCAGCAGCAGAAGGTGAAGGCGCAATGCGTCGCCGACTACGCCTCATACGACACCGGCTTCGTCGAAACCGCCGGGGTCGCGGCTGCCCAGAGCTGCCCGGTGGTTGGGGTGCCTGCACCCCAGGACTTCGCCGGCGCCGCCACCAAGGTAGGCGAATACGAAGACGAATTCGGCGACGAACCGGGTACCTGGAGCCCCTACACCTACGACTCGCTGAATTTCCTCGCCGACGGCATCGAGGGGGTCGGTGGTACCGCCTCCGGCAAGCTCAACGAGGCTCTCGATGACGTCGAAGGCTGGCGGGGTTGGACCGGATCGGTCACGATCGACCCGGGCAACGGCAACCGCCAGCCAGCGACCGTGGTGATCGTCGACACGGACAAGAAGGGTCAGCTCCACGTCGACGAGGACTGGGCAAAGGCGGTCGGCGCGCCCTACTGAGCCGCGGTAAGGCGAGAGCAGCATCGGCGCCGTGGTTGCGATCAGCAGGCGGTCGAAACCGCCGCTCGCTGCCGGACGATCCAGTCCACTCGTCCTCGTCGACGACCGAGCGCCGCCAGGCTCGAAGTCCTCCAGGCGGATAAGCGCGTAGAAGTGCTCTTCGACCGCAAAGGTCGGAGGCCGCGATGGAAGGATTGGGGGGACTGGAGACCCCCCAATCCTTCCATCAACTGCGCGAACCTCCGCGGGTGGTAAGAAATGGCTGCTTGGTCCGGCACTCGCCAGCGGCACACGCTGGTCTTTGAGACGCCGCTGCTATGCCATGGCATCTGAACCGCGAGCGGTGAGCTGGATGATCGGAATCGTCCGCTTCGCCTTCGCCGCTTCTCGGCGATACGCCGCATAGGGCGCAAAGACGCGATCCGCAAGCGTCCAGAGCCTCTGGCGCTCGGCCTCGTCGCCAACCACGGTCGCCCGCATGGGGATACCGCCGAAGGTGACATCGGGATGGGCGCGGAGGTTGTGAAACCAGGCGGGGTGCGTCGCGTAGCCGAGCTTCGAGGCGACGATCGTCACCCGGTCCCCGTCGTGGAAGTAGATGACGACGTTGCGTCGCAGCGCGCCGCTCTTCGCGCCCCGGGTCTCGAGCAGGGCGGTGGGCATGACAAGGCCCATACCGAAGCGACCCCGGGTTGCCCGCATCAGATATGGATCGACCCGCCAGACGACGTTGATCGACATCAACCTTCCCAGGCGGGTGTTGGCAAGCGCGGCATAGGCGCGGCTGAACAAACCGCGCGGGCGGTTGGGGTCGACGTACTTGAGCCGAGCAGGCATCGCGAGATTCTCGACGGTATTTGAATCGGGAGGCGCGGGACAAGGATCGCTGGCCTCCATCGTGCACGAGTCAGTCGGACCGCACCGCTCTCCAGGCAACCTCGGCCAACTCGCCCTCCAGTCGACGAAGCGACCGGGTCCGGCCCGCCAGCCAAGAGCGGGAGAGCTCCTGAGCCGGCCCGAAGACCGCGGCGTAGAAAGTCTCGCGGCGCAAGGGGCGAATCGCCGGCTGGCGCTCGACCCAGTCCCCGACCGCGGCGAACATCGCCTGGTTGAGCACCTTCAGCTCCTCGCCCAGCTGCTCGCGCGCCACTCCGCCCTGGAGCAGGAAGCGGGCGCGCTCGGGATTGCGCTCGACCCAACGCAGGTGGTGCCGGACGAGTGCCCTGACCCCACTCTCTGCATCGGCCGCGCGTTCCAGGGCGCGCAAGACGCCGGCCTGGTACCCGCGCAGGATCTCCGCATAGAGCGCGGCCTCGATCCCGTCCTTGCCGCCGAAGTGGTGATAGATCGAGCCGACGCTCGCGCCGGAGCGCCTGCGAACGTCCTCGATAGTGGTTGCGCCGGTGGCGCCAAATGATTCGAGCGCAGCCTCCAGAATCGACTTGCGGCGGGTCATGTTAGAATTCTACTCTAGAAAATGATTCTAATTGACCAGATCATGCCCGCCTACGATCGCCGCGAGGTGCACAGCTGCACAACCGCCGCCCCGGCTCCCGCCCTGTGGAGCGCGGTCCACGATCTGCAGGCCAATGAGCTCATAGCCATGAGGGTGCTGATGGGCCTCCGCACCCTCGGCCGTGGGGGTGGCGATGGCGACCGGAGGGTGCTCGAAGGATTCGAGCGGATGGGGTTCCGCAAGATCGCCGAGGAGCCCGGACGGGAACTCGTCATTGCCGGCATCGGCCGCTTCTGGAAGCTTTCCGGCGGCCTGCGTCGAGTCAAGGACGACGACCACTTCAGGCGCTTCGAAGAGCCTGGCTACGCCAAGGTCACGTTCAACTTCCAACTCTCCGGTGGCGAACTATCGACGGAGACGCGGATCACAGGAACCGACGCCCACGCCCAGCGTCGCTTCGGCCTCTACTGGCTCCTGATCCGGCCCGGCAGCGGCCTGATCAGGCGCGAGTGGCTGCGCGCCATCGACCGCCGAGCGCAATCGCTCTCACGGGACGCAGCAAACGCACCGCCGAAGTCCGCTTAGACGTCGAGTCAGGCGCTGCATCAGGCGGCGGCGAGCGCCGGAACCGGCGCCACCTCGCGCTCAGGCTCCTCGTCGGGAACCTGACGCTCGATACCGATCAGCAGCTCCTCATCGAGCACCGGACGGAGTGGGGTGCTGGTTGCCGACGGAGCCATGCAGAACCGAGCCTCTGGGCGGCGGGCCGACTACTCGCCGCCCAGGGCTCGGCAGGGGAGAAGCCCATGCCGTGGGCGAGGCGAGCGGTTCGACGACCGACAGGAGAGCTGGTGGTGAGGATGCGCGAAGCGGCCAGCAAAACAGATCGGGTCGTGGTCCTGGACGCGCTAAATGCGCTCAAACGCTCCGGCCTGGTCCGCTTGAACGGCAAGGTCGTGGAACCGACCCACGCTGCCCTGCGCGCCGCCGCGATCTTCGGGCTCTGAGCTCAAATCGCTTGAGGCCCGGGCCTGAGGTCAGCCATATCACTCTTACGACGAAAGCCATATCACGCTCGCATCACTAATCGCCGCGCATCCCCCCGCACGGCCGGGGGAATCGCCGGCCGTGCGTGGCAATGCGAAGCCATGCGGGGGCGGTGCTGCTATCGCTGCAACTGGACGGTATTTTGAACCACGAGATCCGCAAGCGGATCAAGGAACTGCATGACGCATGACGCTACCGCTCGTCCTCGGACACCCTGAACCCGACCGGGCGCTTCGGTCGAGGCGGCGGCGAGATCAACTGCCTCAGCGTCTCGAAGATCTGATTTAGCTGCTGGTCGTGACTACCGAGCCTCGCCGTGGTCTCTCGTTCGAGCTCTTCAAGTCTTTCTCGAATGCGGCATGCGAAGCAGCCGCCCGGCGCAACTCGACAAACGCTCTCATGATCTCGATGCTGACGGCAACGGCCCTCTTGCTTCGCAGGACACCTGAAAGCATCGCCACACCCTGCTCGGTGAAGACGTAAGGGGCATAGCGCCGCCCGCCGCGCCCGGCGTTTGAGGTCGCAATATGCGACCTCAAAGCCGCCGCCTCGGACCTATCCAGCTGGAACATGAAGCCCCCTGGGAAGCGCTCGATGTTCCGTTTGACCTGCTCGACCAAGCGTTTCGTCTCCACGCCGTACAGGTCCGCCAGATCTTCATCGAGCATCACCTGTCGATCTCGAGCGACGAGAATCCGCTTCTCGATCGCGGGAGCCGCAACCAGCTCCAGCGCAGCCTTCTTCGTTGCCGAGCCTGCCATTCTGGAACAAGATGACAAATGCGTCGGAAGCTATTGTCGGCAATCGACCTAACTGGACGGTATTTTGAACCGCGTGGCCAAAGCCAGACTGGCGTTCGCCAACGTCGCCGTCTTCGCGCACGACAAGAAGCACTACCACCGCTGCGGCAAAGCCGGCAAGAAGGGCCCCGATGGGCTGAGCCCCGATCAGAGCCGGTAGGCCCCGACCATGAGCACTCGCTGAAGCTCATCCAGCTGGCCGTCGACGGCGCGCAGGGCAGCTCCGGCGGCTCCGGCCGCTCGCTCGACCGCCTCGGCCAGGTCGCTGTCGATCGCCTCCCAAAGAGGACGGAGCAGGCGGCGGACCTCGACGATCGCAGAGGTGGCGTTTTCCAGCGCGAGTGCCCCCGCCTGGCCGAAATGCGCGACGACGAACGGCCACTCCGCCGCGAGCTTCGCGCCGACGCCGGCGACCCAGCTCCGCAAGCTCGAGAGCAATCGGGCGATCCGCTCGGCGGCGTCCTCAGCGGTCTCCAGATCGGGCCGACCGAGCTCGTCGAGCTCTGCCTGACAGGCGGGAATCTCCCGTCGGATTTGCGAGAATTCCACCTCGAGTCGCCTGAATCGGTCGGCGACCTCCTGGTCAGCGACCTCCCCGAGCCCTCTGTTCAATGCCTCCCCGGCCGCGAACCCCAGCCCCGCCACGCCTGCCGCGATACCGGCGACGAGGAATCCAGGGGGAAATGCCACCCCAGCGATGACCGCGGCCGCAACGGCGGGGACCGCCACGTTGGCCAGACCCTCGCTCGCTCCCTTCAGCAGTACGGCTTTCTTGATGTGCCCGAGCGCGGCGACACCGCAGGCCACGCGCTCTCGCAGGGAGGTCAAGGGGCCACCCCGACCCCGCCTCTCCTCCGCGGCGTCCTCTTCCAGACGGCTCGCCAGGGCGACCAGGCCCTCCCTGACCTCACCCCAGTGCGCCTGGCCTTCTGACGCACGACGCGCGGCGGCGATCAACTCGTCCGTCAGCGCTTCAGCTTCTCTTGCCTCCACGCCTCGGTCGCGGAGAACCTGTTCCCAGTCCACGAGCGTCAGCTGGAACAGCTGCTGCTCCTCCAACCCCACCTCGGCACCGGCTTCGACGTCCGCCCACAGCCTCTGGTTCTCCGCGACATCCCGAAGCGTTCCGGCAAGGTCCTCCGCCAGCGATGCCATCTCCGCTCGGGTATCCGCACGCCGAAGCCGCTGCGAGAGCGCGATCTGGTCCTCGACCAGCCGGTCTCGGTAGCCCTCACGCTCGCCGTCAGCCATTGCGAAGCTATCTATACCAGTCTTCAGCGGCTCCGTATCGCTTTCATTCTCAGCCACCCGGCGAGGATGGCGGATCCGCCGGAATCTGCATCGGGGAGACAGGATTTGAACCTGCGACCGCTCGGCCCCCAGCCGAGTGCGCTACCAGACTGCGCCACTCCCCGTGGCTGCTTCGCATTCTGACGGATTCCGGCAAACTGTCGGGGCGCCGCGGGTCGCTCGCGGGAGACGGCTCGCGCACGCGGCGGTAGCTCAACGGTAGAGCCTCAGCCTTCCAAGCTGATGACGCGGGTTCGATTCCCGTCCGCCGCTCTCCAGAGGCAGCCTTTTGCTGCCGATACTGCCGACTCGATGAGACCTGCCCCTGCAGTCCGCTCAGCTCTCGCCTTGCTGCTCGCGGGACTGGCGCTCGCCGGCTGCGGCAGCGGCGCGGGTGGCGATGGGGGCAGCTCGGCCCCGCTGGTCGATTGGCCGCTCTTCGGGCGGGTTCCGGAGCGCACTCATTACCTGCCGGACGAAGGGCGGGCGCTCGACCCGCCGTTGAAGGAAGCGTGGTCGATCAACACCCATGCGCTGATCGAGTTCCCGCCGGCGATCGCCGGCGGCGTCGCCTACATCGCCAACAAGTACGGCAACGCGAGGGCGATTCGGCTGCGCGACCGCAAGATCCTCTGGGAACGGGTAACCCATCCGCGCCTCGAGGGGCCGCCGACCTTCGTCACCGCGCCCGTCTACCACCAGGGCCACGTCTTCCTCGCCTACCTCGACGGCGAGCTGGTCGCCCTTGACGCTGCAGACGGCAAGGTCGCCTGGAAGCGCAACCTGCATGCCCATCTCGAATCCTCTCCCCTGGCTGTAAACGAAAACCTCTTCTTGGGCGACGACAAGACCGACCTGGTCTCGCTGCGCGCTTCCGACGGCAGGTTCCGCTGGCGCTTCAACGCGCCCGGCGCGATCAAAGCCAGCCCCAGCTACCACGACGGCAGGGTCTGCGTCGCCGACTACGAGTCGTCGATGTACTGCGTCGCCGCAGAAGACGGCCATGTGCTCTGGCGGACCAACACGAGCAGGGTGCGGCCGTTCGGCAGCGGCGGTTTCTATTCCTCCCCCGCGATCGGCTTCGGCCGCGTCTATGCCGCGCGCGACGACGGCACCGTCTATGCCTTCGACGAAAAGACCGGCAGGGTCGACTGGTTCTTCCGGACCCACAACTTCATCTACGGCTCGCCCGCCCTGGCGCATGTCCCCGGCACGCCGTCGAGCCTCTACATCGGCGGCTACGACGAGCACTTCTACGCGCTGGATGCAGGCAGCGGCAAGCAGCGCTGGCGCTTCGACGTCGGCGGGCCGGTCCCCGGCACCGCCGTCGTGATCGGCCACACCGTCTACACCTCGAGCTTCAAGACCCGCGAAGCGATCGGCATCGACACCCGCACCCACCGCAAGACCTTCTCCTTGCGCCAGGCCGGCTATACGCCGGTCGTCTCCGACGGTCGCCGCCTCTTCGCGGTCGGCTACTACGAGCTGATCGGGCTGCAGCCCGCGACGCGCCAGGGGCCATCCCACTAGGGATCGCGTCTCACATTTCGCTGCGCCGACTCGTTTACAGAGCATGGAACGACAGGACCTGAGGTTTCGAGCCGGTGGCGACGCCTGTGCCGCTTGGCTCTATCCGCCAGCCGAAACGGGGTCGACCGCGCCGATCGTCGTCATGGCCCACGGCCTCTCCGGGACGCGGCGCGACAGCCTCGGGCCCTTCGCCGAGCGCTTCGCCGAGGCCGGGATCGCTGCCCTCGTCTTCGATCACCGCGGCTTCGGCGACAGCGAGGGAGAGCCCGACCTCTTCCAGCCCGCTCGCCAGCTCGTGGACTGGCGCGCGGCGATTGGGTTCGCTCGTACCCTGCCGGGGATCGACCCCGATCGGATCGCCACCTTTGGCTCCTCGATGGGCGGAGGAAACGCGTTGGCCGCGGCTGCCGCCGACCCCGGCGTGGCGGCAGCCGTGAGCCAGGTGCCGCTCCTGGACATACTGCGACAGGCCCACCGTCCCCCGCCTGGAGTCGCAATGCGTGCACTGCTCGCTGCCGCCCTGGGCCACCACCTGCCAGCGGTCGGCCAACCGGACGAGGCGGCGTTCATCAACGCGCCAGGCGGCGAGATCGGCTGGCGCCATGTGGTCGCGATCGGCGAGGACTCGCGCTGGCGCAACCGGGTCTCGGCTCGCTGGCTGCTCGGCCGTCCCTATCGGCCGGGACGCCACGCAGCCAAGCTCCACTGCCCCTGGCTCGTCTGCGTCGGCGAGGCGGATCGCGTGGCCAAACCGGACCCGGCGATCGCGGCGGCACGCCGCGCTCCACTCGGCGAGCTGCGCACCTACCCCGGCGTCGACCACTTCGACATCTACGACGGTCCCGAGCACGAGGCGATCGTCGCCGACGAGATCGCCTTTCTGCGGCGGCACCTGCTCTGAGCGTTCCGCCCAGCCGCTACCAGGCGTCGATGAAGCGACTGCCGCGCGGGGGCTCGGCGTGCGGCGACGCGGCCGCAAGGGTCGAGGCGATCAGCGAGCGCGTCTGCACCGGGTCAACGACATCGTCGAGCTCGAACAGCGTCGCCGCGTTGAGCGCCTTCGCGTTGCCTTCGGCGGCCGCGGTCAGGTCGCGGATGCGCTGCTCACGCTCTGCCTCGTCCGCGATCGCCTCCAGCTCCTTGCGCAGCGCCAGCTTCACCGCCCCCTCCAACCCCATCGGACCGAGGTGCGCCGTTGGCCAGGCAACCGTCAACAGCGGCTCGTGCAGGCTGCCGCCAGCCATCGCCTGCGCACCGAGGCCATAGCCGCGGCGCAGGATCACGGCAACCAACGGCACGCGCAGCGCAGCGCCGCCGACCAGCAGCCGCGATGCGTGGCGGACCAGCCCGGTCGCCTCCGCCTCGAGTCCGACCATGAATCCCGGCGTGTCGACCAACGAGACGATCGGCAGGCCGAAGGAGTCGCAGAGCTGCAGGAAACGCGCCGCCTTGTCGGCGGCGTCGCTGGTGATCGCGCCCGCCATGTGGCGGCTGTCGTTGGCGATGAAGCCGAGCGGGCGACCCTCGATCCGCGCCAGGGCCGTCACCATCTCCGGGGCGAAGCGCTCGCGCAGAACGGTGACCGAGCCCGCATCGGCAAGGGTCTCGATAACAGGCGCGACCGCGTAGGCGCGACGCTCGCGCTCGGGCACGATCTCGCGCAGGCGGGCCTGGTCGGGTTCCTCGCCCGGTGGAGTCGCTCCCTGGAAGTAGGCGAGCAGCCGCTTCGCTGCCAGGGTCGCCTGCCGCTCGTCGGCAACTGCCAGGTCGACCACCCCGTTGCGCTCCTGCAACGCGAGCGGGCCGACCTCGTCGGGATCGACCTTGCCCAGGCCGCCACCCTCGATCATCGCCGGACCGCCCATGCCAAGTGAGACGTTCTCGGTGGCGACGATCAGATCCGAGCAGCCGGCGAGCACGGCGTTGCCGGCGAAACAGCGACCGGCGACGACGGCGATCCGCGGCACGAGGCCGGAGAGGCGCGCCCAGAGCGCAAACGCACGCGTATCGAGCGCCGAGACGACCGGGTAATCGGTGTCGCCCGGCCGTCCCCCGCCGCCCTCGGCGAAGAGCACGGTCGGCAGTCGCATCCGCTCGATCAGCTCGAAAAGTCGGTCCTTCTTGCGGTGCCCGAGCGCCCCCTGCGTCCCAGCCAGCACCGTGTAGTCGTAGGAGAGGACGGCGCAGGCGGCGCGCTCACCGAAGAGCTCGCCGTTGATCCGCGCCGTGCCCCCGACCAACCCATCCGCCGGCGTGCGCGCGATCAGGTCCTCGAGCTCGCGCCGGCCGCGCTGTGCGGCGATTGCGAAGCGGCCGTACTCGACAAAGGTGCCGGGGTCGACCAGGTCATCGATGTTCTCCCGTGCGGTCCGCCCGCCCGCCTCGTGGCGCCGCCGCACCGCCTCCGCCCGAGCCTCGTCCTCCGTCAAGGCGGCGCGTCGCCGCAGCTCGGCGAGGTCGTCCCGTTCGTCTCCCCCATCGCCTCGCTTCCGCCCGGACACGTGCGGATCTTCCCAGACCCAAAAAGAGAGCGGGGCAGCCAGGACTCGAACCTGGAATCGCCGGCTTTGGAGACCGCGCTTAGCCGTTTGCTCACTCCCCCAGGGGCATTGCAGAGCCCAAATCGTCCACTCAGGGGAATGCCAAAGGGAATGAACTCTCCCCTCGAGGCAGGATCAGGTCAGGTGTCTCCTCCCCCTCAAAGAGGGTAGTCAAGCCTCATGCGCTATCTCGCCATCTATCTGAACGACCACCTGGCCGGAGCGACCGGCGGGGTCGAGCTGGCGCGACGGCTGCGTGCGAGCAATCGCGGTAGTGACCCGTTCGGGCAGCCCCTGGATCGGATCTGCGTGGAAATCGAAGAGGACCGCGCCACCCTCGAGCAGGTCATCGATCGGCTCGGCTTCTCTCGGAGTCGCGTCAAGCCGGCCGCCGCCTGGGTGGCGGAGAAGCTGGGTCGTCTGAAGCTGAACGGACGCCTGCGTGGCTATTCCCCCTTGAGTCGAGTGCTCGAGCTGGAGGGCCTGCTGATCGGGATCACGGGCAAGATCGCTCTTTGGGAGACCCTGGCCGATTTGGACGGTGTCGAGCGCCTCGAGATCGACTTCGCGCAGATGAGCGAACGAGCCGCTGAGCAACGCTCCGCGGTCGATGATCTCCACCGACTCGCGGCCGCAGCCCTCGCGGCCGGCGACTAGCCTCCGAGCGCCCTCTTCAGACGGCATCAGAAATCCTTGCGCCGCTAATACCACTTGCCGCGCGCGAAACCCCCGAAAGCCAGCAATCCGATCAGGACAACGATAAGTCCGATCCAGAAGCTGACGACGAACATCAGGACGACTCCGATGATTACGATGATCCCGCCAAGCGAGATGCCACCGATTGAGCCGCCACGTCTTGAATTTGCAGCCATTTTTTTGCAACCTCCGCTTCGGGTTTAGGCGGTCCTTGTTTCTTCGTGCTGCGGGTCAGTCGGACTGAGGTGCCTCCTCTCCCGGCCAAGAGCCGGTCGCGCCGGCGAAGGTACGCCGAGCGCCGTGATCGACCAGGCCTTTGACCAGGCGGAAGATCGCGCCCTCGAAGGCGAGCGCCGCGATCAACTTCGGCCAAGAGAACTCGCGGTGCTCCGGGCGCGGTGGTTCCTCATCGTCGACCAAGCCCCAGAGGCGTTCGAAGATCTTCTTTCCCAATATTCCGGCGAGCAGGCCGGTGATGACGCTGATCGGGGTGAAGACGAACTTCATGCCGTCCTCTGTTCCTTGGGCTCGCTGCGCGGCTCGAGCTGGATCTCGCGCTCGGCTTGCGGCTGCCCTTCATCGATCTCGGCGCTGCGCTCGCGCTCGGCGTTCAGCTCGTGGCCGAAGAGGATCGCCAGGTTGCTGATCCAGAACCAGACCAGTAGTGCGACCAGGCCGCCGAGGGTGCCATAGGTCTTGTCGTAGGAGCCGAAGTTGGCGACGTAGAAGGCGAAGGCAGCCGAGGCAATCGCCCAGACCACTATCGCGACCAGGCTCCCCGGCGTCACCCATTTGAAGCCGCGCAGCTTCACGTTTGGCGAGGCGTAGTAGAGGACGTCGACCATGAGGATGAAGATCGCCGCCATCGCCGGCCACTTGGCGATGTTCCAAACGCTCACCGCGGTGTCGCTCAGTCCGATCGGGCCGGCCACCGCGTCGACCACCGGCCCGGTGAGCACCAGGCCGAGCGCCAAAGCCACCACCAGGATGATCATCAGCAGCGTTACCGCCAGCTGCAGCGGGCGCAGCTTCCAGAAGGGCCGACCCTCCGGCGTCTCGTAGATGACGTTCGAGGCGCGCATGAAGGCACCGACGTACCCCGAAGCCGACCACAGCGCCACCGCCAGGCCCGCAACGAAGGCAAAACCCGCCGCGCTCTGGTTTGAGGTGAGGGATTCGATCGGCCCAGAGAAGGTCTGCGCCGCCGATTCGGGCCCGATCGAGGTGATGATTTCGGTCAGGCTCGACGTGGTCGTCTTGGGGTCTCCGAAGAGACCGAGAAGCGAGACCATCGCGATCAAGGCCGGGAACAGGGCGAGCAGGCCGTAGTAGGTGAGGGCGGCGGCCCAGTCGGTGAGGTTGTCCTCCATGAACTCCGTCGCGGTGCGCTTCAGGGTCGCGAAGGCACCCGTCGCGAGCCCGGCGCCCCGCGGCCGGTAGTCCCGGCGTGGCCCGTCCTCGCGACTCACACCAGGTGCTCCACCGGCCTCTTCTTGGCGACCCATGACCATCATCCTTAGCGCGCCTTGGCCTTTGCCTGCTTTTTAACGTCCCCTTTGTCAGCGACCGCGGTCGCCAGCGCCAGGATCGCCGCCGCGGTGGCCGCGCCAAGGGCGAGCAAGGTGTCGGAAGATGATGGAGAAACTTGGGGCAAGAGATACCTCCGGGCGGTTGAACGAGCGATCGCCGGAAGTCAGATCGTGCTGCCGGCTCGATGGCCGACCTCAGTAAAGCCCTCCTGTGGCGAGGATAGCCGGTCAACTTGTCCGGCTCAAAACACTTACCCGGCCTGGGCTCGCTGTGAACATCCTCCGCGATGTCCTCGCCCGAACGATCCCCGCCTCACAGCGTTTGGGCCTTCGCGAAGGGGGAAAGAAATCCTAGGCAAACAGCTAGCGGGAACCGGCTCTCAACTTGGCCCGACCGAGCGTCGGCGGGCGCCGCAGCCGTCGATGAGCTTGCTCGATGTCAGGAAGCCTGGGCTGGTCTTCGAGCGCGCTTGGCTTTAGCGGGCCGTTTCGCAGCCGATCGTTTTGCGCGAACCCGAAGCTGCTTTGCGCTGGGCGCTGGGCACCTCCTCGGTGACGACGGCGCCGGTCAGGGACTTGATCTGACCCTCGAGGAATTTCGCCATCCGTTCCTCCTCGCGCCGGATGCCTCTCGCCAGTTTCGCGGTCTCTCGATCCCCGACTCTTTCCGCGAGCGTCTCGATCGCCAGGTAGGTGGCAATCTCCTCGTGCTCGTTGAAGTACTCGGTCTTGGCGTTCTTCAGCATCTTCTCCTGCTCACCGCTGCCGCGGATCATGTGAAGCGGCCCCTTCGCCGCCGCCATCACCTTCCCGACCGCCGTCTGCGTCATCTGTCCGCCACCACCGAACGGAAGCCTTTTCCCTGACTTCGCTGACTCGCGTCGATCTCCGGGCGAGATCCCAGCGAGAGGAGCCGCAACCTGCCTGCCAAGCGAGATTGCGGCTCCTCAAAGCCAAATCCAAACAGCGGGGCAGCCAGGACTCGAACCTGGAATCGCCGGTTTTGGAGACCGGTGCCTTAGCCAATTGGGCCACTGCCCCGAGGTAGTCGATTCTATGCGGGCGGAGGGACTTGAACCCCCACGGGCCGAAGCCCACCAGGACCTAAACCTGGCGCGTATACCAATTCCGCCACGCCCGCTTGCTGCGTCGTCCGGCGCTTAACGCGCGGCCAATGTCGCTTCGTCGCTCTTAGATTCTATGATCGTCGGCGTGGCGGTAGGAGAGGTAACGCCGGGCTACGAGCTCTGGCACCCGAATCGGGAGAAGGCGGATGTGATCACGACCAAGTTCGTGATCGCCTTCCTCATGCTGGCCACGGCGATCATCGCCGGGCTGGTGACGATCGCCGGCTTCTCGCTGCTCAGCGGTGGTGGCGGCATGGGTCTCGTCTGCCTGATCTTCGCCCTGCTCTACGCGTTCTTCGCCTTCCTCGTCTCGCGCTGGAGTCGCGGCATCCTGCCGGTCGCCGCCTCGCTTTCGATGATCCTGGCGATCTTCTGCGCCGTCGGCGCCAACAGCTGGTTCGCCCGCGACAAGGCCGGCTTCGACGAAGCGCTTATCCCGGTGCCGCTGATCGGCCTGCTGGTGGTGATCATGGCTTTGCTCCAACTCATCCTGATCGCCGCCTGCTTCTACGGCTTCAATCAGGACTGGCACGTCGAGGAGGAGCGCCCGATCGGCTCCGGCGAGGACTACGGCGCCGGCGCCCCACCGAGCCCGGAAGCGCCACAGCCCGCCTGAGTCACACGTCGGCCGCAAATGCCGCCTCTGATGCCGGAGGTGGGACTCGAACCCACAATCCCTTTCGGGCGATTGATTTTGAATCAATTGCGTATCCCAATTCCGCCACTCCGGCGCCGGAGGAACGATACCCGCACCGCGTTCGCTCTTTGTCTCGCACAGCGCGACAAAGAGCGAACGCACTCACCGCGGCACTAGACTCCGCCGGGGATGCGGGTGCACCACCTCAACTGCGGGTCGCTATGCCCTCACGGAAGGCGGTTGATCAACGGCGACGGAGGGCTGCTGGAGAAGGGCCACATCGTCTGCCACTGCCTGCTGATCGAGAGCGGCGACGGGCTGGTCCTGGTCGACACCGGCTTCGGTGCGGACGATGCGCGCAATCCACGCCAGCTCGGGGCCGTCTTCGGCTTGATGAACGCAGAACCGAAAGCCGAGACGACGGCGCTGGCCCAGGTGGAGGCGCTCGGCTTCGACCCCGCCGACGTGCGCCAGATCGTCGCCACCCATCTCGACCCGGATCACTCGGGCGGACTGCCCGACTTCCCCCAAGCCGAAGTCCACGTCCTCTCGACCGAGCTCGACGCGGCGTTGCAACCTCCGCTGAAGGACAAGCTGCGCTACATCGAAGCCCACTGGAAGCACGGGCCGCACTGGGTCCGCCACGATGCCGGCGGCGAGGCATGGCTCGGCTTCGAAAGCGTCCGCATCCTGCCCGGCAGCGACCCAGAGATCCTGCTGATCCCGCTGTTCGGCCACTCGCGCGGCCACACCGGCGTGGCACTGCGCAGCGGGGACGGTTGGCTGCTGCACTGCGGCGACGCCTACTTCAACCACGGCGAGGTCGAGACGCCGCCCAGCTGCCCGCCCGGGCTGCGCTTCTTCCAGAACCTCAACGCCGCCGACAACAAGGCCCGCAAGGCAAATAAGGAGCGCCTGCGCGAGCTTGCCGCCCGCCACGGCGACGAGGTCACCCTGATCTGCTCCCACGACCCGCACGAGCTCGAGCGCGAGCAGGCAAAGGCGGGCGCCGTCGCTGCAGCCGAGTGACCGGCGCAGCACCCGAGAAGCTCTGGGAGCCCTCGGCCGAGCTGGTCGAACGGGCACGGATGACCGAGTACATGCGCTGGCTGGCGGCCGAGCGCGGTCAGCACTTCGACGGCTACCACGAGCTCTGGCGCTGGTCGGTTGACGACTGCGAGGGCTTCTGGTCGTCGATCTGGGACTTCTTCGAGGTGCAGGCCGACGGCGGCTACGACCGCGTCCTCGGCAGCCACGAGATGCCCGGCGCCGAGTGGTTCGCCGGCGCCCGCCTCAACTACGCCGAGCACGTCTTCGCCGGGGTGGACGACGCCGAGCCGGCGATCCTGCACGCCTCCGAGCTGCGCGAGCTCGACCAGCTGAGCTGGGGCGAGCTGCGCACCCAGGTCGCCGCCGTCGCCGCCGGCCTGCGCGAGCTCGGCGTCGAGCGCGGCGACCGCGTCGTCGCCTACCTGCCGAACATCCCCGAGGCGATCGTCGCCTTCCTCGCCAGCGCCTCGATCGGCGCCGTCTGGTCGAGCTGCTCGCCCGACTTCGGCCCGGCCAGCGTGATCGACCGCTTCGCCCAGATCGAGCCCAGGGTCCTCTTCGCGGTCGACGGCTACCGCTATGGCGGCAAGGACTTCGACCGGCGCGGCGTCCTCGCCGAGCTGCAGGAGGCGATGCCGAGCCTGACGCGCACCGTCGTCCTGCCCTACCTCGACCCGGAACCGGACCTCGCCGGGCTGCGCGAGGCGATGCGCTGGGAGGAGCTGCTCGCCACCGGTGCGGGAGCCGAGCTCAGCTTCGAGCGTGTCCCCTTCGACCATCCGCTCTGGGTCCTCTACTCATCTGGCACCACCGGCCTGCCGAAGGCGATCGTCCAGGGCCAGGGCGGCATCCTGCTCGAGCACCTGAAGAAGCTCCACCTGCACGTCGACGCACACCCCGGCGACCGCCTCTTCTGGTTCACGACGACCGGCTGGATGATGTGGAACTTCCTCGTCTCGGGCCTGCTGACCCGCGCCGCGATCGTCCTCTACGACGGCAACCCCGGCCACCCCGACATGAGCGTGCTCTGGGACCTCGCCGCGCGCGCCGGCGTGACGATGTTCGGCACCAGCGCCTCCTACATCGCGGCCTGCATGAAGGCCGGGGTCGAGCCCGCCGCCGGCCGCGACCTCAGCCGCCTCGGGGCGGTCGGCTCGACCGGCTCCCCCCTCTCCCCGGAGGGCTTCGACTGGATCTACGCGCAGCTCGGCGCGGACACCTGGCTCTTCTCGACCAGCGGCGGCACCGACCTCTGCACCGCCTTCGTCGGCGGCACGCCGCTCCTGCCGGTCTATCGCGGCGAGCTGCAGGCGCGGGCGCTGGGGGCGGCGGTCGAGGCCTGGGACGAAGAGGGCAGCTCCGTTATCGACGAGGTCGGCGAGCTGGTCGTCACCGAGCCGATGCCCTCGATGCCGGTCCACTTCTGGGGCGACACCGACGGCAGCCGCTACCGCGCCAGCTACTTCGAGCACTACCCCGGCGTTTGGCGCCACGGCGACTGGATCGAAATCACCTCGCGCGGCACCGCGGTCATCTACGGCCGCTCCGACTCGACGATCAACCGCTCCGGCGTCCGCATGGGCACGAGCGAGATCTACCGCGCCGTGCTCAGCATCGACGCGATCGTCGACGCGCTGGTGGTTGACGTCCCCCGTCCCGGCACCGAGGGCTGGATGCCGCTCTTCGTCGTCCTCCGCGAGGGCGCCGAGCTGGATGACGAGCTGCGTCGCGAGATCGCCCGCCGGGTACGCGAGCACTGTTCGCCACGCCACGTCCCCGACGAGGTCTACGCGATCGCCGAGGTGCCGCGCACCCTCAGCGGCAAGGTGCTCGAGGTGCCGGTGAAGCGGATCCTGATGGGGACCCCCGTCGAGCAGGCCGCCAGCCGCGACTCGCTCGCCAATCCCGCTGCACTCGACTGGTTCGTCGAGCTGGCCGGCTCACTCGACGTCTAGGCCGGCGTCACCGGGTTGCGGCGCGCGGCAAAGGAGCGATCCTTGCTCGCCGCCATCGCAAAGCGCCGGATCAGCTCGGCGCGCAGATCCTCGGGCTGGATGACCGCGTCGACGACCAGCTCCGACGCGAGGTGGAGGATGTCGATGTCGGCCGCGTACTCCTCGCGTTTGTGAGCGACGAACGCCGCCCGCTCGGCCTCGTCATCGATTGCCTGGATCTGGTTGTAGAAGACGGCGTTGATCGCCGCCTCGGGCCCCATCACCGCAATCGAGGCGCTGGGCAGGGCGATGCAGCAGTCGGGCTCGAAGGCGGGGCCGGCCATCGCGTAGAGGCCGGCGCCGTAGGCCTTGCGGATCACCACCGAGAGCTTCGGCACGGTCGCTTCGGAGACGGCGCTGATCATCTTCGCCCCGTGGCGGATGATCCCCTGGCGCTCGACCGCGGTGCCGATCATGAAGCCGGGCACGTCGGCGAGGAAGAGCAGCGGCAGGTTGAACGCGTTGCAGGTCTGGATGAAGCGCGCCGCCTTGTCGGCCGAGTCGACGAAGAGCACGCCGCCTTTCTGCCGCGGCTGGTTGGCGACGACGCCGACGGCGCGGCCGTCGAGACGGCCGTAGCCGACGATCAGCTCTTTAGCCCAGCGCTCGTGGACTTCGAGCAGGGAGTCGGCGTCGAGCAGGACGTCGAGCAGCTCGCGCATGTCGAAGGGCTGGTTCTCGTCTGCCGGGACGATGTCGGCGATCGCCGCGTCGGAGACCGGCGCGAGAGGCTCGGCGGCGGGAGGCTCCTCCCGCCAGCTGCCGGGCATGTAGGAGAGATAGCGCTTGGCGAGGTCGATCGCCTCCTCGTCACCGCGGACGAGGAAGTGGCCGCAGCCGGAGACACCGGTGTGCATCTTCGCCCCGCCCATCTCCTCCAGGGTCACCTTCTCGCCGATCACCATCTCCGCCATCCGCGGCGAGCCCAGGTACATCGAGGCGTTGCCCTCGCGCATGATCACGACGTCGCAGAAGGCCGGGATGTAGGCGCCGCCGGCGGCGCTGGGGCCGAACAGCAGGCAGACCTGCGGCACCTGGCCGGAGAGCCGGACCTCATTGTGGAAGATGCGCCCGGCGCCGCGCCGGCCGGGGAACATCTGAACCTGATCGGTGATCCGCGCCCCGGCGGAGTCGACCAGGTAGACCATCGGCACCTGCAGGGTCAGCGCCCGTTCCTGGATGCGGAGGATCTTCTCGACCGTCTTCGGCCCCCAGGAGCCCGCCTTGACCGTCGGGTCGTTGGCCATCAGGGCGACGCGGCGGCCGTCGATCGTCGCCAGGCCGGTGACGACGCCGTCGGCGCCGAGGCCCTCCTCGTTCCAGTTGGCCAGCAGCGCCTCCTCGGCGAAGGAGCCGGCGTCGACGAGGCGGGCGACCCGGTCGCGCACCGGCAGCTTGCCCTGCTCGGCCGTCTTCTCGTGGTGGCGCTGCGGCCCACCGGACAGCGCCGCCTCCAGTGCCTGCTCGAAGTCACTCACGGAGAGGAGCCTATTCGGCAGGCTGGCCACCGAGCCAGTCGACCGGACCGGCGGTGAGGACGTGAGCGCCGAGCGGGCGCTCCAGCACTTCCTGCGCCGCCCGCGAGGCCTCCAGCAGAAGCGCCAGGTCGATTCCGGTCTCGATCCCCATCTCGTGCAGCATCGAGACGACGTCCTCGGTCGAGATGTTGCCGGTCGCCCCCGGCGGCACCGGGCAGCCGCCGAGCTCGCCGAAGCTCGACTCGAAGGACTCGACTCCCTGCCCCAGCGCCGCCAGGACGTTGGCCAGGCCCTGGCCGCGCGTGTTGTGGAAGTGCGCCGTCAGCTCGGCCTCGCCGAGCCGCTCGCGCGCCGCGGCGAAGAACTCGCCGACCTGCCGCGGGTTCGCCATCCCCGTCGTGTCGCCAAAGCCGATCTCCGCGCAGCCGGCGGCGGCGAGGCGCTCGGCGATCGCGAAGACGCGCTCGGGCGGCACCTCGCCCTCGTAGGGACAGCCGAAGGAGGTCGAGATCACCCCCTCGCAGCGCAGCCCCGCCTCGCGCGCCGTGGCCAGCGTCCGCTCCAGCCCGGCGAGCGAATCCTCGATCGAGCGGTTGACGTTCCTGCGGTTGTGCGTTTCCGAGGCGGAGACGAAGACGTTGATCTCGTCGAAGCGCTCGCGCAGCCCCAGCGCCCGCTCCAGCCCGCGCTCGTTCGGGATCAGAACGGAGAAGGAGACGCCGTCGCGCCGCTGCACCGCCCCCAGCACCTCCTCAGCATCGGATAGCTGCGGGATCACGTCGGGCCGCACGAACGAGGTCACCTCGAGCCGCGACAGCCCGCTGCCGGAAAGCATGTCGATCAGCCGCACCTTCTCCGCGGTGGGGATCGTCTCCGGCTCGTTCTGAAAGCCGTCGCGAGGCCCGACCTCGCGGATGCAGACTAGGCGCGGCAGTGCGGACATTCCCATCGAGACTACGCCGCGGGCGAGGCCAACTGGCCGAAGTCCACTATGCGGCGCTCGTGCGTGCCGACGCCGATCGTCCGCTCGCCCTCGAGGACCTCGACGTCGAAGCGGAGCTTGCGCCCGTCGGCGATCTCGCGCAGGGTCGCGCGCACCCGGCAGGTCGAGCCCTCGGCCGCCGCCGCCACGTGCTTGACGCAGACCTCGAAACCGACGGTGGCCTGGCCCTCGGGTAGGTGCTCGTAGGCCAGCGCCGTGGCGCTGCCCTCCATCATCGCGATCATCCCCGGCGTCGAGAGGACGCTGGCGCCGATCGTGCCGCCGACGCTCGTCACCAGGCGGTCCTCGACGGTGAACTCGTCGCTGCGCTCGATCCCGGGGACGAGCGTGGACTCCGGCTCGGCCATCAGACCATGCCCAGGCCGCCGCTTACGCCCAGGGTCTCGCCGGTGACGTAGGTGGCGTCGTCGGAGGCGAGGAAGGCGACCGCGGCAGCCACCTCGTCGGGCTGGCCGAGGCGCTTCATCTGCGTGCCCTCTTTCATCGTCTCGATCACCCTCTCGCCGATCTCGCCGAACTCCTTGGCGCCCATCAGCAGAGGGGTCTCGATCGGGCCGGGGGCGATCGAGTTGGCGGTGATGCCGTATCGCGCGTTCTCACGGGCGATCGCCTTCATGAAGGCGACGATGCCCCCCTTGGCCGCCGAGTAGACGGCCGAGCCCTTGGAGCCGACCCGGCCGGCCTCCGAGGAGATGCTGACGATCCGCCCGTAGCCCGCCTGCTGCATGCCGGGCAGCGCCGCGTGGGTGCAGCTGAGGACACCGCCGAGGTTGACGGCCAGCAAACGCTGCCACTGCTCCGGCGTGGTGTAGGTGAAGAAGCCGAACTCGTCGGTGCCGGCGTTGTTGACGAGGATGTCGAGCGTCCCGGTCTCCTCCACCGCCGCCCCTGCCGACTCGGGGTCGGTCACATCGAGCAGCAGCGAGTGGCCGCCTACATCGCCGGCGACGCGCTCGGCGCCCTCCGAATCGACGTCGCCGACCCAGACCTCGGCGCCCTCGGCAGCCAGCCGCGCCGCGATCGCCGCGCCGATCCCGCTGGCGCCGCCGGTGACCAGCGCCTTTCGTCCCTCCAGCCTCATAGGCCGGTGAGCATAGACTCCCGCGCGCTGTGAGCGAGCTCGAACCGATCCCGATCATCGGCGGCACCGGCGCCCTCGGCGCCGGCCTGGCGCTGCGCTGGGCCAGGGCCGGCCGCGCCGTCGTCATCGGCTCGCGCTCGGCCGAGCGGGCGGCGGAGGCAGCGGCGAAGCTGCGCGAGGACGTGCCCGGCGCCGAGGTCGAGGGCCTGCTCAACGAGGAGGCCGCCAAGCGCGCCGAGATCGTCTTCCTCACCGTCCCCTTCCGTGCCCAGTCGGAGAACTTGAACAACCTGCGCGAGGCGCTGCATCCGGGCCAGATCCTGGTCGACTGCACGGTTCCGCTCGCCGCCGCGGTGAGCGGCAAGGCAACCCGCACGCTCGGCGTCTGGCAGGGCTCGGCGGCACAGCAGGCGCAGGAGATGGTGCCGGACGGCGTAGCCGTCGTCGCCGCCCTGCACAGCGTCGGCGCTCCCAGCCTCGGCGACCCGGACGCCACGCTGGACGAGGACGTGCTCGTCTGCGGTGACCGCAAGGCGGACAAGGCGCGAGTCGCCCGCCTGATCGAGCTGATCCCCGGACTGCGGCCGGTCAACGCCGGTCCGCTGGAGACCGCGCGGATCGTCGAGCAGCTCACCCCGCTGCTGATCTCGGTCAACGTCCGCTACAAGACGCACGCCGGGATCAAGCTCACCGGGCTGCCAGAGGGAGACCACTGGGCGTGAGGGCGGCGCCGCGATGAGGGTCGCGCTGCTCGCCGGCGGTACCGGCGGCGCCAAACTCGCGGCGGGGATGCAGGAGGAGATCGGCGCCGACCTGGCGGTGATCGTCAACACCGCCGACGACATCGAGCTGCTCGGCGTCCACGTCTCCCCCGATCCCGACCTGGTCACCTACTGGCTCAGCGGCGAAATCGACGCCGAACGCGGCTGGGGAATCCGCGACGACAGCTTCACCGTCTTCGAGCGCCTCTCCCGGCTGGGCGCGCCCGACTGGTTCAGCCTCTCCGACCGCGACCTCGCGGCCTGCCTCTACCGGCGCCAGTTCCTCGACGACGGCGGACGACAGACCGACGCGCAGGCGCAGATCGCCCGCGGCCTCGGCGTCGAGGCACGCGTCTTGCCGATGAGCGACGCGCCGGTGCGCACCAAGGTGCTGACCGCTGCCGGTCGTCGCGACCTGCAGGAGTACCTGATCGTCGACGGCGGGGCGGCCGAGGTGCAGGGGGTCGAGCTGGAGGGAATCGCCGAGGCCGAGCCGACGCCGGAGGCGCTGGCGGCACTGGCCGACGCCGAGGCGATCGTGGTCGGCCCCTCCAACCCGGTGATCAGCATCGGGCCGATCCTCGCCATGCCCGGCATGCGCGAGGCGATCGCCGCCTCCGGCGCTCCGGTCGTAGCGGTCAGCCCCTACGTCGCCGGCGAGGTCGTGAAGGGCCCCACCGAGCGCTTCATGGCGGCCGTCGGCCGCCCCTCGACCGCCGCCGGGGTCGCCTCGCTCTACGCCGGCCTGATCGACGCGATGGTCGTCGACGAGGGCGACCCCGATTCGCCACCCGAGGAGATCCCCACCCTTTCGGTGCCGACGCTGATGGAGGGCGCCCCCGGACGCGCCCGCCTGGCGCGGATAGTCCTCGACCACGCCGCTACGCTCGCCGAAGCGTGAGAGCGACCGCGGTCCTACCGGTGAAGCGCTTCGCCGCAGCGAAGCAGCGGCTTGCTGTGGGAATAGACGATGAGCGACGCGAGGCACTGGTCGCGGCGATGCTCGAAGACACGCTTGAAGCGATCGGCGGCTCCCGCTCGATTGAACGGACTCTCATAGTCAGCGGCGATCCAAGAGCGCAGGAGATCGCCGCCTCGACCGGGGCGGAGGTACTGCCGGACCCCGCCGACGAAGGCCATGTATTGGCCGCCTCGGCTGGAATCGCACGCGCAGAGGCCGACGGCGCGAATTGCGTCGTCCTCCTCCCTGGGGATTGCCCGCTGCTTGACCCGAAGGAGCTGGACAGCCTGCTGACCGGCGTGCCGGCCAACTTCGTCGCCATCGTTCCCGACCGTCACGGGAGCGGCACCAATGCCCTCGTGCTCGCGCCTCCCGGCGCGATCCAGCCTGCTTTCGGCGAAGGAAGCTGCGCCCGCCACGTCGCCGCGGCCCGCGACGCTGGCACGCCCCATGCGGTCGAGGAGCTGCCCTCGCTCGGCCTCGATCTCGACACGCCCGCCGACGTCGTCGCCCTCACCCGTGCGCTCGAGGCAGGGCGAGGGCGGGCCAGGCGCACCGCCAAGGCGCTCGGCATATGACGACCGACGGGCTGCGGGTTCTGCCGGTTACCGGCCTGCCCGAGTTCGTCGAGGGGATGTCGATCGGCACCGAGATCACCGCCAGCGCCGAGCTGCGCGACGGCGATGTGGTCGTCGTCTCGCAGAAGATCGTCTCCAAGGCGGAGGGACAGGTGCGGCGGCTCTCCTCGGCGATCCCAGGATCCGAGGCGCGCCGATTGGCTGCCCTGCTCGGCAAGGAGCCGAACCTGGTCGAGCTGATCCTCGCCGAGAGTCGCGAGGTGCTGCGGGCCGAGCGCGGCGTGCTGATCGTCGAGACCCACCACGGCTTCGTCTGCGCCAACGCCGGCATCGACAGCTCCAACCTGCCCGCGGCGGACACGGTCGCGCTCCTGCCGAAAGACCCGGATGCCTCGGCGCGCCGCATCCGCGCCGAGATCCGAGATACCACCGGCATCTCCCCGGCGGTGGTCGTCGCCGACAGCTTCGGCCGCGCCTGGCGCCTCGGCCAGGTCGAGGTGGCGATCGGCTGTGCCGGGATCGCGCCCCTGGACGACTGGCGCGGCCGTGCCGACGCCGGCGGCCGCGAGCTCGAAGCAACCCTGATCGCGATCGCCGACGAGGCGGCAGCGGCGGCCGACCTCGTCCGCACCAAGGCGAGCCGCATCCCGGCAGCGATCGTCCGCGGCCTCGACCGCTACGTCAGCGCCGAGGACGGCGCCGGCGCCGCATCCCTACGCCGCCCCCCGGACCAAGACCTCTTTCGCTAGGCGATGCGGAGGACGGCGGCGCCTCGGGGGGCTCCGGTGCGGATTGAGGCTATTGCGTCGTTTGCGGCCTCCAGCGGGTGGACCTCCACCTCGGTGTGGATGGGGACCCGGGGCGCAAGCTCGAGGAACTCCTCGCCGTCGCGGCGCGTCAGGTTGGCGACCGAGCCGAGCGTGCGCTCGCCCCAGAGCTGCTCGTAGGGGAACGACGGGATGTCGCTCATGTGGATGCCGGCGCTGATGATCCGCGCGCCCTTGGCGCTGACCCGCAGTGCCGCGGTCATCAGCGCGCCGATCGGGGCGAAGATGATCGCGCCGTCGAGCTGCTCCGGCGGGGCCTCGTCCGATGCCCCAGCCCACTCGGCGCCAAGGCTGCGGGCAAATTCCTGGCCCTCCGTGTCTCCCTCGCGGGTGAAGACGAAGACCCGCCGCCCTTGATCGACCGCCAGCTGGCAGAGGATGTGCGCCGAGGCACCGAAGCCGTAGAAGCCGAGCCGCTCGGCCTCACCGACCAGGCGCAGGGCCCGGTAGCCGATCAGCCCCGCGCAGAGCAGCGGCGCCGCCTGCTCGTCCGCATAGCCGTCGGGAATCGGGAAGCAGAAGCGCTCGTCGGCGACGACGAGCTCGGCGTAGCCGCCATCGAGGTCATAGCCGGTGAAGCGAGCGCGGTCGCAGAGGTTCTCGCGACCGCTGGTGCAGTAGCGGCACTTGCCGCAGGTCCAGCCCAACCATGGGACGCCGACGCGCTGGCCGTGGGCGAAGCGCTCCGCCCCCTCCCCCGCGCCAATCACGCTGCCGACGATCTGGTGCCCGAGCACCAGCGGCAGCTTTGGTTCGGTCAGCTCGCCGTCGACGATGTGCAGGTCGGTGCGGCAGACACCGCAGGCCGCCACCGAAAGCAGCACCTGCCCGGGGCCGGGCTTTGGATCGGGCAGCTCGACGAGCCGCAGAGGCTCGCGCTGCCGCTCCAGGACCATCGCCCGCATCGACTCAGGGTAGGACGGACTCCAAGCTCTCGCCGAGTTCGGTCGGGCCGAAGAGGACGTCCGGGCTGCCGACGACTCGTTCTCCTTCGCGAAAGAGGCCAACTTCGATCTGTGCGACGCCGCTCTCTGGAAGCAGGCTGACCCAAGCCCGCGCGTCGATCGCCTCGCCGTCGAGCAGCAGCAGATACAGACCGTCGTCTTCGCTCGACGCCTGGAAGTAGACGACGACCCGATGCCAAGCCCCTTCGGCGAGCGGCGCCAGGAAGCGTTCGCCGCCCATCGCCTCGCCGCTCGACCAGAGGCCGCGCTGGCCGCCGCTGCCGTCGTCCCATAGCTGCAGGCCAAACGTCGGTGGCTCACCTGGTTCGCCCACGAAGCGCAGGATCAGGTTTTCGTCGCCCGGAGCCCGGTACGCGGTCGGCTGGAGGTAGAAAGAGAAGGCAAAGGCATATTCGCCGTCCTCGCGTATTTCGACCGGCTCTTCGGAACCGCCGCCGATTTCTCCCGTCCCCGCCGTACTCGGTCCGCCCGGCCGGCCACCGAGGACGGTGGGGACATGCGCAGGTGCTGCCGGGGCTGCGGGTGGGGGCGCAGGGACCGACGCAGTCACCGGCTCAACCACCGGTTCGGGCGCGACGGGTGCGGGCGGCGATGAAGGCGGCGATTCGTCCGGATCCGCAGGGGAGCCTGAGACCCGCTGGCCTGCCACCAGGGCCCGCGACGGAGCGAGGCCGAACTGATGGCCGCCACGGTCTTCAGCGACGACTGCCGCGCTGGCCACGAGTCGCCCGCCGCCGCCGAGCAGCGGCTGCGCTGGCGCTACCGCAAGCTGCCTGCCCCCGGCGACCGGCACGGCGTCGTCGAGCGCCACACCAAGACCCGGCGCAAGCCTCACCCGGGGAGCGATTTCAGTGGCCGCCCACGGCTGCAAGCTGAGCAGCACGACGACTGCGAGCGCGGCAAGCAGGGCAATCAAGGAGACGATCGCCAACCCCGGGAACCCATTCCCTGCCGCTACCGAACGCGAAGCGATTTGCCCACCATACCTCTAGATCAAACGTCCAGCTAGAACCTTAATTCAATAAGTCTCGACGACCTCGTAGAGCGTCGTGCGCTGAGCGGGAGCGCGGCCGGCAGCGCGCGCCGCCTCGATCAACTGGGCGGGCTCCAGTCGCACTCCGTGCTGCGACCCCGCCATCCGCGAGATGTTCTCCTCCATCAGCGTGCCGCCGAGATCGTTGACGCCCCAGCGCAGCGCCTCGGTCGCCGCCTCGAGGCCCATCTTCACCCAGCTCGCCTGCAGGTTGGGGATCGTGTGGCCGAGGGCCAGGCGGAAGGCGGCGGTGTGCTTGAGGTTCTCGCTCGCCGAGATCTCTTCGATGCCGTGAGTGCGGCCAAGCATCGTGTTGAAGGGGATGAAGCTGAGCGGCACGAACTCGGTGATTCCGCCCGTCCGCTCCTGCAGCGCCCGCACGACGCGCATGTGGCGGGCCAGCTCGCGCGGCTCCTCGATGTGGCCGAACATCACGGTCGAGGTCGAGCGCAGCCCGGCGCGGTGCGACGCTTCGATGATCTCGACCCAGCGCTCGACCGGCAGCTTGTTGGGTGAGATCCGCTGCCGCACGCCGTCGTCGAGGACCTCGGCGGCGGTGCCGGGAGTCGAGCCGAGCCCACACTCGATCAGGTATTCGAAGACCTCCTCGGGCTCCTTGCCCGAGCGCTCGCACATGTAGTGGACCTCCATTGGCGAGTAGGCGTGCAGGTGCAGCTGCGGCGCCACCTGCTTCGCCAGCCGCAGCCACCTGCCGTACTCCTCCAGGGTCAGATCGGGATGGATCCCCCCCTGCATACAGATCTCGGTAGCGCCGAACTCGACCGCTTCGCGAATCCGCGCGGCGAAATCCTCCTCGGAGACCTCATAGGCGTCCGGCGACCGCCGCCCCTGCCCGAACCCGCAGAAGGCACAGCCGACCACGCAGATGTTGGTGAAGTTGATGTTGCGATTGACGACGAACGTAACCCGCTCGCCAGCCAGCTCAGCACGCAGCTCATCAGCAGCGACCCGCATCTCCTCGACCACCTCGGGCCGGGTCTCGGCAAAGAGCGCCGTCAGCTCATCCTCACCCAGCTCAACCCCGTCGCGCCCTTTGGCGATCGCGCGCGCTGCCAAGTCGGGATCGATCCGCTCCTCGCTGCGGCGCCCGGAGCCCTTGCGCGGAATGAAGCTCCAGTACTTCAGCTTGATCACATCGAGAACCCCCTGCTCCATCCACTCGGCGTCCATGTACTGGGGATAGACGCAAAGCCTCTCGGTAAGCGCATAGCCCCGCGGCGCCAGCTCCTTGCGCACCTCATGCGGACTCGGAAACGCATGCTCGGGTGAGATGTGGTCCCCATTCGCCGACAGCCCCCCGAGATCCGTCGCCCCGGCCTCCACAAGCTCTGCCCAAGCATCAGACAGATTCGGCGGCACCTGAATCCCGACGTCCGGCATCAGACGCTTGCACTCGCGGATCAAGCGCTTGATGTCGTCGACCGACACCGGACTCGCCCAATCGGGAAGCGGCAGCTCACCGCCCCGAGCATCCCTGGGAAGGGGCGGCGGGGACCCCTCCGCTGGGAACTCGCGGAGCGCGACTCCTCGGAGCCCTGAACCGCCATCGGACGGAGCCCCAGTGGAGGGGTCCCCGCCGCCCCCCCACCTCGCAAGAGATGCTTTATCGGCAATGTCGGCCACCTCGCGCCCGTAATACCGGGGGTGTGGGACGAAGTTTTGGAGGATGATCTCCTGTAGATGCCCGTACTCGCGCTGAACGCCGGCGAGAGCTTCCAGGGAGGCGACCTGCTCTTCGTCGGTCTCGCCAATGCCGACAAGAATGCCGCTGGTGAAGGGGATCTTGAGCTGGCCTGCCGCCTCGATCGTGGCCAAACGCTGCGCTGGATGCTTGGTCGGCGAGCCGGCGTGGACGGTGTCCATCAGGCGCTCGGAGGCCGACTCGAGCATCAGACCCTGAGACGCCGTGACCTCTCTCAGCCGGGCCAGATCCTCGGAGCTCAGGACGCCGATGTTCGTATGCGGCAGGATGCCGCGCTCCAAGGCCCGCTCGCAGGCCCAGACGACGTACGACGTGAAATCGTCGTGCCCCCATTCGGCCAGCTTGGCGGCGACATCGGGGTTGACCTCGGGCCGCTCGCCCGTGAGGACCAATAGCTCCTTGGCATTGCGGCGCTGCGCTTGATCCAGGTGCTTTTCGACCTCGTCCGGCGCATGGATATGGGCCCGATGCGTCGCAAATGCGCAGTACTTGCAGTAGCACTGGCAGGTGCGGGAGAGGGAGAGCGTGTAGTTCCGCGAGAAGGTGACCCGGCGCACGATGTCCAAGCTACTGCAAGCATGCCGCCGCCGGGCCGAGCGGCCCGGCGGCGGTTGCAGCTAGAGGTTGGCTGCGCTCAGGCGGCGCTGCCGGCGCCCGGCTTGGGCGCGGCGGCCGGCTTGACCCGCTCGGGCGGTTCGGTCGGCGCCGGACCGCCCGGCTCGAGCACCAGCTTGTAGACGATCGCGGCGACCAGCGAGCCGACGATCGGACCGACCAGATACGGCCAGACGCCTCCCCAGTGGTTTGCAACCAGGGCGGGGCCGAACCAACGGGCGGGATTGAAGGAGCCGCCGGTAAGCGGGCCGCCGACCATGACGATGAAGCCGAGCGTCGTGCCGATCGCCAGCGGCGCCCAGTCCTTGACGCTCTTCTTCGAGTAGACGGCAGCGAGGATCACGAGGACGAGGCAGAAGGTGCCGACCGCCTCGACGATCGATCCCTGGAAGTTGCCGCCGAGCAGGCCGCTCACTTCCGGCGCCGCATAGTGCGTGGCGCGTCCCTCGTCCACCAGCAGGCCCTTGGCCAGCAGCGCACCGAGCACGCCGCCGGAAAGCTGGGCAAGCATGTAGATCAGCGCGTCGACCGGCGAGATCCGTTTGATCACCGCCGCGGCCAGCGTCACGGCGGGGTTGAAATGGCCGCCGCTGACCACGCCGAACATCACGATCAAGCCGAACAGCAGGAAGGCATGGACGAGACCCACGACCGCGAAGTCCGAGCCGAACTGCGCCTGGCTGCCCGTGGCTACGAACAGCACGACCACGCTGACGATGAAGAACACCAGCAGGAAAGTGCCGATCAGCTCGGCGAGATATGCCGCGAGTCCTCGTTGCTGCACTGGTTACGCCTCCTCTAGTTTCCCGTTCCCTAAGACGAATTCGGGGCGGGAGTGTATCCGGAATGGGGTTTGAATAGTTTTCCCTGTTGAATGAGACGAGCTGCCGCGCTGCTGGCGGCCGTCCTGCTGCTCGCCGGCGCCGCCGGCTGCGGCGGTGGCGGCGCTGAACCGGGCGCGCCGAAAGGCGCGACGCTCGTGCTTGATTTCGTGCCCAATGCCGTCCATTCGGGCATCTACGCCGCGCAGCAGCAGGGCTACTACCGCGAACGGGGGATCGACCTGACGATCCGCCAACCCGGTGAATCGACCGACGCACCGAAACTGCTCGCGGCGGGGCGGGCCGAGTTCGCCATTCTCGACATCCACGACCTCGGGATCGCCCGCGAGCGCGGCCTCGACGTGGTCGGGCTGATGCCGATCGTGCAGCGTCCGCTCGCCGCCGTGATCGCCCGCGGCAGCGGACCGGTGCAGCGCCCACGCGAGCTCGAACGGCACAGGGTCGGCGTGACCGGCCTTCCCTCCGACGAAGCCGTGGTCGACTCCGAGGTCAGCGCCGACGGCGGCGACCCAGCTCGGGTCGACCGAGTGACGATCGGCTTCAACGCCGTGTCCTCGCTCGCGGCTGGCAAGGTCGACGCCGCGACCGGCTTCTGGAACGCCGAGGGCGTGGCGCTGCAGCGACGAGGAGTGCCGGTGCGGATCTTCAAGCTGAACCGCTACGGCGCGCCGCCATACCCAGAGCTGATCCTGACCACCTCCCGGCAGACGATCGACCGCGATCCGGAGCTGGTCGACTCGATGGTCGCCGCGACCACGCGCGGCTACGAATTCGTCACGGCGCATCCGGCGCAGGGCCTCGACGACCTGCTGGGGGCAGTGCCCAGCCTCGATCGAGCCGAACAGGGGGCGCAGCTGCGCGCGCTGCGGTCCGACCTGCGCCCGGCGCCGTTCGACCCGCAGGTACTGCACGAATGGGCAGCCTGGGACCTCGAGCACGAACTGCTCAGCCAGCCGCTCGACGTCGACGCTGCTTTCCGGCTGAGCCCGTAGCGGGCGCTCGCGCAGGTACGCTGCTAGAGATGAGTCTGGCTGCCGACTTTCAACAGGTTCTCAGCTCCCTGCCGCCCGACTGGACGGATCTGGAGCTGGACTTGCGTATAGACGACGAGAGCCGATACGTGGACACCGCTGTGACAGTGAGTCAGGTCAATGCTCAGCCGTACTCGGAAGCCGAGTGGGATTGGCGCCTGCTGGTTGCGCAGAGCTTCGGGCATGCTGCGGCGGCGGAGAGCGTCATGGGGGTGCTGGCGAAGCTGGACGCAGACGGCGTAACCGGCGAGATGCAGGTGCGCGAGGTGCGCGAGGGCCGCGCCGAGGTCGTGCAGATGTGGGGCCGGCCGCAGAGCGTGCGCGAAGAGTTCCGCCAGCGCCGCTCGATCTAGTGGCACGAGTAGTCGCGGTCGCGCCGGACCTGCTGCTGGGCAGCAAGGTGGAGGCGATGCTGAGCGCCGCCGGCCACGAGGTGACGCTCTCACCGGCACTCTCGGAAGCGCCCCTGGACGACGCCGAGCTGATCGTCGCGGACCTGGACATCGAGAACCCGGAGGCTCTGGCGGGACTCGGCATCCCCGTCCTCGGCTACTACTCCCACGTCAACATCGAGACCAAGCAGGCAGCCGATGCAGCGGGGATCGACCTGGCCGTGCCCCGTTCCCGCCTGGTGCGCGAACTTCCCGAGCTCACCGCCAGGCTCCTCGTATGAGGCCGCGATGGAAGGATTGGGGGGACTGGAGTCCCCCCAATCCTTCCATCAACTGCTCTTAAAGAAACAGGTCGACGATCAGGAAGATGTTGAGGCCGATGATCAGCGCCGCCAGCGCCCCGGCAAGCGCGGTGAGCCAGCCGGGGTTGGCCAGCGATCCCATGATGTCGCGACGGCGGGCGATCAGCACCAGCGGCACCAGCGCGAAGGGGATGCCGAAGGAGAGGACGACCTGGCTGAGCACGAGCGCGTCGGTCGGGTTGAAGCCGATCGCGAGGACGAGCAGCGCCGGGGTGAGGGTGATCGCCCGCCGCAGGAAGAGCGGGATCGAGCGGCGGATGAAGCCCTGCATCACCACCTGGCCGGCCATCGTGCCGACCGAGGAGGAGGCGAAGCCGGAAGCGACCAGGGCGATGCCGAAGACCGTCGCCGCGTTTGCGGAGACGAGCGCCTTCAGCCCAGCGAAGGCGCCTTCGATCGAGTCGACACCGGTCATGCCGCTGGTGTGAAAAAGAGCCGCGGCGACGATCATCATCGAGAGGTTGACCGCGCCGGCGAGCGAGAGGGCAATCACCACGTCGACTTTCTCGAAGCCGAGGATGCGCTTTTTCTCCGACTCGTCGCGGCCGACGATCCGCTTCTGCGTCAGCGCCGAGTGCAGGTAGATGACGTGGGGCATCACCGTCGCGCCGATGATCCCGGTGGCGAGCAGGATGCTCTCGGTGCCGGAGAAACCGGGCAGGACGAGGTGCTTGGCGACTTCGTCAGCCGCCGGTTTGGCGTGGAAGAGCTCGACCACGAAGGAGGCGACGACGACCCCGACCATTGCGGTTATCCCCGCCTCCAGCCGGCGGAACCCCATCTGCTGAAGGGCGAGGATCCCGAATGCGCCGGCGCCGGCGATCACCCCGGCTGGGAAGAGCGGGATCCCGAAGAGCAGGTTGAGCCCGAGCGCGGCGCCGACCACCTCGGCGATGTCGCAGGCCATCGCGACCAGCTCGGCCTGCAGCCAGAGAGCGATGCGGGCACGGGGGAAGCACCTGCGGCACAGCTCGGCGAGGTTTTCGCCGGTGGCGATCCCCAGCTTCGCCGACTGGGTCTGGACCAGCATCGCGACCAGGTTGGCGGCGAGCACGACCCAGAGCAGCAGATAGCCGAACTTGGCCCCGCCGGCGATGTTGGTGGCGAAGTTGCCGGGGTCGATGTAGGCGACGGCGGCGATGAAGGCCGGGCCGAGGAAGGGCCAGACGCGACGGGCGCCGCGAGTGTGACCGTCCAGCGAGCGGCGCGCGGCGGCGGCGACCGCGGCCTCGCCGGGAAGGACGTCCTCGATCGGCGGCGCATCGCGGCGAACCTCGTCTGCCGGCGCCTCCACGGTCGCCTCCGGCGGCGGCTTCAATTCCCCTTTCCCTCCACAACCGGCAGACGCAGGTCCGGGCCCGGAATCGGCGTGCCGTGCGGGTCGTGGCTCGGCTCGCCCAACTTTGCCGCGATCAACGCCTCCAGTTCCTCGGAGATGTGGTGCTCGAGCACCTCCGCCTCGGCGTGGACCATGTCGTCGGGCATGCCAAGCGCCTCGGAGAGGTATGCCTCGATCAGCCGGTGATGGCGGATCACCTCCAGCGCGACCTTCTCGCCCGCGGGAGTCAGCGTCACTCCCCGGTAGGGCAGGTACTCGACCAGGCCGAGCCCGTCGAGCTTCTTCAACATCGAGGTCGCCGTGGCGGGCGCAACGCCAAGCCGCTCCGCCACCTCGCCATTGAGAACGGGGCCGGGTCGATCCTGCGAGAGCGCGTAGATCGCCTTCGCGTAGTCCTCTATCGCCGTCGATGATTTAGACATGCCTAAATGATTTTGCCATATCTAAAAGACAGATTCAGCAGCCCCCTAGAATCGGATACATGACTGACGCGACCACAGTCGAGCTCGATGCCCAGTACAGGCAGCTGCGCGAGGAGTGCGGCCTGCTCGACCGCTCCGATCGCGGCAAGCTGATGATCAGCGGCAGCGAGGCGGCCGAGTACCTGCAGGGACAGCTGACCAACGACATCGAGGCCCTCGCCCCGGGCGAGGGCCAGTACGCGGCGCTGCTTGACCGCAAGGGCCACCTGCAGGCCGACATGCGGGTGCTGCGGATCTCGCCGGAGGAGATCTGGCTCGACACCGAGCCGGTGGCGCTGGAGGGGGCGCGGCGTCATCTCGAGATGTACAAGATCGGCCGTGAGGTGACGATCGTCGACCTGACGGCGGAGCGGGCAGTCCTCTCGCTGATCGGGCCGCGCAGCGTCGAGATCGCCGGCACCGCGGCGCTGCCCGAGTTCGCGGTCGAGGCGGCTGGGACCGGCGCGGTCGATTTCCTTGCCGTGGGCACCCCCGACGGCATCGACCTGATCGCCAGGACCGGCGACGTCGAGCGCCTGCGCACGGTCCTGGTCAGCGCGGGGGCCGCCGAGATCAGCCGGGAGGCCGCCGAGGTACTGCGGATCGAAGCGGGAATACCGCGCTTCGGCGCCGAGATGAGCGCCGAGACGATGCCCGCCGAGGCCGGCATCGTCGAGCGCGCGGTCAGCTTCACCAAGGGCTGCTACATCGGCCAGGAGCCGGTTGCCCGCCTCCACTACAAGGGCCGGCCCAACCGCCACCTTCGCGGCCTCGAGCTGAGCGCCCCAGTCGCCGCCGACGCGAGCCTGCGGTTGGGCGAGAAGGAGGTCGGCACGATCGGCAGCGCCTGCATCTCCCCCGCCCGCGGCCCGATCGCGCTGGCGATCGTCCGCCGCGAGGCTGAGCCCGGCGCCGAGCTGGCCGTAGGTGAAGATGGCGTTACGGCGTGCGTGATCGACCTGCCGTTCGGCTAGATTCCGCTGCGATGGGGATGGGTATCGGCAGGCGAGTTTTCGCGGCGCCGCGGGCGGCCGCGGCCGCGCTGACCTGCGCGCTCGGCGCAGCGACGCTCCTCGGCGCGGGCTGCGGCGCCGAGGAACATGTCAACGATCCCCGGCCCCAGCCGCCGACCCGGGTCAGCGTCGCGGTCAGCGACGGCGAGATCAGCGTGCAGCCGCCGCGGATCGCGATCGGCCCCGAACCGACCCAGCAGCTGCCGCAGAACCAGCATGCCGGCCAGCCCCAGGTCCGCTCCAACGCGCCGCTCAACGTCGTCTTCGTCGCCGCCAACCTGACCGACGTCGACTCCCATCTCCTGGTCCGCGGCAGCGGCAAGGACCTCACCTCCAAGCCGCTCTACGCCAACGCCAACATCTCCCTGCAGGCGATTCTCCCCACCGGCATCTACCGCGTCAGCGCCGCCAACCTGCCCAGCGCCAAGCCGGCGAAGCTCGTGGTCGGTCCGTACCGCTCGTCGTCCGAGAACGACGTGCTCCTTCCGTAAAAACGGCGGCGCTTCGCTGTCTGGTCCGACCGTCACCATCGGTGGATGACCGTCGCACTCGCAATCGCAGTCGTCCTGCTCGCCGCCGGGCTGCTCTACGCGCTGCTCACGCGTCCGCGCGAGGCGGTGCCAGAGGCACCTGACCTGGGACCCGCGATCCAGGAGGCCACGTCGAGAGCGGTCGCCGACCTGCAGCGGATGAACGAGGAGTCGCGCAAGGTCGACGCGCAGGCGGCGGAGGCGACGCTGGACAAGCGCCAGGCGGAGATCAAAGCCCTGGCGGATCGGATCGCAAGGGGACAGGAGAAGATCGAGAAAGAGGTGCGGCGGCGGGGCGAGACCGACCTTCAGACCCGCACCTTGCTCGAGCAGATGGGGCAGACGGTCGGCAACCTCAACTCTGAGACCGCCGGGCTGAAGAAGGCGCTGCGCCAGCCTCAGACGCGAGGGCAATGGGGAGAGCTCCAGCTGAGGCGCTGCGTCGAGATTGCCGGGATGACCGAGCATGTCGATTTCGAGCTGCAGGCGACGATCCACACGGAAGAGGGACGCCTGCGCCCCGACGTTCGCTTCCTGCTGCCCGAGGGACGCTCTTTCGTGGCCGACTCGAAGGTGCCCCTCGACGCCTTCCTCGATGCCCAGGAGGCCGAGGTGGAAGCCGAGCGGATCGTGCAGCTGGAGCGTCACGCCAGGCAGGCGCGCGAGCACATTCGCAGCCTCAGCTCGAAGGACTACCAGAGCCAGTTCAAGGCGGGCGAGACTCCCGACCTGGTCGTCTGCTTCATCCCCAATGAGCCGGCCATGCACGCCGCCTTTTCCGCCGATCCGACGCTTTTCGACTACGCGCTCGAGCGCAACGTCCTCGTCGCCGGGCCGACCTCGCTGATCGGCCTGCTGCGCACGATGGAGCTCGGCTGGCGGCAGGAGCGAATGGTCGCCGAGGCGGCGGAGATCGCCGAGGCGGCCGGCACGCTGCACGCTCGCTTCGCCAAGTTCCTCGGCGACTTCAAGAAGGTGGGCGGCGGACTGACCTCAGCCGCCGCTGCCTATGACTCCGCGGTCGGCTCGATGGAGCGCCGGTTGTTGCCGCAGCTGCGCAAGGTCGAGGGCTTGGGGATCGCCCCCGGCAAGGAGATCGAGCCTCCCGAGCCGGTGGAGATCACCGTGCGGGCTATCACCGCGCCCGAGCTGGACGAGTCCCCCAAGGCCGTCTGACGCGGCGCATGCCTGCGTCCTCCCTCGCTTGTGTGCAGAGCACACGGCGCTCGGTGCGTCCTTGGCCTGCTTGGTCAGCCGTCTTGGGGCTAGGATTCGCCGCCCGCCTGTAAACGAACCCACGGAGGAGCCGGTTTGGCCGTCGATACGAGCGCAGTCGCGAAGTTGGACGTGGAGCCCGGAACGCTGCCGGAGACGATGGCGGCGTGGGTGATCCGCCAGGAGCGCGAGGGCGAGCCGACCGACGCCTTCCAGCTGGAGCAGATCGAGGTTCCCGAGCCCGGCGCCTTCGAGGTGATCGTGCGGGTGATGGCGGCCGGCGTCAACTTCAACAACGTCTGGGCGGCGCTGGGCAAGCCGGTCTCGGTCTTCGGCTACGGCGACCACCCCGAGTACGGCCACCACATCGGCGGCTCCGACGCCTCGGGGATCGTCTGGAAGGTCGGCGAGGGCGTCACCCGCTGGAAACCGGGCGACGAGGTCGTGGTCCACTGCAACCAGGCCTCCTACGAGGACGTCGAGGTCCACGGCCTCGACCCGCTCGCCGCCCCGAGCCAGAAGATCTGGGGCTATGAGACGACCTGGGGATCCTTCGCCCAGTTCACCAAGGTGCAAGCCCAGCAGCTCCTCCCCCGCCCCCAGAACCTCTCCTGGGTCGACTCCTCCGCCTACGGCCTCACTTACTTCACCGCCTACCGGATGCTGATCGACCAGTGCAAGCTCCAGCCCGGCCACAACGTGCTGATCTGGGGCGCCGCCGGCGGCCTCGGCGTCTTCGCCACCCAGCTCTGCAAGGCGGCCGGCGCCAACGCGGTCGGCGTCGTCTCCTCCGACGAGAAGGGCGAGTTGGTCAAGCAGCTGGGCGCGGTCGACTACATCAACCGGGCCGAGTTCGGCGAGATGATGCGCACGCCGGAGAACCTCGCCGACAAGGCAGCCGACAAGGAGCGCTTCAAGGCCTCACGCGGCTTCGCCAAGCGGGTCAAGGAGATCCTCGGCGACGCTCCCGACATTGTCTTCGAGCACGTCGGCCAGGCGACCTTCCCGACCTCGGTCTTCGTCGTCAAGCCGTTCGGCAAAGTCGTCATCTGCGGCGCCACCTCGGGCTTCCAGCTCGACTTCGACGTGCGCTACCTGTGGATGCGCCAGAAGCAGATCATCGGCTCGCACTTCGCCAACGCGTACGAGTGCATGCGCGCCAACCAGCTGATGGCGGAGGGCAAGGTGCGGCCGGTGCTGTGGAAGACGATGGGCTTCGAGGGCGTCCCCGGGGCGCACCAGCTGCTGCACGAAAACAAGCACCTCGGCAAGATCTCGATCCTGGTTGGGGCCGAGTCCGATGCCGAGGGCAAGAACGAGGACGGCGCCGGCGCGATCCGGGCCGAGGTAGGAGCTTGAAAATGGCTGAGGTCTGCACGCTCAACTGGCACATCGCCCCCTTCCGGGCCGATCGTTGGCTCGATCTCTGGGAACCGGCGGCAGCACGGATGCCCGCCTTCGGCGCCAAGAGCTGGTCGCTGACCCGCTCGATCGACGACCCGCTCTCCTTCCAGCAGACCTCGGTCTGGGAGAGCCGCACCGACTTCGAGCGCTACTGGTTCTCGGAGGAGATCGAGACCGCCCGCGCGGCGATCATCGATCTTCACGACCTGCCGATCCTGCCGGCCTGGCATACGCTCGTCGCGGCAGAGTAGGCGCTAGCCGCGCTCCAGGGGCGCCAAGGTCAGACCGGCAGCGTTGAGCTGATCCCAGTAGTGCTCGGCGGGCTCGCGCGGACCCGACCAGACGATTGCCTGGCCGCTGTTGTGAATCGTTTCGGCGATCTCGTGTCCCTGAGCGATCGTGACCCCCGGCAGCACCCTGGCCAGCGTCTCGGCGACGTGATCGAAGGTGTTGTGGCTGTCGTTGCAGACGATCACCCGCCACTCGCCCCCCAGGTCAGAATCGGGTCCCGCCTGGCGCGGCTTCTCGATCGTCGTCGACATCCCGCCCGCATTATGGGCGAAACCCCGCCGACGGGCCTCAAAGCGAATAAATAGGACGCTTTTAGGCCCGTCGGCGGTTAATAGGGACTGGGGACGCGGATCACCACGTCATCGAAGCTGCCCTGGGCGCCCTTGGCGTTGCCTATTGCCCCGAGGGAGAAGCCGGAGGTGCGGCCCTGCAGCTCGCCGGACGCCGGATCGGTGACGTCGGCGACCATCTGGCGACCGACGAAGGCGAGAATCCGGCAGCTGCCCTTTTCCGGACCACCGGTGACGTTGAAGGCGCGCAGGCGCATTTCGTTGGCCCGGTTGAGACCGTTCGTCCTGATCGACCTGGCGACGCGCAGGTATTTGACCTGGCCATCGCTGGTGTAACGGCGCAGCTGCGCCTTGTGCTGCAGCGGGAAGACGGCGAGCTGATAACGGGCGCCGGCGGAGCCGGCGCGTAAGTTGAGGGCAAGGAACGCCTTGCGCTGGAGCGGCTTCGGCGTGCCGGCAAGCAAGCGCCCGATCGCCGCAACTTCGAGATCGCGACCGACGACCGGCGTGCGGTAGGCACACTCCTTGGTCGCCTTGCCGACGACGATGCGAAAGGCATGATTCGAGCCTCCGCGGCCGCAGCTCTCACCGGACAGCTTGACGATCTGCGCCCGCAGCCCCTTTGACTCCATGCCGCTGCGGTAGAGACCGATCACGGCCGCCCCCGCACTCGCAACGAGAATGAGCCCAGTGGCCAACAGGGCAACGGAAACGGCTGGTATGCGCGACTTCATCATTCCGCAGCCTAAACACAGCTTCGGGGAAAAGATGCGCACGCCCGCAGATGAACGCCGTCTTTCTATGCCTCGGATTCCAGCGCGGCCAAGTCGAAATCTGGCTCGAGCCCGAAGTTCGCGACCATACGTTTGCGCAAGGCGGCGTAGCGACGGAAGGCCTCGCTGCGCCTTCCTCGCCGCATGCAGATTTCGATGAACAGCTTCTGCACGTCGGTGTCGAAGGGCTCCATCTCCGCCAGGCGGCGGGCGTGCTTGGCGACCGCATTGAGATCGCCGAGCTTCACCTGGATCTGCACCTTCGCACGCAGGGCTCGGCCGGCCAGCTCCTGCAGGCGCTCGCGCTCGGCGTGAGCCCATTCCGCATATGGATCCTCGGCCAGAAAGCAATCGCGGTAGAGATCGAGGGCGCCCGCCAGATGCGTTGCCGCTGGCTCGGCCAAGCCTTGATCGAGAGCGGTGAGGCCCGCCTGAACCTCCCGCTCGAACTCGTCGGCGTCAATCCAAACCTGGCTCGTGTCGAGCATGTAGCCGCCCCGCCTGGCGACGACGAATCGCGACGGAGAGCGGAATGCGCGGTCTGGCTCGAGCTTCTCACGCAGCACGTGCACGTAGTAGCGCAACCTGTTTCTGGCATCGTCAACGCCGGCCTCCGGCCACATCGCCTCGGCGATCTGATCGGCGGAGACGATGCGGCGGCGCTCTCCGACCAGATACTTCAGAAGCTGGCCCGGACGCTGTTCCAGCCACTCGCCATTCAGGGGTCCATTCGCGGCCTCGACGCCGAACCGACCCAGGGTGACGATCTGCAGCTCGAAGCGCTGACTGGGGCAAACCTGGCTCGACCACTCTGGAGGCGTGCGACGGCGCCGGTCGCCGGGACTGCCCGGTCGCAGATGGAACAGCAGACGATCACTCTCCGGCGCGAGTGTAGACGCGGATACCCAAGCGGCGGTCTGCTGCCTGCCCCCTTCGATATCGATGCGCACCTCCGGCAGGTGCGCCCCCGCTTCAGCGACCCGCTGCGACATGCAACCGCCACCCAGCACCGGGCCCAGCCGGCTGCAAAGCAGATCGCAGCATGTCCACTCGCCGCCCGCGGTCCTGGCTCGCTCGGGGATCAGCAGCTGCCGCGCTTTCCGGTTGAGGTACGCAACCCCGCCGTCTCGATCGACCAGGACGAGGCCGTACAGGAAGCGCTCGAACAACAGCGGCGACTGCGCCAGCTTCTGCATCGAGAAGGCCGAGCCCTGTGCCGGGCTGCGGCCATCCAATCCCGAGAGTTCACGCTTCCCGGTTGTACGAGCCTCCGTCAAATCCGTTTCCCCCCTGACAAACACAACCGATGCTGTTAACAAACTCGTGAATTTATGCACTTCAGCCCGAAAGTGCAAGTCATCTGGACGAATGGCTTGAATAAGCCAAAAACACCTCTAATTGAAATCAAACACGCTGGAAAACAAGAGGCAAGCAACGACTTCCTAGCTTCCGCGCACCCATTTAAACCCAGGCAGGGGGGAGCGCATGGAGGCAGCAACCAGCGAGGTGGCAGGACCGGTCGATTGGAGTTGGCCGCGCGTCCGCAGGAGGAGAGGATGGCCGCGCGTGAGCGTGATCGTCCCCACTCTCAACGAGGCGAAGAACCTTCCCCATGTGTTCGCCGAGCTTCCCGGGGATCTGCATGAGGTGATCGTCGTCGACGGTTTCTCCACCGACGGCACACCGGAGGTCGCGCGGGCACTGCGCCCCGACGTCAAGATCGTTGAGCAGGAGACGCGCGGCAAGGGCGACGCGCTCAAGTGCGGCTTCGCCGCCTCCACCGGCGAGATCCTCGTCATGCTGGACGCCGACGGCTCCGCCGACCCGGGCGAGATCCCGGCGTTCGTCGAGGCGCTCGTCTCCGGCGCCGACTTCGCCAAGGGCACGCGCTTTCACCCCGACGGCGGAAGCTCGGACATCACACGCCTGCGCAGTGCCGGAAACCGGGTCTTGAGTGGCACCGTCAACCTCCTATTCGGCACCTCCTACTCGGACCTCTGCTACGGCTACAACGCCTTCTGGCGCCACTGCCTGCCGGCGATGCACGTCGATTGCACCGGCTTCGAGGTGGAGACGCTGATCAACATCCGGATCGCGCGGGCAGGGCTCGAAGTCGAGGAGGTGCCGAGCTTCGAGCGCGATCGCATCCACGGGGAGAGCAACCTCAACACGTTCCGCGACGGAGGGCGGGTGCTGCGCACGATCATCCGCGAGCGGATACGCAGGAATCCACCCACGCTCAGCACCCGCGCCTCCAGCGCCGACATCGCCCCAGCCGAGATTGCCTGAGCTCGCCACCCCCACGATGGCCCCCACGGAGCCGCGCGTGAGCGTGATCGTCTGCGCGTACACCTGGCATCGCTGGGACGTTCTGCGCGAAAACATCGCTTCGGTCGCCAAACAGACGCAGCCGGCGCTGGAGACGATCCTCGTAATCGACCACAACCCAGAGCTGCTCGAGAAGGCCCGCGAGGTGTTTGCCGGGATTGGGATCATCGCCAACGCCGGCACGCGCGGCATCTCCGCGGCTCGCAATACCGGCGTCGCGGTCGCTCGTGGCGAAATCCTCGCCTTCCTCGACGACGACGCGGTCGCCGATGAAACCTGGCTGGAGGAGCTGACCCGCTCGTACTCCGACTCCGCGGTGATCGGCACCGGCGGAGCGCCGTACCCACGCTGGGAGGGCGGTCGGGCGCCAAGCTGGCTGCCGCACGAGTTCTACTGGACGGTCGGCTGCGGCTACCGCGGGCTGCCAGGTGAGGCGGCGCCGGTTCGCAACCCGATCGGCGCGTCGATGTCCTTCCGGCGCGAGGTGTTCGAGCGGGTCGGTGGGTTCCGGGTCGGCCTCGGACGGGTGAGGAAAACGCCGCTCGGCTGCGAGGAGACGGAGCTTGCGATACGGGCCCGGGAGGCGTTTCCCGGGGGGTCGGTAATGCACGCTCCACAGGCGCGGGTCGAACATCTCGTCCCGATCGAGCGGACCAGCTGGTCCTACTTTCGAGCTCGCTGCTGGCTCGAGGGACAATCGAAGGCATTGATGACCGACAATGTCGGCACAGCCACCGGGCTTTCCTCAGAGTGGTCCTACACGCTCAAGACCCTGCCGACCGGCGTCCTTCGCGGACTGCGGGAAGCTCTGCGCGGCAAATGGTCCGGCCTCGGCCGGGCAGGCGTGATAGTCGCCGGTTTGGTGATCACCACCGCCGGCTACCTGAAGGCCCGTCTCGCGGTGGCTCGATGACCCGGGGGGCATCCTCGCGAGATCTTGTGGTCGACATCGTGATCAACAACCACGACTACGGCGCCTACGTCTGCGACGCGGTCGAAAGCGCTCGGAATCAAACCCACCCTCACGTCAACGTGATCGTGGTCGACGACGGCTCGACCGACCACTCGCGCCGGCGACTGGCCGCATACGAAGGCGCGATCGAGCTGGTGCTGAAGGGAAACGGCGGCCAGGCCTCCGCGCTCAATGCCGGCTTGGAGCTGTGCCGCGGCAACATCGTGATCTTCCTCGACGCCGACGACACCCTGAAGCCGGATGCTGCAACGCGAGTGGCGGCGGCGTTCGCTGCCGAGGAGGAGCTGGTCAAGGTGCAGTTCCAGATGGACGTGATCGATGCCGACGGGAAGCCCACAGGGGAGCGCAAGCCGGCCTCGCACCTGCCGATGCCCAACGGCGACCTGCGGCGCGCCGAGCTCTCCTTTCCCTTCGACATCGCCTGGCTGCCGACCAGCGGCAACGCCTTCCGCACGACGGCGCTGCGGCGGATCTTCCCGATCCCCGAGCGCGACTACCCTTTCTGTGGCGCAGACTGGTATCTCGTCCATCTCACTCCGCTGCTGGGGCGAGTGGCATCGCTGGAGGAGGTCTGCGCGTCCTATCGAGTGCACGGTGAGAACAGCTACGAGCCGCAGGCCCCCCGCCTCGACCTCAGCCGCATCCGCTCGACCATCACCTACGCCGGCGCGACGACCCCCGCGCTGGCAAGGCTCGCCGACGAGCTCGGCGAGGAGCGCCCAGAGCGGATCCTCTCGGTCTCGGACCTGGCCAACCGGCTCGTCTCGCGCAAGCTCGAGCCGGCGCGCCACCCGATCGGGGGCGACTCCTCGCCACGACTCCTCGCCTACGGACTGCGGGCCGCGCATCGCCGTTTCGACGTCTCCTGGCCGATGCGCCTCCTCTTCGCCGCATGGTTCCTTGCCGCCGCGATCTCGCCGCGGCCGCTGACCCGACGCCTGGGCGAGCTGTTTCTCTTTCCCGAGCGGCGCGCCTCCATCAATCGCATCCTTGCCCGCCTGCACGCATGAAGATCCTGCTGATCGCTCCAATGACGCCCCGCTCAGACGGCGCCGGCGCGATCCCGGTCCTGCTGGATGCGCAGCTCTCGGGCCTGCGCGAACGGCACGAGGTGACGCTGGTCACCGGCGTCGGCGACGAGCCCGGTGAGGTCGAGGCGGCCGAGAGCCTGCGGCGGGAAGGGATCGACCTGCGCGTCGCCGATCGCCGCAGGCCTCGGGCGGTGGGTCCCCGCTGGCGCCGACGCCGACGCCTGGCCGGCGCCTGGGCACGGGGGCGGTGGCCGTGGCGGACGATCTGGTTTGCCGACCCCGGCGTCCAGGCCGAGCTCGATCGCCTGCTCGCCTCGCGTCGCTTCGACCTGATCGCCGTCGAGGACAACTCGATGTCGGTCTTCCGTCTGCCGCAATGCATCCCCCGGGTGCTGACCGAGCATGAGGTCCGCCGCCCGCGCCCGATCGAGTGGCATTCCGCCCGCCGCCCGGGACACTGGCCGCGCTGGGCCTTTGACGAGCTGGACTGGCGGCGCTGGCGCAGCTTCCAATGCGACGCCTGGCGACGTTTCGATCTGGTGCAGGCATTCAGCGAGCGCGACGCGGAGGCGATCGCCGAGCTCGCGCCCGAGGTCGCCGCCCGCGTGCGCGTCAACCCGTTTGGCCTTGCCCCCCCTCCCGCCGCCGACCCGGCGCGCGAGCAGGCCGGGACGATCCTCTTCGTCGGCAACTTCACCCATCCCCCCAACCGGGATGCTGCCCTGTGGCTCACCCGGGAGATCCTGCCCGCTGTGCGCACTCGCGCAAAGCACGCCCGGCTGTTGCTCGTCGGCAGCGCCCCCCCGGCGGAGGTGCGCGCCCTGGCCGGTCCGAATGTCGAGGTGGTCGCCGACGCTCCCAGCGTCCTCCCCCATCTCGAGGCGGCGAGCGTCGTCCTCGCGCCGGTGCGCAGCGGCGGCGGGATGCGGATGAAGGTCCTGCACGCGCTCGCCAGCGGCAAGGCGGTCGTCACCACCCGCCGGGGCGCGGCGGGTTACCTAGATGGGGGACGCACGCCGCCGTTCACGATTGCCGAGGACAGCGCCGGGATCGCCCGCGCGACGGCGGACCTGCTCGCTGACGACCGGCGGCGTCGCGAGCTGGGCCGGCAGGCCCGCGAGTTCGCCATCGCCCGGCATAGCCCAGCCGCGTGGGCTGCACGCCTGGACGCCGTCTACGAAGAGGCGCGACGAGCGCATGGCGGCTGAACGGCAACTCCTCAGCGTGGTGATACCGACCCACCAACGGCGAGCGCGGGTCGAGGCGGCGCTGACCTCGCTCAAGCGACAGACCGCGGACCCCGGCAGCTTTGAGGCCGTCATCGCGGTCGACGGCTCGACCGACGGCACTGACGAGATGCTCGCCCGCTTCGCCGGGCCCTTCGAGCTGCGGATCGCCGAGGGCCCACGGCGCAACCGGGCGGCGGCGCGCAATGCCGCCCTGGAGCTGGTCCGCGGCGAGATCGTGGTCGTCCTCGACGATGACATGGAGGTCGCGCCGGAGTTCGTCGAATGCCACCGCCGCCACCATCCGCGCGGCTCGCGCGTCTGCGTGCTGGGAGCGGTCCCGGTGCGGCTGGACAACGCGAGCCCGCGCGTCGCGCACTACGTCGCGGCCAAGTTCGACGCCCATCTGGCGAACCTCGCACGGCCCGGTCACGCCTTCGGGCCGCGCGACTTCTACTCCGGCAATGCCTCCCTGCGCACCGAGGTGCTGGCGGAGGTCGGCGGCTTCGACGCAGCCTTCGCCGCCTACGGCAACGAGGACGTCGAGCTCTCGCTGCGATTGCGCGAGGCGGGGGTCGACCTGCGCTTCGATCCCGAGGCCCTCGCCCACCAGACCTACGACAAGGACCTGCGGGCGCTCGCCCGCGACACCTTCGAGAAAGGCGGCACGACGGTCATGGTCGCCCGCACGCATCCGGCCGCCTTCGACGCACTGCGCCTCGCGGAGCCGGCCGACGCTTCGCCGCCATGGCTCACCGTGCGCTCGCTGCTTCTGCGGGCAAGCCGCCGCACGCCCGCCGTTGCGGGGACCGTCGCCGCCGCATGCGGCTGGCTCGAGCGCGCCGGGCTCTGGCGTCAGCCACTCTTCTACCGCGCCCTGCTTGACTATCTCTTCTGGGCCGGAGCCGACTCGGAGCTCCGCAAATCCGACGACAATCAAGGCAAGCTCGCCCAGCTCGCCGCCGAGCTTCGACGTGGCCCGATCGATCTTCTTCTACACCGATAGCGCCACCTTCGGCGGCGCCGAGCAGGCGCTCTTCACGCTGATCGAAGCGCTCGACCGCCGAGCCTGGCAGTCGACCCTGCTGCTCGAGGAGGCCCCCGGCGGTCCTCCTCTGACAGCCCACCTGGGGGACCTGGAGGTGCCGGTGAGAACAGTCCCCGCGATGCCGCTCGGTGCCGCCGGCGCGGCCAGGATGCCGGGCTTCGCACGAATGCTGCGACGTCAAGGCCCCGACGTCTTCCACGCCCATCTGAGCTGGCCGCTGGCGGCCAAGTACGGCCTGGCCGCCGCTGTGCTGGCGCGGGTGCCGGCGACAGTCGCCACCGTCCAGCTCTTTCCCCGCTTCGAGCTCGACCGCTCGAACCTCTGGCAGCTGCGTGCACTCGCCTCCGGCGTCGGGCGCTACATCGCCGTCTCGCACGACATCGCCGCCAAGCTGGTCGAGCGGATGCGCTGGCCGGCCGAGAAGATCGCCGTCGTCCACAACGCCGTGCGCCTAGAGCGCTTCGGTGCGGTCGACGCCACGGCGCTGCGCGCCGAGCTCGCCGGCGATCCCAAGCGGCCCATCGTTCTCACCGCTGCCCGGCTGGACGAGCAGAAGGGGCTATCGGTGCTGCTGCGCGCGGCGGCCCAGCTGCCCGAGGCGGTCTTCGTCCTCGCCGGTGAGGGCCCCGAACGCGGGGCACTCGAAGCACAGGCTGCTGCGCTCGGCCTCGGCGAGCGGATCGCCTTCCTCGGACATCGCTCCGACGTCCCGCAGCTGCTCGCGGCCTGCGACGTGTTCGCCCTCCCCTCGCTCTTCGAGGGATCGTCGCTGGCAGTCCTGGAGGCGATGGCTGCCGAACGGGCGGTCGTCAGCTCGTCGATCGGCGGCACGAACGAGTTGATCGCCGACAGCGAGAACGGCTCGCTGGTCGCCCCCGGAGACGCCGACGCCCTCGCCGACGCGCTGAGGCGCCTCCTCGCCGACGCGCCCCTGCGGACGGTGCTGGCTCGGCAGGCGCGGCAGCACGTCGAACGAAGCTTCGCCCCGGCAACGATGGCCGCGAGGGTGACGGGGATCTACGAGGAGCTTCTCGCCCGTGCATAGTCCGGTTCAGGCCGAGGCGCGGCTGAATTCGACGCTGCGCCGCGCCGACTGGCGCTTCCTGCTGCGTCAGGCCGAGGAGCCGGGGGACGCAGACCTGATCGCCCTGCAGCGTCCCGGCCGCGCCGAGCTGCGGCGTGCGCACACGGCTCTGCGCCCCGGGGGCGAGGTTCGCTGTGAGTGGCGGCTTCCGCTCCCTGGCGGGACGCGGCGGGCCAGGCGCGCGCTCGAGCGCGCCGGCTTCGAGGACGTGCGCCTGCATTGGTCCTGGCCCCCAACGCGACGCTCCGCACCCCAATTCTGGTTGCCGCTCGGCGTTCCGGCCGCGACCCGCCACCTCTTCCGGCTTCGGCCCGCTGCCAACCGCGGCCAGGCCGCCGCCCGGCGCCTCTGGCGACTCGGCGCGGCAATCGGCGCTCTGGCGCCGCTCTCTGCCGTGGCTCGCAAGCCGGGCGGGACTGCCGCGGCCGGAAACGAGGAGATCGAGGTGCTCCTGGACCGCCTGTCCGGCACCGCCGCCGCGCCGCGCGCTTGGCTGCTGCTGACAGGAGGGCAGCGCAGCATCAACAAGGTGGTCGGGCTGCCGTTCTCCCCCGGCGATCGACCACCTGGCTTCGTCGTCAAGTTCGCCCGCGTCCCGGCCGCAGAGGACGGCTTGCGCCGTGAGGCGGCGGCGCTGGAGACGATCGCGGCCGAGCACCCGGCCCTGAGCGGAGTCCCGCGTCTGCTCGCGAGCGGCAGGAGAGCCGGCCGCCTGGCGGTTGCCGAGACCGCGATCCACGGCAGGCCGCTGCTCGACAGGCTCGATCCGGAAAGCTTCCCGGAGTTCGCCTCCGCCGTCACCGAGTGGCTCCTGCGCCTGGCGACGAAGACCGCCGCGCAACCTCGCGATGCCTGGTGGGGCCGGCTGGCGCAGCAGCCCTTGGAGGACTTCGAGCGCGACTTCGGCCCGGCCGGTGGAGCCAAAGCGGCCGCACGAGCCCGAGCGCTGCTGCGCAGGCTGCCCGAGCTGCCGCTGGTCTGCGAGCACCGCGACTGCTCGCCCTGGAACATCGTCCTGACCGGCGACGGCCAACCGGCCCTGCTCGATTGGGAGTCGGCCGAGCCGCGCGGCCTGCCCGGCCTCGACCTCGTCTACTTCCTCGCCAACGCTGCCTTCGTCCTCGATGGCGCGCTGGAGTCGGGCCGCACACACGAAGCGTACGCCCGGCTGCTCGACCCGGCGACGCCCAGCGGTGAAGTGTTCGCCAACTGCACGCGCAGGTACTGCGAGGGGCTCGGTTTGGGCACCGACACGCTGGTGCGTCTGCGACTGCTCTGCTGGCTCGTCCACTGCCGCTCCGACTACCGCCACTTCGAGATGGACGTGGGCATGCAGCCCGATCCCGAGGCGCTGCGCGGCGGTCTCTATCTGGGCCTCCTGCAGGAGGATCTGGGCCGTCTGGAGAACGCATGAAGACCGGCGTCAGGCCAGAGCTCAGCGTGATCGTCCCAAGCCACAACCGGCTGGCGCTGCTCGAACGTTGCATCGGAGCGCTCCGTGCGCAGGCACAGGACGCTGCCCAGTTCGAGCTGATCGTCGCAGACGACGGCTCCAGCGACGACACGGCGGCGGCAGTCGAGCAGCTCGAAACACCCTTCCCTCTGCGCGTGCTGAGGCTGGAGAAGGTCGGCAAGTCCAAGGCGCTCAACGCCGCGATCGAGGTCGCCGAGGGGGACGTATGCCTATTCCTCGACGACGACGTTATCGCCTCCCGCGAGCTCGTCGTCGAGCACCTCGCCGCCCACCGCGAAAACGGGATGACCGTCGGCATCGGGGCCCTGACCCAGCAGCCGCCAACGGCGTCCGACTGGTACGCGCACTCCTTCGCCAAGGCCTGGAACGACCACTACCGCAGGCTGGCCGAGCGCCGGCGGCCCGACTGGTCGGCGAGCTACGGCGGCAACCTCTCGGTGCCGCGGCGCGCATTGCTCGCCGTCGGCGGGTTCGCCGCCGATCTGGAGGTCAGCGAGGACACCGAGCTCGGCTTCCGGCTCGAACGCCATGGCTACCGGGTCCGCTACCTGCCCCGCGCACACGCCGTCCACGACGATCAGAAGCCGCGCAGACGCCTGCTCGGTGACGCTCGCCGCCAAGGGGTCGGCTACATCGAGCTGGTCCAGCGCCACCCTGCGATGCAGGCGAAGTTGATCGGCTGGTTCGGGGCGGCGCCGCCACGCGAACTGGCGCTGAGGCGGCTGCTGATCGCCCTGCGGGTGCCCCCGGGCTGGCTGGCCCTGCTCGGCCGGCTGATGCCGGGAGAGGATCGCAAGGAGGTCTGGTACTTCCTCGTCTGGCGGCTCGCATTCTGGAGCGCGGTGAGGCGCAGCGTCGACCGCGACCGCTGGCTGCGCCTGACCCGCAGCGTTCCGGTGCTGATGTACCACGCCTTCGGCGACGTCGACCGCGCAGCCGACGGGCCCGGCGGTCAGTCACGCTTCATCCTCTCCCGCCGTGCCTTCGCCCGCCAGATGAGCCTTTTGGCGCTGTTGCGTTACCGCGTGATCCCGTTCGAGCAGCTGGCCCGGGCGATGCGCGGCGAAGGCCTGCCACCACGCCGGGCGGCGGTGATCACGATCGACGACGGTTATCGCGACAACCTCGAGGTTGCCCACCCGATCCTGCGCCGCCACCGCTTCAGCGCCACCCATTTCCTGATCAGCGGCCGGCTCGGCGCCAGCAACGACTGGGACCGGCCGGGCGTCCTCAGCGGTCGCCCGGTGCTCTCCACGGCAGAGGCGCTGAAATTGCGCGCGGACGGCGCCCGCCTCGGCGCCCACACCCGCAACCATCCCAAGCTGCCGACGCTTGCGGATCCGGCGCTCAACGAGGAGATCGGGGGGTCGCGCGGCGATCTCGAGACTGACCTGGGCGAGGAGATCGAGACCTTCGCCTACCCCTACGGTCAGTTCGACGAGCGCGCCGTCGACGCCGTCGCCGACGCGGGCTTCGTCGGCGCCTGCACGACCGAGGAGCGCCTCGCCCGCCTCGACGACGACCCCCTGCGGGTTCCGCGGCTCGAGATCCGCTCGACCGAATCGACGCTCGGGTTCCTGCGAAAGCTGCTCTCCGGCCGCGCCTGAACCCCGCGCTCAAGACGGCAGCCGCCAGGCGTGGGCGAATACGACGTCGCCGTCGGCGCCTGCGGTCGGCATCGGCCGCTCGCCGATCACGCCGGGCTCGACATCGAAGAAGCCGGCCGCCTGAAGGCCGTCCTGGATCTGGCGTCGTCCTTTCAGCAGCACGTCGATCCGGTAGCGCCCGGGCGCCAGCGGCAGCGCCTCGACCTCGCACTCGATCCGCGTCCCCAGCGCCTCGTCGCGGACATCGAGCGGAGAGGAGACCTCGCTGTCGAGGGTGGCAATCGGCTGGCCGAGGCTGTTGACGATGGTCAGCCGGCACTCCATCATCGGCACGACCTCGGTCACCTCGATCGCGATCCGGACCGGCCTGCCGCCGACCACGACGTCGGCCTGACCGCCGGCGTTGCGGATCTCCAGGCCGCGGATCAACGTCCCCTCCCAGCCACGGCTGTCGCGGTCGGTGCGGGCGAGGAGGTCGTCGGAGGCGGCGCGCTCCAGCGTCCTCAGGTAGCTGTCGATCGTCTCTTCGACCGGCGCGTCGGCAATCGCCCTGCCGCCCTCCAGCAGGATGCCGCGGCCGCAGAGCGCCTGGATGATCGCGAGGTTGTGCGAGACGAGGACGACGGTCCGACCCTCGCGCGCCACTTCTCCCATCTTGCCGAGCGACTTGCGCTGGAAGGCAGCATCGCCCACGGCCAGCACCTCGTCGACGAGGAGAATCTCGGGCTCGAGGTGCGCTGCGACGGCGAAGGCCAGGCGGACGGACATGCCGCTCGAGTAGCGCTTCACCGGCGTGTCGAGGAAGCGCTCGATGTCGGCGAAGGCGACTATCTCGTCGAAGCAGCGACGGATCTCGGTCCGCCTCATGCCGAGGATGGCGCCGTTGAGGAAGATGTTCTCGCGCCCGGTCAGCTCCGGGTGAAAGCCCGTCCCGACCTCCAGCAGCGAGCCAACCCGGCCGCTCACCTCCGCCCAGCCGGATGTCGGCTCGGCGATGCGCGAGAGGATCTTCAGCAGGGTGCTCTTGCCGGCGCCGTTGTGGCCTATCAAGCCGACGACCTCGCCGTGCTCGATCGCGATCGAGAGGTCGCGCAGAGCCCAGAGCGTCTCCTCCTCATGCGGTGGCTCCGGGCGCCGGGCAACGGCGCGCAGCGAGCGCCGGGTCGTCGCGACGATGCTCTCGCGCAGCGTGTCGTAGCCGCGTCTGCCCGTGCCGAGCGTGTAGCGCTTGGCCAATTCACTGGTCTCGATCGCAACGTTCCCCATGGCTCAGACGATGTCGGCGAAGTCCCGTTCGGCACGATGGAAATAGGCGAAGCCGGCGACGAGCAGGACGGCCGATGCGGCGGCCGAGATCGCGATCAGATCCCACGGCGCCGTGGTCTCGCCGAGCACCGCCCAGCGGAATCCCTCGACCACCCCAACCATCGGATTGAGCGCCAGCAGCGTCCGCCAGGGCTCCCCCACCAGCGTGATCGGGTAGGCGACCGGCGTCGCGAACAGCCAGAGCTGGACGGCGAAGGGCACGACGTAGCGGACGTCCCGGTAGCGGACGTTGACCGCGGAGAGGGTCGCTGCGACCCCCAGGGCAGCCGCGACGGCGACGGCGACCAGCAGCGGCAGAGCCAACACTCCGGCAGAGGGGGTCAACCCCCAGATGAGGACGACGGCAAAGAGGATCGCGGTCGAGATCGCCAGGTCGACCATCCCGGCGACGACCACGCCGGCGGGGATGAAGATCCGGGGAAAGTAGATCTTCGAGATCAGCGCCGCGTTCGTGACCAGGCTGTCGGAGCCGAGCAACAGCGCGCTTGCGAAGAAGGTCCAGGGGACGAGGGCGGCGAGGCTGAAGAGCGGATAGGGAACGTCCCCCGAAGAGATCCCTGCCAGATTGCCGAAGAAGAGGGAGAAGACGAGCATGAAGCCGAGCGGCTGCAGGATCGCCCAGGCGATGCCGAGTGCCGTCTGTCGGTACTTGACCGTGATGTCGCGGACGGCAACCTGGAGGGCGAGGTCGCGATAGCGCCAGAGCTCGCGCGGAGAGATCATGCGCCCGAACAGACCGCGCGTCGGCTCGAGGCGAACCGTCTCCACGGCAGCGCTTTGCGACTCGGCCGCGTTCACCGAGCTGCCCTGCCCAGCCGAGCCCGGCGGCGGCCGATCGCCTCGCTGTAGGCGGCCTCGACGAGCGGCACCACCGTCTGCGGGGCGAAGGCCTCGGCGCGGCGGACCGCCTCGGCCCCAAACCGCTCGCGCAGCCTCGCATCCCCGATCAGGCGCGACAGCGCCGCCACAAGGGCGTGACGGTCGCCGGGCGCCACCAGCAGGCCGCTCTCGCCGTCGACGACGATGTCCCGGAGCCCCCCGGTGTCGGAGGCGACGACCGGCTTGCCGGCGGCGGCGGCCTCGAGAGCGACGAGGCCGAACGGCTCGGGCCAGATCGAGGGGACGACGGCGAAGAGACAGCGGCTCAGCGCCTCCATCGCCAGCCAGTGCGGCCAGGGGCCCAACGCGGTGACCCCTGGCCGGTCGGCGAGGCCGTCGAGCAGGGGCCGGCCGAGGAAGACCAGCGGGGGCGGCCGCTCCAGCTCTCCGTAAGCGGCGGCAAGCAGCGCCGCGCCCTTGTCGTGGCCGGCATCGCCGAAGAAGAGCAGGAACGGCTGCCGCGGCAGTTGCTCGAGGCGCGGGTCCCCGGATGCAACCGGGATGGAGGGGGGGCGGAAGAGGTTCGGGACGACCCTCCAGCCGTCGCTGGCGGAAAGCCCGCTGAGCTCGCCGACCGCGCGGCTGACCGCGAGGAAGAGGTCGACGTGGCGATGCAACCGCGGCCTCCCCGCTCTGACCGCCGGCGCCGTCGCCACCCCCTTTCCGGCTCCATAGTGGGCCGCCGCGCAGCGGAGGCATCTGGCCGGCCCGGGGCCGCCGCAGGGCAAGCCCCTGCGCATCAGTCGCTTGGTGGCGCAGATCAGTCCGTAGTCGTGCAGGGTGAGCGCCAGCGCCGGGCCCTCACCACGATCGAGGGGAAGGTAGGAGTGGACCAGCCAGTTGTGAGCGTGGACGATGTCGGGACGCTCGTGCCTGAGCACGCGGCGCAGTTCCAGCACCGTCTCGGGGTCGGGCACCGGCGGGGCGTGGCGACGCTCTGGATCGCCGTAGAGACGTCGCAGGCGATAGGCGGAGCTGCGCATCGCGTGGACCCTGACGCCGGCGCTGCGCCGGGGCTCGCCACCGGGCTGGCGCAGGGCAGCGACGGCGACGTCATGGCCGCGCCCGGCGAGCTCCAGGCTGAGGTCCTCGACCGCTCGCTCCTCGCCGCCGACGATCGGCGGGTAGGACTGCGTGAGCATCAGAATGCGCATTTTGGGAAACCCTATGTGTATGGTGCCGTAATAGCCGTGTCCGGTGTCCTTTCCAGCCGAAGCAGCGGCCTGCGCGTCCTCATGGTCACGCCCCGCAGCCCGCTCGGACAGGGCGGGTCGGAGCGGCACGTGATGGAGGTGAGCCGGCGCCTCGCCGCGACGGGGGTCGAGGTCGAGGTCCTCTGCGCCGACTCGCCGGGGCCGGCGCTGCTCGAGGAGCGCCACGCCGGCGTACCAATCCACTCGGTGAGGGGCTGGCCGGCGAACCGCGACTATTACCTCGCGCCCCGCATCTGGCCCGAGATGGCGCACCGCGGTCCGTGGGACGTGATCCACGTTCAGTCCTACCACACGCTGGTCCCGCCGCTGGCGATGCGACGGGCGCTGAGCCTGGGTGTCCCCTATGTGGTGACCTTTCACAGCGGTGGCCACTCCTCTCCCCTGCGTCACCGCCTGCGCGGCCTGCAGCGCCGCGCGCTGCGACCGCTGCTGGCCCGGGCGGCTCGACTGATCGGAGTGGCCCAATTCGAGATCGACCTCTACAGCCGCGAGCTGCGGATACCTCCGGAGCGGTTCGCGCTGATCCCCAACGGCGTCGAGATCGAGCCGGCTGAGGACCCAGGCGCAACCGACCCGGTCGAGGGCGGACGCGAAGGCGCCGTGATCGCGTCGATCGGGCGCTTGGAGCGCTACAAGGGGCACCAGCACGCGATCGACGCCCTGCCGCATGTGCTGCAACGACGTCCCGAAGCGAGGCTGCTGATCGTCGGCCGGGGACCCTATGAGGATCAGCTGCGACGCCGAGCCGAGGCGCTGGGTGTCGCAGCCCTGGTCGAGTTCACCAGCCTGCCGGCCGAGGACCGGCGAGGAATGGCCGCGTTGCTGCGCCGAGCTTCGCTGGTCGTCTCGATGAGCGAGTACGAGACCCATCCGCTTGTCGCGCTGGAGGCAGCTGCGGCAGGGCGCCCGCTGTTGGTCGCCGACCGAGCCGGGCTGGCCGAGGTTGCCGGCGAAGGCCTGGCGCGGGCGATATCGCCGCACGCGCCCGCCCCGGTCCTTGCAGCAGCGATCGTCGAGGAGCTCGACAACCCCGGGGTGCGGCCGACGCCGCGCCTCGTCTCCTGGGACGAGTGTGCCGCGAGCCTGCATGAGCTGTACCGCACGGTCGCCTGAAAGACCGCTTGCATAACCGGACAGTCGTCCAGTTTTGACCGGCGTACCTTCGTGTGTATCCCCACGGGGTCGATCCCGGGTCTGCCTCGCTGGAGACCCCGATGGACACGACCCGCCGCCCACACGCCCTGACCCTATGCCTGGCGCTGCTCTGCGCGCTGCTCTTCGCCGGCCACGCGGAGGCGAGAGGCAAGCGCGCAAACTGCCACGTAGGAGCGCGGCAGGACCGCACCTCATCCCAGGCGAGGCGTGGGCCGCACTGCAAGGGGCGGCGCGGCGCTCGCCTCCACGACGACGCCAAGGCCCGCGGGAAGAAGCCGGCGCCGCCGGCGCCCGCCCCTCAACCCGAGCCCGAACCGGCGCCGGCGCCGAGCCAGGAACCCGCGCCCGAACCGCAGCCCACGCCGGAACCCGCGCCCGAACCCACGCCGGAACCGGAAGCGAGCCCGCCCGCCGAAGAACCGCTCGAAGCGCAGAGCCTCGCCACCTCGGCAACGGGCCCCCTCTACTGGGGCGCCTGGATCAAGAGCTCCGCCGGAGAGGCTCCCTGGAGCATGACCGCCGCCGCGAAGTTCGAGCAGGCGGCCGGCAAGAAGGTCTCGCTGATCAACTGGAGCAGCCCTTTCTACCTTTCCGCCTGCAACGGCTACTGCACCTTCCAGACCCCACAGTTCGAAGCGGTCCGCAGCCACGGCTCGATCCCCTTCTTCTCCTGGAACCCGGGCCCTGGAGGGGGCGAATTCGGCGACGCCCGCATCGCCGCCGGATCCCAGGACAAATACATCACCGCCTGGGCCAAAGCCGCGAAGAGCTGGGGGCATCCGTTCTTCCTGCGCTTCGCCTGGGAGATGAACGGCTCCTGGTTCCCCTGGGGGGTCGGCAACAACGGAACGACCGCGGCCGACTACGTCGCGATGTGGCGCCACGTCCACGACATCTTCGCCTCCGTGGGGGCCACCAATGCGACCTGGGTCTGGTGCCCCAACATCGATCCGTACAACCGCCGAGCCCCGATGGGCAGCGTCTATCCGGGGCCCTCCTATGTGGATTGGACCTGCCTGGACGGCTACAACGGCAGCAATCCATGGGCGTCATTCAAGGACCTGTTCAAGAGCAGCTACGAAAAGATCGCCGGCAAAATCGCCGCCTGGAAACCGATGATCGTCGGCGAGACCGCCTCGACTGAGGCGGGCGGGTCGAAGGCGCAGTGGATATCGGAGATGCTCAGCGGTCTACCGGGCGAATTCCCGAAAATCCGCGGCCTGCTCTGGTTCGACAAGGTCGAATTGGGGCCCGGCGGACACACTGATTGGCCGATCGAGTCCTCGCTCGCCGCCACCAACGCCTTCGCCGCGGGCATCGGCGCGAGCAACTTCAAGGGAAACGTCTATGGGAGCCTCGCCGCCAGCCCGATTCCGGCTCCCTGAGGGCTTCTAACAGGTATCTACCAAGACCGCAATACGATGCCAAGTTCGTGTCGATGCCCGGCGGGCCCCGCGCCCTGATCTACAGGGACCACCTTCTCCCCTTCTCCGAGACCTTCATCCTCAACCAGGCGGACGCGATGCGCACCTACGCGCCGTTCTTCGCCGGGCGGCGGCGCGTGGCGGGCATCGGGCTGACCGAACAGACGGCCCTGGTGGTCAACGAAGGCGGACTGCGGGGCTGGACGCGCGAGGCACGCCATCTCGCCGGCTACCCACCGCGCGACTACGTCGAACAGCTTGCTTCCTTCTCCCCTCGGCTGATCCACGCCCACTTCGGTCCTGACGGCGTCAACGCCCTGCCCCTGCAGAGCCGCCTCGACCTGCCGCTGATCGTCACTTTCCACGGCTACGATGCGACCCGGGGCATCGCCCTGCGCAACGGTCTGCCGGCCTGGCGCTACGGCCGGCGTCGACCGCTGTTGGTAGAACGGGCCTCCGCGCTGCTCGCTGTCTCGAACCGGATACGCGACAACCTCGTCTCGCTCGGCGTCCCGGACTCGCGCATCCGCGTGCACCGGATCGGCGTCGACCTGACGAAGTTCACCCCCGCGCCGCAGGCAGAGCGCAAGCCGGTGGTGCTCGGTGTCGGCCGCTTCGTCGAGAAGAAGGGATTCGCCGACCTGATCGACGCGATGGCCGAGGTGCAGCGATCCTGGCCCGAAACCGAGCTGGTCCTGATCGGCGACGGTGCGCTGGCCGACGAGCTGCGGAACCGCGCGGCACGAAAGCTGAAGGCGTTTCGCATCTTCGGGCCCTGTCCCCCCGAGGATATAGCCGGCTGGATGAAGCGTGCCCGGCTATTGGCGGCACCGAGTGTCATCGATAGCGCCGGCAACACCGAGGGACTGCCGATCACGATCGTCGAGGCTCTGGCCAGCGGCCTCCCCGTAGTCGCGACGCGCCACGCCGGAATCCCCGAGGCGGTTGCGGACGGGGTCTCCGGCTTCCTCGTCGAGGAAGGGGACAGAGCCGCCCTCGCCGCCCGGATTGAGGAGGTCGTGAGCAACGACTCGGACTGGGAGCAAATGAGCGTCGCCAGCCGCGAGATCGCCGCTCGGGACTTCGACCTGGCGAGGCAGACCGAAAAGCTGGAGCAGATCTACGCCGAGGTGGCGTGAGCGATGGACGGCGAAGCTCGGCTGCCCCTGCTGCCCGCCGTATGGGTCTTCCTCGCGTTGATGCTGATGGCGCAGGCGATCGGAACGATCGGCGCCAGAAACGGCGACGGCTGGGCCGACACCGTCTACTGGTTGAGCGCCGGCGCGATGATCCTCGTGGTCGCCGCGGCTCAGATCTCGCCGCGGCCGACAGCCAGGGAACGCCTCGGCTTGATCGTCGGCCTGGGTCTTGCGCTCTACGGGATCAAGCTGCTGGCGAACCCGGTCGGGCTGACCTACTTCGACGAGCTTTCCCATGCTCGCACCGCCCTCGACATCTCCAACTCCGGGCACCTGCTGAGCGAAAACCCACTGCTGCCGATCAGCCCCTACTTCCCCGGCCTGGAGATCGTCTCGGTCTCCCTCTCGAAGCTGACCGGCCTCTCGCTCTTTCCCAGCGGCGCGCTGGCGATCGGCGTCGGCCGTCTGGTCCTGCTCGGGGGGCTGTTTGCGCTCTTCACCGAGGCCGCGGGGTCGCGGCGCATCGCCGGTCTGGCCTGCGTCGTCTACATGGCCAACCCCAGCTTCCTCTACTTCGACGCTGGCTTCTCGTATGAGAGCTTTGCCCTGCCGCTGTGCATCGCTGCTCTCGCTATGACCCTGCGCTGGATGCGCGTCGGGCCGGGCCGCGATTCGTCGCAGCTGCTCATCTGCATCGGCATCGTCGTCGCGGCGTTGATCGCCACCCATCACCTCACCGCATACCTCTTCGCCGCCCTTGCAGCCAGCCTCTGCATCTGCGCCGTGCTCAGCAACGGCTGGGGCGAGGCGCGGCGCCCACCCTGGCCGATCGCCCTGATCGCACTCGCCGGCGCGATTCTCTGGGCGGCAACGGTTGCCACCCCGGTCTACGACTATCTGGAACCGATCCTGCGGCCGGCGGTCGAGGGGGTCGCCAAGGTCGCCACCGGCAACGAAGCGGCCCACAAGGCGTTCTCGGCCGCGCCCGCGCCGGAAGCCCGCGCCGCCTTTTGGCTGCGAACGACGGCCTTCGGCTCAATCGCGCTGGTCCTCGCCTGCCTCCCCTTCGGTCTTCTGCTGGCCTGGCGGCGGCGCGCCAATCCGGCAGCCCTGCTCCTCGGCGGTGTCGCACTCCTCTACGTGCCGACCCTTGTGTTGAGGATCGCCGGCTCCGGGGTGGAGTCGGCGAACCGCTCCTCGGGATTCGTCTTCCTCGGCGTCGCCTTCGTCATCGCACTGCTGATCGAGCACGTGGTCGATCGGCGCGCTCTGCCGGAACTGCGCTGGGGCAGGCTACGGCTGGCGATCGGGATGCGACGCGACAACCTCGCATCGCGTGGGGCCGCGATGCTCGCCGCACTGGCCGCAGTCGTCATCCTCTTCGTCGGCGGCGTCACCGTCTTCTGGCCTCCCTACTCGCGCCTGCCGGGGCCCTACCTGGCCGGCACCGATCTGCGCGCGGTCAGCCAGCAGGGCATCGCCGCGGCGCGCTGGATGCACGCACGCCTCGGCCCGGGGCACGAGATCCTGACCGACCGCACCAACGGCCAGGTCGCCGGCGCCTACGGCGCGCAGAACCCGGTCGGCGGCAGCGTCGGCGACCTCTCCATCGCTCTGCCATTCACCTCCTCGGTCCTGAACGAGAAAGACCTGCGCGTGCTGCACGGCAAGCGGGTCGAATACCTGATCGTCGACACGCGCCTCTCCGACTCGGTGCCGATCCGCGGTTGGTACTTCTCCAGCAGCGAGCTCTACGCGAAGCCGTACACCGAGCCGATTCCCCGCGCGAAGCTGTTGAAGTTCAGCCGTATCAAGGGCGCCAACCTCGTCTACGACGACGGCGCGATCAAGATCTACGATGTCAGGGAGCTGACCCGCCGGTGAGCGTGCGCTTCCGGCAAGCGGCGCTGCTGGTCCTCCTCGCGGTCCTGGCGGCGCTCGGCGCGACGGCGCTGCCGGCCGCGACGCCGCTGCGGATCCTGGCCGGCCTGGCTCTCTCCCTCGCCCTGCCCTGGCTGGCCGCCAGCCGCCTTCCGGTCCTGCGCGACAGCGACGTCGAGGGCGGCCGCATCGCCGGCGCCGGGGCGCTCGCCGTCGCCCTGACGATCCTGCTCGGCCTGCTGCTCTCGACGGACGCAGCCGGGATCGAGCGATCGGGCATCGCGATCGGCCTGGTCCTCGTGGTCGCCGCTCTCGCCGCGCTCGGCGTCCCCGGCCCTGCGCCGACGCCGCTCTCGCGGCTTCGCGGCCGCAACCTGCTGGGGCCGGCGCTTACGGCGTTGGCGATTGCGATTGCGATTGCCGCCTTCGTCCTCGCGCGAGATCGGGCGCTGACGCAGGCCCGTGAGGAAACCGCCTACGCCGCCTTCCTCGTCGAAAACGGCGAGCAGCTCGACGTCGGCGTCAGCAACGCAGCCAACCGCCCAGCGCGATTTACGGTCCACGAGGTCGGTCAAGGCGGGCGGACAGCGACGATCGTCGTGCCGGCGAAGAGCACCAGGGCGGTCAAGGGCTTCCTGCACCGCCCGCCTCCCCTGCGCCCGATCGAACGGTTCAGGCCGACCCCAGCGAATCCGGTGAAGGTCCACGTCACGGCACGGGTCGCCGGGCGACGGGCCAGTCCAGTTCTGGAGCTTTCCACCTACGCGCCCTGAGGCTCGCCGCCGCTACCGGCCCGCATCTCCCTCGCCCAAGCCCACATCTCCCGCAGCTCAGGGCGCGCGACCAGCCAGAGCGCCAGCGGGTAGGCAATTGCGCCGACGGCGACCTGGGCGAGAAGCGTGGTCGCTTCGCCGGCGCCGGCGAGAAGTCGGCCGCTGCCGAGCACCGCAGCCGCCATCAGTGCCACGGCCGCGAGCAGGCGGGGAAAGGGTCGGAAGTAGTCCCGCAGCCGGATGCCGCCCCAGACCCCGAGCAGATGCAGGCGGACGGGCCAGGCGAGGAGAAGGACCAGGGCAAGGGAGAGCGCCACCTCGACGATCCCGAACTGGACCGCCACCGCGAAGGCAAGCAGCTCGGCGCCGATCAGGCCGGCGGTCCAGCGCAGCTCATTGCCGACCCGCCCCAGGGCGATCACGTACTGGGTCGAGAAGATCAGCTGGCCCTGGATGAACCCCGCCAGCGTCAGCGCCTGCATCACCGGCGCGCTCGGCGCCCACTTCTCACCGAAGACGAGCACGGTGAGAGGATGGGCGACGAGCGCGAGGCCGGCATATACCGGCAGGCTGATCCCGGTCGCCAGCCGGGTCGAGCGGTAGAAGGCGGCGTTGAGCAGGCCACGGTCGTGCTGGAGACGCGAGAAGGCGCTGAGCACGACCTGCATCAGCGCCAGCGAGATCAGCGTGTTGACGACGACGACGACACGAAAGCCGACCACGTAGTACCCGAGGGCGACGGCGCCGACGAAGACTCCGATCAGCAGGTTGTCCCCGTAGGCGCCGATATTGGTGAGGAGCCGGATCAGGGTGAGGCGAAAGCCGAATCCGAACAGCTCCCTGAAGCAGCGTCGCGAGAAGCGGCGCTGCGGCCGCCAGGAGACCAGCGACCAGAGCAGGGCGACCAGCAGACCCTCGTAGACGAGGGTCTGCGAGACAAGCGCCCAGACTCCGGCACCAGAGACGGCGAGCGAGATCGCCACCGCGCCGCTGGTGAGGCTGGCACCCAAGCGCCTCACCGCCTGGGTGCGGAAGCTCATCCTGCGACTGAGCAGGGCGCTCTGGGTCGAGTCCAGGGCGGCAAAGACGAAGACGATGCTGAGCGCGCGCAGCACGTCGGTGAGCTGCGGCAGCGAGTAGAGGTCGGCGACGAGCGGCGCCGTACCCGCGGTAAGCAGGGCCAGGCCGACCCCGGTGCCCAGCGCGGTCCAGAAGGCCGTGTCGACGTGCAGGGGCGTCAGCTCGGAGCGCTGCACCAGGACCTGGCTGAAGCCCTGATCGACGAGGACGCGCAGCAGCCAGAGGACGACACTGGCGGCGGCGACCAGGCCGAAGTCGTCGGGCGAGAGGAGCCGGCCGAGGACGATGAAGGTGCTCAGCGCCACCGCCTGGTTGGTCCAGGAGGCGAATCCCATCCAGGCGGCGCCCCGCAACGCCGCCCGCGAGACCCCGTCGCGGCTGTTTGGGCCCTCGATGACGGTGCCGTCGGCGGCGACCTCGAGCTGTGGCCCGGCCTCCATCACCCGCCGGGGGCCGGGGCGGTGTGCCGTCCGTACTTGCGGCGGCTGCGCACATAGCCGAGCGGCCCGTAGAGCATGCCGCGCAGCTCCAGCCTGGTCAGCTCGGAGGGGTAGTCATTGCGCTTCTTGGCGTTCTTCGACGAATCGGATCCAAGCGCAAACCGCAGGCCAGCCGGCAGCTTGCGGGCGAAGTCGAGCGAGAGGCCGGGACGGGCGAGCAGCGTCTTCATGTGGCAGGCGACGAGGCCCGCACCGTAGGCGTGGATCTGGCGGCGCAACGCCGCGTAATCCGGCCGGTGCGCATGGTGAACGACGGCGCGCGGTTCGTAGACGATCGTGTGACCGGTGAGGATCGTGCGCAGCAGGATCTCGCTGTCGACGCCGCCGAGCGCCGGCGTGCCGTTGCCGAGGGCGGGATCGAAGGCGCCGATCTCGCGGATCGCCGCGGTGCGGAAGGCGAAGTTGTTGCCGGTGCCGAAGAGCCCGGTGGTCCAGGGGAAGAGCGGCTCCTCCGCGGGGCGGTTCTCTCTCAGGTCGAAGACACGCCGATCGAAGCCGCGGCTGAAGCCGCCGTACTGCTCGAACCAGAGCTGCGGCGCCGTGTCCAGCTCCATCGGCAGCAGCAGGCCGGAGACCGTCGCCGCGCCGGGGAAGGCCGCGAACGCCCGCGCCACCTCGGTCAGCCAGCGGCGGTCGACGACGGTGTCGTCGTCGGTCATCGCGACGATCTCGGTCTCGACCTCGCAGATGCCGCGGTTGCGGGCGCTGGCGCTGCCGGTCGCGTCCTCGCGCAGGTAACGGATATCGCAGCGCTCCGAGTAGGACTCGACCAGGCGCCGGGTCGCATCGGTCTCGGGGGCGTTGTCGACGACGATCAGCGCCAGACGGTCGGCCGGGTACTCGCCGGCGAGGATCGAATCCAAGCAGCGGCCCAGCCGTTCGGGGCGCTCGCGCGAGGGGATCAGGACCGTGAGCCGAGGCGCCTCGCGAAGAAACTCGAGGCGCCGCTCGACGCACGGCGGCTGGGCGCCACCGGGCGAGGCGATCCCGCACGGATCGAGCTCGGGTGGCGCCTGCAATCCCTCGCCGGCGAGATGCCTCTCCACCCGCGCGGAAACCCCAGGCCAGACCGCCCGCGCCAGCTCCGCAACCCCGAGTGAGCCATCCGCCTGGAGATCGACCTCGACCAGACCGAGCGGCTCGGCGTGCAGTCGCACGAAGACCAGCGCGGTGCGGTAGCAGCCGCCCTCGGGGGGCGCCAGGGCCGATAGGCCGGACAGGGGCTCGCCCAGCTCGACCTCGGCGAGCCGCACCGGCTCGAAGCCGGCGACCGATGACGGGGCGGTCATGACTTGACGGATTCGGGCTGGAGCCAGCCCGACAGGTCGAGTCCCGTCAGCTCGGCTACCCGCTCGATATCGGGTCGGTACTCCTCAATCAGCCGGGCGCGCACCTCGGCCGGCAGGGGTGGCCGGGAGAGGTTCTTGTTCTGCGCCTCGAGCAGGCCGCGGCGGAGACGATCCGGGATCAGCGGATCGATCAACCACTTGAGCCGTCGCGAGCGACGCGAGACTGCCTGCAGCCCCTTGCTCTTCGGCAGGCCGCTCACGTTGAGCCGGATCGAGAGATCCTGGTCGAAGTCGTCGTCGACGCCGAGGAAGCGGTAGACCTCGCGAACCGCCGGCTCGGGCTCTGAGTCGTAGTCCTCGTAGAGGATGCAGTGGATCTGCTCACGGTCGAAGTGCTCGAGGTAGCGCTCCACCTGCGACGCATAGAAACCCTTGTCCTTGTAGAACCATGCCGTCGACCAGCCCTCTGCGCGCCGTTTCTCTTCCTCTGCCAGGGCGGCGCCGAAGTCGTGCAACGGCTCGCGCCCCTCGCGGACCAGGTAGAGGAAGTTCGAATAGGCCCGCTCCACCGGGTTGCGGAGGATCGCGATCAGCTTTGCGTCGGGGATCAGCCGAGCGATCTTCGCCGGCGCCTCAGAGTCGTACAGGTAGGCGGGCGAGGCCTCGCCCCGGGCGAGAGCCGATCCCGCGCCGGCGAACAGCGCTTCGTAGTCCTCCAGCGAGGCGGTCATCGTCGTCTCGCCGTCGCCCGGGCCGGCGGCGTCGGCGAGAGCCTTCGCTTCGTCGGCGAAGTAGCGCGGCTCCTTGATCGCGCTGGTGAAGACTTCAGGGTGCTTCGAGAGCGCGTAGAAGAGCGCCGTTGTACCTGACTTCTGGGCGCCGAGGATGAGGAAGTTCGGGAGCATAAACACCTAGTATCCCAAACGACCCATCCGCTCCGAGCATGCCCTCTCGATGCGGGCGAGGTTGTCCGCGTCGAAGAACTCCTCGACCGTGACGCGGTGGTTGCCAGCCGGCTGGAACTGCCGGTCGAGCAGCGGCCCGATGTCCTGCTGGGGCTCGAGACCGAGATCCTCGGCCAGCTTCTCCAGCGCGGCCAGCTTGTCGGCGCGGAAGTCCTCGTAGCGCAAGAGGTGGAAGGCCGAGCTGTGCTCAAGATAGACATCGGCGCAGAGATTCCAGCGCTCGGCGAGCAGATCGACGTAGTTTCCCCGCTCGAGGTCGAGCCAGCCCGATTCGAACATCAGCTGCCAGCCACGGCGCAGCGAACGCAGCCGCTCGGCCGGGATCTCCCGCCGATCGCCGGGAAGCCCGACGCGCTCGAGGATGCTCTTCGCGTTTGTTCGTGGATCTCTTACAACCATCACGAAGCGAGCTGCAGGGAAATGTGCCGCGAGCTGCGCATAGAAGAAGGTCAGATTCGGCTCCTTGACGATCGCCCGGGAGAAATCGAGCCGGTTGCGGCGCACGAATCGTTCGAACGGCATCTGGCCCGACGCGAGCTTGGCGTAGGTCGGCCAGCGATCCTCGTTGAGCAGGTCGATCGTGACCGAGCTCCCGGTCAGCCTCGCAAGCAGCGCCGCCACCGCCGATGTGCCCGACTTTTGATGCCCGAGCACGAAGACCGGCGCCGGGTTTGGCCGGACGAGGAGACTCTGCACCGCCCGGCGCGCCCGCGCCGGCGCGGCGCGCAGGTTGTCGCGAATCGGGTCTTGGCGGCGGAGCCGGTCCACGACTGCTACCGGCCGGCCTTCCCACCTGCATGGCGCCGGTGCCCGGTCGCTCCGAGCAGTCGTCTGACGCTGCCGGCGAGGGCCGGATTGCGGGCGAGAGCGCGGAAGGCAGTCGCCGACCCCGGCGAGGAGTCGATTTCCCAGTCGGTCTCCTTGTTGCGATCGAACCAGATCAAGGCTCTGACCCTGGGCATCTCCAAGCGCAGCGCAGTGGGAATTTCACGGATCCAGGCCGCCTTGTCTCCGCCCAGCTCGGTGGATGCGGTCTCCGCGATCAACAGCGGCTTGCCCGTGAGCTCGGTGAGCGCGTCGTAGCTGGGCTTGAAGACGTCGGTGAAGCTGCGCCAGCCGCCACCGTTCAGGCTGCCCCAGTTGTAGCCGTCGAGGGCAACGAAGTTGACCCAGCGGTCGCCCGGGTAGAACGGCTGGAACGGCATCGCCGAGACAGCGTTGAATACGGCTCCCTCGTTGTAGACGTTGGGCGACCAGACCCAGCGCACGTTCCTCGCGCCTTCCTGGCGGAAGATCGAGACGACGTGTCGCCACATCGCGACGTAGTCGGACGGTCGGTTGCCGTCGACCCAGGCGCCCCAGGGCGACCAGGCGCCGTTCATCTCGTGGGCCAGCCGCAGGAGGAAGACATGGCCGTAATCGGCCGCTTCCCGCGCCGCCTCGCGGATGAAGGAGTCGAACACCCCGTCGGCAATCGTGGCCGGTGCATAGGCGGGCTGGTGGATCGGATCGCCGGAGCCGAGCCTCGGCAGCCAGGTGATCATCGGCATCGCGTGGCGGGCGCGGATCGGTTCGAGGAAGCGAGGGCTGATCAGAGCGTGCCGGTACCCCTCGTCCCAGTCGCGGTAGTACATGGCGATCCGCGGCATCCTCCCCGCCCTGGCGGCAAACCGGTCGAGCGCTTCCCCGGTCTCGTCGGTGATTCCGGTGGTATTGGCGCCGAAGACGACCGGCCGGTGCACGACAGCGGCCGGTGCGGCTGCCGGGGCGGCAAGGCCGACCAACATCAGGGCCAGGATGGCGATTGACGAGCGCACCGACCTAGCGACCTGGGCGATGGGCCGCCGAGCCGCGATGCTTCCGCTTCGGCCCGAGGACTTCGAAGTCCCGCCGCGCCGGGGTCGGCTCCAGGTTGCCGGCCCGGTCGGTGGCGCGAACGTAGAAGTGGTGTGGACCGGGTCGAAGCTTGCGATAGGCGCGGGGCGAGGTGCACGGCTTGAACGGCTCCTCGTCGAACTTGCAGAGGAAGGTCGAGTCCGACTCGTTCGCGCCGAAGGCGAACCTTACCCGCACCCAGTTGGGTCGCCTTCCGCGCCCCCTCGCCCTGGCTCGGGGCGTCTTCTGTCGTCCGCGCGGACCGCTTGTGATCTTCGCCTGCGGCGCCGTCGAGTCCTCGCTGTATAGATAGTCGTTGGAGCAGGCCGACTGGTTGCCGGAGGCGTCTGCCGTGCGGGCCGAGAAGACGGTGGTCTGGTCGTCGGGTACAGACCGCACGATGCCGGCGTCGGTGAAGCTCGCGAGGGGCCGCGCCACCGAGGAACCGGTACAGCCGGCGCCCATGTAGAGCAGCAGCTGCGCCGGCGATCCACCCCCGACAGTGCCCCTGACCCGCGGGTTGTTGTCGTTGGCCGGCGAGGCGGGTGCCGTCGCCGCGATCATCGGCGGCGCGGGGGGAGTCGAGTCCTCTCGGTAGGCGAAAGCGTTGGAGCAGGGGGAGCTGCCGGCGACATTGGTCGCGCGGGCGCTCAGGAGCGTGGTCGCATCGTCCTGCACATGCGCCGTCACCCCGGCGCCGGCGAACTGCGCCGGGGTGCCAGTGGCAATCGGCGCGCCGGCGCATCCCGCCCCGGAATGGATCTCGATCGCGGTCGTCGAGCCGGCGCCAAGCGTTCCGCTGACCTCCGGATCGTTGTCGTTCGCCGGCCCGGCCGGGATCGTCGCCTGGATCGTCGGAGCACCGGGCGGGGTCGCGTAGCTCGCCGTCAGCGTCCTGCTCTGATCGGCAAGGACGAGATGGGTCGCCGCGCCCCCGTCCGACCAGGGGCCGACGAAGCTGTAGCTGGCGCCGGCGAAGATCTGCGGGGTCGGCGCGGAGACGGTGTTGAGCGAGCCCTCGATCACCGTCTGGATCGCCGGCGCGACCACCTGCTTGTCGTTGACGATCAAGCTGAGCCCCGGGGGAACGGACTGCAGCGTGAGCGCCACGGTCTTCGGTTGGATCGTCACCGAGTCGGTATCGCTGAGCCCGCCCGAGTCGGTGACGGTCAAGTTCAGCGTCAGCGACGACGGATACTCGTGGTCGGGGGCGAAGAAGTGGCCGCTCGCCGCTTCGCTCACTTCTTCGATCACGTGCTGGTGGCAGTTGCTCGGACAGTGGTTGACGACGATTTCCCACTCGAAGGCGGCGTCCGGCAGGTCGCCGTCCTGTGGATCGGTCGCCGTGGCGAAGAACTCGACTTCGTCGCCCACCGCCCAAGTCAGCGAGGCGAGGGGGGCTTCGATCGTGGCGGTAGGCGGCGTGTTGTCGACCTGGATCGAGACCGAATCGGTGTCTTCGGCGCCATCCGGATCGCTGACCCGCACCGAGGCGACGTGGACGCCGGGCTCGACGTATTCGTGCGAGGGCGAGGCTTCGGTCGAGTCGTCGAATTCGCCGTCTTCATCGAGGTCCCAGGCGTAGCTCAAGGTGTCGCCGTCGGCGTCGGTTGAACCGGCGGCGTCGAGCTGGACCACAAGGGGGCTGTTGCCGTTGTCGGGCGTCGCTTCCGCCTTCGCCACCGGGGGCTGGTTGCCGTCGATGTGCGAGATGCGGCGGATCTGGCCGTCGTCGAGGTCGGCGTAGTAGAGCGCGCCGTCGGGCCCGAGCTCGAGATCCACCGCGTGCGGCGCGCCCGGATCGAAGGTCTCTATCGCTTCGGGATCCGGCAGGCCGTCTTCTCCCGGCAGCATCGCCCAGAGGCAGTTACGGGCCTGGTCGGTGAAGAAGAGCGCGCCGTTGTACTTGTTGGGGAACGGGCCGGAGGTGTAGAAGGCGAGCCCCGTGATCGAAGAGCTCCCCGCTTCGCAGGACTCGCCCTCGACCACCGCTTCCTCGTGTTCGTAGGCGTAGTAGGGCGCGACGACGCCGCTGTCGCTGGGGTTGTAAAGGGTCTCGCAGAGGTTGATGTCGAGCGCGTCCCAGGCGGGCATCCGCGCGCTCGCCCCATCGCCGCCCTCGTAGCATGGCCAGCCGAAGTTGTCCGCGGTCGAGTCCGACGGGTCGGCGACGCGGTCGATCTCCTCCCACGTCCCCTGCCCGACGTCGCCGAGCCAAACTTCGTCGCTGCCGGGGCGCAGCGCGAACCGGAACGGGTTGCGCAAACCGTAGGCGACTATCCGCTGCGCATTGGGGTCGGGGCTGAGGGCGAAGGGATTGTCCGGCAGGCCGGCTCCGGTCTGCGGATCTATCCTCAACAGCGCGCCGCTGAGACCCGTCGGGTCGCCCGTCGTGCGTACGTCCTGCGAGCGCAGCGCTCCCCCTTCGGCCACCGGCAGGAGCATTTCCCCGCCGCTCCCACCGGGAGGATCGTCGCAGGGGTTGACCGGGTCGCCGAACTGCCCCCAGTCGGCCGCGTTGAAGTTCGCCCCCTCCCCCCCGCTGGCGTACAGCGCTCCTTCCGGGCCGAAGGCGAGGCTGCCGATCGAGTGGCTCGGGAACTGCTGGCACCAACCGGTGATCAGCGGCGTCTCGGCGCTCATCGTGTCGCCGCTCGCAGTCAGCCTCGAGAGCTGGCCGGTGATCACGCAGCCATCGGCGGTCGGACCGGGGGGAGTCGGACAGCTGTCGTTCGGCGTTCCCGTCCCCCATCGCGGCACCGAGCCGCCGGGCAGAGCGTCGCGTGCGTAGAGGACGTAGACATAGGGCTGATCCGGAAAGTCCGGGTCAAGCGCCATCCCGAGCAACCCGCGATCCCAGAAGTTGTAGACCTCTTCGGTGAGGTTGGCGAAGATCGTCGGGGTCGAGTCTTCGAGATCGTCGAAGACCTTGATCACGCCGTTCTTCTGCGCGACGAAGACGCGGCCGTCGGGCGAGAACCTGACCGCGGTCGGATTCGAGAGTCCCGAGAAGACCACCGATTCCTGGAAGCCGGAGGGAGGTTCGGCATCGGCTACCGACGCCGCGCAACCGACGGCAAGAAGCCCCAGGGCCAAGACGGCCGCCCCCCTGCGGCGGCCCACCGCATTGAGCAAGCGTCCCAAGCAAGGCATGGTAAACACCAGAGGACCCAAATTGTGGAAACGTTCGTCCAGAAATGGCCGGGCAACTCAAGTTCGCCGCGTCGCTGATCGCGCTCGCGACCACGATCGTCGCCTGCGAAGGCGCGAACGCGGCGACGATCCGAACGGGTGGACCCAGTGCGCCCACCGAGCCGAAGGTGGCGATCGTCGCCGGCAAGCCGTCCCTGAAGAATTCGCCGTTCAGGGTTCTGCGGCACGGTAGGACCGTCCTGCGGGGCCACCTGCGGCAAGTCACCGGCTCTTCCGCCCCCTTCCCCAGTGCGTTTCGCGCCAACTTCAGCCGGCTGCGCCGGCCGGGGACCTATCGGGTTCGAGCTGCGGGCCAGCTCTCGCGCCCGTGGGTGGTTTTCCGGCACGGCTCGGCGAGCCTGATCCCACTCATCCTGCGCTTCTTCGAGGCAAACCGCGACGGTGCCATTCCGGCGCTCCTGCATGGTCCAGCCCACCTGAACGACGCCGTCGTGGCGGGCTCCGGTGGCCAACACGTCGACCTGACCGGCGGCTGGATGGATGCCGGCGACATGCTCCACTTCACCCAGACGACCGCCTACGCGACGATGATCCTAGAGGCGGCGGCGCGCCTCGATCCTCGCCACCGCGCGATGTTGAATCGCGAGGCCGGTGTCGGCGTCGAATGGCTGCTCAAAGCCCATCCGGCGCCCGACCTCTTCGTCACCCAGGTCGGGGACGCTCGCGATCACGCCCGCGGCTTCGACGATCCAGCCGACGACGACTCGTCTGGCCTACCCGGGATCGCGCAGCGCGTCGCATATCACTGGGGTGCGCGGGTCGGTGGCGACATCGGCGGCAAGGTCGCGGTGGCACTGGCGATCGCGGCGGCCCGGCGACCCGAACCGGAACGGAGCGATCTGCTCCAGCAGGCCCGCGAGTGGTACAGCACCGGCAGGGCCGCTGGGCGGGCGACCCCGGCGCTCGACGACGCAGGCAGCTTTTATGTCGCCTCCAGTTGGCGCGACTCTCTGGCGGCCGGCGCCGGGGCGCTCTACCGGGCCACGGGCGAAGCCAGGTTCCTCAGAGCGGCGCGCCTCTACCTGCGGCGATCGGACCCGAATCGAGTCCTTGGCTATGCCAACGCCGCACCTTTCGCCGCCGCAGACATCTGCGGCCGATTAGGTGCACCGCCACTCGGACATGGGTCGACGAGACGCCAGGCCTGCCGCTTCCTCGCCCGGAACGGTCGCCACATCTCAGCCATCGCGCATCGCAGCGCCTTTGGCCTTGCCGGACCGGCCACCTGGGGCACAACCTCGTCGAACGGCGCTGCCGGTGCGGTCGCGGCGATCTCGGGGCGGCGTGCAATCGCCGCCGGTGCGCGCGACTACCTGCTCGGCCGCAACCCGTGGGGAGCCAGCTTCGTCACCGGCTTCGGCCCCCGCAGCCCTCGCCATGTGTCGAGCTGGGCCTCGGTCTTCGGGCTGGGACAACCTGCTGGTGCAGTCGTCGGCGGTCCCGCACCACGGGCCGTGCTGCGCAATCAAGGCTTCGAGCCCAGCGGCAAGTTCGCCCGATTCGACGGCAGGCTCGCTTATGAGGATCGGCGACGCGATTACATAACCTCCGAGCCAGCCCTCGACTACGCCGCCAATTCACTGCTCCTGCTTGCCGCACTCAGCATCGCGAAGACGTGCACCGTGACCGATGAACGCTGTCTTTCTGGGGCGCGGCAATATCATTTGAGGCGATGAGCGAGCACCGACTGCCAGAGCGCGACCGGCCCTGGGTGATGCGCACCTACGCCGGCCACTCCGACGCGCGCCGCTCCAACGAGCTCTACAGGCGCAACCTGGAAAAGGGCCAGACCGGCCTCTCGGTCGCCTTCGACCTGCCGACGCAGACCGGCTATGACCCCGACCACATCCTCGCCCGCGGCGAGGTCGGCAAGGTGGGCGTCTCGATCGTCCACAAGGGCGACATGCACCAGCTGCTCGACGGGATTCCACTCGACGAGATGAACACCTCGATGACGATCAACGCCACCGCCGCCTGGCTGCTGGGCCTCTACGTCACCGTGGCCGAGGAAAACGGGGTCGACCGTGCTCAGCTGAAGGGGACGACCCAGAACGACATCATCAAGGAGTACCTCTCGCGCGGCACCTACGCCTTCCCGCCAGAGCCCTCGATGCGGCTGATCGCCGACATGGTCGCCTTCACCGTCAACGAGGTGCCGAGCTGGAACCCAACCAACATCTGCAGCTACCACCTGCAGGAGGCCGGCGCGACGCCGGTGCAGGAGATCGCCTACGCGCTCTGCACCGGGATCGCGGTGCTCGACGAAGTGAAGGCACGCGGCCAGGTCGCCGAGGCCGATTTCGCCAAGGTCTTCGGCCGCATCTCCTTCTTCGTCAACGCCGGCATCCGCCTGATCGAGGAGATCGCCAAGCTGCGTGCGATGGGCCGCCTCTGGAATGAGATCGGCCGCCAGCGCTACGGCGTCAGCGACGAGAAGATGCTGCGCTTCCGCTACGGCGTGCAGGTCAACAGCCTCGGCCTGACCGAGGCGCAGCCGGAGAACAACATCCAGCGGATCGTGCTCGAGGCGCTCGCGGTGACGCTCAGCCGTGACGCGCGCGCCCGGGCGATCCAGCTGCCCGCCTGGAACGAGGCGATGGGCCTGCCCCGCCCCTGGGACCAGCAGTGGAGCCTGCGCATCCCGCAGGTGCTGGCCAACGAGACCGACCTGCTCGAGTACCCCGACGTCTTCGCGGGCTCGACGGTGATGGACGGGCTGGTCGAGGAGCTGACCGAGGGCGCCCGAACCGAGATGGCGGTGGTCGAGGAGCACGGCGGAGCGGTCGCCGCCGTCCCCTACATGAAGGCGCGCCTGGTCGAGTCGCACCGCGAGCGCGTCGCCAGGATCGAGAGCGGCGAGCAGAAGGTGATCGGCCAGAACAGCTTCACCGAGAGCGAGGACTCCCCCCTGACCGCCGGCGCCGACGGCGGCATCCTCACCCCCGACCCCGAGGTCGAGCGCGAGCGCGTCGCCGCGCTGGAGCAGTGGAAGGCCGCGCGCGACGAGGATGCCGTGCGGGCCGCGCTCGAGGAGCTCGGCCGGGTCGCCGCCGACGAGAGCACCAACGTGATGCCGGCGACGATCGCCGCGGCCAAGGCCGGGGCGACGACCGGCGAGTGGGCCGGCGTGCTGCGCGATGCCTTCGGCGCCTACCGCGCCCCAACCGGGGTCGACGGCGCCGCGCCCCCCGGCGACCGCGCGGAGCTGGCCGCGATCCGCCGCCGCGTCGACGAGGTCTCGGCCCGGATCGGCCACCGGATCAAGATCCTGGTCGGCAAGCCCGGCCTCGACGGCCACTCCAACGGCTCCGAGCAGATCGCCCTGCGCGCCCGTGACGCCGGCATGGAGGTGATCTACCAGGGGATCCGCCTGACGCCGGAGGAGATCGCCGAGTCGGCGCTGCAGGAGGACGTCGACGTCGTCGGCCTCTCGATCCTCTCCGGCTCCCACCTGGAGCTGGTGCCAGAGGTGGTGCGGCGGCTGCGCGAGGAGGGCGTCGAAGCGCCCGTCGTCGCCGGCGGCATCATCCCGCCGGCCGATGCCGAGCGCCTGCGCGAGGCCGGCGTCGATGGCGTCTACACGCCGAAGGACTTCGACATCAACAAGATCATCGGCGAGATCGTCGCCCTGGTCGAGCAGCGCTCGATCGCGGCCGCAGCTGCGTAAGCATCACGGGCCTGCGCCGAAGCGGCGAGCGCGCGACAATAGGAGGATGAGCGAGCTCAACGGGGACCGCTCGGCGTGGCTGCGCTGCTACCGCTGCTGGTCCCAGAACCTCGAGATCCAGATCCACTACGACGCGATCCGCCGCATCGATCCCGAAACGGCGATGCCGGCCGAAGGGATCGACGAAGTGCAGGAATCGGTCGTGCAGTGCCTCGACTGCATGCACGATCAACCCCATCTCACCTTCCAGGACGACCGCGTCGTGCCGATCGAGGACCGCTGGGAGCGAATGGTCGCCGGTACCCCCTGGGTCGCCTCGTGCACGGTCACCGTCGACCAGGACCGGGTTGAGAGCTGCGCCGGCCCGGAAGCAGCCGAGCTGCTCGCCTACGGCGCTCTCGGCGAGCCCGGCGTGCGCGAGTTCTTCGCCCATGTCCGCTTCCACAAGCACGACGAGGAGCGGATCGTCGTCCACATGCTGGTCGAGCTCTACGCTCGCTCCGCCGAGGAGGCGACCGAGGTGCTCGAAGCCGCTGCCCAGGGGCTGCTGGAGATCACCTCGCTCGCGGAGGAGTCGCGGCCGCCGGCGCACGCCTCCGACGAGGCGCACTGAACGGTTTCTCCCTCACTCATACATACGTCCAGTCTGACTTGACATTAGTCAAATGAGGGGCTCCGGGATCCGACCCCTCGGGCGTGAACCCCTACGCGCCTCGCCTCCTTGCCCTATTGCTCTCCTCCCTCCTGGCCGTCTGTCTTGCCGCGCCTGCGGGGGCTTCGGCTTCGCCACGAGGAAAGACGCGCGCCGGGCAGCAGCTGGGCATCGGCTCCGCCCAGGCCGTATCGCACACCAAGTGGCGGCGAGCGCGGGCTTCGCGGCATCGCCGCCAGGTTGCCGCGAAGGCGACCCCCGCCGAGAACCCGGAAATACTCTTCCGCGGCAATTTCGATTCGGGCTTCGACAACTGGCACGTTCAGTCGCTTTCCGACCGAGCCAGCCTGTTCTCCAGCGGAGCCTTCCAGGGCAGTCAGGCCGCCCGCTTCGAAGTTCAAGACGGCGATGTCGAGCCCGAGACCGGCTCGGAGCGCTCCGAGGTCTCCGGGCCGACCTTCAACCAGGGCGAAGACCTCTACATCCGCGACGTGATCCGCGTCCCCAGCTCGAATACCTACTCGGCGCCCTGGCAGATCATCCAGCAGCTGCACGAGGACGACTGGGGCGGCTCGCCAGGGGTGGCCGTGTTCCTCGATGACGGGCAAGCCATGACGCTCGGGTCCGGCGACGGCAGTCAGCTGTTCTGGGAAGGCCCGCAGCTGCAGAGTGACCGCTGGTACGAGCTGGTTTACCGTGTCGACCTCTCCCAGGACTCGAGCACCGGCTTCGTCGAAGTCTGGCTCGACGGCGTGCAGCAGGAGCTCGCCAACGGCCAGACGCGGATCTACGGCCAGACGATCCAGGCTCCGACCACCTACCTCAAGGCGGGCATCTACCGCTCCAAGTCCAGCACCGGCACCAGCATCGTCGAACACGACAGCATCGTGGTCGGCACCAGCTACTCGGCCGTCACCAGCGGTTAGCAGGTCAACCGCCCAGCCCAGCAGCGCGTTTCCGTGCCTGCGGAGCGGGGTATGGACGGAAGTACTAGGAACTGCCTACACTGACGTTCCCCGCTGTCTCGCACCACTGGGGGACGAGGCGCATTGGAGGGTTGCGACATGCTGAGCCCGATCACCATTCTCAGGGATTCAAGCCGGCTCCTACTGGGGGCCTGCACGCTCGCGCTGGCAATGCTGATAGCCGGCGTAGCCGCCTTTGCCACCGGCTCCCTGGACCCCAGCCAAGAGGTGGCGGTTCCCCGCCGAGCGGCCCTCGAAGCAAGTCGCGGCGCCAAGGTCAAGCGCCACATAGGCGTAGCACGGCGGGTGCTGGTTGCAGGCAATCCGGCCCCCGCTGGCGGCGCCTCCGAACCGCCGAGCCCAGAACTGCCGGCGGATTCGCCAGGCGATGCAGCAACGGGCCCAAAGGGCGGCAGCGGCGTCGACCAGCCGCCACCCCCGCCGCCGGAACCGTCTCCCTCCCCCAATCCCTCGCCGGAACCGGCGCCGGCTCCAGCCCCCGAACCTCCGTCGATTCCACCCCCTTCGCCAGCTCCTGAACCGGTTCCAAGCCCTCCCAGCCCGCCACCGCCACCGCCACCGGTTCCGGCGCCAGCGCCAGCGCCGAAACCGGTGCCGCAGGGCGAAGTCATCTTCGAGGCGAGCTTCGACGCAGGCTTCGAAGGCTGGTACGTGCAGTCCCTCCCTGGTCGCGCATCGCTCTCCTCCAACTCCTTCGAAGGCGCCAGCGCTGCCCGCTTCGAAGTCCGCGATGGCGACGTCGAGCCGGACACCGGGGCTGAGCGCTCCGAGGTCTCCGGGCCGACCTTCAACCAGGGCGAAGACCTCTACATCCGCGACGTGATCCGAATCCCCGGCTCGAACACCTACTCGGCGCCCTGGCAGATCATCCAGCAGCTGCACGAGGACGACTGGGGCGGCTCGCCAGGGGTGGCCGTCTTCCTCGAACCGGCACCCTCGCTGCGAATTGGCGCCGGCGACGGCTCACCGGTCTTCTGGAAGAGCGGGCAGCTGCAGAGCGACCGCTGGTATGAGCTGGTCTACCGCGTCAACCTCTCCCAAGCCTCGAGCACCGGCTTCATCGAAGTCTGGCTCGACGGCGTGCAGCAGAAGCTCGCCAACGGCCAGACGCGGATCTACGGCCAGACGATCCAGGCCCCGACCACCTACCTCAAGGCGGGCATCTACCGCTCCAAGTCCAGCACCGGCACCAGCATCGTCGAACACGACAGCATCGTGGTCGGCACCAGCTTGGCCGCGGTAAACGGCGCCTGAGGGGAGGCCGCAGCGCCCCTGCGTAACTCCCCCCCGCCGCGCTCCGGGCGGTTCACGGACGGTTTCTTGCAGCTGACGGACATGCGTCCAGTCCTTTCCCTCGGCGCTCGCGGGCCGGCTCCGAACCGACGAACAGGTCCACATGAGGAACCTGTTCAGCACCGCAGCTGCGACGCTCGTCCTGGCGCTCGGCCTGTCACTCGGGGTCGCCGTCGCGGACGCGCACCAGGTCCAGCCCGTGCAATCGGCGCTCGACACGACCGGCAAGCCCAACAGCGCAGTGAAACAGGACAGGAAGCGCGCGATCCGCCGTCAGCGAGCGCGCGAGTCGGCCGCCCGCAGGCGCCGCCACGAAAGCCGCTGGAAGGTCACCGCGCCAGAACCGGCTCCCGCTCCCAGCCCTTCGCCCGAACCCGAACCCGCCCCCCAGCCCTCACCCACTCCAACCCCCAGCCCGGCTCCCGCGCCGAGCCCAGAACCAACCCCCGCACCAGCTCCCGAACCGGCGCCAACGCCCGCGCCAGCTCCCGAACCAGCGCCGGCTCCCGCGCCGAGCGGCAATGTCCTCTTCAACGGCAACTTCGACACCGGCTTCAAAGGCTGGTACGTGCAGTCACTCAGCTCGCGGGCGACGCTCTTCTCCAGCGCCGCCTTCCAGGGCACACAGGCGGCCCGCTTCGAAGTCCGCGACGGTGACGTCGAGCCCGACACCGGGGCTGAGCGCTCCGAGGTCTCCGGACCCAGCTTCCACGAAGGCCAGGACCTCTACATCCGCGACGCGATCCGCGTCCCCAGCTCGAATACCTACTCGGCTCCCTGGCAGATCATCGAGCAGCTGCACGAGGACAACTGGGGCGGATCACCCGGTGTCGCGCTCTTCCTCGACAACAGTCGGGCGCTGACGCTCGGCGCCGGCGACGGCTCGCCGACCTTCTGGGAAGGCCCCGTCCTGCAGAGCAACCGCTGGTATGAGCTGGTCTACCACGTCAGCCTCTCCCAAGCCTCGAGCACCGGCTTCGTCGAAGTCTGGCTCGACGGCGTGCAACAGAAGCTCGCCAACGGCCAGACGCGGATCTACGGCCAGACCATCCAGACCACCGAAACGTACATCAAGGCCGGCATCTACCGCGCCAAGGCCAGCACCGGCACCAGCATCGTCGAACACGACGCTATCGTGGTTGGCACCAGCTTCGCCGCCGTAACGGCAAGCTGACCATGTCCACCGCGTCGATCCCGCGGCAGCCGTGTCTTAATCAGTGCTCAAACATTCGTCCGCGGCAAACGGCGCGTGGCGGTCTGCAAGCCGTATTGCTGAGATCTTGCTTGGGTCGGTTGTTGTCGAGATGTTGATCATCGTGGAGATTTTCCGAAATCCTCTTTATTTTCTAAGTGAAGTGATCGACGCTGCTGCGGTGACCGCCCCGTTCCCCGTCCGACCGATCGTCTTCCCCGGAACCTGAACCAATCATGGAGAGCTCGACCGTCACCCAGTCCAGCACCGACCGCCCTCTGGGGGCGGCCGCTGAAAAGACCGGCGACCCCAGGCGCCGAGCTCGCAAGCGCGGCGCCGTCCTGGCCCGCATGCTGGTCGCCGGGGATCTTCTGGCCGCCCTCACCGCGGCGGTGATCGCGCTGTTCGCGCTCGGGCTCGCCGACAGCGTGGTGCAGAGCGTCGTCTATGTCCTCGTCGCCGGCGCGGTCTGGCCTCTGGTCGCCTTCAGCATCGGCCTCTACCGCGGCGACCAGCTGACGGCCTGGGCATCCGCCACCTCCGAGGTGCCCCGCGCTTTCGTCGCGGTGATGCTGATCACCTGGCCGCTGTTCGGCATCGCCTCTCTGCTCGGCTTCGAGCAGGACGTCGCCCTCACCTTCGTCACCGTGACGGCAACCGCCGTCCTCGGCGGCGTCTCGCGGACCGCCGTGCGGGCCGGGCTCCATCGCGCTCCCGAGCTGCGGCAGCGCACCCTGATCCTCGGCTCCGGGGTAGTCGCCGGACAGGTCGTCAAGAAGCTGAAGGACAACGGGCAGTTCGGCCTCATCCCGGTGGGAATGGTCGACGACGAGATTCACGACGTCGGCACACCCGACCTGCCCTGGCTCGGTCGCTTCGGCGACCTCGACAAGGTGATCGAGACGCAGCAGATCGATCGGGTCTTCATCGCCTTCTCCCGCGCCAGCCACGAGCAGCTGTTGGAGTCGATCCGGGCCTGCCGCGACGCCGGCGTCGCGATCGACGTGGTGCCGCGGCTCTTCGAGTTCCTCGACGGCGTGCAGGCACTGGATCAGGTCGGGGGGCTGCCGGTGCTCTCGATCGGCGCGGCCAACCTGACCTCGGTCTCGATGGCGGCGAAGCGGGCGCTTGACCTGGTCGGCTCGCTGTTTGCGATCACGCTGCTCTCGCCCCTGATGATCTTGATCGCAATCGCGATCAAGATCGAGTCCCGGGGTCCGGTCTTCTTCCGCCAGCCCCGCGCCGGTCGGCGCCGCAGCAGCTTCCACCTGATCAAGTTCCGCTCGATGTACGTCGACGCCGAGCAGCGCAAGCGCGAATTCGACGACCTCAACGAATCGCGCGACGGAGTGATGTTCAAGATCCGCGAAGATCCGCGCGTCACCCGCGTGGGGCGGTTCATCCGCCGCTACTCGCTCGACGAGCTGCCACAGCTGTTCAACGTGCTGAAGGGCGAGATGAGCCTCGTCGGGCCACGACCGCTGATCTTCCCCGAGACCGCCGCGCTGGATGAGCACTGGCACCTGCGCCGACTCGAGCTGCGCCCCGGTCTCACCGGCCCCTGGCAGGTGTACGGGCGCTCGCAAAGCCCCTTCCAGGAGATGGTGCGCTTCGACTACCAGTACGTGGCGGGCTGGTCGCTGGCCCGCGACATCGAGATCCTGCTCGAGACGGTGCCCGCCGTCCTCTCCGGCAGAGGGGCGTACTGACGAGCGCCGCCGCCCGTTATGTCGTTCTCTCTCGAACCCCGCCTGCCTATCGTTATCATGACCCGATCGTCACGCCAAACGGTTGAGCGAAGTGACGTCTCGTTGAAGCGTCATAATGGCGCCCGCTCTACCGTCGCCGGAACATTGACCAGCCCTCCAATCACCTCGCGTGCCATTCGGCACGGCTCAAACAGCCCTCAGGAGCGACCAGCCCTGGAGCGGGGGTTGGCCTTCGCCCGCCGCAACCTTCTCCTGCTGCTGGTCTGCTTCGCGGTGGTCCCCGCCGCCGCCCTGGTCTATTCGCTGCTTCAAACGAAGCAGTACACGGCTTCGGCTTCGCTGCTGTTCGGGGCCACGAGCCTCGACCAGAAGCTCTCCCAAAGCGGGCTCTCCTCCGAAACCGATCCCGAACGCGCGGCGGCGACCAACCTCAAGCTCGTCTCGCTCGACCGGATCTCGGTGCTCACCTCGGAAGCGATCGACGAAAGCGGGGTGACCCCGAGCACGGTCAGCGAAAGCGTCTCGGTCAACCCAGAGGGCGAATCGGACCTGATCTCAGTCGACGCCACCGACGAGAGTCCGCAATTCGCGACCAGGCTTGCAAACACCTTCGCGCACCAGTACGTCGCCTTCCGGCGTGAAATCGATCGGGCCAAGGTCGCCAAGGCGCAGGCCCTGATAGAAGCGCGGATCGACGAACTCTCCCCCTCCGAACGGGTCTCCGAAGCAGGCGACGATCTGGCTCGGCGGCAGCGGCAGCTCGAGGTGCTCAGCGCGCTGCAGACCGGCGACGCGGAACTGGTGCAGCCGGCGACCGTGCCGAGCTCTCCCTCCTCGCCGAAGACGTCGCGCAATGTCGCTCTCGGGATCCTGCTGGGAATCCTGCTCGGGATCGGGCTGGCACTGCTGCGCGAGCAGTTCGATCGACGGGTTCGGGACATCGACGACGTCGAGGAGGTATTCGACCTTCCGGTCCTCGGGACGATCCCGCAAAGCAAAGCGATCCTCAACAGCGGCCCGGGAACCGAGCTGCCGCCCACCGGCATGGAGGGCGAGGCGTTCCGGATGCTGCGCGTCAACCTGCGTTACTTCAGCGTCGATCGCCATGTCAAGACCATTCTGATCACGTCGGCCGCGGCACAGGACGGCAAGACCACCGTGGCCTGGAATCTCGCCCTCTCCGACGCGCGAGCCGGTGAGCGCGTCCTCTACCTGGAGGCGGACCTGCGACGGCCTTCGCTCGGTGAGAACCTCGGCGTCCAATCCGACGACGGGCTCGGCCTGGTGCTGGCCGGCGCCAGCGACGCGGCGGCGGCGATACAAAAGATTCACGGTGTCGACCTGATGCAGGCGGGCCCGCTGCCTCCCAACCCCGCCGAGCTGCTCGAGTCGCAGCGGATGGCCGATCTGCTGTCGTGGGCGGCGACCGAGTACGACCGGGTCATCGTCGACACGCCTCCCGCCGCCGTCGTCGCCGATGCGATCTCGCTCTTCAACCGCGTCGATGGCGTGGTGATAGTCACCCGCCTCCAGCGCAGTCCCCGCGAGGCGGCGACGCATCTGCACGATCAGCTGGCCAACACCGGCGCCCCGGTGCTGGGCGTCGTGGTCAACGGCGTCGGCGCACCTTCGGACAGCGGTTACTACCGCTCGCAAGCAGCGGAAGACTTCCCGCAGACCGCCCCGATCGCGCCGGGGGATGCCTCCCCGGTTGAGAGCTCCTCCCCCGCTCCGCAAGATTCGTCGGCTGGCGAGCACCAGCGCGCCTCCTGAGGCGCCAAGCCGTGCAGAGCGCCAAGCCTTCACGCGGCACCCGCCCGCAGCTGCTCGGCTGCCCGATCGACGCGGTCGACATGGACGAAGCGGTCGCCCGCTGCGAGCAGGCGATCGTCTCCCGGCGCTACCTCCAGCACATGAGCATCAACGCCGCAAAGCTGGTTGCCCTCGCCGGGGATGCCGAGCTGCGCAGGGCGGTCGAGACCTGCGATCTGATCACGGCCGACGGGCAGAGCGTCGTCTGGGCAGGCCGCCTGCTGGGCGTTCGACTGCCGGAGCGGGTCGCCGGCATCGACCTGATGGAGCGGCTGCTCGCGGCGGCGAACGAGAATGGCCATGCGGTGTACATCCTCGGCGCTCGGCCCGAGGTCCTCGAAACCGCCATTGCCCGCCTGCGGGAGCGCTACCCGCGGCTGAGGATCGCCGGTGCTCGCGACGGCTACTACGCCGATTCGGAGGTCGACCGGGTATGCGAGGAGATCCGGGGCGCAAAGCCCGACATCCTCTTCGTCGCGATGAGCTCCCCCCGCAAGGAGTACTTCCTGGACAGCCGCGGAGGTGACCTGGGGGTGCCGTTCGCGATGGGCGTCGGCGGGTCGGTGGACGTGCTCGCAGGCATCACCCGGCGTGCGCCAAGGCCGCTGCAACGGCTCGGCCTCGAGTGGGCATACCGGCTGATCCAAGAGCCGCGTCGGCTCGCCGGCCGCTACCTGCGCACCAACGGTCGCTTCGCCTGGATGGTTCTGCGCGCCGCGCTCACTCGGCGTGGGAGTGGGGACGCCGCCGGAGCGCCCTCCGAGCCAACGGCCTGAGCGGCGAGAAGATCGCCCTGCGACCGAGGCGGCTGAGCTTGAAGCGGAAGCGCCACCAAGCGTCGCGATCGTCGACCATCACCCGGGGGATCGAGAGCCTGTCGGCGCTCAGCTGGTGGCCGAAGGGCAGCGAGAAGGCAAACGAGTAACCCGCCGCAGCCGCAGCCGCGGCGACCCGCCGGTCCCATTCGCCGAAGGGATAGGCGAGCAGCTCGCAGCGGCCAAGACGGTCGGCGATCAGGCGCCGCGAATCGAGCAGCTCCTGCCTCAGCACCTCATCGGAAAGCGCGGGAAGACGCGGGTGGGTGATCGTGTGGCTGCCGACCTCCCAGCCCGCCTCGACCAGCTTTTCGACCATCGGCCAGTCCATCGAGCGCATCAGGGCGGGCCGCCGCGACGCCTCGCCCGCCACCTCAGGCCAGGCCAGCGGCGCGCCCGTATCGAGATGTCGTGGCAGGACGAAGGCCATGCCGGTAAAACCGCGCGCCGACATCCGCGGCAGCGCGATCGTAAGCGTGTCCACGAAGCCGTCGTCGAAGGTGAGGAAAGCGCAGCGGCCGTCCGACCTCCCACCGCTGCTCAGTCGCTCCAGGTCGGCTCGGGTGCCGCTGCGAAAGCCGCGGCGAACGAGCAGGTCGAGCTGGCGCTCGAAGGCCTGCGGCGTCAAGGAGAGGTATGGGGGCCCGTCCTCCGCCACCGAGTGGTAGCCGAGAAAGACGGCGTCACGGGAGCGTCCGCGTAGACCAGCGCTCATCGCGCCAGCTCCCGGTACAGGGCCTCGAGGCGGCCGCAGACCTCGTCTTCGTTGAGCGCGGCGGCGCGGGCGCGGGCGGCCTCCCCGAGCCGCTCGCAGCGGGCCGGATCCTCGACCAGCTTTCGCATGCCATCGGCGAGCGCCGCCGCATCTCCGGCCGGCACGATCAGCGCCTCGCTTCCATCCGCAAGCACCTCGGGTACGCCGCCGACCCGGGTTGCGACGATCGCTCTCCGCCAAGCCATCGCCTCGAGCAGGGCAACCGGCAGTCCCTCCGAGGTGGACGGCAAGACGAAGATCGGGTGAGAGGACAGCGCCGCCCGCTTCGCGGCTTCATCCAGCCAACCCCTCCAGCTCACGTTGGGATGCGCTGCCATGAGAGCCGCAAGATTCGGCGGCGGATCGCCGGGGCCAGCCAGGACGAAGCTGGCCTGGGGCAGCTCCGGGGCGAGCGAGGCGAGCGCCTCGACCAGGATCTCGCCACCCTTGACCGGATTGGCGAAGCCCCCCAGGTAGAGCACGCCGGGGTGCGGCGCGCCTTCCCCCTCCAGCGCACCTTCCGGCAGCGCCGGAGCGGCGTTTGGGACGACCGCGATGCCGGCGACGCCAAAACAGCGTTCCATCATTCGGGCGCTCTCGCCGGAGACCGCGAGAACGAGCGTCGCTGCGCGCAGCGCCCGGTGGAACACCCAGCGGCGCAACGGGTCGAGCCGCGCCTCGAACGCCTCGATGTCGCCCATGCCCGCGTGGATGTGCAGCAGGACGGGCTGGCGCAGAGCGCGCAGCAGGAAGACGCAGACGGACTTGCGGTAGAGGCTGCCCCGGACCGCGCTGTGGACGTGGGCGATTCGCGGGCCGCGCCGCAGCGACCAGGCAATCAGCTTGAGCACTGCGGCGAAGAAGGTCCCGAAACGCGCAAGCGGCTTGTTGGAGCGGTAGGTGACGATCATCTCCAGATCGAAGCGCTCGGCGAGGGACGAGGCGAAGAGACCGCGAATCACCGCCGCCATGCCGCCGCCGCCGGCCGGATCAGGGCCGAGATGCGCGACCGATATGCGCCTCGACGGCGTCGACATCGCGGGCATGGACATCCGGGGCTCAGCCACCGGAAACCGAACCATAGTGCCGCCAAAGGCGGCGGTGTCCGGCGGCTTGCCGTACCCTCTACGACCTGCGTCGGCGTCCGCAGCCGCGGTCGAGTCGCGCCAGCTCGATGACCTCCCTCTTTCCCCGCCGCAACCCGAATTTCATCGCCCAGCCGCTCGGCCGGAACATCGACCCAGCCGGACTGGGGGGCTACTACTGCGACCTCCGGCACAAGGCGAGGCACGCGCTGCGGGCCCTCCCCGGCGACGGCCTCGAGCGCGAGGAATACTGGGTGATCCCGATCGCCCAGGCCGCGCTCGGCTTCTGGGAGATGCGTATGGAGGGCGAGGATGTAGACCGTCACTTCCTCCGCCTCGCCGACTGGCTGCTCGAACGCGCCGTCCCCGACCTGGGGGGGGTCGTCTGGCGCACCGAGTTTCCAGTGTCGAAGTACCGACTCGAGCCGGGTTGGATCTCGGCGATGGGACAGGGTCAGGCGGCCTCGGTGCTGCTGCGGGCGCACGAGCTGACCGGCGGCGATGCCTACCTGACCGCCGCTCGCGACGCGCTGCCCGCGTTGACCACGGCGGTCGCCGCGGGGGGCACGCAGAACACCCTTGACGGCATCCCGGTGCTGGAGGAGTACCCGACCGACCGACCGACCGCCGTCCTCAACGGCTGGATCTTCGCCCTCTTCGGCGTCCACGAGCTGGCGATCGCGACCGGCGAGGCGGAGGCAGGGGCGCTGTTCGAGCGCAGCGCCGACGGCCTCGTCTCGCTGTTGCCCCGCTACGACAACGGCTGGTGGTCGCTCTACAGCCTCGGCGACCACGGCCGGCCGGATCTCGCAAAGCCTTTCTACCAGCGGCTGCACCCGGTGCTGCTCGAAGCGCTGTCGCTGATCCGGCCGACCAAGCTGCTCGATGACTACGCGCGCCGCTGGCGCGAACAGCTGACCTGGGTCGGGCTGACCCGCGCCTCGCTCGACAAGGTCGCCTTCCGCGCCCGGCGGGCGCTCAACTGACCCCCTCCTGCGGCGAGGGCTCGCTGCACGCACCGGCGAGGAACAGGCCCGCGGTCAGCGGCGCCACGTATTCGAGCGACCCGTTGACGACGCCAAAGGCGACGATCGGGAGAAGCACGAGCGAGCGCAGATTGGCACGCAGGAGGCCGACCCAAAGACACAGCCACGCCGCGAAGCCGACGACGCCGAGCTGGACCAGCACCTCGACTATGTCGCTGTGGCCGATCAGAGCGTGCCCGAGAGAGGCCAGCTCGAAGCCGACGATCGAGCGCAGGCCGGTGCCGAACAGCCAAGCCCAGGGACCGGCGCTGTCCCATGCGTTCAGCGCTACCGACCAGATCGCCCCCCTCCCCGACCCGGCGGTGGCGAAGGATGAGAATTCGTTTGGATGCTCGGCAAAGCGGGCGGTGAGCACGTCGAGCGCCCCGGTCGCGACCGCCACGATCGCGATCGCACCCAGCACCATGAGCGCACGACCCTTGTTGCGCGACTGCAGGAAGAAGATCAGCAGGGCGACGGCAAGCCCGAAGAGAGCCGACCGCACGCCGGAGAGCGCGGTCGCAACCGCGCCGAGCGCGAAGAGGCCGGCCTTGAGCTGGGGTCTGAGCAGGGTCAGCCCGGCCGCCGCGACGATCATCGACATCAGCGCCAGCGCGTGCGGTCCCGCGGCGGCGAAGCCCAGCCTCTCGCCGGCCCCGTAGTAAGTGTTGGCAGCCCCATACCCGGCCGCGATCACACCCAGATGGAAGCTCATCGCCGCCGCACAGCTGGCCAGCATCGGCAGCCGGAATGAGGGCAGCAGCTCCCTGCCCCGGCTGCTGGTCACCGCGAGCGCCATCGCCGCAAAGGTCGTGTACTTGGCGGCCTGGATCAGCTGTTCGGAATCGGTCGCGAAGATCGCGTGGGCGAGCGAGATCGTCACGAAGATGCCGGCGGCCAGAGGGACCAGCGGCGACTCGAAGCTCAACGGGAAGACGAGATAGAGCAGCGCCCCGGCCGCGACCGCCGCGGTCAGGGTGCCGAGCTGCCCGGGCGCGACGCCCTCCAGAATCACCAGCCAGGGAAGAGCCGCAAAGGCCGGCACCGCGACCCCCGCCGCGCCGAAGCGAGCCGCCGCGACGCTCATCCCGACGACCCCGACGACCAGCACCGCGAGAACGGGGGAGCGGCTGACCAGCATGCCGGTCAGCACGGCGGCAAGGGCCGCGGCGAGGACGATCGCGGCGCCGGAGCGGCGCTCCAGCGCCACCTCCCTCATGAGCCCACCTGCGCGGCGGCCGGCGCGTCGAGGGCGCGCTCGACGAACGCCGCGATCTCAGTCGCCACGCCGGTCCACGACTCCGACTCCGGCGGGCTGAGGCTCTCCGCCGTCCAGGACTGCGCCAGGTGCCCGTCCAGCGCCTCGGCCGCGTCGGCGTCCCCGGGCGAGACGACGAGCCAGCCGGGTCTCCCGTCGACGTATTCGGCCAGGGCATCGTCCCTGCTCTCGGTGACCGCGACGCGGGGGATCGGCAGGGTCAGGTACTGCACCGCCTTGCTGGGAAGCTGTCCTGCGTTCAGGTTGCCGATGACGAGCGCTGCGTCGAAACCGGCGGCGAGCTCGATCACTTCATGCCAAGGATAGGCGGGGCGGCGCTCGACCTCCACCCCGGTCGGCATCTCGTCGAGCATGCCGGAGAAGTCGTCGCCGAACTGGCTGAGGGAGATTCGCTCCCAGCGTCCCGAGTCGCGCAGGGTGCGGAGGAACGGACGCAGGTCGAGACGCTGGCTCGACAACATGCCGAAATGAGCCAGGCGCAGCACAGAGCCCTCGCGGTGCGGCAGCGGCGCAGCCGGCGCCGGCGCCGGCTCGAAGCCGTTGGGTCGCACGAGAGTGACCAACGAGGGGAACAGCTCGATCAGCCGATCGGCCTGCGGCCGGGTCGTCAGGACGGCCCCCGCCGCGTCCCGCCAGAGGTGCCGCTCGCCCCGCCGCGCCCGCCACAGGGCCACCCCCCGGCAGAAGGGCGTCGGGTTGGTGAGAACCCAGGGGTCGCCGACGTCGACCACATAGGGAACCCCCGCCCGAGCCAGCCGCGCCGAGGCGTGGACGAGCGGCGAGTAGGGGTGGCCGATCAGCAGCGCGGCATCGACCTCCGGCCTCCATCTCGCCAGGCGGTGGATGCTCCAGGGCTCCCACTTGTCGAGCATGACCCAGTCGACCACGTTCGCGCCAAGGCGGCGCAGGGGCGAGCTTCCGCCGCTGCCCGCCGCACCGCCGGTGGACACGGTCGGGGGCGGCGAGACCACTTCGACCTCCCAGTCCTCGGCGAGGCGCTCGGCGATCTGACGGGTCCGCTCGCCACGTGGGGCAAACGGGCGGTGGGCATGGAGAGAGACGATCGCCAGGCGGCGGCGCGGCGCGCTCATCGCGACGCGCCGCGGTCGGGCGCCGCCGGCGGGGTCGCGGCGATGCGCTGCACCAGGGAGTCGGCGTACAGGAGCCAGCCAAGATGGTAGGAGCGGCACTCGCGCAGGATCTCCAGGTCCTCGGGGCGCGCCGAGGTGCGGTCCTCGATCACCCCGGGCGCAAACGAGCGCAGGGCGGCGCGGGAGAAGTTGGCGCGGGAGAGGCCGTAGGCGCCGTCGGCGTCGCTGCCGACCCGCTGTATGCAGCGATTGACCATTCCCGGCCGGCGCTCGACCAGGCTGGCCCCCAGCTCGTTCGCGCCGAAGACCCAGTCGAGCCCGAGCCCGAGGGGGTCCGCGTAGGGGCCGAGCCCCAGCCGCTCCAGCTCCACCAGGCCGAGAAAGGCCATCCCGTCCTGGTGGACGGAGTAGACCGGGTATCCCTCCAGAACCCGGCGACGGCGGCTGGAGTAGAGCCACCACCACTGACCGAGCGGCCCCTGCGCCGCGACGATGCGCGCCGCGACTCGCGCCAGGGCCTCGGCGGGCGCCTCGCCGGTCCAGAGGTAAAACGCGGCCAGGCCATGCAGCGGGTAGACCTGCGAGGCGAAGCTCGTGATCCCCGCCTCGACCAGAGCCCGGCGCGGGACCCGCAGGCGCGGCGAGGCCCGAAAGACGTCGGCGCGCGGCTTGAAGCGCCGCCGGAGCAGCTCCTCGACGCAGGATCGCGCCGCGACCTCGACCCGGTCGCGCAGCGCCGGATGGGCGCCGGCGCCCGCCACCAGCCCGTAGAGAACCTGGCCGATCTCGCTGCTCCCGCTGGGCCGCGGGTCGAACTCGGTCAGCCTCGCCAGCGCAGCCTCGCCGCGGCGGTCCTCGGCCAGGGCCGAGGCCCAGACGAGGTTTCCGAGCTCGATCGGGCGGTTGCGCCTGAGCACCGCCTCGTGCGCCGCGTCGAGGGCCGCGCCCAGGTCGAGCACCTCGTCGACCGGCCGCCGCCGCTGGCTCAGCAGGCCGACCAACGAGACGGTCGAGTAGAGGACGTTGGGCTCGCGGTTGCGGTAGGCGCCGTCCGCGACCACGGCCTTGTGCGAGAAGAGCCCGGTGCGCTCGTCGAGCATCCCGGGAAGAGCGTCCAGGGCCAACATGGCGAGGTCGCCGAGACGATCCGAGAGCCGCTCGGAATAGGTCATCGACCGAGCACCCGCCGTGCAGACCCGACCAGGCGTGCGCGCCAGGGACGCAGGGCGAGCGTCCCGCCAAAGCACTCCTGGGGAACGGCGCCAAGCCGCGTCTTGTAGACGTGGAGACCGTGATCGGGCGATTCGGGGTCGGGCGCCGACCAGTCGGCCCCACCCAGGTTGAGCCGGGCGAAACCGCGCTGCCGCATGTCGCAGAGGGCGTCGAAGAGGACCAGCGAGCCGGCGTCTGCCGCTCGGCCGGAATCGGTCGTTCCGCTGTAGACGGAGTAGGCGCCGTCGCCGAAGCCGATGAAGATCCAGCCGGCCTCGATCGTCCCCTCGCTGCCGGTCAGGTAGAGGTGGCCCAGGCCGTCTTCGAGCAGGGGAGAGAGCGAATCGCGAAAGCCGGCATCGTCGAGCCGGAAGCCGACGCCCTTCTGCGCATCCAGGCGTTCCAGCGTTGACCGGTAGAGGCCGGCGAACAGCTCGAGGTCCGCCACCGTGCCGGGCCGGGTCTCGAGGCCCGCAGCGGTCGCGCGTTTGACGTTACGACGGGAGGCTCGATTCATTCCGCCCCAGACATCTTCGTCGCCGTCGAGGACGATCACGTACTCGCGGCGCGGGTGCGGATTCGGAACCGGCTCGGGTCCCCACTGCGAGCGCTGATCGAGCGAGCCGAGCTTGACCTCGATCAGCGCCGGCTGACGCCTTGCCCAGGCTTCCAGCGGAGCGACGAAATCGCTTCCCGGCGCCCTCGCCGTCGGCGGCGAGTCGAAGGTCAGCTTGGACGCCAATCGGCCCATCCGCGACACACGTGGTGGGCGGCGGATCGCAAGCGCCCGGCCTGCCTCCTGCCCGCTCTCGGGGTCGCGCCAGATGCAGTACAGGGGCTCGCCGCTGGCGCCATGGCACTTATGGCGAGCCCATCCAACCGTGTGGAAGGCGGTCCCGCCGGCCTCGGCCACGGCGACATCCCAATCATGCGGTGGTTCGTCAGCGTGGACCTCGAGGGCCAGCAAAGGCCCCAACCGCGTAGCCTCGGCGCCCATGAGGCAGGCAAGATACCCCAACGGACAGACCCCTGGCCGGGCACCCAGCCCGCCGGCGGCGGCCAAACGATGATCGGACGCCTCTCGACCTTCCGGCGCGGATTCGTCTCGACCTTCGGGCTCGACGTGATCGCGCGCGGGATCAGCGCGCTTTCGACCGTGATGTTCATCCGCACGCTGCCGGTCGACAGCTTCGCCTACCTGGTCCTGTTCCTCAACGTCGGCCAGTTCGCCGGCAGCGCCCTGACCGGCGGCGTGCGGATGCGATACATGCGGGCCGAGGCCGAGCGCGTCTCGCGGGGCCATCGAGAGGCGACCGGCTTCGCGCCGGCGATCTTCGCCAGCCTGGTGATGATCTTCGCGGTCGCGGTCGTCGCGGTCGCCGGCACGACGCTCTCCGGGATCGGCGGCTCGAGCACCGACCGCTGGCTCTTTCCGGCGCTCACGGCCGCCTACACGGCCGGGCACGCCTCGGTCGAACTCGCGATGTATCACTTCCAGGCCCACCTCAAGTTCACCCGAGCGGGCTTCGTCGGCATCGCCCGCAGCGTCGCGATCCTCGCGGTCGCCGTCGCGGCGGCCTTCGGCGCGATCGAGGCGGGGGCGCTCATCGCCGCCATAACCGCGATCGCGGTGCTCGCGGTCGCAATCGTCGTCTGCGCTCCGCTGGTCTGGGAGTCGATGGAGACCCCGCTGGCGGCCGCGCTCGGCGGCAGCTTCGGGCGGGAGGCCGGCTGGCTCACGGTCTACTACCTCGCCTCGGCCGGCTTCGCCTACGCGGACATCTTCGTCGTCGCCTCCTTCCTCGATGACTCGGCAGTCGCCAGCTACGGCGCCGCACTGCGATACGCCGCGATCATCCTCGGGCCGATGCCGGCGCTGCTGGCGGTGATGCGGGTCCGCACCTCGCAGCGGGACCTGGTCGACTCCGCCCATCTGCAGACCCGTCTCCTGGCTGACTGGATCAAGCGCTCGATCGTCCCGGTCGGAGCGGTGATCGGGCTCGCCGCGCTAGCCGCACCGCTTGTCATACCGTTGCTCGACGGTGGTCGCTATCCGGACTCGATTCCGATCTTCCAGATCATGCTGGTCCCCGCGCTGGTCAACTACACCACCATGCCGGGCCCGAATCTCCTCATGACCCAGAAGCGCTACCGGCTGTTGGGCGTCGTCTATGTGATGGCGCTCATCGTCCAGCTGGCGGTCGCCGGCGCGGTCGCCGAGCTGTCTGGGGTGATCGCGGTCGCCGCCGTCGCCTCCCTGGTCGGCTCGATCGAGACGGGCGGGGTCGCCTATCTCGCGACGCGCCTGCCAGCCACGGGCAAGAGCGTCGCGGAGCCGGCGACGTGAGCGGCAGCGATCGGGGCGAGGCCGCAGCGATCGAGCTGGTTCCGTTCCCGGACCTGGCGAGCAGGCGCGAGCTGTGGAGCGAGCTGGCGCTGCGATCGGGCAATCCGTTCGCGACCTGGGAGTGGGCGGACGTCTGGTGGCGCCACTTCGCCGCGGATGCCGAGCCGGCGTTTCTCGAGTGCAGGCAGGATGGCCGTCCGTTCGCGATCCTGCCGCTCTACCCGGTGAGACGCGGGCCGCTGCGCTTCCTGCGCCTGGTCGGGCACGGCCCCGGCGACGTCCTCGGGCCGATCTGCGACCCAGCCGACGGCGGGCTCGCCGGACTCGCCCTGCGGCAGGCCCTGGCGGAGCTGGACGGAGCCCGCCTGCTGCTCGCGGAGCGGCTACCGGGCGGCCCGGTGGCCTCGGCCTGCGGCGGACGCGTCCTCAATCGCGAGTCCAACCCGCGGCTGGAGATCGAAGGGGTCAGCTGGGAGGAGTACCTCCCCACCCGCAGCCGCAACCTGCGCGAAAAGCTGCGCCGCAGCACCCGCAAGCTGGAGCGCGAGCACGAGGTGGCCTACACCCTGTGCGAAGACGCCGGCCGACTCGAAGCCGACCTCGACTCCCTCTTCCGCCTGCACCGCGACCGCTGGGGAGACGGCGGCGCCTTCACCCGCGAGGCGGCGGTCGCGTTTCACCGTGAGCTCGCCGCGGCGATGCTGGAGCGCGGCTGGCTGCGCCTCTGGACCATGACCATCGACGGCGAGTCGGTTGCCGCCTGGTACGGGTTCCGCTTCGGCGGAGCCGAATTCTTCTACCAGTCCGGCCGCGACCGCAATTACGACCGCCACTCGGTCGGCTTCCTGATGCTGACGCGGACGATCAAAGCGGCGTTCGACGACGGACTCGACAGCTACGCATTCCTGCGCGGCGACGAGCCCTACAAGGACCGGTTCGCCAGCGCCGACGACGGCCTCGAGACGCACGTCCTCGGCCGCGGAGCGTTCGCCAAGGCAGCGATCGGCGCCGGCTCGGCGAGCCTCAGGTCAGAGCGGGTGCGCCGCCGCGCGACCGCCGCCCTTGGCTGACCGCAGACCCGGCGCCGAGCCACCTGCTAGACAGCCCCGTATGGCAGGGGAGCCCGACGGAACGCTCGCCGACTGGCGCGACGTCGCCACCACGTGCAGCTGGGACACCCTGCTGCTCGGCAACGGCATGAGCATCAACATCTGGGAGCCGTTCGGGTACCGCAGCCTGTACGGCCGCGCCAGGCTCGGTGGTCTTTCGGAGCAGGATCGCAGGCTGTTCTCCACCACGCCGAACTTCGAGCGGGTACTCGCCGATCTCCTAACCGCAATCCGAGTCAACGACGCCGTCGGCCTCAACACCAAGCCCCTGCTGGAGCGGTATCGCAACATTCAGCGGGCTCTCGTCCGGGCGGTGCGAGAGGTTCACCTGAAGCTCGGTCGCGTTCCCCCCTCGACCCGCAAGACGATTGTCGACACGATGGCGCAATTCGAGTGGGTCTTCACGACGAGCTACGACCTGCTCGTCTATTGGGCGATGGCGTCCGGCGGCTTCGAGCCCTTCATGGACCATTTCCGCTACGGAGGACGATGCGAATTCGATCCCTCCCGGGTCAGCGTCCCCTCCAACAAGGTCCCGGTCTACTTTCTCCACGGAGCGCTTCATCTCGTCGTGGGCAGCTCGGGTGCCACCTGGAAGCTGAGGCAAACCGATCTCGACTCGATTCTCGATCAATTCGGCAAACCGATCACCGGCGACGCCAAGGCACGGCCACTGCTCGTCACCGAGGGGTCTGCCGAGGACAAGCTGGCCGCCATCGAGGACAATGCCTACCTCTCGCACGCCCTCGACCGCCTGCGCGGACGAGACCTCCCGGTCGTCGTCTTCGGCAGCAGCCTGAGTGAGCACGACTCACACCTGGCGGACGCCCTGAGCGAGAACCCCGAGCGGCCCGTTGCCATCTCGATGCTTCCCGCGACCAGGAAGGAGCTGCTGGCGCAGCAGGTCGAGATCTCAGGCCGCGTCGAGGGGGGTCCCCTGCTCTTCTTCGACGCGACCACGCATCCGCTGGGCGATCCAACGCTGGTGGTTGAGGCGAGGCCTTAGAGGGCTACGCCGCGAGCCGTTTCCTCGATCGTGCAACCTTGCTCGCGTCGACGACCTTGCCGGTGCGGTTCAGAATCCGAACCTCGCCTCCACCCTCCTGGCGGATCAGCTCGCGAGCGGTCTTGACCGCGTCCGCCTTCGTGTCACCGTGGGCAGTCGCACGACGATGGCCCTCCTTGACCACATCCCAGCCTCTACCGCTGGCCTTCTTCACGTAGCGCGTATTTCCCATCCGAATCTCCTTGTGGCCAACTTTCTGCCCTGACCCTACGTTAGCCATCGGCGGACCGGGGCTCGGCCCCTGGTGGGCTGGCGAGGCGCTACTGCGGGCGCCGCGGCACCAGCACCAAGCGCTTGAACTCGGCGACGAGCACGCCGTCCTGGTTCAGCACCCTGGTGTGGACCTTTACCACGCCACGATCGGGCTTCGATTTGGAGGGCTTGACGTCGAGCACCTCGGTCTCACAGAAGAGGGTGTCGCCGTGGAAGACCGGGTTGGGGTGGCTGAGCTCATCGGTCGCCAGGTTGGCGATCGCCTTGCCGGAGACGTCGGAGACCGACATGCCAAGGGCGAGCGAGTAGACGAGCGGCCCGACGACGACGTTGCGGCCCTGCTGGGAGGAGCCCGCGTAGACGTCGTTGATGTGCAGCGGGTGGTGGTTCATCGTGATCAGGCAGAAGAGGTGGTCATCGGCCTCGGTCACGGTCTTCGCCGGCCAGTGCTTGTAGACGGCGCCGACCTCGAACTCCTCCAGGTAGCGGCCGTAGCTGTGCGCGCCGGACGCCTCGCGCTCTGCCTGGTCGGTGGTCAGCTCGTAGGTCTGCTCGCTCATCGGTGTGGGGATCTCCTTGGGGTTTGGACGGCGCGGGATGCTATCCGGGCCGGCGCTCAGTGCGCTTTCTTCAGCCGCGCGCGTTGCTCCTGGCGTTCGACGACCTGGGTGACCAGCTTCTTCACGTTGGAGTCGCCCGTCGCCTTGATGTGGCCCGTCTCGGCCGCTCTGCGGTAGCTCTTCAGCGTGCCCTTCTCGGCCAGCTCGTTGAACTGCGGCCGGTCGATCTGGACCAGCACGCGCTCGTCCTGGGCCAGGTCCTTCTTGATCTTCGGCCCCGGCAGCTCGACCCGGTAGAGCTGGATGTCACCCCTGCCTTTCAGCTCGAGGCCAAAGACCAGCTTGAGTTTCTGCAGAGCAGGGACTTCCGCCTGAAAGCGCTCGATCGCGGTGCAGATCAGGTCGGCGGTCGATGCCATCCCGGCAGGATATCGGCGGGCCGTTCAGATCGAGCAGCAAGCGTCGTCAACACCACCGCCCATACGGTGGACAGGTATATGAAATAGTGGCTGAAAAGTATGTAAAGTCTTGCGATAAAGGTATATTTACTCTATGGCCAACGCTCACACCGGGTACAGAACGAGGCACGTCGACGGCTATCTCGACGAACTGCTCGAGCAGCTGTCCGCTCTTCTCGTGGTCGGCCCACGAGCGACCGGAAAGACGACGACGATGGATCGACGGGCCGCAACCCGGGTCCAGCTTGATCTCGACGCTCAGGCCGCAGCCTTCAAAGCCGACCCGACCGCCGCCCTTCGCGCTCGCCCAGAGCCCGTCCTGCTCGACGAGTGGCAGAACGTGCCGGCTGTCCTCACCGCCGTTAGAAGGGCCGTTGACGCCGACCCGCGGCCCAATCGCTTCTACGTCACGGGCTCGGTCCACGCCGAGATCGAAAACGCGGTCTGGCCGGGAACGGGCCGCCTGGTCCGGGTCGCCGTCCACCCGATGACGATTCGCGAGCAACTGGGCCGGGTGGATGGCCCGACTGTCTTCGACAGGATCACCACCGGTGAGGAGCTCGCCGCTCCCAGCGATCCGCCCGACCTCCGCGACTACGTCGATATGGCCTTGCGAAGCGGCTTCCCCACTGCCGCCCTGGAACTCACCGGCCAGGCGCGAACGGCATGGCTCGAGAGCTACATCGACGATCTCCTGACCCATGACGTCGAGCAGCTCGAAGAGCCGGGTGGGCGCCACCGCGATCCGGCACGCCTGCGCAGCTACCTCGAAGCCTATGCCCTCAACTCCGCCGGAATCGCAGAGCACAAAGCGATCTACGATGCCGCCGAGATCAACAAGGTCACCGCGATGTCCTACGAGAGACTGCTGACCGACCTGCTGGTGGTCGAGCAGGTGCCGGCCTGGTCGTCGAATCGCCTCAAGCGTCTCGTCCGCCGGCCGAAGCGTTACCTGGCGGACGCAGGGTTGATGGCTGCGACCCTGCGGCTGGACGAGCAGGGTGTGATCGCCGACGGAAACATCCTCGGGCGCATTCTCGAGACCTTCGTCGTCGGCCAGCTTCGACCGGAGGTGGACCTGTCACGCTCTCGCCCCCGCCTCCACCATCTGCGCACCGAAGGCGGGCGCCAGGAGATCGATGTCCTGGCCGAGCTTGGAGGCCAACGCGTTATCGGGTTCGAGATCAAGGCCGCCGCGGCTCCCGTCGCGTCCGACGCCAAGCACCTGGCCTGGTTGCGCGACATCCTCGGAGATCGCTTCCTCGCCGGCGTCGTCTTCCACACCGGCCCCAATGTCTTCGAGCTCGGCCGCAGGATTCAGGCAGCTCCGATCGCGGCCCTCTGGTCCTAGGTGTAATTCAGATCTTGTGCCTTTGGAGCAGCTTCTTGCCGATCACCATGCGCTGGATCTCCGAGGTTCCCTCACCGATCAGGAGCAGCGGCGCGTCGCGGTAGAGGCGCTCGATCTCGTACTCCTTCGAGTAGCCGTAGCCTCCGTGGATGCGGAAGCACTCCTCGACGCACTCCTTGCCGGTCTCCGAGGCGAGCAGCTTGGCCATCCCCGCCTCGAGGTCGGAGCGCTCGCCGGCGTCCTTCAAGCGGGCGGCTTTGCGGGTGAGGAGGCGGGCCGCCTCGATTTTGGTCGCCATGTCGGCGAGCTTGAACTGGATCGCCTGGTGCTGGGCGATCGGCTTGCCGAAGGTCTTGCGCTCCTGGCTGTAGCGCAGGGCGAGCTCGAGCGCCCGCTGGGCGATGCCGACGCCGCGCGCGGCGACGTTTACCCGACCGACCTCGAGCGCGTCCATCATCTGCACGAAGCCCTGGCCGACGCCGGCCTCCTCGCCGCCGAGGACGCGCTCGGGGGGGCAGCGGTAGCCGTCGTAGACGAGCTCGGTCGACTCGACTCCCTTGTAGCCCATCTTCTTGATCTTGGGCGGGACCGTCAGGCCGGCGTAGTCGCCCTCGTTGACTTCCTTCCAGGGCTCCTTCTCGGTGATGAAGCAGGTCATGCCCTTGTAGGGAGGCTCGGCCTTGGGATCGGTCTTCATCAAGACGAAGACGACGCCGGAACCGAGTCCGTTCGTCACCCACATCTTCTGCCCGTTCAGCTCCCACTTGCCGTCGTCGCCCTTCTTCGCGGTCGACTTGATCCCCTGCACGTCGGAGCCGACCTCGGGCTCCGACAGGGAGAAGGCAGCGCGGATCTCGCCGGTCGCCATCTTCGGCAGGAAGTGGTCCTTCTGCTCGTCGCTGCCGAACTTCATCAAGAGGTAGGAGCCGATGAAGTGGGTGTTGACGACGCCGGAGATCGAGATCCAGCCGCGCGAGAGCTCTTCGACGATCATCGCGTAGGTGGTCAGGTCGAGCCCCATGCCGCCGTACTCCTCGGGAATCGTCACCCCGAAGAGGCCGAGCTCCTTCATCTGCTCGACGATCGGCTCCGGGAAGGAGTCCTCGTGGTCGTAGTGCTCGGCGTTGGGGATGATCTGCTCGTCGACGAACTGGCGCACCATCTCGGTGATGTCGCGCTGGATGTCGGTCTGCTCGGTATAGACGGCGGTCTCCACGGCCATGGCTCCTAGCTCATCGTTCGGGGGACGGGTCGGGCGCCTGGGACCGCTCGGATCGGCGCCGGGGCAAAGGATATCGACGGGCGCCCAACCTCCACTGTCGCAACTCGTGGCTCCGTTGGCCGTTGTAGATTCGCAGCGCCAACCCTCGATGCGCCTCGCCCCTCTTCAATCCCTCACGGTCGACGACCTCCACGCCTGGGAAGACCTCGCGCAACGGGCGATCGAGCCGAACCCCTTCTTCGAGCCGGCATTCGTCACCGCAGCCGCAGACGCCCTGGGCGCCGGCGACGTCCACCTGCTGGTCGAGGATCGCGCCGGTCGCTGGCTGGGCTGCATGCCCAGCCGCATCACCCGCCTGCTCGGCCGCCCGCTGGCGGTCTCCAGCTGGAAACATCCGTATTCCTTCCTCGGCACCCCGCTTGTCGATCGAGACTGCGTCGACGAGTTCGCCCAGGCCCTCGCGGGAGACGTCGCGGCACGCAGACACGGGCGCTTCGCGATGCTGCGGCGCAGCTCCGACGACCTCGTCGTCAAGGCGATCCGGGCCGCCGCGAAGGAGGTCAGGGGAGTGCGGGTGGTCCGCGAGCACGGCGACGAGCGGGCGCTCCTGGAGAGGCGCCCCGAGCCGAGCTACCTCGACGGACTCCGATCGCATCACCGCCGCGAGATCCGGCGCCTGAGGCGCCGGCTCGGCGAGGAGCTGGGCGGCGAGCCGACCATCCGCGACTGCACCGAGGACCCCGCCGCGACCGAGGAGTTCCTGCGCCTCGAGGCCTCGGGATGGAAGGGCCGCGAGGGAACCGCGATGGCGCAGAGCAACGGCTCCGCCGAGCTCTTCCGGTCCCTCTGCGCCAAGTTCGCGGCAAGCGGACGCCTGCAGCTGCTCGCGCTCGAAGCAGGAGGACGGGTGGCGGCGATGAAGTGCAACCTCAGTGCCGGAGACACCCTTTTCTGCTTCAAGATCGCCTTCGACGACGAGCTCAAACGCTACTCTCCCGGGATTCAGCTGGAGATCGAGAACGTCGACCTCTTCCACCAACGGGACGAGCTGCAAATGGATTCCTGCGCCGAGTCGACCAACGAGATGATCAACCGCCTCTGGCCGGATAGGCGAGCTATCGTGACCCTGACCCTCGGCCCCACTGGGCCGTCCGGCTGGATCGGCGGCCGCGTGCTCGATGCCGGCCACGCCGTCCGCACAAGGAGGAACAGAGGATCGACGCACAGCTGAACATCGACGAGGCCGCCTTCTCCAACGCCTTCGACAAGGCGCCGCTCGGCATCGCGCACCAGCTCGCCGAGCACCCGCTGCTGACGGTCGAGTCGGTGGCCGGCCTGGCCGAAAGGCTTCCCGCCGCGACCATCGAGCACAACCTCGGCGACCTGCCGACCGTCGTCGACCCCGATGCGGTCGAGCGCAGCGACCTCCCGGTCGGCGAGATCGCCCGCACGATCGAGACGAACGGATGCTGGATGGTCCTCAAGAACATCGAGCACGACAGCGACTACAACGCCCTCCTGAACGAGCTGCTGAACGGGGTGAGCCCGCTGATCGCCGACAGGGACGGCGGCATGACCGACCGCGAGGGGTTCATCTTCCTCTCGGCGCCGAACTCAGTCACCCCGTCCCACACCGACCCGGAGCACAACTTCCTTCTGCAGATTCGCGGCACCAAGGACATGACGGTCGGCAGCTTCCCGGACGACTCGACCAAACAGCTGGAGCTCGAGCAGACCTTCGGCGGCGGCGGCCACCGCAACGTCGACTGGGAGCCGAAGGACCCGCAGACCTTCGACCTGCACCCGGGCGACGGCGTCTACGTGCCGCCCCACGCGCCCCACTGGGTCAAGAACGGCCCTTCGGCGTCGGTCTCCCTCTCGATCACCTTCCAGACCCCGGCGAACGAGCGGGCGATCCGCGTCCACGCGCTCAACGCGCGCCTGAGGCGGATGGGCCTCTCCCCCGCCGCGCCCGGCCGCCGGCCGCACCTGGACCGGCAGAAGGCCGCCTGCCAGAAGATGGTCAGCCGACTCCGCCCGACGCGATCGAAGTAGCTCGAGCCGGGATCCGTTCATGAGCGAAGTCGGCCGAGCCACGCGCCAGCGCCTCCTCGACGTGCCGCTGGCGCTGCGCGAGCGGCTGGCCCGCAGTCGACAGGCGCAGCGACTGGTCTATGAGCTGCGCAACCGCAGGCTCTTCTCCGACTTCTTCCAGCACGACCGGATGCTGGCCGACCGGGTTCGAATTGACGCCTACTGGGCAGCGATCGAGAAGCACGTCGACGCCGGTGACGTCGTCGTCGATCTCGGCGCCGGAACCGGCGTGCTCTCGTTCTTCGCCGCCAAGCAGGGGGCCCGGGTCCACGCGATCGAGCATGGCCCGGTCATCGACGCGGCGCGGGCGGTGGCGCGCGCCAACGAGATCGACAACGTCGAGTTCCATCGCCTCAACAGTCGCCGTTTCGAGCTGCCGCAGAAGGTCGACGCGATCGTTCACGAGCAGATCGGCGACGCGCTCTTCGACGAGCGCGTGGTCGAGAACATCGCCGACCTCCGCGACCGTCTGCTGAAGCCCGGTGGCCGGATCTACCCGAGCCGCCTCGACCTCTACATCGAGCCGGTGCAGCTGCGGGACGACCTGCGCGCGCCGTTCGCCTGGCAACAGCGCCTGCACGGGATCGACTTCAGCGCGATCGAGGGTCTGGCGAAACCGTCGCACGCCTACCTCTATAAGTCGCTGCGACCCTTCCCCTTCGGCCACTTCCTCTGCGAGCCCGAGCCCGTCGTCTCGATCGACCTGCAGACCGCCGGCCCCGACTCGCTGCCGAAGCGGATCTCCTACCGGCGCCCGGTCGCGGAGGGCGGCTTCTTCGACGGCTACTGCGTCTACTTCGACGCGCGCTTCGACGAGGAGATCTGGTTCACCTCCTCCCCGGCCTGCCCGGCGACCAACTGGGCGACGCCGCTGCTGCGCGTCAGCTCGCGCCGGGTCGAGCCCGGCGAGGAGATCGACCTCGAGCTGACCGCCGAAGACCTCGCCGCACCGCAGAGCTGGCAATGGGACTGGCGCGGTAGCGCCTAGCTCGACTGGCCCAGCGCGTCGAGCACGAGCTGGTCATGGGTCGCGGGATCGACGCCGGGGAACGCCTTCTGGATCGTTCCCTCGGCATCGATCAGGAACGTATCGCGCAGGGTTTCCCCCTGGAAGGGCGGCCGGCGGCGGCGCTTCCAGGCGCCGTATGCGCGGGCAACGCGGCCGCCTGGATCGGAGAGCAGGGTGAAGGGCAGGCCGTGGTTGTCGGCAAATTCCCGCAGCCGCTCGGGTCGATCCGGGGAGATGCCGATCACCACCGCGCCGCGCGCCGCGATTTCCGCCTGATGGTCGCGTATACCGCAGGCCTGAGCGGTGCAACCCGGAGTCTCGGCCTCCGGGTAGAAGTAGAGGACAACGCTGCGCCCGGCCAGGCCCGAGAGCGAGACCGCCTTTCCGTCCTGGTCGAGCAGCTCGAAGTCGGGTGCCCTTTCAGCTTCGTTCAAGTCGTCTCCTTTTGCGACGAACTCCAGCACCGCATCGCCGATGCGCTCGATGTCGGAGCCGTCCAGATCTTGGTGGATGGGGAGAAGAACCGTAGTCGCCCGGCGCCGCGCGGCTGCCGGAAACTCGTCCACGGGGAGCGTCGGGTGTGGAACCGACCAGAGATGGGTTGCCTTGACCCCCCTGCGCAAAAGATGGCGCAGCAGCCCCTGCGGATCAGCGGTTACGACCGGCACGCCAAAGGGGCAGGCACCGTTGTCGTGCGCGGCGAAGGGCGGAGCAACATGGGGGCGGAGGCGCTCGACCAACCTTGCCTGGTGGGCGCGACGGACCGGGGCGGCCTCCGCCGTCTCGATCCGCTCGAGCATGCGAAGGCTGACCCTGTACGGCCCGTTTCCTGGGGCGGGCACCGAGAACTCGACGGCCGGATCCCAGGCTGGCGCGCTGCGCAGCGAAAACACCCGCGTCATCAGCGACGATCGCTGCAGGAAGCCACGCAGCAAGCAGCGCAGCAACGGCCCCAGGCGCGTCCGTCGCGCGGGCACGAGCGGGGGTGGCTCGCCGCGGCAGACCACCGCACCTCCGTCCGGCAGACCGTGGGTCTTCCAGAGCGAATAGAACGACACGTCCCCCCACGACCCCAGTGGCAGCCCGTCGCGCTCGGCGAGCCATGCCATCGCGACATCCTCGATCAGCAGCAGGCTCCGCTCATCGCACCAACGCCGCCAACGCGGCGCGTCCAGGCCAAAGCCGAGGTAGTGGATCAGGTAGAGCGCCCGGGTCCGCGGGCCGAGCTTGCGCTCCAGCTCCGCCGCATCTGGCTCGAGGCTCTCGCCGGCCTCGTAGAACTTGCAGACCAGACCACGGTCCTCCAGCACCGCCACTTCGGAGCCATGGTGGTACGCCGGCACGAGCACCTCATCGCCCGGCTTCAGGGCGCTCGCGCCGATGCCGTGCCAGAGGCCGTAGCGACCCCACTCATAAAGCCGGCAACCAGGCTCTTCGAGAGGAAAGGGCTGACTGGCTGACGGTCTGGCGAAGAGGCTTCGCAGCCGCGGTGCGGCCCACAGCGAAAGGGAGCCCCGGCTCAACGGGCGATCCTCTTCACCCGCCGAGCGAGCGGTCGCATCCGCTCCCGAGCGGCGCTCCCAGCCCAACCGACCGAGCCGGCGATTCCGGGCCTGAAGGCACGCAGCCAGATCCGCGTCACATGGTGCTCGGTCCAGCTCGACTTGAACGAGTCCTCGGCGCCGAGCAATTCCATACGCGTGACCTGCGGCTGCCCGCAGCAGTGGGCGATCTCGTCGCTGAGCAGCAGCGCGCCGGGCCCATATGAGCGAAACTCCTCGTCGTATCCGGCCTTCAGCGTGTACCAGGCCCCTCCCTGCTGGAGAGCGAAATCACAGGCGATCGCCCGGCCGTCCAGGGTGAGGAAGGCGAGGCGCAGCCAGCCCCGCTCGGCAGCCCAGCGAGCGACGTCCGTGTAGAAACGGCGGGTGCGGTCCTGCGAGGAGATCGCCGTCCCCCTGCGCCCCTTCCAGCCTGCGGCCTCGACCGCGAACAGCCGCTCGAGCAGCCGCTCGAGCCCGTCCGGTCCCTCGTGAACCTCGAACCGCAACTCCCCATGCGCTTCCAGCTTGCGCCGGTGTCGGCGCAGCGCCTTGCGCCGGTTGCGGGAGAGACCGCGCTCATAGCGCTCGAAGTCGCCGCCGAGCTCGATGTAAGGCGAGCGGGTCACGACTCGCGTGAGCAATCTCCTGCGCGCCCGGTGTGCAGCGTCAACGGCATCGTCTTGCCCGGCTGACCCTGTCTCGAGGAGGCTCAACTCAACGCCCGCATCGGATTCCCCGAAGAGGCGCTCGAACAGCTCGGCGCGCGCTTTGGCGTCGATGGCGACCGGACCGAAGCCCGGGGTGTGCCAGTTCACGGGTGAATGCAGGGTGCGGCCCCGTTCGAGCATCGGCAGCACAGCGGCAAGCTTGGCGCCGCGCCGAACCTCGATCACGCGTAGCTCGTCCCGTCCGAATGCCCGCATCCAGGCGTTGAACCAGCCGGGACGCAGAAACGGCGGCGCGTCAACCTCCTCGGCGAGGTCGTCCCACGCCCCGGCCAGCGAACTCGACGTGGCCGTTTCAAAGCTTGACTGGGCGCTCACCCCGAACACAATCCAACAACACTGTAGGTGTCTTGCGCAAAAGCTGCCGGCTGTCGACTCACTCGGCGGCGACGGGCACCGGCGGATCCAGCTGCAGCCGTTGGAGGCGGGCCACGAGCCGGTCGGCCCGTTCGCTGAACTGGCCGAGGCGGTTTGCCTCGGCATCCCGGTCTCCGTCGCCCGCGGCGCGACGAACTCCCTCGCCGGCGGCGAGAGCGGCGCTGCTGGCCCGTTCCGCCGCCCCAGCCGCGCGGCGCGCCTGGTCGGCGGCGTCGAGGGCAGCGGCTCCCACGGTCATCACGGCAGCCTCGGAGGCACGGGCGGTCGCCACAGCCTCGTCGATCCGCTCGACCAGATCACCGATCAAAGGCGGCCGGGCCGCCTCGCCGAGGGTCCAGCTTCGGGCGCTTTCTCGCTCGGGTTCACTCATTCCATTCATTTACGCCACCCGACGACAAATCCCTGCGCCTTCATCGACGACGATGGTTGACTAGATTTCGGCGCGCCCTTTCCCCCACCCGAGGAGCAGCTTGAGAAACCCCAGAGACTTCTTCCAGCCGCTGGCAATCGGCGCCCCCGAGCCGCTGATCGAGATCCCGGTCAAGCCGTCGCGGATGATCCACTTCCTCGACTTCTCCAACGAGAAGATGGTCGCCAAGGCGGCCGCGATCGCGGAGAAGACCGACATCCTGCTCGGCAACCTCGAGGACGCGATCCCGGTCGACCGCAAGGAGGCGGCGCGGGCCGGCCTGATCAAAGCGGCGACCGAGTCCGACTTCGGGCAGACCGCACTCTGGACGCGGGTCAACTCGCTGGAGAGCCCCTGGGTGCTCGACGACCTGACGACGCTCGTCAGCGAGATCGGCGACAAGCTCGAGGTCGTGATGGTGCCCAAGGTCGAGGGTGCCTGGGACATCCACTACGTCGACCGCCTGCTCGCCCAGCTCGAGGCCAAGGCCGGGCTCGACCGGCCGATCCTGATCCACGCGATCCTCGAGACCGCGCAGGGCGTCGTCAACCTGGAGGAGATTGCCGCCGCCAGCCCGCGCATGCAGGGGATGAGCTTCGGGCCGGCCGACCTTGCCGCCTCGCGCCGGATGAAGACGACCCGGGTCGGCGGCGGCCACCCCGGCTACCGGGTGATGGAGGACCCCGAGGATCCGGAGAACCCCGAGGCCGACCGGGTCAGCGCCCAGCAGGACCTCTGGCACTACTCGATCGCCCGCATGGTCGACGCCTGCGCCTCGACCGGGATCCTGCCCTTCTACGGCCCCTTCGGCGACATCAAGGACACGGCCGGCTGCGAGACCCAGTTCCGCGCCGCCTTCCTGATGGGCTGCGTCGGCGCCTGGTCGCTGCACCCGGTGCAGATCGAGATCGCCAAGAAGGTCTTCAGCCCACCCCCGGACGAGGTCAAGTTCGCCAAGAAGGTGCTGGAGGCGATCCCCGACGGCCGCGGCGTCCACATGATCGACGGCAAGATGCAGGACGACGCCACCTGGAAGCAGTGCAAGGTGATGGTCGAGCTGGCCGA
>Ga0164299_10000010_pt1 | contig 100240 bp, 105 predicted proteins | sample Whisoiple_221_MG_FD_109712 | JGI IMG/M metagenome (GOLD analysis project Ga0164299, IMG submission 109712) | Unamended control soil microbial communities from upstate New York, USA - Whitman soil sample_221_MG | ecosystem: Environmental > Terrestrial > Soil > Agricultural land ...
ATCCTGGGGCTGGAGTAGGTCCCAAGGGTTGGGCTGTTCGCCCATTAAAGCGGTACGCGAGCTGGGTTCAGAACGTCGTGAGACAGTTCGGTCCCTATCTGCTGTGGGCGTTGGAGAGTTGAGGGGAGTCATCCCTAGTACGAGAGGACCGGGATGAACATGCCGCTGGTGTATCTGTTGTCCTGCCAAGGGCACCGCAGGTTAGCTACGCATGGAACGGATAACCGCTGAAGGCATCTAAGCGGGAAGCCGTCCTCGAGATGAGCTCTCCCATCCCTTCGAGGGAGTAAGACCCCTGGTAGACCACCAGGTTGATAGGCCGGCGGTGCAAGCGCAGCGATGCGTTCAGCCGACCGGTACTAATGGGTCGAGGGCTTGACGGATTATTAATTTCTTACCCTCTTGGTCTTGTGCAGTTTTCAAGCTCCACCGGGGCGGGCGGTCTCGCAAGATTTCCGGTGGCGCATAGCGAAAGGGAAACACCTCTTCCCATTCCGAACAGAGCAGTTAAGCCTTTCAGCGCCGATGGTACTTGGGGGGCAACCCCCTGGGAGAGTAGGTCGCCGCCGGTTTTGACTTTGGGCCACCCGAGAGGGTGGCCCTTTGTCGTTCCGGGGCGCTAGGAGTGCGTCGCGAAGCGGTCGATCGCCGAACTCCACGAGCCGGTGCTGCGCCGGGGCCCACGCTGGCGACCCTCGCAGGGTCGGGTGGGGGGATCCACCGGCTCGAGGCCGTACTCGCCGAGCGTGGCGAAGTCGATCACCAGGTCGACGGCATCTGCTGCTTGCGTGCTGAAGGTCTTTTTCGTATCGAACATAGGTTCGAATTTACGGTTGCCCTCGGACGGACTCGGATTTCTGCAGGCGGTCTTGCACCGCCTGCTTCCGTTTTAACGATTTTGCAGGCCTTTTTGGCTTGTCGAAGGCTTCGACCAAGGCCGCGACCTCGATTGGTTTCTCGACGTTGGGGGAGTGCCCGGCACCCTGGATCAACTTGGTCCGCGCGCCGGCGGCGCGGTATGCCGCCAGGGCCGCCCGCGGGTCGCTGGCGATCTGCTCCTCGGCGCCCATGATCGCCAGGATCGGCTTGCCGGTTGCGGCAGCGCGCTGCGGCAGCGCCTTTTCGCCCGTGTAGTCGTCGAAGGCGTCGTGGGAGCCGGTGTAGGAGCTGTAGGTCATCCGCTTGACGTCCTCGACGAAGGCGTCCGGAACGTCGAAGCCTGGCGCGAAGGCGACCTCGAGCCCGTCCTTGATCGAGAAATCGGGCTTGATCCGCCAGAGGGTCTGCCCGATCACCGGCTTGAACGGGAGTTCGCCGATGAAGCCGACGTCGCCGTAGCTCGTGTCGGGGATGCTGTCGATGACGACCAGGCGGTTGACCAACTGCGGCGCTTCCTCGGCCAGTGCGATCGACACCGGCCCACCCAGCGAGTGACCGACGACCTCAGCATCTCGAACCCCGAGGCGGCCGAGCGCGCCGGCCACGAGGTCGGCCTGGTTTTCGATCGAGTAGCCCGAGGTCGGCTTCTCCGAGCCGCCATGGCCGAGCAGATCGACCGCGATCACCCGATGCGTGGAGGCCAAGCGTGGAATCATCCCATCCCACCAGTTGATCGCGCAGGTGAAGCAGTGGATCAGCACGACCGGCCGGCCGTTGCGCGGCCCCTGTTCGATGACCTCCAGATCTCCGCCGGGCAGGCTGACGATGCGACCGCCCGGTTCGGTTACCTCTGCTGACTTCGTTTCGGCGTCGGTAACGAGCGCATTGATCCCAAGCAGGACCAAGAGGACGATCACCACGCCGATCAAGATCTTCCAGCCTCGTCTCATTGCGCCAGTACCCTAACCGCAATATGGAGAAGTTCGTCATCGACGGAGGAGTGCCCCTCTCGGGCGAGCTGACGCCTGCCGGCAACAAGAACGCCGCCCTGCCGATCCTCGCCGCCTGCCTGCTCACCGAGGAGGAGCTGCTGCTGCACCGCGTTCCGCGGATCCGCGACACCGAGGCCCAGATCGCATTGCTCGAACGGCTTGGGGTCGAGGCTGCCTGGGTCGCCGACAACAGCCTGCGCCTCTGCGCGGCCGGGGTCTCCGACGTCGTGGTCGACGAGGAGCTGTCCAACAAGATCCGAGCGTCGTTTCTCCTGGCCGGCCCGTTGCTCGCTCGCTTCGGTGAGGCGCGCATGCCACCGCCGGGCGGCGACTTCATCGGCCGTCGCAGACTCGATGCGCATCTCGACGCGTTCTCCGATCTCGGCGCCTCCGTCGACGGCGATCGCTGGATCGAGCTGAAGGCACCGGCGGGCGGTCTGAAGCCCTGCGCGATCTTCATGGACGAGCCCTCCGTGATGGGGACCGAGAACGCACTGATGGCCGCTGCCCTGACGGCGGGCCCGACGACGATCTCCAACGCCGCCTGTGAGCCGCACGTCCAGGACCTTGCCCGCCTGCTGACCCACATGGGGGCCGAGGTGAGCGGGATCGGCTCCAATGTGATGACCGTGCACGGACGCGATCGTCTGGGTGGGGCCGACTACACGATCTCACCCGATCACATCGAGGTTGGCAGCTTCATGGCGCTCGCCGCGGCTACCGGTGGGGAGCTGCGTATCCGCGACGCCGCTCCCGACGACCTGCTCATGGTCCGCCGCCAATTCCGCCGACTCGGACTGGAGTCGACGATCGACGGCGATGACGTCATCGTCCCGCCCGAGCAGCGGCTGCAGATCAAAGCCGACATCGGCGACGCGATCCCGAAGGTCGAGGACGGCCCCTGGCCAGCTTTTCCCGCCGATCTGACCTCGATCGCGCTGGCGCTCGCCACGCAGGCCGACGGTGAGATCCTGATCTTCGAGAAGATGTTCGAGAACCGCCTCTTCTTCGTCGACAAGTTGGTCGCGATGGGCGCTCGGATCACGCTTTGCGATCCCCATCGGGCGATCGTCAGCGGTCCGAGCCGTCTTCACGGCGAGCGAGTCGAGAGCCCAGACATCAGGGCCGGAATGGCGATGCTCATCGCAGCGCTCGCGGCGGAGGGAACTTCGGAGATCGGCAATATCCGCCAGATCGATCGCGGCTATGAGTCGATCGACGAGCGCCTGCGCGGCCTCGGAGCCAGGATCGAACGCGTCTCTGCAGAGATCCCTGCCTAGAAGGCATTCCGCGCCCACTCTCGTAAGGTCAGGCGCATGATTCACCCGATCCCCCCAGGAACGCGCGACATCCTCCCCGACGAGATGCGGGAGCTGCGTCGCCTGCACCTCGCGTTGCTCGACGTGTTCGAGAGCCGGGGTTACGGCGAGGTGACGACCCCGGCAATCGAGTACGACGAGGTCTTGGCACGAGGCGATGGCCGCACCGCCGACTCCGCCTACCGCTTCTTCGACGAGCGCGGCGACCTGCTTGCTCTGCGTTCTGACATGACCGTGCCGATTGCCCGCCTGGTCGCCAGCCGCTACGCCAGCGCCGAAGGTCCGCTGCGTTTCTGCTACCTGGCCAACGCTTTTCGTGCAGTGAGACCGCAGCGCGGCCAGATGCGGGAGTTTGCCCAGGCTGGGGTCGAGCTGATCGGCACACCGGCCCCGGCCGGCACCGTCGAGGTGGTCGAGGTGCTGGAGGCAACGCTCGATGCTGTCGGCCTGGACCGCGCCGTGATCGGTCTTGGTGACGCCGACCTCTACCGCCAGCTGCTGACCGAGTTCGGTGTCGAGGGAGAGCCGCGCGATGCGATCCTCGAGCGGCTGGCGACGCACGATCTGGTCGGCCTCGAGTCTGAGCTGTCGCAGGCCGGAATCAACACCGCACAGGTGGAGACCTGCCTTGCTCTCTCGCAACTTCGCGGCGGCCGCGAGGTGCTGGATCAGGCGCGCGAGATCGGCGGGCCAGCGGTGGAACGGGCAACGGCGCGGCTCGGCGAGACCTTCGAGGCGTTGGAAGAACGTGGCGTTGCCGAGCGGGTCCGGGTCGACCTTGGACTGCTGCGTGATCTCGGTTACTACAGTGGCGCCATTCTCGAGGTCTACGACCCGGCGCTGGGACACATCCTGGGAGGCGGCGGCCGCTACGACGAGCTGCTGAAGCGTTTCGGCGTCGACCTGCCCGCGGCGGGGTTCGCGCTCTATGTGGAGCGTGTCCACGTTGCCCAGATGGAGGAGGAATCACGGCGGGGTGGATCGCCGTGAGCGTCGAAGTCGCCGGCACGGCCGGTGCCAAGCCAGATGGGCCCTTGAAGCTCGCGGTGCCGCGCGGCGCTCTGCTCGAAGGCACCCTGGACGCGCTCGACGCGGCTGGGGTCGACACCAGCACGGTCCGCAGCGAATCGCGCGCATTGATCTTCCCAGGAGACGAGATCAGCCTGGTGACGATGCGGCCCTCCGACGTCCCCACCTACGTCGAGGCCGGTGCCGCCGACGTCGGCATCACCGGCAAGGACGTCCTCCTGGAGCAGTCCGATCGGATGGTCTACGAGCTGCTCGACCTCGGCTATGGGCGATGCCGCATGGTGCTCGCCGGCCGCAGGGAGGACGAGCGCCTCGGCGAGGCACAGCGGCGGCTGGGGATGATGCGAATCGCGACCAAGTACCCGCGGGTCGCCGAACGCTACTTCGAGTCCACCGGACGCCAGGTCGAGACGATCGAGGTCAAGGGCTCGGTCGAGCTGGCGCCGCTGATCGGTCTCGCCGACGGCATCGTCGACCTGGTCGCGACCGGCCGCACCCTCGAGGAGAACGACCTCGAGGTGCGCGAGGAGATCGTCGAGTGCACCGCGCGCTTCGTCGCCAACCGGGTCGCACACAAGCTGCGGGCGGGGGAGATCGATGAGCTGACGGCGAAGCTGCGAGAGGCGACGGCGCGATGAAGACGCTGTGGTTCGACTGGAGTGAGGTGACTGCCGACGCAGAGATGATCCGCCTCGATATCTCCGCGCTCACGCCTTCGCCCGACATCACCGAGATCGAATACGAGTTCTTCAACGAGGGTGAGGACGCCGTGCTGCGGCTGACCGGGATGTTCGACGCGACCCAGCGACGACCCACCGCCCTGCGCGTGGACGATGGCGAGGTCGATGAGGCGCTCGTCGAGGTCGACGCTTCGCTGCGCAGGGCGATGGAGGTGGCAGCCTCGAACATCCGCGCGGTGGCCGAGGCCCAGCTGGATCCCATTCCTCGCTTGGTTACCTTGCCCCAAGGCCAATCCGTGGCGATTCGAGAGGTGGCGGTCAGCGCCGCTGGCATCTACGCACCTGGCGGGCGTGCCGCCTACCCATCGAGCGTTCTAATGTGCGCGATTCCGGCCAAGGTTGCCGGTGTGGAGCGGATCGCCTTGGCTTCGCCCCCTGGCCCCGATGGGCACATCAGCGCTCCCGTCCTTGCCGCCGCCGCCCTTGCTGGGGTCGATGAGGTCTACGCGATGGGTGGCGCCCAGGCGATTTTCGCGCTGGCATATGGCACGACGTCAGTGGCGCGCGTGGACGTCATCGCTGGGCCCGGCAACGCCTGGGTTCAGGAGGCCAAGCGTGCCGTCTACGGCCAGGTTGGAATCGACTCCTATGCCGGGCCTTCGGAGCTGATGGTGATCGCCGATCGCGATACCAACCCCACCTGGGCCGGACTCGACCTCTGCGCCCAGGCCGAGCACGGGGCGGGAAGCGTGCTGGCGGCGGTGGCAGTCGATGCAGCGACGCTGGAGGAGATCGCCGACGCAACCGAAACGATCGCGATCGAGCGCAAGATCGAGCAGGACCTGCTCCTGGCCCTGATCCAGGTCCCCGGCCTGGAGGAGGCGATCGAGCTTGCCAACGGCTTCGCTCCGGAGCACCTCGAGCTTCTGGTCGCCGACGCTTCGACGCTCGTACAGCAAGTCCGCACCGCAGGTTGCGTCTTCATCGGCGCGCACGGCGCAACCGCGTTTGGCGACTACGTGGCGGGTTCCAACCACGTACTCCCGACGGGCGGAACCGGACGTTTTTCGGGACCGCTCGGGCCGAAGACCTTCATGCGCAAGATCGCCGAAGTGAGCGTCGGGGGGGAGGCGGCGGCGAAGCTCGCCCCGCACGTCGACGCGCTTGCCCGGGCCGAGGGCTTCCCCGTTCACGGCGAGTCGGCGATGATTAGGGCAGACCAATGAGTCGACAGGCAGACAGAGAGCGCAGCACGGCCGAGACCAAGATCCGACTCTCACTGGATCTCGACGGTGGCGAATCGAGCGCTGCGACCGGCGTCGGCTTCCTCGACCACATGCTCGACCTGCTGGCGCGCCACGGCAAGCTCGGCCTCGTGGTCGAGGCCAGTGGCGATCTCGAGACCGGCGCCCACCACACGGTGGAGGACGTCGGCATCGTCCTCGGCCAGGCTCTCGACGAGGCACTCGGTGACCGCACCGGTATCCGCCGCTACGGCGCGGCGCTGGTGCCGATGGACGAGTCGCTTGCCGAGTGCGCAATCGACATCTCCGGGCGGCCGCTGTGCGTCTTCGACGCCGAGCTGCCAACCACCTCGATCGCCGGCTTCGACTCCGAGCTGGCCGAGGAGTTCTTCCGCGCAGTCGCCAACGGCGCCAGGATGACCCTGCACGTCTCCGTTCGCTACGGCAGCAACGTCCACCACATGATCGAGGCCTGCTTCAAGGCTTTCGCGCGAGCCCTGCAGGTCGCGGTTTCGATCGATCCGCAGGAGACCGACGTGCCGTCGACCAAGGGAACGCTGAGCGAATGACCGTGCGCATCTGCATCTTGAACTACGGGATGGGCAATCTGCGCTCGGTCGAGAAGGCGCTGGAGCACGTTGGTGTCATGGCGACGATCTCCAGCGATCCCGAGACCGTGCGAGCCGCCGACGGTGTGATCCTGCCCGGGGTCGGCGCCTTCCCTAAAGCGATGCAGCGGGTGCGCGAGCTCGGGCTCGGCGAGCTGATCGCCGAGCGCCGGGCGGCGGACGTGCCGATCCTCGGCATCTGCCTTGGCCTGCAATTGCTTTTCGACTCGACCACCGAGCTCGGTGGTGCTGCGGGCATCGGGCTGCTGCCGGGCGGCGTCGCCGAGCTGGCGGCGGACGGCCTCAAGGTTCCCCACATCGGCTGGTCGCCGGTCCGCTGGGAGAAGGACTCGCGACTGACCGAGGGGATCCCGACCGAGACGCCCTTCTACTTCGTCCACTCGTTCGCGCCCTCGCCAGAGCAGGGCGACCTGCTTGGCAGCGCCGCCTACGGCGCTCGCTTCGCCTGCGCGGCGGAGCGCGGCAACGTCTTCGGCGTCCAATTCCACCCCGAGAAGTCGAGTGCCGCCGGCCTGCGCCTGCTCTCCAACTTCGCCGGGGTCTGTGCCGCGACGCCAACGCCGGCGTGATCCTCTATCCGGCGATCGACATCCGCGGCAGCCAGGCGGTGCGCCTGTTGCAGGGCGACTATCGGCGCGAGACGACCTACGACGCGGACCCAGTCGATGCGGCGCTGCGCTGGGCCGGTGAAGGCGCGCAGTTCCTGCACGTGGTCGACCTGGACGGGGCGAAGGCGGGGGAGCCACGGAACCTGGACGCGGTGAAGCGAATCGCGGCGGCCGCGCAGTGCCCGATCCAGGTCGGTGGAGGACTGCGGGACGCCGCTGCGGTCGACGCCGCTCTCGACGCCGGCGCCGAGCGTGTCGTGATCGGGACGGCGGCACTGCGAGACCCGGAGTTCCTCGATGCGATGTTGGCGGCACATGGCGATCGTGTGGTGGTGTCGGTCGACGCGCGCGCTGGAAAGGTCGCAGTAGAGGGATGGACAGAGGCCACTGACAGCGATGTCGCCGAGACGGTGGCCGAGCTGAGCAAACGCGGAGTTGCTCGCTTCCTCTGCACGGAGATCGACGTCGACGGCACGATGGACGGCCCGGCGCTCGATCAGCTCAAAGAGATCGCCGCAGCGACCAGCGCTCAGATCATCGCATCAGGCGGAGTAGGCGAGCTCTCCCATCTCGAATCCCTCGCCAGCCAAGCTCCGGCCAACCTCGAGGGCGCCATCGTCGGCCGCGCCCTCTACGAGCGGCGCTTCACTGTCGCCCAGGCCATCGCTGCCCTAGCCTGAGTGCATGGTTCTGAAACGCGTCATCCCCTGCCTCGACGTCGACGCAGGCCGCGTCGTCAAGGGGACGAACTTCGTCGGCCTGCGCGACGCGGGCGATCCGGTCGAGCTTGCCGAGCGCTATGACGCCGAGGGTGCCGACGAGCTGGTCTTCCTCGACATCACCGCCTCACACGAGAAGCGCGAGACGATCGTCGAGCTGGCGAGGCGCACCGCCGACAACGTCTTCATCCCCTTCACGATCGGCGGCGGGATACGCTCGGTCGAGGACGCTCAGGCGGTGCTCGACGCCGGCGCCGACAAGGTTTCGGTCAACTCCTCGGCGCTGGCCAGGCCGGAGCTGTTGACCGAGCTGGCCGACCACTTCGGCGCCCAGTGCGTCGTAATCGCGATCGATGCCAAACGCGAGGCCGATGGCTGGGGTGTCCACGTCAACGGCGGCCGCAGGAAGATCGATGGCCGCGAGGCCGTCGCCTGGGCCAAGCAGGCGGTCGAGCGCGGCGCGGGGGAGGTGCTGCTGACCAGCATGGACCGTGACGGCACCAACGACGGCTACGACATCGAGCTGACGCGGGCGGTTGCCGAAGCGGTATCTGTCCCGGTGATCGCCTCCGGCGGAGCCGGCACGCTCGAGCACCTCAGCGAGGCGATCGTCGAAGGCCGCGCCGATGCCGTCCTCTGCGCCTCGATCTTCCACTACGGCACCTATCGGGTGCACGATGCGAAGCAGCATCTGGCTGACGCCGGGATTCCCGTTCGGCGGTAGCCGGTCCGGCTCAACGAAGGTCGGCGGCAAGTCCGGCGACTCCCTGAGAGCCAAGAATCTCGTAGCGGTTCAGTTCATAGGGATGGTTACGGTCGGCGTAGCCGGGGATCTCGGTCGTCGCTCCGACGTAGCCGGCTGCTTCGACGGCTGCGATCACGGTCGCGTCGAAGCGCCCCGCGGGGTAGCAGAAATCGTCGACCGGAACGCCGTATTCGCGTCGCAGGATCGCCCGCGAGCCCACCACTTCTTCCTGTAGCTGCGCGCCGTCGAGTTCGGTCAGGTCGAGGTGGTTGATCGTGTGCGCGGCAAGCTCCCAGCCGGCGTCGATCATCGCTTCGATGTTGCTCTGGTAGAGATCCGAACCTTCCGCCTTGAGGTTCAGCACCCCGGCCCAGCCGTGCCTGCGCAGCTCAGGCAGCGCGTAGGTGAACTGGGGGCGGTAGCCGTCATCGAAGGAAATCACCACCGGCCTTGGCGGCAGGGCGCCGCCGTGGTACCAGGCCCGCTCGAGCTGGTCGAGGGTCACGGCCTCGTAACCATGATCGTCGAGCCAGTTCATCTGCTTGTGGAAATCGGGGCGGCTGACGTAGAGATCTGGATAGGGCGCGTCGGCGGGAGCCGGGCCGAGCACGTGGTACTCGAGGATCGGCACAGGGCCGGTGTACGGGCGCGCCGCCCTTCTTGCCCTGGTCGAATCAGAACCGCCACCGACGAGGATGACCGCCACGATCGCCAAGCCGACCGCAATCAACGCGCAGCTCGCCAGCAAACGCCGCCGCCGCAGCTGGCGTCGCCGTCGCTCCCTCCTTGCGATCCGCTCGTCGACCATCCGGGAAGGCGATCATGGTACGGATGCTGTGACCGTGAACGAGATCGACGACCTTGGCCCGGCGCTGGCCAGCGCCTATCCGGAGCTCGCCGCCGTGCGTGAGGCGAGCGATGCACCGGTCTATCTGGTGGGTGGCGCGGTCCGTGACCTGCTGCTTGGCCGTGGCCGCGCCGATATCGACCTGGTGGTCGTCGGCGATGCCGCGGCACTTGCCGCCCGGCTGGGCGCCGAGCCGGTCGAGCACGAGCGTTTCGGCACGGCAAAGGTCGAACTCGACGGCCACGAGTTGGACATCGCGACCGCGCGTGAGGAGGGCTACTCGCAGCCCGGAGCGCTTCCCGACGTGGTGCCGGCGACCGCAATCGAGCGCGACCTCGCCCGCCGCGACTTCACGATCAACGCGATGGCCCTGCCGCTCGAGGCGGAACCCGAGCTGATCGATCCCTTCGACGGCAGGGAGGACCTGGAGGCGGGCCTGCTACGCGTGTTGCACAGGCGCTCCTTCGAGGACGATCCGACGCGGGCGCTGCGCGCGGCGCGCTACGCAACGCGATTCGGCTTCGACCTTGCGCCTGAAACCGGATCGCTGATCCGCGCCACGGACCTGAGCACGGTCTCGGCCGACCGCCGTCGGGCCGAGCTGCTGCGACTGGCTGGCGAACCGGACGCGGCTCGTGGTTTTGAGCTGCTTGCCGAGTGGGGCCTGCTGGAGCTGCGCCCCGGAGGCGCCGAGCTCGTCGCAAAGGTCGAGAAGCTGCTCGCGTCGCAGCCCTGGCGCGACGTCGCCCCGCGTGACCAGACCCTGTTGGCGGCAGCGCTGGGACCCGCGGCCGGAGAGGCGAAGCTGGCCGCGGCCCGGCCGCAACGCCCCTCGCTCGCGGTCGAGGCCGCCGACCGGCACGATCCGGTCGAGCTCGTTCTCGCTCGTGGCCTCGGCGCGACCTGGCTCGATCGCTACCTGCTGGAGTGGCGCGGGGTCGAGCTCGAGATCGACGGCGCTGACCTGATCGAGGCTGGAGTGCCGCAGGGGACCGCGATCGGGCGCGGCCTCGAGGAGGCACTGACCCGCAAGCTCGACGGAGAGATCTCCGGCCGCGATCAGGAGCTCGAGGCGGCGCTGGCGGCGGCTCGATTGGCGGGCGGCTGATGGAGTGGCGCGAGGTCGATGGAGTCGAGTGGCTGGAGGCGAGCCTGCCAGGCGCCAGAGCAGTCTTCTCCACCCGTTCGGCCGGCTCGATGAAGGAGAGCCACTGGCTGCTTGCCGACGCGCTCGGCGTTTCCGAGGAGAGGATCGTCAGCGGCCGGCAGGTGCACGGCGCCGAGCTCGCCTTCCACCATGCGCCAACCACCCGCACACCCGAGGTCGATGGGCACGTGATCCACCACCCCGGGCCGATCGGACTCGTCTACACCGCCGACTGCCTGCCGGTCGCGGTCGCGGGGCCGGGCGGAGCGGCGATCCTGCACTGCGGCTGGCGCGGCCTCGCCGCGGGGATCGTCGCCCGCGGCGTCGAGGCGGTCGGCGCCACGCACGCCGCGATCGGGCCCGGAATCGGGCCGTGCTGCTACGAGGTGGGGGACGAGGTGCTGGCTGCGTTTGCCGAGCTTGGCGATGAGGTCGCCTCCGGTCGCATGCTCGACCTGCCCGAGGTCGCCCGCCAGCTACTGCGTCAGACCGGGGTTGAGCGGATCAAGTCCGAAGGTATCTGCACGCGCTGCGAGCCCGAACTGTTCTTCTCGCACCGGCGCGACGGTGGTCCCGGTCGGCAGGCAGGCCTGGCCTGGATCGATCGGGAGCAGGCCTGACGTGCCTGGCCTGATTCACGGACTCGACCCGGCCAAGATCACCGCCAACCTGGAGCGGGTTCGAGAGGGAGCCCGCGGCGGCGTCGAGATCCTTGCCGCGACCAAGTACGTGCCCTTGGAGGAGATGGGAGCTCTCGCCGAAGCTGGCGTCGAGCTGGTCGGCGAGAACCGGCTGCAGGAGCTGGAGGCCAAGTACGAGCGCTGGGGCGATGCCTTCGCCTGGGACTTCATCGGCAACCTGCAGAGCCGCAAGGTGAAGCGGATCGCACCGATCTGCCGGCTGATCCACTCGGTTGGGACGGATTCCGTCCTCGAGCAGTTGGCCAAGCACGGCAATGCCGGTACCGAGGTGCTGGTCGAGGTCAACGTCGCCGGCGAGCAGGGCAAGGGGGGGATCGTGCCGGGGGAGCTCGGTCCCTTCATCGAGCGCTGCCCGGTACGGGTCTCCGGCTTGATGACGATGCCGCCGTTCAGCACCGACCCCGAGGACTCGCGCCCGCATTTCGCCCGCCTTGCCGAGCTCGCCGCCGAGCATGGGCTCACCCGGCTCTCGATGGGGACCTCGCAGGACTGGCAGGTGGCGGTGGAGGAGGGGGCGACGATAATTCGCCTCGGGACGGCCCTCTACGTATGAAACCGCACGACGATATGCATAATCGCTAGAGGAATAGGCTGCTCAGGACAGAAAGACGCCGATACCCATGGCACTACGCGACAGCTGGCATAAAGCGCTGGTCTACTTCGGACTGGCAGAAGAGCACGATTACGGCCCCGAGTACGAGGAAGACTTTCCCGAGACTTCCGAAGAGGAAATCGAGGCTCGGCGCGAATCCGGACAGGTGAGGCGCTTGCCGACCTCACGCCGTTCGCGCCGCGATGAGATCGACGACATCTTCGCCGACGACGAGCCGATCTCCGCCACCCGCACTCGTACCCTGCGATCGGTTGGCGAGGACTCCGACGTCAAAGTCCACCTGGTCATTCCGCGCAACTTCAATGATGCTCAGCAGGTCGCCGACCAGTTCAAGCGGTCGGTGCCGGTGATCCTCAACCTGCAGACGACCGACCACGAGCTCTCCAAGCGGATGATCGACTTCTGCTCGGGCCTCACCTACGCGCTCGATGGCGGCATGCAGCGGATCGCCGAGAAGATCTTCCTGCTGACGCCGCGCAATGTCGAGGTCTCCGCCGAGGAGAAGGCTCGCTTGCTCGACAAAGGCTTCTTCAACCAGTCCTGACTCCGAATAGTCTCCCGGCCATGGTTGTCGGTTTTTGTGGCTCCGGAAGCATGGCAGCGGCCATGGCTCGCGGCTGGAAGGGCGAGTTCGAGCAGATGCTGTTCTCGGATTCGGGATCCGGACGCGCGGCGGAGCTGGCCGCGGAGCTTGGCGGGGAGGCTGTCTCGAACGCAGAGATGGGGGAGAGGGCCGACCTCGTGGTCCTTGCGGTGAAGCCCGCGAAGCTGGAGGACGTTGCGTCGGATCTCGCTCGGGCAAAGGTGGTCCTCTCGCTGCTCGGGGCGACGTCGCTGGAAAAGGTGGCTGCCGCCATGCCAACCGCCGAGACCCATCGCGTGATGCCCAATGTGGCGGTTGAGGTGCGGCGTGGCGTCCTCTGCCTGTCCGGCCCTCCATCGCCTGTCGTGCGCGAAAAGCTCGCGGTGCTGGGCCATCTGGTCGAGCTGCCGGATTCGGAGTTCGATGCGGCGACCGCGGTGATGGGGTGTGCGCCTGCTTATCTGGCGCTGGCGGTAGAGGCGATCGCGGACGCCGGCGCAGCCGACGGGCTCGATCCCGAGCTGGCCAGGGAGCTCGTCGTCGAGACGACCGTCGGGACGGCGGAGCTGTTGCGGCTGCGGCATCCGGCGGACGTGCGCAGGGCGGTTGCCTCGCCGGGCGGCAGCACCGAGGCGGGGTTGGAGGCGCTGGAGCAGCAGGGCGCACGCGAGGCTTTCGCAGCCGCGGTGCGGGCCTCACTGGAGAGGATGCGGGGATGATGCTGCTCGCGATCACCCGGCAGGACGTCGCCGACTACGTCGCCGCGCTCTTCCTCGTCTACATCATCCTGATCCTGCTCAACATCCTCATCTCCTGGATCCCGCGCATGCCCTACAACCCCTGGCTGCGCGCAACGCTTGATTTCATCGGCGATACGACCAACCCGTACCTCAACCTCTTCCGGCGGGTGATTCCGCCACTCGGGGGAGGCGGTGGCTTCGGGCTGGACCTGAGCCCGATGATCGGCATCGTCGTCCTCTTCATCCTGCGTGGGCTGGTCGTCGCCCTGATCTCCGGGTGAGCGCCGCGGGCGCCCGTGCCTGGCGCCGGGCCGGCGCGCTCTGCGTCCTCGTCGTCGCCCTCGACCAGATCGCCAAGCGGTTGATCGAGACCAACCTGGTCCCGGGCGAGCAGGTCGACGTGCTCGGCCCGCTCGACCTCACCCTTGCCCACAACAGCGGCATCGCCTTCGGTCTCGCCAGTGGCGGCGGGGCGGCGTTGGTCGCGCTTACCCTGGTTGCTCTGATCTTCGTCGGTGTTCTCTTCGCTCGCAACCCCGCTCGGTCCGGGATGTGGGTCGCGGTTGGACTGCTCGCCGGCGGCGCCCTCGGCAACCTGATCGATCGCCTGCGTGCGGACGCGGTCACCGACTACATCGACGTGCTCAGCTGGCCGCCCTTCAACCTGGCTGACGTTGCTGTGACCCTCGGCGTTGTCGTGCTTGCCCTGAGCTATGTCAGCGAAACGGACGAGTGACCGCCGAGCTGCGCATCGTCCACCGCGACGAGCATCTTGCCGTGGTCGACAAGCCGGCCGGCCTGGTCGTCCACCCGGCGCCCTCGCATCGTGGCCCCACGCTGGTCGATGAGCTTGGCGGGATGCTCGGCGGCGGCACCGATCCGGACCGCCCGGGAATCGTCCATCGCCTCGACAAGGAGACCAGCGGCCTGCTCGTCGTCGCCCGCGACGAGGCAACCCATGCCGCCCTGCAGGAGCAGGTACGGCAACGCCGGGTCGAGCGCGTCTACCTGGCGTTGGCCGAAGGCCGTCTTGCGTCCCGAACCGGCACGATCGACGCGCCGATTGGCCGCGCCTCGCGACAGCGGCACCGGATGGCGGTTTCGGGCGCTGCCTCACGTCAGGCCCGTACCCATTTCGAGGTTCTCGAGCTGCTCGCCGCCGATACCTATCTCGAGGCGAAGCTGGAGACCGGGCGCACCCACCAGATCCGCGCCCACTTCGGCGCGATCGGGCACCCCCTGGTCGGAGACAGGACCTACGGAGGGCAGGAGAGGTACGGCCTGAGCCGGCAGTTCCTCCACGCGCACCGTCTCGCTTTCGATCACCCGACGACGGGGGAGAGGCTGAGCTTCCGCTCGGAGCTGCCGCCCGATCTGGTCAGCGCGCTCGCCGCAGCCCGCGCTGCCTGACTCGGCGCACCCCACTACAATCCCTCCGTTCCAAACCGACCCCCGTCGTGCCACCCCGGATCCTGACCGACCCTGAGAGGGTCGAGTCCCCGGCCAGGGCGGTGGGGCTTCACCCAAATCAAGGAGACTTTTCGAACCATGCCAGAGGCAGGCCTCAAAGAGCTGCTGGAGGCCGGAGTCCACTTCGGCCATCAGACCCGGCGCTGGAATCCCAACATGCGCCGCTACATCTTCGGCGAGCTGGATGGGATCCACATCATCGACCTCATCCAGACCGAGGCGCTGCTGGAGAACGCGCGCCGCTTCGCCGGCGAGCTCGCCAGTGGCGGCGGCACCGTGCTTTTCGTCGGCACCAAGAAGCAGGCCCGCGGCCCGGTCCAGGAGTGGGCCGAACGCTGCAAGATGCCCTACGTCAACCAGCGCTGGCTCGGCGGCCTGCTGACCAACTTCAACACGATCTCGGCGCGTATTTCCCGCCTGCACGAGCTGATCGGCTGGCAGGAGGAGGGCAAATTGGAGCTGTTGCCGACCAAGGAGCGGATGGGCATGCAGGCCGAACTGGCCAAGCTCGAGTACAACCTCGGCGGCGTTCGCGACATGGACCGACTGCCCGACGCCGTCTTCGTCACCGACCTGAAAACCGAGGAGATCGCGGTGCGCGAGGCGGCCCGGCTGCGGATCCCGATCATCGGCCTGGTCGATACCAATTGCGACCCCACCCCGATCGACTACGTCATCCCCGGCAACGATGACGCGATTCGCTCCTGCCAACTGGTGATTGGCACGATCGGCGCGGCGATCGAGGAGGGCGCAGGCGCCTGGCGCGTGCAGGAGGAGCGGCGCATCGCCGAGGAGATGGAGCGGCGCAAGAAAGAGGAGGAAGAGCGGAAGAAGCGCGAGGAGGAAGAGAAGGCGCGGGTTGAAGCGGAGGAGGCCCGGAAAAAAGCGGCTGAAGAGGAGGCTGCGAAAAAAGCCGCTGAAGCGCCGCCCCAACCGCCTCAGGCTCAGGGCTCGCAGGCCGCGGGTCCTGTCAGCGCAGGGGACCCACCTCCCCCTGCGGTAGCTAAAGCTTCCTCGGGGGAGGTACCCCCTACGCCGCCACCCGCGGCAGAGGCGCCTAAAGGTGAGGCTCCGGCCCAAGAGGCGACCGCACCAGCGCCTGAGAAAGCCCCAGCCGACGCAGAGAAAGCTCCCGCTGCAAAAGAGGGGGGTTCCAAATGAGCATCACGGCTGCCGACGTGAAGGCGCTGAGGGACCGGACTGGGGCGGCGATGATGGACTGCAAGTCCGCTCTCACCGAATCCGAGGGGGATGTCGATCGGGCTATTGAGATTCTTCGGGTGAAGGGTCAGGCGTCGGCGGCGAAGCGCGAGGGGCGGGGGACGAGCGAGGGAGTGGTTGCCTCGTATATCCACGCCAACGACAAGGTCGGGGCGATGGTCGAAGTGCAGTGCGAGACCGACTTCGTTGCCCGCAACGAGGACTTCAGGGCATTCGCCTACGAGGTCGCGCTGCACATCGCTGCGACCGCGCCGAAGTACGTCACCACCGAGGAGATCCCCGCCGAGGAGCGCGAAGCGGAGAAACGGGTCTTCGAGGAGAAGGCGCGCGAGGACGGCAAACCGGACAACGTGGTGGAGAAGATCGTCGAGGGCCAGCTCGCCAAGTGGGCCAAGGAAGTGGCCCTCCTCGACCAGGCGCACGTCAACGCCGAGAAACACGATTCCAAGTCGATCGAGGAGCTGCGTCAGGAGCTGGCCGCGAAGACCGGCGAGAACATCCGCGTGGCGCGCTTTGCCTACTTCCGCGTCGGCGAGGGCGATTGACCAAGGCAGAGCCCAAGTTCTCCCGCATCCTCCTGAAGCTCTCGGGAGAGGCGCTGATGGGGGAGCGGGATCACGGCACCGACGCCGGCGAGGTGGAGCGGATCGCCGGGCAGATCGCCGCGGTGCGCGAGCGTGGGGTGGAGGTGGCGATCGTCGTCGGCGCCGGCAATATCTACCGCGGGCTGCAGGGCGCCGCAGCGGGCATGGACCGGGCCACGGGCGACTACATGGGGATGCTGGCGACCGTGCTCAACGCGCTCACCCTGCAGGACGCGCTCGAGAAGGTCGGCGAGCACACCCGGGTCATGTCGGCGATCGACGTCAAGGAGGTCGCCGAGCCCTACATCCGCCGCCGCGCGATGCGCCATCTGGAGAAGGGCCGGGTGGTGATCTTCGCCGCCGGCACCGGCAACCCGTTCTTCACCACCGATACGGCGGCGGCCCTGCGCGCGCTCGAGATCCACGCCGAGACCATCCTGATGGCGAAGAACGGCGTCGAGGGCGTCTACGACTCCGATCCGGCGACGAATCCAGAGGCGAAGTTCATCCCGGAGATCGGTCACCGCGAGGCGATCGAGCGTGGCCTCAAGGTGATGGACTCGACCGCGCTTTCCCTCTGCATGGACAACGACCTGCCGATCTACGTCTTCAACATGGGCGATGAGACCAACATAGATAGGATCGTCAGCGGCGAGAGGGTGGGCACGCTGGTCGACAGCGCTCCCGCCTGAAAGCGGAGAGAGGATCCAGTGGAGCTGATCGACGAGTTGCTGAATGACGCCGAGAACCGCATGCGGAAGTCGGTCGAGTCGAGTCGTGGCGAGTTGGCCACGGTGCGCACCGGTCGCGCCTCGCCCCATTTGCTGGACCGGATCGCGGTCGACTACTACGGCTCGCAGACGCCGCTCAAGCAGCTCGCCAACGTCGCCGCCTCCGACGCCCGCCTGCTGACCGTGACGCCCTTCGACAAGGGCTCGATCGGGGAGATCGAGAAAGCGATCCAGGAGTCCGACGTCGGCCTGACGCCGAGCAACGACGGCAACGTGATCCGCCTGCAGATTCCCGAGCTGACCGAGGAGCGCCGTCGCGAGATGGTCAAGGTCGTCCACGGCGTCGCCGAGGAAGGACGGGTCGCGATCCGCAACGTCCGCCGTGACACGATGCAGGACCTGCGCGACCTGAAGAAAGAGGGCGAAGCGGGCGAGGACGACGAGCGCCGCGCTGAGGCCGCGCTGCAGAAGCAGACCGACGAGGCGATTGCCGAGATCGACGCGCTCTTGAAAGGGAAGGAAGAGGAGATCCTGGAGGTGTGAGCACCTCCGCGCGGTACGTCGCGATCATCACCGACGGCAACGGGCGCTGGGCCCAACAGCGCGGTCTGCCGGTGGTCGAGGGGCATCGGGCCGGCGCCGACGTGGTCAAGGCACGCCTGCGCGACGCGGTGGAGTTGGGCATCGAGGAGCTGACCGTCTTCTCCTTCTCGACCGAGAACTGGGCCCGTCCCGCGGAGGAGGTCGAGGCGCTGATGCGGATGTTCGGCGAGAGGATCGATACCGAAACTCCCGAGCTGCACGCCGAAGGCGTGCGGATGCGCTTTCTCGGCCGTCGCGAGGGGGTCGCTGCAGATCTGGCGCAGCGGATGGATTGGGCTGAACGGACGACGGCGAGGAACGACCGCATCACCCTCTTCGTCGCCTTCAACTACGGTGGCCGAGCGGAGATCGTCGATGCGGCGCGGAGCTTCAAGGGCGAGACCGAGGATGAGTTCCGCCAGCACCTCTACGCGCCCGAGATGCATGATCCAGACGTGCTCATCCGGACCAGCGGCGAGCAGCGGATCTCCAATTACCTGCTCTGGCAGTGTGCTTACTCCGAGCTGATCTTCCGCGAGGAGCTCTGGCCCGATTTCACTCGCGAGGCGTTCGAGGCCTCGCTGGCGGAGTTCGAGGCGCGGCAACGCCGCTTCGGGAGGCGCACATAGTGGTCCAGGATCTGTTCGACGACGAGATGTTCGCCGAGGAGCCGCCTCCGCCCGAGCGGCCGCCTCGCCAACCGCGGCGCCGGCGCGGCTCGTGGCTCGGCGGTGAGACGGCTCGGCGGATCCTCATCGCAGCTCCGTGGATCGTCTTCGCGATCGCGATCGTCGTCGCCGGCGGCCTCGTCTTCGCGCTGGCGATGGTCGGGATGGGCCTCCTCTGCCTGCGTGAGTACTTCCTCATGACCACGCCGCTGCGCCCGGTGCAGATCGCCGCCTACATAGCCGTCCCGGCGATGATCGCCGCCGCTCATTTCGGCACCGCCTTCAACGTCCTCCTGCTGGCGACGGCCTCCTTTCCCCTGCTGTTCATCTTTGGCGCTCGACGCCGCCCGCGCGAGGGAATCGTCATCTCGATGGGGGTGACGGTGCTCGGCGCCGTCTGGATCGGCCTGCCGCTGGTCCACGCGGTGCTCCTGCGCGACCTGCCCGATCACGGCGCGGCGCTCCTGATCGACGTTCTCGTCGGCACCTTTGCCACCGACACCGGCGCCTACGCGGTCGGGCGCATGTTCGGCTCGCACCGGATCGCCCCCGACCTCTCGCCCAATAAGACGATCGAGGGTCTGATTGGCGGCTTCCTGATCGGCACGATGGCTTTCTGGTTCGCCGGCCTCTACCAGGACTGGCTCTCGGGAGTCGACGCTCTGATCATCGGCGCCGCCGTGGCGGCGATCGGCCCAGTCGGCGACCTCTTCGCCTCGATGGTCAAGCGCGACCTGGGTAAAAAGGACACCGGCAGGCTGTTCGGCCCGCACGGCGGCCTCCTCGACCGCCTAGACGCCGTCTTCTTCACCATAGTCGCCGGCTACTACCTAGCCGTCCAACTGGTTTAGTGCGCGAGACTGCGTTCAGCGTCGCCAATCGACGCCAAACGCAGCTTCGGCCGTCCCTATGCTCTCGATGATGAGAAAGCTTGTGATTCTGGGCTCGACCGGCTCGATCGGCGTGCAGGCGCTGCAGATCGTCGCCGCTTCGGAGGAGCTGCAGGTCGTCGGGCTGGCAGCGGGAACGAGCTGGGAGCAGCTGCTGGACCAAGCGCGGCAGCATGGCGTGCCGACGGTGGCCCTTGCCGATGATGACGCCGCCGAACGAGCGCGATCGACCTGGGACGGTCGTGTGCTGGCGGGCGAGGAGGGTGTGCGCGAGCTGATCGCCTCCTCCGCCGCCGACCTTGTGCTCAACGGCATGGTCGGCGCCGCCGGACTCGGCCCGACCGTCGTTGCCCTCGGCGAGGGGATCGACGTCGCCCTCGCCAACAAGGAGAGCCTGGTGGTTGGCGGCGAGTTGACGACGGCGCTGGCCGAGGCCACCGGGGCGCGGCTGCTGCCGGTCGACTCCGAGCACTCGGCCCTCTTCCAGCTGATCGGAGCAGAGCAGCCGGGCACGGTCGAACGGCTGGTGCTGACCGCGTCGGGCGGCCCGTTTCGCGGTCGCAGCGACCTCGCCGGTGTCAGCGTCGAGGACGCGCTCGCGCACCCGACCTGGACGATGGGTGGGCGGATCACGATCGACTCGGCGACGCTGATGAACAAGGGCTTCGAGGCGATCGAGGCCCACCACCTCTTCGGTGTCGCCTACGAGCGGATCGCGGTCGTCATCCACCCACAGTCGATCGTCCACTCGCTGATCGACCTCAACGACGGCGCCACGCTGGCGCATCTGGGCTATCCCGATATGCGGGTGCCGATCTCCTACGCGCTGCACTTCCCCGAACGCGCCGACGTCGAGGTGCCGCGGCTCGACCTGGCAGCGGTCGGCGAGCTCAGCTTCGAAGAGCCGGACCTGAAGACCTTCGCCTGCCTGCGCCTGGCGCTGGAGGCGGGTCGGGCAGGGGGAACCGCACCCTGCGTGCTCAATGCAGCTGACGAGGTCGCGGTTGCCGCTTTCCTGGAAGGGCGGATCGAGTTCACGGCGATCGCCGCCGCGATCGAAGCCGTGCTCGAGCAGATGCCGGCGGTGCCGGTGACCCACTTCGAGGACCTCTTTGCCACGGACGCCGAGGCCCGCCGCCGCACCGAAGAACAGGTCGGAGGGTTGGCAAGGGTATGAGCTGGCTCTACGTCTTCCTCGGCTTCTCAGCGCTGATCATCCTCCACGAGGCAGGGCATTTCTTCGCCGCCAAGGCAACCGGGATGCGGGTCGAGCGCTTCTTCCTCTTCTTCGGACCGACGATCTTCTCGGTCAAGCGCGGCGAGACCGAGTACGGGGTCAAATCGATACCGCTCGGCGGCTACGTGAAGATCAGCGGCATGAACCCCGACGACAAGCTGCCACCGGGCGAGGAGCACCGTGGCTACTACGAACAGCCGGTTTGGAAGCGGATCGTCGTGATCGGCGCCGGACCGGCCGTCAACATCGCCCTCGCCTTCGCGATTCTCTTCCTCATCTTCTTCTTCAATGGCCAGAAGGCGACGCAGACGGTCGGCCCGATCTTGCCCGAGTCGCCGGCGGCGGCGGTACTGAAGGAAGGTGACGAAATCGTCGCGGTCGACGGCTCGCGCTATCCGGCGTTGAGTGTCGATGCGCGGCTCGAAAGGTTCATCGACCAGGTCTCCTCGCATAGGTGCGCCGGCAAGCCGACCGATGGCTGCCGGGCCACCACGCCGGTGCAGGTAACCGTCAAGCGCGATGGCGCGCTGCGGACGATCTCGGTGCGGCCCGAATACGAAGCCGCGCTGGGACACACCCGCATCGGCTTCGGCTACGGCCAGGCGCCGGCCGAATACGGCATCGGAGAAGCGACCGACGAAGCGCTCGGCGCGATGTGGAAAGTCACCAGCGGCACGGCATCCGTATTCGCCAATCTGCTTGACGAAGAACGCCGCAAGGAAGTCTCCGGCGTGGTCGGCGTCAGCGACGTCGCGCACGAGACGATCGACAAGTTCGGCGCCACCGAGGCGCTGATTCTGCTGGCCCTGGTCAGCCTCTCGCTCGGTCTGATCAATCTCTTCCCCTTTCTGCCGCTGGACGGCGGCCACATCTTCTGGAGCCTGGTCGAGAAAGTGCGTGGCGAGCCGGTTCCGTTCAGAGTGATGGAAAGAGCCGGCGCTGTCGGTTTCGTGCTGGTGATGATGCTCTTCTTCCTCGGCCTCAGCAACGACATCGGCCGGATAACCGGCGAAGGGTTCAACGTCCGCTGATGGAGGTCTCCTCGGCCGAGAGCTATGCCAGCGGCGGGCCGGCCGCCGAGCTGGGGGCGCAGAGCTTGTACGAGGCGTTTCTCGCCACGGTGAAGCGCCTCGGCAACGAGGTCGCGCTGCGCAGCGGCGAGGAGGCCCTGAGCTGGTCCGAGCTGGAGCAGCAGGTGAACCGCATCGCCGGCGGCCTCTCCGCGCTTGGCGTCGACAGGGGAGACACGGTTGCGCTGATGCTCTCCAACCGGGCCGAGTTCGTCGCCTGCGACCTGGCCGCGGTGGCGCTCGGAGCGGTGCCGTTCTCGATCTACCAGACCTCCTCTCCTGAGCAGATCGCCTACGTGGTCGGTGACGCTGGGGCGAGGGTGGCGATCGTCGAGGCCGCCTTCCTCGATGTCTTCGAGCAGGCTCGCGAGGATCTGCCCGGGATCGAGCACGTGATCGTGCTCGACGGTGAAGGCGGCACCGAGACGCTCGCCCAGCTCGAACAGCGCGACCCCGGTTTCGAGCCAAGCGCCGCCGAAACCGATCTGGGCCCCGACGACCTGCTCACCCTGATCTACACCTCGGGCACGACCGGTCCGCCCAAGGGGGTCCAGCTGACCCACCGCAACCTGCTCACGCTGGTCGCCTCGGTTGACGATCTCGTTCCCTTCCCAAAGGACGGCGGCCGGGTGATCTCCTGGCTGCCGGCCGCTCATATCGCCGAGCGCGGCGCCAACTACTACCTGCCGGTGATCAAAGGGCTGGAGATCTGGATCTGCCCCGACCCGCGCGAAATCGTCCAATTCCTGCCGCAGGCGCGGCCGACCTGGTTCTTCGCGGTGCCGCGCGTCTGGGAGAAGCTGAAAGCCGGGCTGGAGGCGATGCTCGCCGGCCTGCCCGAGGAGCAGCGCGAGCCGGTCGAGCGCGGCTTCGACGCAGCACTGGAAAAGGTGCGGCTCGAGCAGCGCGACGAGCAGGTGCCCGACGAGGTGGCCGCAGCTGCCGCCGCAGCTGACGAGCAGATGTTTGCCGCCCTGCGGCAGCAGCTGGGCCTCGACGAGGCCGTTGCGGTCAGCGTCGGCGCCGCGCCGACTCCGGTCGAGGTGCTCGAGTTCTTCCATGCCATCGGCATCCCGGTCGGGGAGCTCTGGGGGATGTCGGAGACCTGTGGCATCGCGACCGTCAACCCGCTCGACCGAATCAAGCTCGGGACGGTGGGCCCGCCGATACCCGGGGTCGAGCTGAAGCTGGCCGGCGACGGCGAGGTGCTGGTCCGCAGCGCGGCCAACATGCCTGGCTACCGCAACATGCCGGAGAGGACTGCGGAGACGATCGATGCCGAGGGCTGGCTGCACACCGGCGACATCGGCGAGCTCGACGAGGACGGCTACCTGCGCATCGTCGACCGCAAGAAGGAGCTGATCATCAACGCCGCCGGCAAGAACATGTCGCCCGCCTCGATCGAGTCGAAGCTGAAGGCGGCCAGCCCGCTGATCGGCCAGGTGGCCGCGATCGGCGACGGTCGCCGCTACAACGTCGCCCTGATCGTCCTCGACGCGGACTTCGCCCCGGTGTGGGCGCAGGGGCAGGGGATGACCGACACCGACCTCGAGAGTCTCGCCGCGCACGACTCGATGCGGAAGGCGATCGCCGAAGCTGTCGAGACCGCCAACGAGCGCATGGCCCGCGTCGAGCAGATCAAGAAGTTCAGCATCCTGCCAGCCGAGTGGGCGCCGGGCGGCGACGAGCTGACCCCGACGATGAAGCTCAAACGCAAGCCGATCGAGCGCAAGTACGAAGCCGAGATCGAGGCCCTCTACGCCGACTGAGCCGGCTCCCCGGCTCGGTGGAAGGATTGGAGGGTCTCCAGTACCCCCGATCCTTCCAGCAACGCCTCGTGCAAGCCGCCAGATAGCCTGTAGGCATGGCCTCCAAAAGGCAGATATTCGTCGGCGGCGTGCCGATCGGCGGTGGTGCACCGGTCGCGGTGCAGACCATGACCAAGACCGAGACCGCCAACTTGGCGGCGACGATGGAGCAGATCCGCAAGGTCGCCGAGGCGGGGGCCGACATCGTCCGGGTCGCGGTACCGCGCGATGACGATGTGGAGGCGCTGCGGACGATCGTCAAGGAATCGCCGATCCCGGTGATCGCCGACATCCACTTCAACCACACGCTGGCGTTGAAGGCGATCGATGCCGGCGCCCACTGCATTCGGCTCAACCCCGGCAACATCGGCGGCCGCGAGAAAGTCGCCGAGGTCGCCGAGAGGGCGACCACGGCGGGGGTGCCGATGCGGATCGGGGTCAACTCGGGCTCGCTGCCGAAGCACCTGCACGAGCTGGAGCGCGAAAAGCCGGTCGAGGCGCTGGTCGCAGCCGCGATCGAGTTCGTCGAGCTGATGGAGAGCCTCGACTTCGAGAACTTCAAGGTCTCGATCAAGTCGACCAACGTCCCCAATACGATCGCTGCCAACCGGCTGCTCGCGGAGAGGATTCCCTACCCGCTGCACCTGGGGATCACCGAGGCGGGGACGAAATGGTCCGGCTCGCTCAAGTCCTCGGTCGGCCTCGGCACCCTGCTCGCCGACGGCATCGGCGACACGATCCGGATCAGCCTCTCGACCTTCCATGCCGAGGAGGAGGTCAAGGTCGCCTGGGAGATCCTCAAGGCGCTGCAGCTGCGCGAGCGCGGTCCGGTGCTGATCGCCTGCCCGACCTGCGGCCGCCTGCAGTTCGACATGGACTCGGTCGTGGCCGAGATCGAGCGCCGCCTCGAACGCTATGCCGAGCCGATCGAGGTGGCGGTGCTTGGCTGCGCGGTCAACGGCATCGGCGAGGCCAGCCACGCCGACTTCGGCATCGCCGGCGCCAAGAACGAGGGCCTGATCTTCGCCCACGGCAAACCGCTGCGGAAGGTGCCGCAGGCCGCCCTGGTCGACACCCTGTTCGAGGAGATCGACAAGTCCCTCGGCAGGGGAGAGGTGGAGTTCGATGAGGCCCAGTCCCGCGAGGGCGCTGAGTGGCTCGCCAAGATCGAGGAGGAAAACGCGGACGAACTCACCCCCGAGAAGATCGCAAAGCTAGAGAAGGAAGCCGTTGAGCGGGGCGAGTCGGACCGGGTGCTGCTGGACGAGCAAGCTTCGCCGACGGCCGGACGGCGGTTCACCCGCGCATAGCGCCCGCTGCGAGTAAACGTGCTGTCGACCGCGATCCGCTCAACTAGTGGATAGGTTTCCCGCAGTGACTCGGTTGAGCCAGACGTTCCTGCCCACCCTCAAGGACCCGCCCTCCGATGCGGAAGCCGTGTCGCACAAGCTGATGGTGCGGGCGGGGCTGATCCGCCAGTTGGGAGCGGGGTTGTGGACTTACCTGCCGGCCGGCTGGCGGGTCGAGCGCAAGGTTGAGGCGATCCTGCGCGAGGAGATGGAGGCGATCGGCTGTCAGGAGATGCTGATGCCGGTGCTGCAGCCCGCCGAACCGTGGCAGAAGACCGGCCGCTACTCGATCGACGAGCTGTTCAAGCTCGAGGATCGCAAGGGCGCGCCGATGGCGCTGGCGATGACCCACGAGGAGTGCGTCACCTACCACGTCGCCCGCGAGGTGCGCTCCTACCGCGACCTGCCGCTGATGCTCTTCCACATCCAGACGAAGGAGCGAGACGAGCCGCGGCCCCGCGCCGGCGTCCTGCGGACGCGCGAGTTCACGATGAAGGACGCCTACTCCTTCGACCGCGATGAGGAGGGACTGGCGCGCTCCTACGAGCTGCAGAGCGAAGCGTACGGGCGGATCTTCGATCGCTGCGGGCTGCGCTGGTACCGGGTCGAGTCGGACGTCGGCATGATGGGCGGCTCCGGCGCGCACGAGTACATGGCTCCCTGCCCGGCGGGCGAGAACGAGGTAGCCCTTGCGCCGGGCTACGCGGCCAACGTCGAGATCGCCTCAGCCGAGGCACAGCCGGTCGAGCTGCCGGCGGCGCTGGGCGCGCCTGAGGCTGTTGCGACGCCGGGTCAGAGCACGATCGCGCAGGTCTCGGGCGGGCTCGAGCTGCCCCCGGGCGCCTTGATCAAGTCGCTGCCCGTGATCGTCGAGGGGCGCGGCATGGTCCTCGTGCTGATCCGCGGCGACCACCGCCTCAACGAGATCAAGCTGCGCAACGCGCTCGGCGCCGACCTTCGACAGGCGAGCGCCGAGGAGATCGCCGCTGAGCTCGGCCCGGTCGGCTTCGTCGGCCCGGTCGGGACGAAGCTGCCGGTGATCAAGGATGTCGCGATCCAAGGCGATTCGTTCGTCACCGGCGCCAACGAGGCCGACACCCACCTGCGGGGTGTCCAGCCCGGCCGCGACTTCGAGTTCGAGGAGATGGACGTGCGCACGGTCGAGACCGGCGACACCGCCCCCGGCGGCGGCACGATCGAGATCGAGCCGGCGATCGAGATCGGCAACATCTTCAAGCTGGGGACCCGCTACTCCGAGCCGCTGGGCGCCACCTACCTCGACGAGAACGGCGTCGAGCGACCTATCGTGATGGGCTCCTACGGGATCGGCCCGGCGCGGATCGTCGCCGCGGCGATCGAGCAGGGAGCCGACGAGCGAGGCATCGTCTGGCCCGCCGGCCTCGCTCCCTGGCAGGTTCAGCTCGTCTCCCTGGCCAAGACGGGCGAAGCCGAGCGCGCGGCCGCCGACACGCTGTACGAAGCGCTGCGAGCGGGTGGGGCAGAGGTCCTCTATGACGACCGTGACGCCGGCCCGGGCGAGAAGCTGACCGACGCCGAGCTGCTCGGCTGTCCCCTGCGGGTGGTCGTCGGCCGGCGCGGCCTCGCCAAGGGGGTGGTCGAGGCAAGCGAGCGTGCCGGCGGCGCCGAGCACGAGCTGCCCGTCGAGGAGGCCGGCGAGCGGGCCCTCGCCCTGCTCCAGGACGAGGATGGCTGACGCGGCTCCCTTCGGGCGCGGTCGCATCCGCCGCCTCTTCGGGCTCGACCGCAGCGGACCGCCACCGCAGCGGACTCGGGAGGGGGAACCGCTGAACCCCTGGACGCTGCCCAACCTGGTCGGCTACCTGCGCCTCGCCGGTCTGCCGGTCTTTCTCTATCTCGCCTTTGAATCGGGTGACGGGCGCAGCGTCGCTTCGGCCGCGCTCTTCTGGCTTATCGCCGCCGGCGACTACCTCGACGGCTTCCTCGCCCGGGTCACCGGCCAGTACAGCCGCCTGGGAGCGATGCTCGACCCGCTGATCGACCGGCTGACGATCCTCTCCGGCGCCGTCGTCTGCTGGCACTTCGCGCTGCTGCCGCGCTGGGCCCTGGCGCTGCTCGTGGTGCGCGAGCTGGCGATGCTGCTGCTCGCCCAGTACGGGCTGCGTCACGGCGTTCAGATCGCCGTCAACTGGCCAGGGCGGATCTCGGTCTTCCCGATCATGGGCGGCATCTTCTTCGCCCTCGTCTTCGCCGGCTGGGTGCCGGCAGCGCTGCTGATCGTTGGAGTGGTACTGGCGATCATCGCCACGGCTCTCTACGCACAGGCAGGGCTGCGAGCCGTGCGCGAGGAGAAAGCGCAAGCGGGCGCCCAGGCTCCATAACCTTCAACCTGGAGTTGAACCTTGGGCCAGGCGACCTATAATTCGATCCCTGCGGCCAACGGAGGCGAAGGTCTCCCGATCAAGGAGCGAGATGGAGGACACCTTTCCCGATCTGGGTTCGCTCAGCGACGAAGAGCTGAAGGACCTGATCGACAAGCTCACCACCGAGGAGAATGAGATCTCCTACAAACGTCGCGTCTTGCACGGCAAGATCGACATCCTGCGTGCGGAGCTGGTCAACCGGCTGCGCCAGAAACGCGAAAGCGGCGACTCGCTGATCTCCGGCGATGACGTCGCCCAGCTGACCGATATCCTCGCCGGCAAGGCGCAGCAGGCGCCGCCGGAGGACGACGCGGTCGCCTGAGGCCGAGCGCAGATGGCCATCCACTGTCCAGAGTGCGGCTTCGTCAACCCCGAGGGCGCCAACTACTGCCAGAAGTGCGGCGCCTACCTGGGTGGTCCGAAAGACGAGGCCGACGAGCCGACGACGATGACCTACACGGTCGACGACACCGGCGAGATGCAGCCGATCGACATCGATGAGGTTCTCAAGACCAGCGGCGCGGCACTGGTGATCCGCGCCGGCGGGGGTCGCGCCGGGGAGAGCTTCACCGTAACCGAGGACCGAGTCAGCATCGGACGCAGCCCCGACGCCGGCGTCTTCCTCGACGACGTCACCGTCTCCCGCAACCACGCGCTGCTGGTGCGACGCCGCGACGGGTTCTACATCGACGATCTCGGCTCACTCAACGGCACCTACGTCAACCGGAGGCGGATCGAGTCGCACCGGCTCGCCGACGGCGATGAGATCCAGGTCGGCAAGTACAAGCTCAGTTACCTGGAGAAGTAGGGGATCCGGTGGCGGTGTCCGAGCAACAGCAGCAGACGCGCCCGCGCGATTCGCGCCCGCGCAAGGCACTGACCATCGGCGCCGTCTGCAAGATCCTGCAGAACGAGTTCGACGACATCTCGATCTCGAAGATCCGCTACCTGGAGGACCAGAAGCTGCTGACGCCGCGCCGTACGCAGGGTGGCTACCGGCTCTACAGCCAGGCGGACGTCGAGCGGCTGCGCACGATCCTGCGCCTGCAGCGCGACGAGTTCCTGCCATTGCGCGTAATTCGTCAAGAGCTCGCTGCCGGCGGCGACATCGACCTGGGCGGGGGCGGCGCGGAGCGGCGCCCTGCTGCCGGTGCGGTTCGTCGCGCGATCCTCGTCAATACCTCCAGCGCCTACCTGACGCTGGAGGAGGTGATCGAGGAAACCGGCGCCCGCAGCGAGCTGATCGCCGAGCTGGAGAACTTCGGCATCGTCCAGCCGGAGAAGCGCGACGGTAGGACCGTCTACGACGAGACCGACCGCGAGATCGTGCGAGCCGCCAACGAGCTCTCGCGGGTCGGCGTCGGCGCCCGCAACCTGCGCGTCTTCCGCTCCTCCGCCGATCGCGAGGCAAACCTGCTGGAAGCGCTGCTGGGACCGTCGCTGCGCTCGCGCAATCCAGACCGGCGCAAGGAGGCGCTCGAGAGCCTGGAGAGCCTGGCGGCCACCGTCAGCCATCTCAAGCACCTGCTGCTCGTGCGCGATCTCCGCCGCCTGGCTGGCGACTGACGAGCAATCAGGTGCCGCGCGTAACCCGCCGACGAACGATCGCGGCTCCCGTGGACGAGGTCTGGGATCTTGTCTCCGACCCCTACAGCCTGCCCCGCTGGTGGCCGCGGACGAGCCGGGTGGAGAGCGTCGACCGCAAGCCCGAGGGCAAGCGCAGCCAGTGGACCAAGGTGCTGGCGACGGCCGAGGGGCGTGGCGTGCGCGCCGACTACCGCTGCCTCAGCTCGGCCGAGGGCGAGCGCTACGTCTGGGAGCAGCAGCTGGCCGGGAGTCCGTTCGAGCGCCATCTGCGCCGCTCCGTCGTTGAGATCGGCCTGCAGCCGGAGGGCGAAGGCACCGTGGTCAGCCTCACCTCCGAGCAGAAGCTGCGCGGCATGTCGCGCCTCGGCTCGCCGCTGATGCGCGGCGGTCAGGGCAAGATCCTCGACCAGGCCTTGGACGGCCTGGAGGCGGCGTTGACGTGAACCCGCGGAGGGACTCCAAGTGGTGGGGCTGGGGCGATCCGGCCGTTGAGCCGGAGCTGGACAGTGAGGCGCTGGCGACGCTGCGGGAGCGGGTGGGGGAGCTGGAGCCGTGGCCGCTGGCGGCGGAGCTGGACCGGTTCGAGCTGCCCACGGCGGAGGAGCTGCCGCGGGGGCTGATCGATGCGGTCGGCGAGACCAATGTCTTCAGCGGCAGCGAGGACCGCCTGCGCCACGCCACCGGCTGTGGCTACGCCGACCTGGCGCGGCTGCGCGGTGGCCGGCTGGGCGCCGCGCCCGATGCCGTGCTGCTGCCGGCGGATGCCGATGCCGTGCGCCGCGTGCTGGAGATCTGCGCGGCCGAGGGCATCGCCGTCGTCCCCTTCGGCGGCGGCACCAGCGTCGTCGGCGGGATCGAGCCGCTGCGCGGCACGCATTCGCGCCTGGTCAGCCTCGACCTCGCCCGCCTGCAGGAGGTCGAGGTCGACAAGCGCTCCCTGACCGCTCGTCTCGGCGCTGGGCTACGCGGCCCCGAGGCGGAAACGGCGCTCAGCGCCGAGGGCGTCGTCCTCGGCCACTTCCCGCAGTCCTTCGAGTACGCGACCATCGGCGGCTTCGCCGCGACCCGCTCGGCCGGCCAGGCCTCGAGCGGCTACGGTCGCTTTGACGCGCTGGTCACCTCGGTGCGCCTGATCGCACCGGCGGGCGAGATGCGCACGCTGGAAACGCCCCACACCGCTGCGGGGCCTGCGCTGCGCGAGCTCGTGGTCGGCTCCGAGGGGACCCTCGGCGTCATCCCGGAGGTGACGGTGCGGGTGCGGCCGCGGCCGCACCAGCGTCGCTACGAGGCCTGGATGGCCGAGAGCTTCGAGGCCGGTTCGGAGGTCGTGCGGGCGCTCGCCCAGGGTCCCGGCCTGCCCGAGGTGATCCGCGTCTCCGACGAGGAGGAGACCGAGATTTCGCTGTCGCTCTCCGGGCCGCGCGGACTCGCCGGCAAGGCATTCGGCGGCTACCTCGGCTTGCGCGGCAAGCGCCGCGGCTGCCTTGTCGTCGTCGGCCTGGAGGGCGACGAGGAGTCGGTGGCGCGCCGCCGTGCGCTCACCGTCCGCGCCCTGCGCCGCGGCGGGGCTGCCTACCTCGGCCAGGGAGCGGGCCGTTCCTGGGAGCACGGACGCTTCCAAGGTCCCTACCTGCGCGACACGTTGATGGGGATGGGGGCAATGGTGGAGACGCTCGAGACCTCTCACACCTGGTCGCGGCTGCACGAGCTGCACCTCGCGGTTGGCGACGCGATCCGTGGGGCGCTCGGCGCCGCGGGCACGCCGGGGCTCGTCCTCTGCCACCTCTCGCACGCCTACGCCGACGGCGCTTCGCTCTACTTCACCTTCATCTCCCGCGCCCGACACGGGGCGGAGATCGAGCAGTGGGGGGCGGTGAAGCGCGCCGCCTGCGAGGCGATCGTCGCCCTCGGCGGCACGATCACCCACCACCACGCCGTCGGCCGCGATCACGCGCCCTACATGCAGGCCGAGGTGGGGTCGACGGGGATCGAGGCTCTGCGGACGGTGAAGCAGCAGCTCGACCCGAGCGGGATCATGAACCCCGGCAAGCTGCTGCCGGCCTGACGTCTAACCGCCTTTGGCCACCGGACCGGTGATTTCGCCGCTGAGCACGGTTTCGCCGGTATAGCGCGGCAGGCTCTTGTTCTTCTTTGCCTGCGCGACCTCGCGCTGGTAGGCGGCATTCGAGGTGCGGGAGACGTAGACCTGGTCGAAGGCGCCGCTGGCGACGTAGGCGAGCAGTTCTGCCGGGATGTTGAAACGGGCGCCCAGACGGCCCGAGTCGCCGACCGGGACGCTGCCGACGCGCAGCGACAGCTTCGCAGTGCGGTAGAGCCAGACCGTGTAGGACTGGCCCGTTTCGGTCGGCTCGAGGTTTTCCGCGGTCACCTGCAGGACGATTTCTTCCTTGCCGACCCGACCGAATATGGCGCGCCCGCTGGCGTCGCTGCCGTCGGCCGATTCGAGCACCGCCTGCGTCACCTTGCCTTCTTCGCCAGCGGCGATTTCGGCGCCGGATGCGCCCGTCGATGCCGAGCTGGAGCCCGAGTCGGAGCCGCCGCCGAAGATCGCGATCGCGGCCAGCACGACCGCGACGATCGCGAGCCCGCCGCCGGCGATCAGTACGAATCGGCGCCGCTCGACCGGCACCGCCGGTCGCGGCGCAGCGCCGGCCCTTGACACGGCCCGCGATCGTGGCGCTGGCTTTGGCGCCGGCGGCTCGGGCTCTGCCGCCTGCGGTTTGGGTTCGGGCTCAGGCGGCGAGGGGGGTGGCGGTGGTGGCTCAGGTGGGGGCGCATCGATGGCGGCCAGCGCCGAGCGGACTTCGGCGCGCACCTCCTCGACGCTCATCCCCTTCAGCGCCGCGATGTCCTCGAAGCCCTCCTCACGCTGCGCGAGCAGCCGCAAGAGGGCCCTCTGATCGTCGCTCAGTGCCATCCCCGCGGGAACACTATGCGACGCAGGTTAAGGTCAGATGTGCGAGCAGATAGGGTCCGCGCCGATGGCGGATGATCCACGTGGCCTGACCTCCCACTTCGACGCCCTGATCGGCACCGAGTGGCTCGACGACGACCCCGCGCAGGCCCACGCCAGGATCCCGATTCGCGACGACCTGCGCCAGCCCTTTGGGCTGATGCACGGCGGCGTGATGTCGAGCCTGGTCGAGAGCGTCTGCTCCCGCGCGACGGCCCTGACCGTCCTCGGCGACGGGATGGCGGCGATGGGCCAGTCGATCAACGTCAGCTTCCTGCGCCCAATCACCCAAGGCCATGTCGAGGTCAAAGCGCGGGCCCGCCACCGTGGCCGCACCACCTGGGTCTGGGACGCCGAAATCCTCGATGCCGAGATGAGACTCTGCGCGCTGGCATCAATGACCATCGCCGTTAGGCCTATCCCCCAAAGCGATTCGTAATCGGCAGCCTGCGATCGCGTCCGAAGGCCCTCGGCGTGATGCGGATTCCCGGCGCAGCCTGGCGGCGCTTGTACTCGGAGCGGTCGACCATGCGCACGACCTCATCGACGACGTCGCCGGGCAATCCCGCCGCGACCATCTCCTCGCGGCCCTGGTCACGCTCGACATAGGCCTCCAGCACGCGGTCGAGCAGCTCGTAGGGCGGCAGCGAATCGCTGTCGCGCTGATCGGGTCGCAGCTCGGCCGAGGGCGCCCGCTCCAGCACTGAGGCCGGGACGAGCTCACGCCCGGCCCGTTCGTTGCGGTGGCGCACCAGCTCGTAGACGAGCACCTTGGGCACGTCCTTGATCACGGCGAAGCCACCGGCCATATCGCCGTAGAGGGTCGCGTAGCCGACCGACATCTCGCTCTTGTTGCCGGTCGTCAGCACCAGCCAGCCGTGCTTGTTGGAGAGCGCCATCATCAGGTTGCCGCGGATCCGGGCCTGGATGTTCTCGGCCGCCAGGTCTGGCTCCGAGGGCCTTGCCGGGTCGTGGGGGAGGGAGCGCGGGGCAGCCTCCTCGTCGGCGGCGAAGGAAGGGGCCAGTGCCTGCCCATAGGCTGCCATCGCCGCCTCGATCGGGATCTCGATCGCCTCGGCACCGAGAGTGGCGGCGATAGTTCGAGCGTCCGCCTGGGTTTCATCGCTGGAATGAGGCGAGGGCATGACCACGCAGCTGACGTTCTCGGGGCCGATCGCGTCAGCGGCGAGCAGCGCGACGAGGGCGGAGTCGATCCCGCCGGAGAGGGCGAGCCCGACGTGGCGGAAGCCGTTCTTGTGCACGTAGTCGCGCAGGCCGAGGACAAGAGCGTCGTAGACCTCGGCCAGGTCGGTGAGCGGCTCGGCGAGGCCGCTCGGAGCGGGGGAGGGGATCTCACAGAAGAGCAGATCCTCTTCGAATTGAGGGGCGCGGGCAAGGACCTCGCCATCGGGGCCGATAACGAAGCTATGCCCGTCGAAAACGAGCTCGTCCTGGCCGCCGACCAGGTTGCAGAAGGCGAGGTGGGTGCCATAGGCGCGGGCGCGGGCGGCGAACATCGCTTCCCGCTCGCGGCCCTTACCGCGGTGGTAGGGGGAGCCCGACGGGTTGGCGATCAGCCCGGCGCCTGCGGCCGCCTCGCTCGACGCGGGCGGTCCCTCCTCCCAGACGTCCTCGCAGATCGTCAGGCCGACACTGGTCCCAGCCACCTCGATGGTCGCCGGCTCCCGTCCGGGGAGGAAGTAGCGCTGCTCATCGAAGACGGCGTAATTGGGAAGCCGGTTCTTGCGGTAGATCGAGCGCAGCTTGCCCTCAGCGAGCACGGCAAGGGAGTTGTGGGCGTGGCGATGGTCGCCGCCGTCGGTGGCCGGCTCGGCGAAACCGACGAGGGCGACCATCTCACCGACGCCGCCCGCCAGCTCCTCGACCGCCGCCAGGTTGGCTGAGACGAAATGTCGCTTCAGGTAGAGATCCTCGGCCGGGTATCCGGGCAGGCAGAGCTCGGGGAAGATCACCAGGTCGGCGCCCCCGGCCGCGGCCCGGTCGATCCAAGCGGCGATCTTGGCCGCGTTGCCGTCGAGGTCGCCGACCGTGGGGTCGATCTGGGCAAGGGCTATGCGCACGAGGGCCTCCGGTGGTCCACGGCTGAAGTATCGCCGTCACGCCGCGTGGGGGGCGCCTCCGCGGACGGTAGATTGCCTCGGATGGGCATGAACCTGCGGCTGTCCGCTGCCTTGCTCGTGGCGCTTGCGGTTTTCGCCGGTGTCCCCGCTGCTGCGCAGGCGGGCGACCAGTGGGCCTTCCGCCAGCCACTGGCACGACCGACCGATCATCCCGATCCCGCTCGCCATTCCTACTCGGTGCCGGAAGCGCCCCGCTCGCCGGCCTGCGCCGGCCAGTTCTGCGTCCACTGGGTGGACGAGGGCATCGACGCGCCCAATCCCGCCGACGAAAACGGGGTGCAGGACGGCGATGGTGTGCCCGACTACATCGAGCAGGTGCTCAGGGTCGGTGCCCACGTGCAGGCGATCGAGAACGGCAAGCTCGGCTGGCGAGAGCCACGCTCGGACGGCCATCGCGGCGGTCGTCGGGGGAAGACCGACGTCTACCTCGAGGAGCTGGGGCGACTGCTCTTCGGCTACGCCGCGCCGGACCGTGGCCAGGCGCCCGAGGGGCAGCGGCTGCCGCGACGCCTGCACGGCTACCTCGTGCTCGACAACGACTACGACCCGTTCCAGTACCTGGGGACGAAGGCGCTCGCCGACCTCGAGGTCACCTTTGCCCACGAGTACTGCCACATCCTGCAGATGAACTACGACGCCTACCAGGACGCCTGGATGGCGGAGTCGACGGCGGTCTGGATGGAGGACCAGGTCTACGACGGCATCAACGACTACCTGCGCTACGTGCGCCGCTGGGTCGAGCTCTACCGGACGCCGCTCACCGCCAACTCGATCCGCGAGTACGGCGGCACCGTCTGGAACGAGTGGCTGGTGCACCGCTACGGCCGTGAAATCCTCCGCAGCGTCTGGGCCCGCGCCCTGCACACCCATCCCGGGGGCTTCTCCGTCGCCAGCTACGACTCGGCGATCAACGCCGCCGGCGGCTCCGATTTCAGCCACGACTTCGCCCGTTTCGCCCGCGATGTGGCCGAGTGGCCCACCAACGGTCGCTTCCGTGAAGGCCGCCGCTACCCCGACGTGCCGCGCCAGGGCAGCCTGCCGCCCGACGGGCGCCCGCTGCAGCGCTCGCTCAACCACGCCACTTTCCAGTTATTGCGTGTCCATGCGCAGGATGGCCGGGCTGTCGTCGCGCGGGCCACTGCGCCGCAGGGCGTCGCCGCCGGCCTGGCGCTGGTGGGGCGGATCGGCGGCGAGCGCTTCGGCCGTATCGTCTCCAGACTGCGCTTCCGCCAGCACGGCGGTGAGATGACCGTGCGACTGGGTCATCCGGGTCGCTTCAAGCGGATAACCGCGGTGCTGATCAACGCCGACACGCGCGCCGAGGGCTTCAGCGCCCGCCGACTCGACTGGAACTACCTGACCGACACCGCGCCGTTCCGGGTACGAGCCCGCGCCGTGCGCTGAGACTCTTCCGCCGGTGACGGCGGCGCCGTGGCCACCGCTTCGTCGATCGCGCCTTCGAGATCGAGGCCGAAGCTGTCGAGGTCGGCCATCGCGTCGTAGTCGCCGACCAGGCCGAAGTCGATCTGCCCGTCATAGGACATGATCCCGACGCAGAGCGCCTGCCGCCGGGCGAGCGGCACCAGAGGGAAGATCGAGCTCATCCGGCGGCCCATCAGGTAGAGCGGGAACTGCGGACCGGGGACGTTGGTGACGACGAGGTTGAAGAAGCGCTGGGCGGGCTGCAGGCGGGCGGCCTGCGAGGCGATCGTCGGCGGGGCGAAATCGGTCAGCTTGGTCAGCAGTTCGGCGCCGACAGCCTGTCCCGAGCCCTTCAGGTCGCCCATCGTCTCGCTGACCAGGTGCAGCCGCTCGACGGGATCGCGCGACCAGACCGGCAGCGGCGCCATCATCGCCGAGATGCGGTTGCCGAGCGCGCCCCGCTCTTCGTCGGCGCGGACGCTGACCGGCACCATCGCCCGCATCTTCAGCTCGTCGGTGTCGTGCCCGCGGGCGCGCAGGTAATTGCCCAGCGCCCCGGCGACCACCGAGAGGACGACGTCGTTGACGGTGCCGCCGTGCCTGTTCTTGACCCGCTTGAAGTCTTCGAGGTCGCCGCGAACGAAGGCGAGCCGGCGGTGGGGGCCGATCTCGACATTGAACGGCGTACTCGGCGCCGAGGCGGCGACCTCGAGAAACCTCCCGGTGTCGACGAGACCGCGCAGCACCTGGCGCGGACCGCGCAGGGCGGCACGCACTCCGCGGACGAACTCGCGCGGGCTGGTCGCCCGCTCGTGCAGTGCGACCCTGAGCAGATCCAGGTCGGTTGGCTCGGGCCGCGGCGCCCACTTGGGCGGCCGCACCGGCGGATGGTCGGGGCTCTCCTCGACGTCGAAGAGGACGGTGGTGATGTCGACGCCGGAGATGCCGTCGACGAGCGCGTGATGGCTCTTGCCAACCACGGCGAAGCGGTCATCTTCGAGCCCCTCGACCAGCCACAGCTCCCAGAGCGGCTTGGTGCGGTCGAGCTGCTGGGAGAAGATCCGCGCCGCCAGGTTGCGCAGCTGCTCCTCCGAGCCGGGCGCCGGCAACGCCGTGCGGCGCACGTGGTAGTCGAGGTTGAGAAACGGGTCGTCGACCCAGACCGGCCGCCCCTGGTCGAAGGGGATGAAGCGCAGCTTCTGGCGGAAGCGGGGGACGAGGTGCAGACGCGACTCGATCTGGTCGCGAAACTCCTCGTGGGTGGGTGGACCGCCCTCGAAGATGATCGTCGAGGCGACGTGCATGTGGGCGCCGGCGCGCTCCATATGGAGGAACGAGGCGTCAAGTCCGGTCAGTCGATCCCCATTCACCAGATCATCTTCGCATGAGAGACCTATCCGGCAGGGCTTCCACTTAACTTTTTCCGAAGACAGCCACCGACTGTCCGCTGGCGCCGCCGCGGAAAAAGTACAAGACGTTCCAGCCCTGCCGGATAGGTCTCAGCCCGCGAGGCCGAGTTGCAGCTGAGGCGCCGACTCAGCGCCCGTCTCCTCGCTGGCGAAGCCGGCCACCCTGACGCCGAGCAGGCGCACGGGGCGGGGTGGGGAGTAGGCGCGCAGCAGGTCGAGGGCGACGGGGGTGACCACCTCCGGGTCGTTGGTCGGCTCCTCGACCGTGTGGGCACGAGTGACGTTGGTCCAGTCGTCGAGGCGCACCTTGATCCCGATCGTCCGCCCTGTCAGCTCGCGCGAGCGCAGGCGCCGGCAGAGCTCTTTCGACAGCGAGGCGACGTGGGCGGCCATCTCGTCGTGGTCGGCGACATCGACGTCGAAGGTCGTCTCGGCCGATTGCGACCTGGTCTCGCGTTCGACCGCGATCGGGGTCTCGTCTTCGAAGCGCGCCCGTGCGGGCAGCCAGTGGCCCATGCGCGGCCCGAAGGCCCGCTCCAGCGCAGCCGGGTCATGCGCGCGCAGCTCGGCCAGCGTGCCGATGCCCATCTTCTCCAGCTTGACCACGGTCTTGGGGCCGATGCCGGGCACCAGGCCGGGGGGCTCGGAGGCGAAGCGCTCCAGCGCCGCTTCGCGCGATAGGACCGCCAGGCCAGCCGGCTTGCCCAGCTCGCTGGTGATCTTGGCCAGCAGCCGGTTCTCCGAGATCCCGACCGAGCAGCTGAGGCCGGTGTCCTCACGGATCTCGGTGGAGATTCGGCGCATCGTCGCCTTGGGGGCAAAGAGGTCGCTGAGGTCGAGGTAGGCCTCGTCGAGGCCGACCACTTCGACCGTCTCCACATTGGCCCGCAGGATGTCCATCACCTGTGCGGACGCCTCGCGATAGGCACCGAAATCAGGCGCGAGATACACAGCATCCGGCAGCCGTCGCCGCGCGATCGCCGCCGGCATCGCCGAGTGGATCCCGGCCAGCTTGCGTGCCTCATAGCTCGCCGTGGTCACGACGGCGCGCGGCCCCGACCCGCAGACGACGACGGGCTTCCCCTTCAGCTCCGGCCGCCGTCGCAGCTCGACCGACGCGTAGAACGCGTCCATGTCCAGATGCGCGATTGTGCGCCGATCGGCCACATTGCGATGGTAGGACGGGGGTAGGATCGAACCGATGGCAGACGTAACCCACACGAAGATCGAAGACATCGATGCAATCGACGGTTTCTTTGAGGGCATCAAGTTCCACAAAGCCGCCGCCGGCCTCGACGTCAGCTCGTTCGGCCTCTCGATCATCGACCTGGCGCCGGGGGCCAGGGACTATCCCGAGCACGACCACTCGCCGCAGGGCATTGGCGGCCAGATGTTCGCCAAACGCCCCCAGCAGCTCGGCCAGGAGGAGGTCTACGTCGCCCTGAAGGGCTCAGGCGTTCTGGAAGCCGACGGCGAGCGCTACCCCCTCGACGCCGACCACATCGCCCGCGTCGGCCCGGACGTAAAGCGCAAGGTCACCCCAGGCCGAGCAGGCATCCGCTTCCTCGTGATCGGCGCCACCCCCGGCAAGCCCTACGAGACCGGCGGGGCCCTGTAGCGATGGCTTCTCCCGAGGCGAAGAACCTGGAGGCGATCTCCAAGGCGATCGACCAGCACAACCGGAACTGTCCGTTTCCGGCAGCCGAGGTGCGGATGAACCCGTTCGAGGTCGAACGGCTGGGTTGGGAGGAGATCCGCGGGCTGCCGGTCGTGCCGGACTCGGCGATCGGCACCGGCCGCTTCCGCATCGTCTGCTCGCGCGAGCTCGACGACGCCAGCCTCGAGGAGACCGAGGCGGTCGGCCAGGAGCTCGAGACGGTCGCCCCGACGAGCTCGTGGCCTTAAACCGAGTTCCAGAAGTCGAGGCCGACTTCGTTTAAGAGGCGTTGGGCTTCGATGTTGAGCTGGGTCAGTTCGCCGGTCCAGATCAGGATGCCCATCGCGATCAGGATCAGGCCGCCGCTGGCGACTATCGCCTGGTAGTGGCGCTTGACGACGGCGAAGGCGGTGGTCATGCGGGAGAAGGCGACGGCGGTGAGGAGGAAGGGGATCGCCAAGCCGGCGGAGTAGACAGCGAGGAGGAAGGCGCCACGGCCGGCCGAACCGGAGATCGAGGCGGCCGAGAGGATCGCCCCGAGCGTGGGGCCGATGCAGGGGGTCCAGGCGATTGCGAAAGCGGCACCGGCGACGATCGGACCGCCCCTGCCGGCGCGGTCGAGCAGAGCTTCGACGTGCCACTCGCGGTTGAGGCGGACGACGAAGAGCGAGGCGACGAAGAGCACCCCCATCGCGATGATCAGCGCAGCCGAGATCTTGGTCAATAGCTGCTTGTGGTCCTGCAGAGTGGCGCCGAGCCCGGTTGCGGTCAGACCGAGGACGATGAAGATTGCCGAGAAGCTGGCGACGAAGAGCAGGCTCGGCCCGAGCACGCGGCGCCAGCCGGCGCTGTCGAGCTCGGCCGCGGAGACACCGCTGACCGCGGACAGGTAGCCGGGCACCAGCGGCAGCACGCAGGGGGAGAGGAAGGAGACGATTCCCGCCGCGAGGGCGGCAAAGACGCCGATCCCCGCGGTCGGATCGGTGCTCAGGTCGGCGATGATCACGACCCCTCAAGCGTACCTGGGCGACGGCTCCACCCGGCAATCTAGACTCGCCGCAAGCTGGCCACGCGCTCCAAATCGCCGCTCTTCAACGCCGCCGGGGCAGCGCGCGCCCTGCGGGCCGGGCCGCTGTTCGCGATCGGACCCGCGGCGCCGGGACCGGCCCTGCGCCGCGGCTTTCTTGTCGCCATCCCAGTCGGTGCAGCGCTCCTGCTCGAGCTTGGCCTGGATTCGCCGACCAAGGGCTCGATCGGGACCGGCGCCATGCTCGCCGGCTTCCCCGCCATGGATGCGATCGCCAGGGCCCGTGCCGCCTGGCAGGCTGCGGTCGCTCCCGCGATCGGCCTCGCCGCCGCGCTCGGTGCCCTGACGGCGGGGTCGGGCGCGCTCGCCGTGATGGCGATGGCGCTGGTCGGCGCCGCCGCCGGCTACTGCTTCGCCGTCTCGCTGCGCTTTTCGATCGCCGGCCTGATGGTCGCCCTCTCGCTGCTGATCTCCCAAGGCCTCTTCCTGACCCCCGCCGACGCAATCCCGGCCCTCCTCTTCGCCACCGCCGGCGGCATAGCGCAGTCGGCGTTCTCCCTCGCCATCTGGGCCTGGGAGGGGACGTGCCGGTGGAGAAAGGTCCATATGGGCCTCGCCGCACCAGCACGCCCGGTAGACGAGGCGGTTTGGGACTGGCGTGGGGGAGTGGCGGACCTGCGCTCCAACCTGACGCTGGCATCGACCAGCTTTCGTCATGCGCTGCGCTTCGGTGCGGCACTCGCCGCCGGAGTGGCCGTCTATCGGCTGCTCGACATGCACCAGCACGGCTTCTGGGTGCCGCTGACGATCCTCTTCGTGCTCAGACCGGAGGAGGACGAGACCTTTCACCGGCTCGTCCTGCGCGCGGTCGGCACCGCCGTCGGCCTCGTCATCGCCACGGTGCTGGCCGAGGTGCTGATCGGTGACGAAGTCGCCGTCGCGCTCCTCCTGGCGGTGGCGACGGCCTTCGCCTACGGCCTGCTCACCGTCCAGTACGCGCTGTTCACCACCGCGATCACCGTTTACGCCGTCCTGCTTGCCGACACCCTCGGCGAGGGGGCGCTGCACGCGGCGGGCCAGCGCGCCTACGCAACCGCGATCGGCATCCTCATCGCCGGCGCCGCGTTCCTCGTCTGGTCGAACCCGGCGAGCGGGAAAGAGGCCGCCGAAGAGCGCTCCCTGGCGTCGCCGGACCCAGCCCGGTAGATTTCTTGGCCAGCCAGCCAAACGCCGCGCGGTCGCGGCGCGACCACAGGAGCAGACTTTGAGCAACCGCACGTTCGTTATCGGGGTCGGGATGACCAAGTTCGAGAAGCCCGGCACCAAGGAGGGCGACTACCCCGACTGGGCCAAGGAGGCGGGGGAGAAGGCACTTGCCGACGCCGGCATCCCGTACGAGGACGTCGAGCAGGCCTTCGCCGGCTACTGCTATGGCGACTCGACCTATGGCCAGCGGGCGCTCTACCAGCTCGGCCTCACCGGTATCCCGGTGGTCAACGTGAACAACAACTGCTCGACCGGGTCCTCGGCGCTGTTCCTGGCGCGCCAGGCGGTCAAGGGCGGGCTCGTCGACTGTGCGATGGCGATCGGCTTCGAGAAGATGGAGCCGGGCTCGCTCGGCGTCAAGTACACCGACCGCACCAACGCGCTCGACAAGCACGCGATGCGGATGTTCGAGATCCGCGACCCCGAGCAATCGCCGCCGGCGCCGCAGATGTTCGGCAATGCCGGCCGCGACCACATGGAGCGCTACGGCTCCAACCCCGACCACTACGCCTGGATCGGCTGGAAGAACCACAAGCACTCGGTCAACAACCCCTACGCGCAGTTCCAGGACGTATACAGCCTCGAGGAGATCAAGTCGGCGAGGATGATCCACGACCCGCTGACCAAGCTGCAGTGCTCGCCGACCTCCGACGGCTCGGCCTGCGCGATCGTCGCCTCCGAGCGCTATGTCGAAGAGCACGACCTCGGCGACCAGGCGATAGAGATCGCCGGCCAGTCGATGATCACTGACCTCTCATCCACCTTCGCCGAGGACACCGACTGCATGAAGATCGTCGGCTCCGACATGTCGAAGACGGCCGCGGAGAAGGCCTACGCCGAGGCCGGCATCGGCCCGGATGAGATCGACGTCTGCGAGCTGCACGACTGCTTCAGCGCCAACGAGCTGATCACCTACGAAGCGCTCGGCTTCGCAGCGGAGGGCGAGGGGCACAAGCTGGTCGAGGAAGAGGCGACCACCTACGGCGGCAAGGTCGTCGTCAACCCCTCCGGCGGGCTGATCTCCAAGGGACACCCGCTGGGCGCGACCGGGCTGGCGCAGTGCTCGGAGCTGACCTGGCAGCTGCGGGGGGAAGCGGACAAGCGACAGGTGGCGGGCGCGAAGACCGCCCTGCAGCACAACATCGGCCTCGGCGGTGCCGCCGTGGTCACCGTCTACAAGCCGGCGGCCTAGGAGCCGTCGGAGGAGGAGGTCCCGATGGCGAAGCAGCGACAGGCACTATCCGGCAAGGTCGTGGCGATCACCGGGGGCGCCCGGGGGATCGGCAAGGCGACGGCAGCGGCGCTGGTGCGCAAAGGGTGCCGCGTCGCGATCGGCGACCTCGACCTGCCACTCGCCGAGCAGGCCGCAGCGGAGCTCGGCGGGGGCACGATTGCGGTCGCACTCGACGTCACCGACCGTGACTCCTTCATCGCCTTCCTCGACGAGGCCGAGCGCCAGCTCGGCCCGCTCGACGTCGTCGTCAACAACGCCGGGATCATGCCGGTGGCGCCCTTCGCCGAGGAGTCGGTTGACTCGATCCGGCGCCAGCTCGACATCAACGTCTACGGCGTGATCACCGGCATGCAGCTGGCGATCGAGCGGATGCGGCCGCGCAACTCGGGCCACATCGTCAACCTCGCATCACAGGCGGGTAAAGCGGGGATTCCCGGCATCGCCACCTACTCCGCCACCAAGCACGCCGTGGTCGGCGTGAGCGAGGCCGTGCGCCAGGAGCTGCGCGAGACCGGGATCGAGATCGCCTGCGTCATGCCGACCGTCGTCAACACCGAGCTGACCCGGGGCGTCGAGAACCGAATGGTGAGGCCGGTGGAGGCCGAGGACGTCGCCAACGAGATCGTCGACGCGCTCGAAGTGCCCCGTTTTGACGTCTTCGTGCCGCGCGCCAACGGCATCATGTTCAAGGTCATCTCGATGCTGCCCCGACCGGCACGCGAGTGGACCGGCCGCGCGATGAAGGTCGACAAGCTGATGATCGACGTCGATCATGCCGCCCGCCGCGACTACGAGGAACGGGTGGCGAAAAGCACCTCGGGCGACGCCGGTGGGACCGAGGCCGAGCCCGCCGCGCAGCGCGACGCCGCATAGCGAGGTTGAAGCGTTGAGCCGGCTCGAGGCGGCACGATCCTTCAACGAGCGCTGATGGGGCGGATCTACGATGCAACCTGGGGGCGGCTGTTCGCGGCGATGTACGACCGAGGCCTGAAGGGGACCGAGGAGGCCGGGCTGCGGGAGATGCGGCGAGGGACGCTGTCAGTGGCGCAGGGCCGGACGATCGATCTCGGCGCCGGCACCGGGGCCAATCTGGAGCTCTATCCCGACGCGGTCACCGAGCTGGTCCTCGCCGAGCCCGACCCGCACATGGCGAGGCGCCTGCGCGAGAGGCTTGCGCACTCAAGCCGAACGGCCGAGCTGGTCGAAGCGCCTGCCGAACGCCTGCCATTCGAGGACTCGAGCTTCGACACCGCTGTCTTCACGCTGGTCCTCTGCACGGTCCCCGACCCGGCGGCCGCGCTGGCGGAGGCCGCGCGAATCCTCAAACCGGGCGGCAAGCTGCTCTTCGTCGAGCACGTTCGCGCCGAGGATCCAGGCCTGGCCCGCTGGCAGGACCGCCTCGAAAAGCCCTGGCGCTTCGTCGGCGACGGCTGCCACTGCAACCGCGACACCGTCGCAACGATCGAAGCCTCGCCGCTGACGCTGGAGAGCGTCGAGCGCGACCGCCTGCCCAAGGCACCGCCGCTGGTCAGGCCACTGGTCCGCGGCAGCGCCGTCAGCCGCTGAAGCCTTCGGGGGCCTACCGACCCCCAAAGGCCTCCACATGGGACGGGCCAGTCGGATTCAACGCACGATAATGAGTCTTATGTAAACCTAGGCGAGGAGAGTCTTAGCCGGCTTCCCCGATCGCCTCTTCGAGCAGGCTGGCTTCGCCCGGCGTTCCCAGGGTTTCCTTGCCCGAGGTACCCGGGCCCTCCACGGCAAACGAGGGCGTGCCGGTGAAGTCGAGCCGTTGGGCTTCGGCGGTCGTCGCTTTCACCTCCGCCAGCAGCGCGGCGCTTTTGCGCGCCCTGTTCCAGGCGGCGATGTCCTTGACCCCGGCGCCCCTGGCGATTTCGGTGAGGAATTCGTCGCTCACGTAACCCGATGCCTCCGGCCCCTGGTTGCGGTAGAAGAGCTCGATGAAGTTCCAGCCACGGCCCTGTTCGCCGGCGGCGATCGCCGCCGCGCCGGCCGGAATCGATTCCTGGCTGATGATCGTGTAATTACGGAAGTCGAGCTTCGCTTCGCCGCTGCGCACCTTGGAATCGATCACGTCGGGGATGATCTGTTCGGAGAACGCTTTGCAGACAGGACACTGCAGGTCGCCGAACTCGTAAAGCGTCACCTTGGCCTTGGGATCGCCAAGAACCAGGCCTTTCTGCGGAATGCCGCTCAACTGGTGCCTGACCAAGCCGACGTCCTCGAGGTTGGCATCGCCGCCGCTGGTTTCGTTCGAGCTGACCACGATCAGGATCGCGACGCCGGCGATCGCGAGGAAGACGGCCGCGCTGCCGATCTGCAGCAGCCGTTTGCGCCGCTCCTGCTGCGCGCCCTCGCTTTCGGCCTGCAGCCGCGCCTCTCGCGCCTCTCTAGAGCTCCTACCGCTCATGCCGGCTTGCCGACGTACCCAATCATGCGGAGCGCGTTCAGGCAGAAGAGAATCGTCATCAGCGCAGCGCTTGCCACGCACCACTGGCAGATCGCTTCGATCTTGAACAGCTCCAGGTAGGTCAGGTAGACGCTGTAGCCGAAGCCGACCAGGGAGACGCCGAAGCCGACCATGCGGGCTGCATCGCCACGCAGCAACGCGGCAGCCAGCAGCAGCACGTAACCGACGATGCCGAAGACCGCGATGTTGATGCCGAAGAGATGCGAGTAGGTGCTGCTGGCGACCGTCTGGCAGCCGCTGCCACCGGCCAGGCACACCGGAGCCCCGCCACCGGAGTCGGCGATGGTGATGTAGGTGGCGACGCCGATGCCGAACGCGGCGACGAAGGTCGCAATCATCCGCAGCGTCCCCTCCGCCGGCAATCTCATCGCCGGAACCGTAATCGACCTGTCTTCAGCCAAGCTAAGTGACCTCATCGGCGAAGGAAGCGACCTCGCGCGAGAGCCTTCCCCCCTGCCAGGCAAGTGGAGACTCGCCCTCGTCCTCAATGATCAGTCGCGCCTGCGGCAGACTCGCGGCGTACGCCTCGGCGATACGGCGCGGGTGCCCCGGATCGGCCGCGTCGTTGCTGGCGACGACCAGCGCCGGCAGCTGCAGCGATTCGAGCTCCGCCATCGTCTCGAATGGCCGCGAGCGCGGCACTTCTCGCAGCGCCTCCACCAAAGCCTCCGGGTGCTGGTTCTGCAGGATCCGCTCACGGGTGAAACGCAGAACCGAGTCGCGCCAGGCCGAGTCGGTCCGCTGGTGGTGATCGATGTAGTCGACGAAGCCGTCCACGCCGTCGCTCGCGAGCGCCGCCGCCAGGCCATCCCAATAAGCCAGGGTCTTGGTCGAAGCCGGCTCGCCCACATACGTCGGTCCGACGACGACGAGCCCGCCGAGGCGCTCTGGGTGCCGCAGCGCGTAGGCAACGGCGGTGTGCGCGCCCATCGAGTGGCCGCCGAGCACAAAGCGCCGATCCCCGACCGTTGCCGCGACCACGGCCTCGAGGTCGCCGACCAGCTCCGGGTATCCATAACCCTGCCCCCCGGGCGCGGGATCCGACTCGCCGTGACCGCGCGCGTCATAGGAGATGACCGTGTGGCCGGCCCGCTCCAGCGCCCGCGAGCCGTGGACGACGTAGCGCCGCGTTGCAGTGATCCCGTGGCAGAGGACAACCGCTGGCCCCTCCCCCACGACCTCGCCGCGTATCCGCGGCTGCCCGCCGGCGACGAACGGCCGCGCCTCTGCCGGCATCAAGCCGGATTCAGAGTGGCGACGGCCTGCTCGAGGTCGTCGACGGTCTGGAAGCTGCTGCCCGTGCGCGAGACGTGCTTGTAGCGAACGACACCCTCGCCATCGATGACGAAGATCGCCCGCATGATGTAGCGACCGCCCGGCACGTCCTTCAGCTCGGTGAACCGCGCCAGCGGCCCGAGCCAAGCGGTCACCCCGTAGCGCCTGCTCACCTCGAGATCCTCGTCGGCGAGCAGCGGCACGTTGAGGCTCTGCTCTTCGACCCAGTGCTCGTGCGAGTCGACCGACTGCGGCGAGATCCCCAGCACCTCCGCCTCGAGGTGGTCGATCCGGTCGCTGTTGTCACGGTAGGAACAGAACTGCGCCGTGCAAACGGTCGTTGCGTCACCCGGATAGAAGGCCAGCACGACGTTCTTGCCCCGGTAGTCGGAGAGCTCGTAGGTCCTGCCGCCCGTACCGGGCAGCTCAAAATCCGGTGCTGGATCGCCGACTTCGACCTTTGCCACGGTGAAAGCTTAAACGAGGGCCTTCCTATTCCCTCTTGATCGAGACCCCTTCGATCAGCACGGTCCGCCTCAACTTCCCGATCACGCCCGTGGATCCCGGGTTGGATTCCCCTTCCGCCGGGGGCCCGAGCTTGGCGATGCGTTCGACCACGCCATAGCCCTTATCGATTCTGCCGAGCGGTGGGTAGACCCCGCCGATGTCAACGTAGGGCGCAAGCACGATGAAGAACTGACTGCCGACCTGACCTGGGGGCATCCCGCTGGATGGGGACATCGCGACGATGCCCTTCGTGTAGCGGAGGTTGGGAGGCAGCTCTCCCTTGATGCTGTAGTCCGGACCGTCGGCGTCTCCCACAGGCGGCGCACCACCTTGGAGGAATGAGCCGGGAGCGGCCCCGTCAAAGTCAAGACCGTCGTAGAAACCTTCTTCGGAGAGGAAGACGAAGGAGTTGACCGTCTTCGGCGCACGCGTCGTGTCCAGGGCGATGTCGAAGCTGCCGCAGCTGGTTTCGACCACAGCGGTCAGCGCTTCGCCCTTCTTCACCGTCTGCTTCGGCGCCTTGAAGCTGACGCTCTTCGGTTTCGGCGCTTCGACCTGCTTGCAGGCGGAGGGATTTGCCCCCGCGCCGGAGTCACCCGTTCCACCGCCGCAACCGCCGATGATCGTGACGAGCCCAACCACGAGCAGCGCGCAGGCCTTGGGTGCGACCAATCTTCTGAGCCCGGTGAACGGCACTATCGTGACAGTCTAGAAAATTAGACTTATAGATTGACAGCATGAGCAATCCACCCCACGTCGACGGCGTCGAACACCGCTGGGTGCGGGCCCGCGGACTTGCCTTCCACGTCGCCGAAGCCGGCGCGGGCGATGACGTGGTCCTCTGCCTTCACGGCTGGCCCCAGCACTGGTACGAGTGGCGCCACCTGTTGCCGGCGCTGGCCGACTGCCACCGCGTGCTCGCGCTCGATCTGCGCGGCTTCGGCTGGACCGACGCGCCGCGCGACGGCTACCAGAAGGAGAACCTCGCCGACGACGTGCTTGCTGTCCTCGACGCGCTCGGAATCGAGCGGGTGAAGCTCGTCGGCCACGACTGGGGCGGCTGGATCGGCTTCCTGCTCTGCCTCAAGGCCCCACAGCGCTTCGAGCGCTACCTGGCGCTCAACATCCTCCACCCCTGGCTGAGCAGCCCGGGGGCGATTCTGCCCTATGCCTGGCGCTTCACCTACCAGCTGGTGATCATGACGCCTGTGCTTGGCTACGAGCTGCACCGGCGAGGACGCTTCGTACCGCGGGTGCTGGTCTCCGGCTCATCCAGAAAAGAGGTGTGGGACCCGCCGACGGTGGCGGCATTCGCCGCTAACCTCGCCGAACCGGCGCGGGCACGGGCCGCGGTGCAGATGTACCGCGTCTTCCAGTTGCGGGAGATCCTGCCGATCGTGCGCGGTCGCTACGCCGGCCAGCGACTCACCGTCCCCACCCGGATGCTGTTCGGAACCGAGGACGTCGTGCTGCGCCCGGAGCTTCTGGCTGGCTACGAGCGCCACGCCGACGACATGCAGGTCGAGCTGGTCTCCGATTCCGGCCACTTCATCGCCGACGAGCGGCCCGAGCTGGTCGCCGAGCGCGCCCGTGAGTTCTTCGCGCCGCCCGCCTAGCCCTTTTCGATCGAGATCTTTTCGATCAGGACGGTCTGCTTCGGTTTTTCGGTTTCCGGATTGCCGAGCTTGCCGATCCGTTCGACCACGTCGAAGCCCTTGTCGACCTTGCCCACCAACGCGTATTCGGGCGGCAGGCCGGCATCGGTGGAGAGGACGATGAAGAACTGGCTGCCGGAGCGCCCCGGCGGCTCGGCCGGGCTCTTCGCCATCGCGACCACGCCCTTGGTGTAGGCGAGGTTGGCGGGCGGCTTCTCGTCGACGCTGTAGCCAGGGCCACCGGTGCCGCTGCCGAGCGGATCGCCCCCCTGGATGACGAATTCGGGTGCGACCCGGTGGAAGCTGAGGTCGTCGTAGAAACCTTCTTCGGAGAGGAAGGCGAAGGAGTTGGCCGTCTTCGGCGCACGCGTCGTGTCCAGGGCGATGTCGAAGCTGCCGCAGCTGGTTTCGACCACAGCGGTCAGCGCTTCGCCCTTCTTCACCGTCTGCTTCGGCGCCTTGAAGCTGACGTTCTTCGGTTTCGGCGCTTCGACCTGCTTGCAGGCGGAGGCGGTCGTCTTGCTGTCGGAATCGCTCCCGCCGCCGCTGCGTGAGATCAGGATCGCGGCGACGACACCGACGGCGATCAGGGCGAAGACGCCGAGCGTGATCCACTTGTTGCGGTCCGAAGTCCCCTCCACAGCCGCGGAATCCTAGATGATCGGACGATGCCCTCGCCGACTCTCACCGCCCTGGCAGCCGCCGTCCTCCACGTGCGCGATCTACCCGAGCGGATCCTCGAGGTCGGCTGCGGTAACGGCGACGGCGTGCTCTTCCTGGCGCGCGAGTTCCCGGCGGCACGGGTGCGCGGCGTCGATCCCTCCGAGGAGTCGATCCGCGGGGCGGTCTCCCGGATCGGACTCGACCCGGAGGGCCGGGTCGCCTTCAAGCGGGGCAGGCCGGCAGCGCTTCCATATCCAGACAGCTTCTTCGACCTGATCGCACAGGCCGGTGGCCCGCTGCGGCCGAAGGAGATCATGCGTGTCCTGCGACCGGGGGGCCACCTGATCGTGATCGGCAGGTGGAGGTGGCTCGATTGGCGCCTCGGCGGCCACGGCCTCGACCCACTCGCAAGCGGCGAGGCAGAGGGCGAGACGTTCCACGTCTTCTGCCTCCACCCCGCCGGTACAGGGTCCGAATAGGCTGCCGCAGGCGATGCGAGTCGACGGGATGCCCTTGGCGCTGCTGGTCAACCCCTCCTCGGCGCATGGCCGCACGCTGAAGCTGCTGCCGCAGCTCGAGCAGGAGCTGGACGCACGACGAATCTCCTTTCGCGTGGAGCGCACGCGCGGGCTCGAGGACGGCGTCGAGCGAGCCCTGCGCGCGGCCGAAGCGAACGCGGTGCCGGTCGTGGTCAGCGGCGACGGCCTGATCGGCGCAGTTGGCGGCGCCCTCGCCGGCTCCGAGACCCCGCTGGGAATAGTCCCGGGCGGCCGCGGCAACGACCTCGCGCGCGTGCTCGGTATCTCCTCCGATCCGGCGGCGGTCGCGGCGATGCTGGCCAGCGGCGAGACCAAGCGCATCGACGTCGGCGAGGTCAACGGCAGGCGCTTCCTCGGCATCGTCAGCGTCGGCTTCGACTCCGTGGCAAACCAGCGCGCCAACGAGACCAGGTGGCTGCGCGGCAACCTCGTCTACGCCTACTCGGGCGTGCGCACGCTGCTCGGCTGGAAGCCGGCGCGCTTCACGATCCGTGTGGGTGAGGAACGCGAGCGGTTCACCGGGTACTCGGTCTCGGTCGCCAACAGCAAGGCCTTTGGCGGCGGCATGTTCATCGCCCCCGACGCCGACCTCGCCGATGGGCAGTTCGACGTGGTCACGGTCGGCGAGGTCGGCAAACTGCGCTTCCTGAGTAACCTGCCGAAGGTGTTCAAGGGCACCCACGTCGAGGAGGACGAGGTGCGTGTGTTCCGTGCCTCGCGCCTCGAGCTGAGCGCCAGCCGGCCCTTCCCGGTCTACGCCGACGGCGAGCATCTGACCGACCTGCCCGCCACGCTGCGCCTGCTGCCGCAGGCGCTGAACGTGATCGTCCCGCCCCGAGCCAGCGAGTGAGCGCCGACGGCAGCGGAGCGCTGTTCGGTGCCAAGCGGCTGGCCGCCCGGGCCGTGGGCACCGCCAGCCGCGCCAGCGGCCGCGGTGGCGGCACGACCCTGCCGGGCAGGTTGCTGCTGCGGATGGACCGCCGCGCAATCGCTCGCCTCGGCACGCGCCTCGACCGCGGCATCACCCTGGTCAGCGCCACCAACGGCAAGACGACGACCGCCGGCATGCTGGCGGCGCTGCTGGCCGCCGAGCAGCGCGCGCCGGTGCACAACCGCGCCGGCTCGAACATGACCTGGGGCATCGCCACGGCGCTGCTGGAGCAGCGTGGCCGCGAGGGCCTGTTCGAGGTCGACGAGGCCTGGCTGCCGCAGGTGGCCGCGGAGCTGAATCCCACGTTGGTCGTCCTCGGCAACCTCTTCCGCGACCAGCTCGATCGCTACGGCGAGACCGAGGCGCTCGCCGATCGCTGGGCGCAGACGGTCGATGAGCGGGCCGGCCGCACTCGCTTCGTGCTGAATGCGGACGACCCGCTGGTTGCCGATCTCGGCCGCGACGGGGCGGCGCAACCGCGCGAGGGGATCGTCTACTTCGGCATCGACGATGAGTCACAGGCGCTGCCCGAGCTGCAGCACGCATTCGACGCCAAGCACTGCCGGCGCTGTGGGTACCCCTACGCCTACGCGCGCGCCTTCGTCGGCCACCTCGGCCACTACACCTGCCCCAGCTGCGGCGCCGGGCGACCGCGGCCCGACGTGGCGGCGACGCGGATCGCGCTGCACGGCATGCGCGGCTCCTCGCTCACCGTTCGCATTCCCGGCGGCGAGCTGACGGTGGAGCTGCCCCTGCCCGGCCTCTACAACATCTACAACGCGCTGGCGGCGATCGCGGCAGGGCTCGAGCTGAGAGTCGCCCCGGCGAGGATCGCGCCGGCCCTCGGCACGATGCGCGGCGCCTTCGGCCGCGTGGAGACAGTCCCGATCGACGGCAAGCGGGTCTCGATCCTGCTGATCAAGAATCCAGCAGGCACCAACGAGATCCTGCGCACGCTTCGACTCGAGGCGGACGATCGAGAGCTTGACCTGTGGATCGGGCTCAACGACCGAATTGCCGACGGCCGCGACATCTCCTGGATCTGGGACGCGGACTTCGAGCTGCTGGCCGGGGCGGTGCGCCGCGTCACCTGCGCCGGCACCCGGGCGCCGGAGATGGCGTTGCGGCTCAAGTACGCCGGCTGGCCCGAGGCCTCGATCGCGGTCCGAGCGGAGATCGAGGCCTCGCTCGACAGCGCCGTCGCCGAAACTCCCGGTCCCCTCTTTGCCCTGCCCACCTACACCGCGTTGCTCGAGTTGCACAAGGTGCTTTCGTCGCGCGGCCTCACCCGGGAGTTCTGGCGATGAGGGGCGATCGGCAGGCGGGTGTCATCTGGCACGACATCGAATGCGGGAGCTATGCAGTGGATCTCGAGCTTTGGGACGAGTTGGCCAGCAGGGCTTCGGGGCCAATTCTGGATCTCGGCTGTGGGACGGGACGGGTGGCGCTTCACTTGGCTCGCCGTGGGCAGCGAGTCACCGCTGTGGATCTCGATTCGAACCTCCTGGCGACTCTCGCAGAGCGAGCAGGGCAGCTACCGGTGGAGACCGAGATCGGCGACGCGAGAGAGCTCGAGCTTCCTGGGAACTTCGAGCTCGTGCTGGCACCGATGCAGTTGGTGCAGCTCCTTGACGATGCCGAGCAGCGGATCCGCTGCCTGCGCTGCATCGGAACGCATCTCAGCCCAGGCGGGCTTGCCGCGTTTGCCATCGTGGAGTCGATGCCCGAACCGGTCGATTCCGCCTCGCCCCTGCCCGACACGCGCGAGGTCGACGGCTGGGTCTATTCGAGCCTGCCGGTCGACGCGCAGGTCGACGACGGCTCGATCCGCGTGCGGAGGCTGCGCCAGACCGTCTCGCCAAGCGGCGAGCTGGCGGATGATCTGTACGAAGTCTGCCTACGACGACTCGACGCCGCGACGCTGGAGGACGAGGCCGCCGAGGCCGGCCTGCGCCCAGCCGGTCGCCGTGCCATCCCCCCCACCGATGACCACGTCGGCTCGACCGTCGTGCTGCTGGAGAAGGGGGACTGATGGAGCTTCGTCTTCTCGCTCTCTATCCCGAGCAGATGAACATCTACGCCGATCGCGGCAACATCCTCTTCCTGCAGCGGCGCTGCGAGTGGCGCGGAATCGAGTTCTCCTACGCGGCCGCCGGCCCCGGCGAGAGCCTCGACCCGGCCGTGCACGACCTGCTCTACCTCGGCGGCGGCCAGGACCGCGACCAGCGAGCCGTCGCAGCCGATCTGGTCGCGAGCAAGCACGACGCGCTCGGCGCCGCCGTCGACGACGGTGCGGTCATGCTGGCGGTCTGCGGCGGCTACCAGCTGCTCGGCCACAGCTACCAGCTCGACGAGGAGCGCCTGCCGGGCCTCGGCCTGGCCGACCTGGAGACCGTGCGCGAGCCCGGCGAGCGCCTGATCGGCAACGTCGCGATCGAGGTCGATCTCGGCGACGGCCCGCGGACGATCGCCGGCTTCGAGAACCACGGCGGCCGCACCTATCTGGGCGCCGGTGCAACGCCGCTCGGTCGTGTCCTCGAGGGTCACGGCAACAACGGCAAGGACGGCCTCGAGGGGGTGCGGCGCGACAACCTGATCGGCACCTACCTGCACGGACCGCTGCTGCCCAAGAACGCCTGGCTTGCCGACCGTCTGATCGCCCTCGCGCTCGCACGCCGCTCCGGCTCGACCCCAGAGCTGGAGCCGCTCGACGACCGCCTGGAGCTGGCCGCCCAGCAGTGCGCCCGCGAGGTCGCGCTGCGCAACTGAGTGCCGCGGGCCTGGTTCGGGTAGGCAGTGGAGATGGGGCCGGCCCAAGAAAAGTCTCAGTGGGGCATCCTGGCGATCCTCGCCCTGCTCGCCGCGTTTGCGCTCCCAACCCCAGCTGCGAGCGCAGCACCGAGCTGCACCGAAGGCCCGCAGATAATCGGCGATACCTACTACGGAACCCCCTGCCCTGACACGATCCGCGCTCCCCGCAGCGTCACCACGATCAAAGGCGAAGGCGGCAACGACACCCTCTACGGCCAGCGAGGCAACGACAGCGTCTTCGGCGGCGAAGGGGACGATCGGCTATATGGCGGCGTCGGCGACGACCGACTCCGCGGCGGCCCAGGGAACGATCTTCTCTCCGGCGGCTTCGGCGCCGACAACCTCGACGGTGAGGAAGGCGGCGACTTCGTCCGCGGTGACGCCACGATCGACGTGATCGACGACAGCGGCGGCAACGGGACGGACAGCCTCAGCTACGCGACGGGGGTGGCCCCCGGCTTCGAAAACAACAGCTCGTTCTTCGACTACACCGGCTTCCCCCCATACGACCCGGCCGAACCGGGACGCGGGCGGGGCGTGTTCATCGACCTCGAAGACAACTCAGCCGAAGATGGAAACGGCTTCGCCAACGACGGCCGAGCGCCGGCAGGCGGCGGCGTCGACGTCGACCTGGAAGGAACCCAATTCGAGCGCGTGATCGGAACCCCGTTTCCGGACTTCATCCTCGGCAGCGCTGGCTCTGAGGAGATATATGGCGGCGGGGGCGCGGACGTGCTGCGCGGAGAAGGCGGCGTCGACCAGATACACGGCGGCGAAGAGGGAGACAGCTGCGACGCCGATCCCGGCTCCACGGTCGAATGCGAGCGGAACGACGCCGTGGTCGAACCGCGCGCAGCGAGCACGGTTGCCGTGGGCCGGATGACGCCGGCCGGCGTCGGGCCGCCCGCGCTCTACCTGACCGGAAGCAGCGGCAACGACGATCTCGTTGCCACCTATTCCGCCAAACCGCCGCAGGCCGTCTTCACCGTAAACGGCAATCCCGTAGGCACGATCTCGCTCTCGGAACCGCCGGATTCGCTGCTCCTCGCCGGCCTCGACGGGAACGACTCGCTCACGACCGCCAGCTTCCCGGCGACCACTTCGGTGATCCTGTTGGGCGGCCGGGGTGACGACCATCTCAACAGCGGCGCAACCGAAGATGCGCTGGTGGACGGCCCTGGCGACGACGAAGCCGACGCCGCGGCCGGCGACGATGCGGTGCCCAACAACGCGGGCACCGACACGCTCCACGCTGGACCGGGTGAGGACCTGTTCGTCTCCGACGCGGTCTGCGAGGGCGACACGCTCGACGGCGGCCCTGACCGCGACAACGCCAACTGGGCCAACTTCGGCCAGGCGATCTCAATCGACATGGCCATTGGGCAGGCCGGTTTGGTGGGGTCGTCCGGCCAGCCTGCCTGCGCGAGTGGATCGCCGACGAACCTCGCCAACGTCGAGGACGTCGAGGGGAGCAACCACGACGACACCCTGGTCGGCGACTCGGGCCCCAACCAGCTCCTGGGCAGACCGGGACACGATTCCTACCACGCCGCCGCCGGCGACGACTCGATTCTCGCCAACTCGGGCGACACCGACCTCGTGATCGACTGCGGCTCGGGCTGGGACACCGCTCTGATCGACATCCCAACGCATACGGCGACCGACGACTACGAGGACCCGCCGCCGAGCGGGTGCGAGGACGTCGAAGAACGACCTGAAAACAGCTTCCGGCCACCGGGAACGCCGCCGAACCCGAATCCCGAGCCGGAATCGCCCCTGGCCGAAACCTCGTCATCGACGCAGCCACCGCCCCGCCGCGTAGGAGACCGAACGGCGCCCCAGACCAGGCTCGTGCACACGCCAACCAGGTTGGTCTTAACGCGGACGAAGTGGCGCAAGGTGGCCTTCGCCCTCGGCTCGAACGAGGCCAGCTCGCGCTTCCGTTGCAAGATCGACCGGGGGCCATTCAGGCCGTGCCGCTCACCCCGTTCCTACCGCGTTCGGCTCGGCCGGCATGCCTTCCGCGCCTTCGCCATCGACAAAGCCGGCAACCACGACCGCTCGCCTGTCGTCTTCAAGTTCGCCGTGCACCGGCTCAACGTCCACTCGAGCCAAAGCCACCGTCGCCCCGGCTCGACTCGCTGAGCGAACCCACCTCGAGCGGCTCGGGCAGCGCGACCGCAACGATGACGAGCTGGGCGATCCGCTCCCCCGGCTCGACCCGGAAGGTCTCGGCCGGGTCGGTATTGAGCAGCAGGACCCGCACTTCACCCCGGTAGCCGGCATCGATCAGCCCCGGACCGTTCACCAGCGCAATCCCATGATCCCGCGCGATCCCCGACCGCGGCAGCACCATCCCCGCATGCCCATCGGGAATCTCCACCGCGACCCCGGTGCCAACGCTCCACCTCTCCCCGGGTCCCAAGTGCGCCGCCTCACAGGAATATAGATCAAGCCCGGCATCCCCCTGATGCGCTCGACTCGGCAGCACCGCCTCGTCCCTCAGCTTGGCAATCCGCAGCTCCACCGCGCGCACCCTACAGCGCCTACGCAACCGCCAAATCGTCGAAGCGGTGCAGCTCGGCAATGGGAACCCTCGCCCGGACGAACACGCCGTCGTTGCGCTCGGTTCGCTCCAGGTCGCCGGCCAGCTCGTGCAACTCGTGCAGGCGGGCCCCCTCGCTGTAGGGGACGAGCAGCTCGACCTCCGCCAGGGTGTCCTCGAACGCCCCTTCGACCCGCTCCAGCAGTACCTCGATCCCCTCGCCGGTGAGGGCCGACGCCAACACCGCCCCAGGGTGGCGCAGCAGCGCCTCGCCGCGCTCCTCCTCGTCGAGCAGGTCGGCCTTGTTGAGGACGAGCAGCCGCGGCTTGTCGCCGGCGCCGATCTCCTCCAGCACCGCGTCGACCGCTTCCAGGTCGGCCAACCGCCGCCCCTCGGGCGCCGCCGCGTCGACCACCTGCAGGATCAGATCGGCGAGGACGGTCTCCTCCAGCGTCGCCTTGAACGCCTCGACCAGCTGGTGGGGAAGCTTCTCGATGAAGCCGACCGTGTCGGTGAAGAGGAAGTCGCGGCCGCAGAGCGGCACGCTGCGCGTCGTCGGGTCGAGGGTGTGGAAGAGCCTGTCCCCCACGCCGACCTCCTCGGCCCCGGTCAGCGCGTTGAGCAGGGTCGACTTGCCGGCGTTGGTGTAGCCGGCAAGGGCGACGCGGGGCAGCGACGAGCGCTGCCGCCGCGCCCGCATCACGCCGCGGTTGCGCTCCAGCCGCTCCAGCCGTCGCCGCAGGGCGGCGATGCGGTCGCGGGCGAGGCGGCGATCGGTCTCGATCTGACTCTCGCCCGGCCCTCTGGTGCCGATGCCGCCGCCGAGCCGCTCGAGGTGGGTCCACAGACCCCGCATGCGCGCCAGGTTGTATTCGAGCTGGGCCAGCTCGACCTGGAGCTTGCCCTCGGCGGAGTGCGCGTGGTCGGCGAAGATGTCGAGGATCACCGCGGTGCGGTCGATCACCGGCACCCCCAAGGCAGCCTCGAGGTTGCGCTCCTGGCGTGGCGCAAGCTCGTCGTCGCAGGCAACGAGGTTGGCGTCGCAGGCGGCGACCTGCTGCTTGACCTCAGCCAGCTTGCCGCGACCGAGGTAGCGGTCGGGGTCGGGCGCGGCGCGCTGCTGCAGAGCCTCGCCGGCAGTCGCGACGCCGGCGGTGCGCAGCAGCTCCTTCAGCTCAGCGAGCGGGTCGCCCTCCTCGCTGCCGTCGCTCACCCCAATCGCAAGGGCTCGCTGGCGGGCGCGCGGATTGGCGACGCCGGCGCCGTTGGCGGTGTACTGCGTCTGCTTGTTTCGCCCGTTCCTGGATCGATCCACTCGACTCGATTGTAGGCGGCAGCCGAGCTCACTTCCGCCCGGATAGGCTTAGCGGTCGTGAAGGTCTTCGTAACGGGAGGAACCGGGTTCATCGGCGGCGAGGTGGTGCGCCAGCTGCGCGGGCGCGGCGAGGAGGTCGCCTGCCTCGTGCGCAGCCCGGCGAAGGCGGACAAGCTGACCGAGCAGGGCTGCCAGATCGTCAGCGGCGATCTCGGCGACGCCGAGGCGCTGCGAGCCGGCATGGAGGGCTGCGAGGCCGTCGTCCACGCCGCCGCGATATACGAGGTGGGGATTCCCGCCAAGCAGCACCCGGCGATGTGGGAGGCCAACGTGGCCGGCACCGAGCGCGTGCTCAAGGCCGCCGGCGAGGCCAATGTCGCCAAGCTCGTCTACGTCTCTACCGTGGGCATCTTCGGCAACACCCACCGCCAGGTGGTAGACGAGACCTACGAGCACCCGGGCAAGGAATTCACCTCCTACTACGAGGAGACCAAGCTCGAGGCGCATAGGGTCGCCAGGCGAATGATCGAAGACGGCCTGCCGGGAGTGATCGTCCAGCCCGGCGGGGTCTACGGTCCCGGCGACACCTCACAGGTCGCCGACCTGCTCGAGCAGTTCTTCGCCGGCAGGTTGCCGTTGCTGCCCTTCCCCGAGCTGGGCATCTGCCTCACCCATGTCGAGGACATCGCCGGCGGGATCCTGCTGGCGCTCGACAGGGGCAAGGTCGGTGAGACGTACGTGCTCAGCGGGCCGGTGACGACGATGCGCGAGGCGATCGAGACGGTCGCCGCGGCGAGCGGCCGCAAGGCGCCGAAACACGCGCTGCCGGTGCCCTTGATGAAGGCCCTGACGCCGATCGGCCCGCTGGTCGGCAAGATGATGGGCCAGCCACCCAACCTGCGCGAGCTGATCTCCTCCGCCGACGGCGTCACCTTCTGGGCCAGTCACGAGAAGGCCAGCCGCGAGCTCGGCTACGCGCCGCGCGGGCTCGAGGAGGGCCTGCGGCAGACGCTGGAGGCCGACGACCGCTTTCCGGCGCCGACGCCGGCCTGACGAGCGTTTCTCACCCGATGCGGGTCATCGACGTCGAGCACCTCGGCCGCCCGCACGTGATCGGCTGCTGGCAGGTCGGCGAGGCGCTCGTCGACCCCGGCCCCGAGTCCTCGCTGGAGACCCTGCTGGCGGCGCTCGGCGGCGAGCAGCCGCGAGCCCTGCTGCTAACCCACATCCACCTCGATCACGCCGCCGCCACCGGCGCCATGGTGCGCCGCTGGCCCGACCTCGAGGTCTACGTGCACGAGCGCGGCGCGCCGCACCTGATCGACCCGACGAAGCTGCTCGCCAGCGCCGAGCGGCTCTACGGCGATCAGATGAAGCGACTCTGGGGGGAGATCGTGCCGGTGCCCGAGGCCAACGTCAAGCCGCTCTCAGGTGGCGAGCAGGTGCTCGGCATGCGCGTCGCCTACACCCCCGGCCATGCCTCCCATCACGTCAGCTACCTGCATGAGGGGAGCGGCACGGCTTTCGTCGGCGACGTCGCCGCGGTCTCGATCCCCGGCGTCGATCTGATCGTCCCCCCCACGCCGCCCCCCGACATCGAGATCGAGACCTGGATCGACTCGATCGGCATCGTCGAGACCTGGAACCCGACCCGCCTCGCCCTCACCCACTTCGGCGCGATCGAGGACCCACTCCCCCACCTCGCACTCGTGCGCGAGCGCCTGCACGAGGAGGCACAGCTAGCTCGGGATCTCTCGGAGGATGCGTATGAGGCTCGCCACCGCGCCCGCGTCGCCGAGCGGGCCGAAGGCGAGGAGGCAGCAGCCGAGCTGATCCAGTGCGTCCCGCCCCAGTACCAGTGGCGCGGCCTCGACCGCTACTGGCGCAAGCGCGAAGAGCGTGAAACAACTCAGCTGTAAGAGAGGCTCAACTCCAGTGGGCTATTCCCACCAGGTGTCTACTGCTTCTTTGTTTGTGTTTGTGCCCCGAACTAGGATGTTGCCGGTGTATTTGCCATCGTTGGCGACTGCTGAACCACAGACGCTCTTCTCTGTGTATTCGATGCCTTCAACTGTCGGTTCGATTGTGAGTGTCCTGTTGGGTGATACACCAACGGTGTGGTAGACCACGCCGTTGCTTGTTGGTGTCTGCGGCGGGATTGTCATGCAGAGGATTTCCGAGCCGAGGAATGTCACGTTGATGTGGATGTGATCGCCCGGCGTCGAGCATTGGATATGCACCGGTGCGTGGGTGCCTGATCTTTCGGCTGTATAGAGGTAGTCGCAGCTTGTCATTTTGACGTGCAGCGTAAGACCCTCTGAACCGCTTTCGATTTTATTGCATTTTGTGTAGGTGGGCGCAGCTGTTATTTCACTGAATGTTTTCGCAGTGGGTGTCACACTGGCTTCCACCCCTGTGCAGCGGAGTTCCCCTACTGTGGTGGTGAAGGTATGCCAACTTGCAGTTCCCTCCGTGCCGTCCTGCGCGAAATCCAAGATCGCGTGTTCCACGGAGATGTGGAACCGTTCGCCGGCGGCCGACGCGCCAGACGCCGTCATCGCGCTGAGTGCGAAGGCGGCGAAGAGGATGGGGACGAGGGCCTTCGATTTGCGATGCATCTTTGCTCCCTTCTGAGGATTGCCGGATGGCAAATCCCTAGAGCGCGCGGGGCGATCCGTCAAGCAGATGACCGCAGCGAGGCCCAACGATCGCTCACCGCCGCGCGTTTTGGCTGCAAAGCCCAGTCAGAGCGCCTTGCGCGCGTGCCGATCCGGCTACCGCGCCGGCCGGCGCCTCGGCGGCGCCCCGACGCCTTGGCACAGCTGAAGCAGGAGCCGAACTCTAGGCCAAATGCTCGCGCATGCGCTCGACCGCCTCGGTTATGCGGTCGTCGGGGGTGGTGAGCGCGATGCGGAAGAAGCCCTCGCCGCTCGGCCCGTACATCGAGCCGGGCGAGACGACGACGGCCGCCTCTTCGAGCACGAGCTCGGCGAAGGAGGTCGAGCTGTGCCCGTTGGGGACCGGCGCCCAGACGTAGATCGTCCCCTTGGGCGAGCTCACCTCGACGCCGATCTCGCCCAGCGCCGAGACGACCAGGTCGCGGCGGCGGGCGTAGGTCTCGTTCATCCGCTCGAGCGGTCCGCTGGGACCCTCCAGGGCGGCGACCCCGGCCAGCTGTACCGCCTCGAACATGCCCGAGTCGACGTTGGTCTTCAGCCGCCAGTAGGTCTGCACGGCGTCGGCGTTGCCGAGAATCGCCGCGCAGCGCCAGCCGGTCATGTTGTAGCCCTTGGAGAGCGAGAAGACCTCGACGCCGACCTCCTTGGCGCCGGGCGTCGCCAGGAAGCTCGGTGCGACGTAGCCGTCGTAGGTCGTCTCCGAGTAGGCGTTGTCGTGGATGACGAGGATCTCGTGCTCGCGAGCGAAGGAGACGACCAGCTCGAAGAAGCCCTCGGGGACGATGGCGCCGGTCGGGTTGTTGGGGTAATTGATGAACATCAGCCGCGCCCTGGCGGCGACATCGGCCGGCACGGCAGTCAGGTCCGGGGCGAAGCCGAGCTCCGGCACCAGCGGCAGCAGCTCGGGCGTTGCGCCGGCGAGGATCGGGCCACCGGTGTAGACGGGATAACCGGGATCCGAGGCGAGAGCGACACCGCCCGGGTCGAGGAAGGCGAAGCAGAGGTTGTAGATGCACTCCTTGGCGCCGAGGGCTGGGATCACCTCGCTGCCCGGATCGATCTCGACGCCGAAGCGGCGCTCGTAGAAGCGGGCGAGCGCGTCGCGGAACTCCTCGCGACCGCGGTTGCTGGGGTACCGATGGCTGCCCGGATCGGCGACGGCTTCCTGCATCGCCGAGACGATGTGTGGGTAGGTTGGCTCGTCCGGGTCGCCGATGCCGAGGCTGATCACGTCGATGCCGGCAGCGCGCTTTTCGGCGATGCGCCGCTCCAGCTCCTGGAACATGTAGGGAGGCATCGCCTCCAGGCGCTTGGACGGGTCTGCGAGTCCCACGGGCGCGGAAATCTAGTCGTTGAGGTCGGACAGCGCCTGGACGAGCTCGGGCGAGAGCTCGCCGGAGCAGGTCGGCTCGGCCCATCCGGTCAGGCGCACTCCAAGGTCGTCGGCGATCTCGACCACGAGCTCGCCGCCGTCGAGCTCGACCACGATCGGACTCGGGGCACCGCGCAGGAAAGCGGTCACGGCTGCGCCGCTGGCGCCCGTGCCCGAGGAGAGCGTCTCCCCCACGCCGCGCTCGAAGATCCGCGCCCGCACCCGGCTGCCATCGATCTTCAGGAAGGAGACGTTGGTGCGGCTGGGAAACAGCTCGTGGCCTTCGATCGGCGGGCCGATCGACGCCAAGTCAAGCTCCTCCACTTCGTCCCCGACCTCGATCGTGCACTGCGGGTTGCCGATTGAGACGTGCTGGAACCGCCACTGACGACCCGCAGCGGTCAGCGTGCCCTCGCCGTCAGGGCCACCCGAAGGGAAGTCCTTCGAGGTAATCGAAGCCTTGCCCATCTCCACCGCGCAGGTGCGCTCAGAGGTGATCGTCGGAGTGATCGGGCCGGCGGCGGTACGGATCGTGAACGTGTCGGCGTCGGTCCAGTCGTGCCGGCGCAGATAGAGGATTGCCTCACGGGCCCCATTGCCCGAGAGCTCGGCCTCGGACCCGTCCGGGTTGAAGATCCGCAGCTCGGCGACGAACTCGGGATCGTCGCTGCGCGAGAGCAGCAGCACCCCGTCGGAGCCGATGCCGAAGTGCGGATCGCAGAGGCGCTGGATGCGGGCGCCGGTCAACTCCCAGGGCAGCCCCTCCTCCTCCACGATCACGTAGTCGTTGCCGAGCGCCGTCCACTTCTCGAATCTCATGTCCGCAGCCTATTGAGCGTCGAACGAAGGATTGAGCCCCCTATGGGCGGCACAAAGCTTCATCGAGCGCCGAGGACCACCGCGATCTCCTCGGCGACGTCGGCGTCGGACCGACCGCTGCGCTCGATCGGATGGAGGTTTGGGATCTTGCGCATCCAGGTCAACTGGCGGCGGGCGTAGTTGCGCGAGCGCTTCTTCATCCGCTCGATGTCACCACCCAACAGCTCGTCGAAGCCGAGGGCCTTGCGGGCCGTTCGCGATGGTCCCAGCCCTTCCGCTCGGCGCACCTCCTCCTCGGCTCCCCCCGCGATGATCGCCTCGGTACGCGCGTCGATGCGCTCGTAGAGCTGCGCGCGGTCCATGTCGAGGCCGAAGATCGTCGTCGGCAGACGCGTCTCCGGCGACCACAGCTCCGAGTCCTCATCACCGGCAGGCACCCTTTCCAGTGAGAGCTCCGCCACGGCGGCGCGCAGGTACAACCCCGTCCCCCCCACCACGATCGGCCTCTGCCCCGCCGCCAGCGCCGCATCGATCTCCACATGCGCCAACCGCATGTAGTCGCCGACGGAAAATGGCTGGGTGACAGGCACGAAGCTCACGAGGCGGTGCTCGAGCTTTTTCTGCTCCTCGGCCGTGGCGACCCCGGTCAGGACGCTGAGCCCTTCGTAGACCTGCAGCGCATCGCAGGAGATGGCGACTGGGTCTTCGCCCCGCTCCCGCAGCTTTTCAGCAAGAGCGATCGCGACACCGGTCTTGCCGACACCCGTCGGCCCGAAGATCCCGAGGACGTTCACACCGGGATCGGCTTTGCCGACACTCCTCCCAGCGTGGTCGAGGTCGCCGTGCTTATTTGGACGTCAACGAGCTCACCCGGCTCGGCGACGCCGTCGAAATTGACCGTCTTGTTGTGCCTGGTCCGCCCCCGCAGCCGCGTCGGATCGGTCCGGCTCGGGCCCTCGACCAGCACCTCGACCTCGCGCCCGACGAAGCGCTGCGCCCGCTCGCTTGCCCGCCGCTGCACCAGCTCGACCAGGCGCTCCATCCGCTCGCGCTTGATCGCATGCGGCAGCTGTTCCCCCAGCGTCGCCGCCTCGGTCTCGCGCCGGGGTGAGAAAACGAAGGTGAAGGCGCTGTCGTAGCCGACCTCGTCGACCACTTCAAGCGTCTGCTCGAACTCGGCCTCGGTCTCGCCGGGGAAGCCGACGATGATGTCGGTGGTGATCGCGCAGTCGGGGACGTGCTCGCGGATCAGCGAGACGCGGTCCATGTAGCGCCGGCGGTCATAGGTCCGCCGCATCCGTTTGAGGACCGCACTCGAACCCGACTGCAGCGGCAGGTGGATGTGCTCGCAGAGGGCGGGCAGCTCGGCATGGGCGCGGATCACGTCCTCCTTCATGTCCTTCGGGTGCGGGCTGGTGTAGCGGATCCGCTCGATCCCCTCGACCGCGTCGATCCGCGCCAGAAGCTCGGCGAAGCCGATGCGCGAGTCGCGTGGCAGCTCACGGCCGTAGCTGTTCACGTTCTGCCCCAGCAGGGTCACCTCGAGCACGCCGTCGGCCGCCAGCGTCTCGGCCTCGGCGACCAGCTCTGCCGGGTCGCGGCTTTGCTCACGCCCCCTCGTCGAAGGCACGATGCAGTAGGCGCACCTGCAGTTGCAGCCCTGCGAGATCTGCAGCCAGCCCTGGAACTGGCGCTCGCGCCGCGCCGGCAGGTGGCCGGAGAAGTCCTCGAACTCGAAGTAGCCCTGCGCGCTGAGCGAGTCGGAGTTGAGGAACTCGGCGAGCCGGTGGATCTGGCCGGGCCCGAAGGCGACGTCGACGAAGGGGAAGCGCTCGAAGACCTCCTCCTTGACCGACTGCGCCCAGCAGCCGCCCACCCCGACCACGCGCTCCGGATCTTCGGACTTGAGCCGCTTCGCCTCGCCGAGGTGGGCGACGAAGCGGTTGTCCGCCGACTCGCGGATCGAGCAGGTGTTGAAGAGGATCAGGTCGGCCTCGGCGCGACTCGCCGCCTGTTCGTAGCCGAGCGACTCGAGCATGCCCTGCATGCGCTCGGAGTCGTGCACGTTCATCTGACAGCCGAACGTGGTGACGTGATACCGCTTGCCCATCGGGGCAGAGTAGCGCCGCGCTACTTAACCGTCAGAACGCCTTCCATGCCCGCTTCGGCATGGCCGGGCACCGTGCAGAGGAAGGTATAGGTGCCGGGCGCCAGCTCCGCGGTCACCGAGGTCTTCCCTTTCGCGATCGTTTCGGAGATGGCGATCTGCTTGCCGTCCTGCTCGATCGCAACGTTGTGTTCCAGCGCCGCCGGATTGTCGAAGTCGATCGTCACCTCGCCGTGCCTGCTGCTCAGGCTGGTCGTGTCGAAGGCGATGTCGCTGGGGTCGGCGGCCAGCTGCAGCGTTCCGCCGGGACCTTCCGCCCCGCCTGGTGGGATTTCCTTTTCCCCACCGTTCCCACCGGCCGGTTCCTGCGTCTCTCCACCGCCACCCGCCTGGCCCTTTTCGGAGGGCGTCTCGACCGGCGACGCCTCCTCTTCTTCGGCCTCTTCGCTCGCCTTGGTCAGCTCGCTCGCCCTCGCCTCCTGCTCCTCCTTGCCGTTGCGGACGGCAAAGGTGGTCGCGCCGCCGACCAGGATCGCGAAGCAGAGGAAGACCAGGGGCGCCGCTCGCCCCGGGAATCTCTCCATCCGCAGGCCGACGAAGCTGACGATCATCGCCGAGGCGGCGAGCACCGCTCCGAGCACGTAGAAGGTGGTGGCGTTGTCCATGCGGCGGGCATCCTATCCACTGCGAAAGGCGGAGACGCGTCGGCGTCAGCGCGCGTAGGTGGTGGAACGGCTCTCGCGGATCACGGTGATCTTGATCCGGCCCGGAAAGGAGATCTCTCGCTCGACCGCGGTTGCGATCTCGTGCGAGATCAGCGCCGCGTGCTCGTCGTCGACCTCGCCCGGGTCGACCATCACCCGCATCTCGCGACCCGCCTGCATCGCGTAGACCTTCTCAACGCCAGGGTGGCGCGTTGCCAGCGCCTCGAGGTCGTGCAGTCGCGTCACGTATTCCTCCAACGTGTCCCCACGGGCACCGGGGCGGGCCCCCGAGAGAGCGTCGGCGGCCTGCACGATCACCGCCTCCACCGTGCGCGGCTCGACCTCGTCGTGATGGGCCTCGATCGCGTGCACGACCGCCTCGCTCTCGCCCATGCGACGGACAAGCCCGGCTCCGACCCGGGCATGGGTTCCTTCGACGTCCTGGCCGACCGCCTTGCCGATGTCGTGCAGCAGCGCCGCACGCCTGGCGATGTCGGCCGCCGCGCCGAGCTCGAGCGCGATCAGCGCCGCCAGGTAGGAGCACTCGACCAGGTGCGCCAGCACGTTCTGTCCGTAGCTGGTGCGGAACTGGAGCTTGCCGAGCAGCTCGATCAGCCCGGGGTGAAGGCCGTTGACATTGGCGTCGAGCACAGCCCTCTCCCCCTCTTCGATGATCCGCTCCTCGACTTCGCCGGTCGCCTGCTCGAAGGCCTCCTCGCAGCGGGCCGGGTGGATGCGGCCGTCGGCGATCAGCCGCTCCAGGGTGAGCCTGGCGACCTCGCGGCGCATCCCGTCGAAGCTGGAGAGGCGGACGGCGGAGGGAGTGTCGTCGACGATGATGTCGACGCCGGTGAGCTGCTCGAGCGCGTGGATGTTGCGCCCGTCGCGGCCGATGATCCGGCCCTTCATCTCCTCGTTCGGAAGGCGCAGGATCTGGGTCGTCGTCTGCGTCGCGTGGGAACCGGAGAGGCGCTGCGTCGCCGTGGCCAGGATGCCCCGGGCGCGCCGCTCCGCCTCGCGCCTGGTCTCCTCCTCGATTCGGCGCAGCGAGAGGCTCGCCTGCCGCCGCGCCTCGGCTTCGACTTCCTCGATCAGCGCTCGTCGCGCCTCCTCGGCGCTCAGCGAAGCGATCCGTTCGAGTTCGGCACGCCTCAGCTCACCGAGCTGAGCATCCAGCGCCTCCAGCCGGTCCAGAGCCAGATCGGGCTCCGAGCCGTTGCCGCGTGAAAACGTCCACGACGGCAAGCTGAGTTTCATCTACGCCAGAGACTACTCCTGTAGACGCGTTTGTCTAACGCCGGCTGGGCAAGCAGTTCAAGGACGCAGGGAGCGTGGCGTGCTCTGCACGCGAGCGACCGAGGACGCAGAAATGCGCCGCCCAGATGGCGTTAGGCAGCCTCGGCTACCGGCGGCGGAGCCTCCTCAGCCGCCGGCCGGGTCTCTTGAGCGACGTTCTCGGCGCCGATGCCCAGGGCGGCGCGGATCTTGGCCTCGAGCTCGCTCGCGATCTCCGGGTTCTCGGCGAGGAACTGTTTGGCGTTGTTGCGCCCCTGACCGAGGCGGGTCTTGCCGTAGGAGAAGAACGAGCCCGATTTCTGCACCAGGTCGTGCTCGATGCCGAAGTCGAGCAGGCCGCCCTCGCGCGAGATGCCGACGCCGTACTCGATGTCGAACTCGGCCTGGCGGAAGGGCGAGGCGACCTTGTTCTTGACGACCTTGACCCGCACCCGGTTGCCGACCGCCTCGGTTCCTTCCTTGAGGGTCTCGATGCGGCGGATGTCGAGGCGCTGCGAAGCGTAGAACTTCAGCGCCCTGCCGCCCGGCTGGGTCTCCGGCGAGCCGAACTGGACGCCGACCTTTTCCCGGATCTGGTTGGTGAAGAGGCAGACGGTGTTGGTGCGGTTGAGGTTGCCGGCGAGTTTGCGCATCGCCTGCGACATCAGGCGCGCCTGCAGGCCAACGGTGGTGTCGCCGATCTGCCCGTCGAGCTCGGCTTTCGGCGTCAGCGCGGCGACCGAGTCGATCGCGACCACGTCGATCGCCGCCGAGGCGATCAGGCGGTCGGCGATCTGCAGCGCCTGCTCGCCGTAGTCGGGCTGGGAGACCAGCAGCTCGTCGGTGTCGACGCCGATCCGGCGCGCGTAGCTTGGGTCGATCGCGTGCTCGGTGTCGATGAAGGCGCAGATCCCGCCGCGGCTCTGCGCTTCGGCGATGATGTGGTAGATCAGCGTCGTCTTGCCCGAGGACTCGGGGCCGAAGATCTCGACGATGCGGCCGCGCGGCACGCCGCCGATACCCAGCGCCAGATCGAGTGAGAGCGCTCCGGTCGGGATCGCCGGGATCTTGATCGTCGCGTCGGCGCCGAGGCGCATCAGGGCGCCCTGACCGAAGTCGCGCTCGATCTGGGTCACCGCCGCTTCGAGCGCCGCGTCTTTGGCCTTGGCCTCCTTGGCCGAGGCGTCCTTCAGAGCCGCTTTCTTGTCTGCCATCTCTTTCACCTCACTGCCGCCCGCCTGCGGGCAGCTCGACTTGCGCCAGCGGGGTGTACTGCGCACCCTGCGGCTGGAGTTGCGAACGGTAGAGCGTCAATCGGACGCCCCGGAACAACTGGGAAAGATTTTTCGGGAGTGGCGCGGGACGCTTCCCTACGAGAGCCGGGCGCTTGGAGCCGCGTTCCTCCCGTCTGACCCGCGCAATGGTCACGTGCGGCCAGAAGGGCCGCTTCTCCGGCTCGTAGAGTCGCGCCTCGACCAGCCTCTCCTGCAGGCCGGCCTGCAGGGCGATCGTCCCCGGCGAGGTGGCCGGCAGGGCGAAGAGCGCCGGCCGTCCCCGCTCCGGCCGCGGGACCGGGTCGCCCAGCGCGATCGACGGTGCCGGCCCGCCGCTCGCCGCGGCGATCTCCGCCAGCCGGGGTACCTCCTTCTCCGGCAGCCAGCCGAGAAAGGCGAGCGTGATGTGGAGCGACTCCGGCTTCACCGGCCGCAGGACGGGATCCGCGAGCGCCTCCCGCCCCCACGCCACGATCCCCGCCCGCACCTCCTCGGGCAGGTCGAGGGCGACGAACAGGCGCGCCCGCGGGCTCTTCAACCTCTCCTTGGCCATGCCACCGACCCTAGGGAGTCGCGACGCACGAGAGGCGCGCCGAACGTAAAAAGTGTGTGACGCCTCCCCTACAGAGGTGCGTCGTGGTCGCCGAGCAGCGTCCGCAACAGGTGCATCGCCACCAGGGCGGAGCGCTCGCGGATGTCCTCGCGGCCGCCGGGAATGACCGGATCGCGGGCGATCACAGCGCCATCGGCGAGACGAGCGTCGAAGCAGACGTAGCCGACGGGCTTCTCCTCCGTGCCGCCATCGGGACCGGCAATGCCGGTGATCGAGACGGCAACATCGGCATCGAAGCGCTCCAGGGCGCCGCGCGACATCGCCTCGGCCACCTCTGAGGAGACCGCCCCACGGGCCGCGATCAGGTCCGGGTCGACGCCGAGCAGCTCAGTCTTGGCCTCGTTCGAGTAGGGGACGACGCCGCCGGCGAAATAGGCGGAAGCGCCCGGGAGATCGGTGATCCGCACCGCCAGCAGCCCTCCCGAGCAGGACTCGGCGACCGCGAGCCTGCGCCCCTGCAGAAGCCGCGCCAGCTGGGCATCGATCGTCTCGCCGTCGAGACTGAAGGTGTGGCGGGTGTGGCGGTCGAGAAGGCCCGCTCGCACCGCCTCCGCGATCGACGCTGCACCGGCCCGGTAACGCACATCGATCTCGATCTCGCCCCGCCGCAGGCACGTCGTGATCTCAACAGCGCTCAGATCGACCCCGCCCTGCTCGATCTCGCGCAGGCTCTTGGCGATCTCCGACTCGGGGATGCCGAACATCCGCACGGTGTAGGCGAGCAGCGGCGTCGCCCGTGCAAGGATCGCCTGCACCGGGCGCGACTCGATCGCCCGCGGCCACATCGGCTGCAGCTCGCGCGGCGGCCCGGGGAGGACAATCACGACGCGTCCATCGGCGGGCACGACCAGACCGGGCGCAGTGCCCACCGGGTCGAGTGGCAGCGAGCCCTCGGGCACCATCGCCTGCTTGCGATTGGCCGCCCGCACGGCGTCCTCGTCGAAGCTGAAGCGACGAGCGAAGCGCCGCAGTATCGCCGCGATCTTCTCCTCCATCTCCTCGTCGAGGACGAGCTCGACGCCGGCGAAGCGGGCGACGATCTCTGCCGTCAGGTCGTCGGCGGTGGGTCCCAACCCTCCCGAGGTGACGATCAGATCCATGCCCTCGACGGCCATGAAGCGCAGCGCCGCCTCGAGGTCCTCGGGCCGATCGCCGACCACGGTGATATGGGCGACCTCGACCCCGAGCTCGGCCAGCCGTTCGGAGATCCAGGGACCGTTGCGGTCGACAATCCGCCCGGTCAGAACCTCGGTGCCGGTGACGACGATCCCGGCCTTCACGGGCTTCATTCGCAGCTCGGCCTTTCGCCTTCTTCCAGCGCCACCAGCTCACCCCTGCTGTCGATCGTGTAGCCCACCGGGCTGGAGCTTTCCGGAATCCGGGCCCGCTTGCCATCGACGTATACCGTCACCGAGCCGTTCCCCAGCGCCAGTTCGAAGCCGTTGGAACGGTACGGGCCTGCTTCTTCTCCTTCGGCGAGGATCTGCCCGTCGACAAGCGGCTGTTCGCTCGCGTCGAGCAGGCAGACCCAGACTTCGGCCGTTGCCGCCAACCGCATCGCCACACCCGGCTTGGCCGCCGTCGCGGGCTTTTCACCCTGCTTCCCGCCGTCCTTGCCCCGACTCTTTGCCGCCGAGGGGGATCTGGATGACCCTCCTCCGCCTCCACCCGCCAGCGCGATTCCGACCAAGACGGCAGCCAAGACGAGACAGACCGCAGCGATAAGCAGGCGATTCGACACGCGGGGCTGCGACCGGCGCATTCCGGTCGGCACCGGCTCGACCCGTTTTGGCGCCCGCTCACCACCGGGCGGCGCGGTGGAGCGTCGGTAGTCATCGGCGAGCCGGTCGCCGTCGAGGCCGAGATAGCCGGCATAGGTACGGATGAAGCCGCGCGTGTAGGCGCCGCCGGGCAACGCGTCCCACTCCTCGTTCTCGATCGCCTGCAGATAGCGAACGCGGATCTTGATCGCGGCTTCGACCTCGGAAAGATCGATTTTGCGACGATTTCTGGCGTCGCGCAGGGTGGCTCCAATGCCAGTGTCCACGCCGACATTGTGTCTATTGCGCCATCTCGGCGTGAAAGAACGCTGTTAAACGCTGTCCTAAGGCCCTTCGTCGGACTCAACCGCGACCGGCGTGGCGGCCCGGTCGCCATCGCCGAGCACGCGAGACAGATCGGCTTGGGTGATCAACACCTGGCGCGGCTTGGAGCCCTCGTAGCCGGAGATCACACCACGCCGCTCGAGCATGTCGATCAGCCGTCCGGCGCGGGTGTAGCCGACGCGCAAGCGGCGCTGGATCATCGAGACCGACGCCGTTTCGGTCTGCACCACGGTGCGGATCGCCTCGTCGAGCAGGTCGTCGCTGTCGGGATCGAAGTCGTCCTCGGTTTCAACCCCCTTCTCCTCGTGGACCTCGAGCAGCTCGGCCTCGAATTCGGGCTCTCCCTGCTTGGCCCAGTGGCCGGTGATGCGGGCGATCTCCTCCTCGGTTACGAAGGCGCCCTGCACACGTGCCATCTTCGAGCTGCCCGCACCGCGGAAGAGCATGTCGCCCTGCCCGAGCAGGGCCTCCGCGCCGCCCTGGTCGAGGATCACGCGCGAGTCGGTCTGTGAGGAGACCGCAAAGGCGATGCGAGCCGGGATGTTGACCTTGATCGTGCCGGTGATGATGTCGGTCGATGGACGCTGCGTCGCCAGCACGAGGTGGATCCCCGTCGCGCGCGACTTCTGCGCCAGGCGGATGATCGAGTCCTCGACCTCGGCCGGCGAGACCATCATCAGGTCGGCGAGCTCGTCGATCACGCAGAGGATGTGCGGCAGCGGCGCTTCACCTGCCTTGGCGCGAGCGCGGTTCAGCTCGGCCAGGTTGCGGCAACGAGCCTCGCCCATGATCCCGTAGCGGCTCTCCATCTCGCCGATCAGGTTGGCGAGAACGTTGGCGGCGAGCCGCGGCGAGGTCACCACGGGCGTCAAGAGGTGCGGGACGTGCTCGTAGTGATTGAGCTCGACCTGCTTGGGGTCGACCAGGACCAGGCGCACGTCGTTGGGCGAGGCATGCATCAGGATCGAGGAGAGGATCGCGTTGACGCAGCCGGACTTGCCCGAGCCGGTGGTGCCGGCGACGAGCACGTGTGGCATCTTCGCCAGGTCCGTCCAGACGGCGTTTCCGTCGATTCCCTTGCCGAGCCAGGCGACCAGCGGCGAGGTCTTCTCCGGCCGGCCGGCGTAGATGTCGCCGAGGCGGACGAGGCGACGACGCGTGTTTGGCACCTCGACGCCGACCGCCTGCTTGCCGGGAATCGGCGCGAGAATGCGGATGTCGGTCGAGGCCAGCGCGTAGGCGAGGTCGTTGGAGAGCTCAGTGACTTTCTTCACCTTGGTGCCGGGCGCCAGCCGCAGCTCGAAGCGGGAGACGTGCGGGCCGCTGACGATGCCGACGATCTTCGCCTCGACGCCGAAGTGACCGAGCGTCTCGACCAGCTTGCGGCCGATGACTTCGTGATCGCGTGGGTCGGGGCCTTTGTCCCCCTTGCCCTTCTCCAGCACCTTCGTTGGCGGCGAGCGGTAGTCGATCTGCTCCGATTCGGTCACGCCGCGCTTGTTGCCCATCGGCGTCAGCGGTGCCTGCTCGCCGTCGGGAGGATTGCCGGACTCAGGCTGGCCGTCGGGCTCGGGCCCCTCCGCCAGCTCGGCGAACTCGTGGGTGGCAGGCTCGGCCTCCTGCGGCTCGTCGGGCGGCTCGGCGATCGCGACGGTTGGCTCGAACTCGTCGTTCTCGGGATAGGTGCTCATCACATCGGTCGGCCCGGCCTGGGTCTCAAAGGCTGACGTCTTTTCGCTGCGCCGCTCCTCGCGATGCTGGATCGCCGTCTGGGCGATGTCGCGACCGCCGGCGAAGGTGCGGTGGACGCCGCGGCCAAGGCCGCGAAATACGGATGAGATCGAGGTCCCGGTGACGAGCATCGCGCCGACGGCAAGCATCAGTACGGTCACGATCCGCGCTCCCACCGCGCCGACCAGGTACTCCAGTCCGGTTTCGAGACCGTAGCCGACCCTGCCTCCGTCCCAACCGAAGAAGAGGACGAAGCAGAGATAGACACCGGCGGCGATCAAGAAGAGGCCGATCAGGTCGAGCTGGCGCTGCTGTAGACCTTCTGGCAGGTGTGGCCGTGGCAGTCGGGATTTCGCTTTCGCCCTGCCTTTGGGCTTGCGGCGCGCGGCCGAGCCTCGCTTCTTGCGCACGAACATTGCAACCCGCTTCGACGGCGACCGACTCTCCCCTGCCGAGATATGTCAGAGCTGGGTGAGGATCAGGCTGGCAAACGCGACCAGAATCGTCGCCATCATCAAGACCATCGATCGCTGCAGCCCGTCGAGTCGGCTGTGGATTGCGCCGAACTCGGTTTGGATCTCTGAGCGGAACGCTCGGAACTCTTCTTTCATCTCGCTGCGGACGGCTCGGAATTCTTCTCGCATCTCAATCCGGACAGCTGCGAATTCTTCTTTCATCTCCGTGCGGACGGCGATGAATTCATCCTTCATTTCGGATCGAACGGCCTTGAATTCGGCGTGTACGTAGTCGCTCAGGCGATCGATCTTGCTGTTGAGGTCATCCATGCAATCCCCTGCCTTGGTGAGTTCTAATGTCTGCATGATGCCAGGCTAGGAGGCCGGAACGCGCGGGTGGCGCGCTGAATGCAAAATGTTTCGCACGACTTTGGCGCGAAGTGTGCGATCTGGGGACGCTCAGCCGGCGCAGACCCAGGCGCTGCCGCCCGAGTCGGCCCAGATTTCGGCGGCGATGTGGTCCTGTTCGGCCTTGGGGGCGTCCTGCGGAGCGCCCTGGCCGCCGTATGAGTCCCAGGTCGAAGGCAGGATCTGATAGGCGCCACCAGCGCCGCTGCTCGGGTTGACAGCGCTGTAATTGCCGCCGGACTCGCACATCACGATGTAGGTCGGGATCGAGTAGGGGCCGCCGAGCCAGCGGCCAACCGTTTCTTCGGCGGCTTCGCGGCTTGCCGCTTCCGCCGCTTCGATCTCCCTCACCCACTGCCCGATCCGCGATTTGAGCTTGGCCAGCGACGACGAGCGTTCGGCCGCGAGCGAGTCGAGCCGCGCCGCCGTTTCCTGCGCGTGGGCGCGCACCGCGGCAATTTCGGAGCGGGCGGCGGCGAGGCGTTCGTTGTAGGCGTCCACCCGCGCCTTCAGCGCCGCCACGAGCCTCAGCTCGTGGCGCACTTCGTTGCGCACCTGCGCGACCCGGGCGGCAAGCTCGCTGTCGGACTCCTCGATGCGCTGCAGGTATTCGGTGCGGACCTCGAGTTCGTTGATGTCGCCGGAGCCCAAGACGATGCTCGCCGTACTCGGCGTCCCACTCATGTAGATCGCGACGAGGCGCTGGGCGAGCGCTCGACGGGCACGGCGCAAACGCGCGCGCTCGACGTCGAGGTGGCGTTGGGCCCGCTCCACCTTGGCGGCAAGTCGCGCCGCTCGCTCGCGACCGTGGACGAGCAGGTCGGTCAAGCGACGCTCACGCGAAGCCGCCGCCGCCGCTTCCGCTTCGGTCGCGGCGAGCCGTTCCTGTGTTGCACGGATCTCTTCCCCGAGCGAAGCGGCTTCGTCGCGCGCTCCACCCACCTCGTCGCGCAGGGCGCCGACGTCGGCCGCGCGCGCGGAGGCGACCGTGAGCAGGGCTACGGCGACGAGCACGACTGCGGGCTTCCAGCGCATCGGTCCACCTCAGCCCTCGGGTGCATCCCGGTTGGCAAGGTAAATCGCCACCCCGACGGCAAGCACACCGAGGCCGAGGCCGATACGAATCTCCCGCCGGTAGCGGCGGCGCAGGTAGGCGACGGTGAAGCGCAGCGCGGTTTTACCGAGCTTGTCGTACATCAACCGCCCTCCCCCACATCGCGCTGCCGAATCCGGTGCGCCATCCGTGACTGCAGCGACCACAGCTCGATGAACCCAGGCGAGGCCGTCTGCGAGAACAGACCGCCCGACTCGGCAAAGGAGGCGAGGTCGGCGTCGTAGACGGCATTGGGCGAGGAGCGGGTGACGACTCGCACGCTTCCTTTGTACAGGCGTAGGCCGATCGTGCCGGTCACCTGGGCATTGACTGCATCCATGTATGCATCGAGGTCGGAGCGCAGCGGCTCCCACCAGAGGCCGGCGTAGACGAGGTAGCCCCACTTCTGGTCGAGTCCGGGCTTGAACTGGTTCTGGTGGATCGTGCCGACCAGCTTCTCCAACTCCTGGTGGGCCGGCAGCAGGATCGCCGCCGCCGGCACCTCGTAGATGTCGCGCACCTTGAGGCCGACGATCCGGTCCTCGATGTGATCGACGATGCCAACCCCGTGGCGGCAGCCGATCTCGGCCGCGGCTTCGAGCAGCTCGACCAGGCCAAGCCGCTCGCCGTTCAGCGCCACCGGAACACCGGTCTCGAACTCGACCGTCACCGTCTCCGGCTCGTCCGGAGCAAGCTCAGGTCGGGTGACCAGCTGGAAGACGTCGTCCTCCGGTGCGTGGCCCAGGTCCTCGATCCAGCGGCCCTCCGACGAGCGTCCCCAGAGGTTGTCGTCGATCGAGTAGGGCGCAACCTCGGTGCCTCCCTTGACGGGAATGCCGTGCTCACGCGCGTAGGCGATCTCCTCCTCGCGGCCCATCTGCCAGGAGCGCACCGGCGCGATCGTCTTCAGCTCCGGCGCCAGGGTGGCGACGGTGGCCTCGATCCGGACCTGGTCGTTGCCCTTGCCGGTGCAGCCATGGGCGATCGTGTCGCAGCCGCTGCGGCGCGCGTACTCGACCGCCAGCTCGGCGATCAGCGGCCGCCCCAGCGCCGTGAACAGCGGGTAACCGCCGCCGTAGAGGGCGTTCGCCTTGATCGCCGGCACGACGAAGTCGGCGGCGAAGCGCTCACGTGCGTCGACGACGTGGCACTCGAGCGCGCCCAACCGCTTTGCCTTGTCTTCGATCACCGCGTAGTCCTCGCCGGGCTGGCCGAGGTTGACCGTGAGGCAGACGACCTCCGCCCCGTAGCGGTCCTGGATCCATTTCAGCATCACGCTCGTGTCGAGGCCGCCCGAGTAGAGCAGCAGGACCCGCCGCACCTCGGCGGGGTCGGCCTCGTAGCCCGCGGTGCGGACCCCCTCGGGTGACAAATCGGTCATTCGGCAGGGATTCCGCCGCTGCCGTTTTCTTCTTCTTCGGGTGCCGTGGTCGGCGGCGCGGTGGTGGTCGGTTCGGTGGTCGTTTCTTCGCTCGTCGTCGGTTCGGTCGCGGTCGATTCGCTCGTCGTGCCGGTTGACTGGGTCGTGGTCGGTTCGGTCGGAAGCGTTTCGCCCGTGATTGCCGAGCTGCTCGAGTCAGCGCCGCTGCCGTTGTCAGAGGCGATCACGACGACCGCGACGACCAGCCCGACGATCACCGCGATCAGCCCGGCGACGAGCAGGCGCATATTCCCGTGACGGCCACCGCCGGGGCCGGGCTGCTCCGGCTGCCCCATGATCCGGGTCGGATCGTCGTGCATCTGCCTACTCCTCCGCCGGTCCGAGAATCGCGTCGAGGATCTCGCTCGTGTCGTCGATGTCGAAGCCGCTGCGCAGCCGAGCTTCGATCTCCTCGCGGTCGGCGCCGGAGACCGCCATCTGCGTCGCCAGCAGCCGTGCCCCAGCCGATCCAGAGCGGCGTGGCGCCAGCTGCTCGGGCCAATCGACGTCCTCGGCAACCGCCTCGACCGGCTTCAGATGCCCGCCTCGGCGCTCATCCGGCTCGGCGCCCGCCGGGTCGAGCTCGTCGGCGAGCTCGCGTAGGCGCTCGGCGACGATCCGGTCCGCACGCTCGCGCGCCTCGTCGAGATGGCGCCGGGCCTCGCGCTCCGCGTCGTCGATCACGCTTGCGGCAGCTTGCTCGGCGGCATCGACGATGCGCGCCAGCCGCTGGGCAGCGTCGGCAGCCGAACTCGGCGGGCGACCATCCTGGGATCGCTTCTCGGCACTCATGTAGCCGCGTAGCTTAGGAGCGATTCGGCAATCAGCGCAACGGCGCGCTCTATTTGGGTCGAATCGACCGTCAACGGCGGCAGCAGGCGCAAGGTGCCCGGCTCGGGCACGTTGACGATCAGACCCCGGCGCAGCAGATCGGCTCCCAGAGAGGCGGCATCGAGTCCATCCGCCAGGCCGACACCGAGCATCAGACCGCGCCCGCGCACCGCGGTCACGCCCTCGAGATCGATCAGGCTCTGCCTGAGCCCAGCGCCGAGCTCGCGCACCCGCCGCAACAGGGCAGGATCGTCGACCAGGTCAAGCACCGCAAGCGCCGCTGCCGAGCCGACCGCGCCGCCGGCGAAAGTCGAACCGTGCTCGCCGCCCTCGAGCACGTCACCGAGCTCCTCGCCGATCACGCAGGCGCCGACCGGCAGCCCGCCCCCAAGCGCCTTGGCGCTGGTCAGCACATCGGGTCGAACCGGCGTCTGCTCGTATGCCCAGAGCGAGCCCGTCCGTCCCATCCCGGTCTGGATCTCGTCGAAGATCAGCAGCGCTCCGGTTTCGTCGCAGGCCCGGCGGGCGGCCAGCAGCGTCTCCTCGGAGAGCGGGTAGATCCCGGACTCCCCCTGGATCGGCTCGATCATCACCGCCGCGGTGCTCTCGTAGACGGCGTCCCGCAGCGCCCCCGCGTCGTCGAACGGAACCGAGCGGAATCCCGGCAGCATCGGTCCCAGGGCGGGATTCTCGGCCAGCTTCGGCGTCGCCGAGAGCGCGCCATAGGTGCGACCGTGGAAGTCGCGCTCGAAGCTGACGATCTCCGGGTTCTCGACGCCGCGCCGGCGCGCGTGCTTGCGGGCGACCTTGATCGCGCACTCGGTCGCCTCGGTTCCCGAATTGGAGAGGAACACCTTCCCCCCCAGGCTCGACTCGGAGAGGCGCTCGGCCAGCCGCACCATCGGCTCGGTGTAGAAGAGGTTGGAGACGTGCATCAGCTTGCCGGCCTGCTCACGCACGGCCGCCACGACCGCCGGGTGGCAGTGACCGACCGAGCAGACCGAGATCCCAGCGAGGAAATCGAGGTACTCCCTGCCCTCGGAGTCCCAGAGCAGCGCCCCCTCACCGCGCACGAACTCGACCGGCGCCCGCCTGTAGGTCTGCATCAGGTAGCGCTGCTCGAGCGCCTGCAGCTCTTCCATCTTCATGGCGTGACCATCGTGCCGATGCCGGCGTCGGTGAAGAGCTCGAGCAGGAGGCTGTGCGGCTGGCGACCGTCGATGATGTGGGCCGACTGGGCGCCACCGCGGATCGCGTCGGCGCAGGCGGCGAGCTTTGGCCGCATGCCGCCCTCGATCGACCCCAAGCGCGTGTCCACCTCTTCTACGGTGGCACGAGAGATCAGCGAGCCTTCGTCGCCCGGATCGGCGAGCCAGCCGACCACGTCGGTGAGGAAGATCGCCTTGTAGGCGCCAAGTGCAGCGGCGACCTTGCCGGCGGCCTCGTCGGCATTGACGTTGTAGGGGTTGCCCTCCCGATCGGAGGCAGAGGAGGCGACCACAGGGATGTAGTCCTCGGCGATGTGATTGAGCACGTCGACGTCGACCCGCTCGATCGAACCGACGAAGCCGACCTGCTCCGCGTTGGGGACCGGCGCGACCTCGAACAGGGTGCCGTCCTGGCCGGAGAGCCCGACCGCCGGCTGGCCGTGCCGGTTGAGCCGCTGCACGATGTCGGAGTTGAGCTTGCCGAGCAGGACCATGCGCGCGACCTCGACCGTCTCCGCATCGGAGACCCGCAGGCCCTCGTGAAAGCGCACCTCGAGCCCGAGCCGCTCCATGTACTCGGTGATCTCGGGGCCGCCGCCGTGGACGATCACCGGGTTCAGGCCGACGTACTTGAGCAGGACGACGTCGGTGGCGAAGGCCTCACGCAGAGCCTCCTCGCGCATCGCCGAGCCGCCGTACTTGATCACGACGGTGCGGCCGTGAAACTCCCTGATGTAGGGGAGCGCCTCCAGCAGGGTGTCGACGTTGCTGCTCATCGGTCTCTCCTCAGGTCGTGTACTCGGCATTGATACGCACGTACTCGTAGCCCAGGTCGGAGAAATAGACATCGGCAGCATGCGCGCCCCGATCGAGCCGCAGCCCGATCTCGGCTTCGGCGACGTCCTCGGCGAGCTCGGCCGCGTCGATCGACTCGGAGCCGATCTCTTCCAGGTCCTCGCCGGCCAGCGCCATCCCTGCCGCCTGCGCGATCCGGCCCCAGTTCGGATCGCGGCCGAACAGCGCGGTCTTGACCAGCGGCGAGTTGGCGATCGATCGAGCGACCCGCTCGGCCTCGGCGACGGATGCGGCGCCCTCGACCCGGATGCGGCCGACCCGCACGGCGCCCTCGCCGTCGGCGACGATCTCGAGCGCGAGCTGCAGCAGCACGGCATCCAGCAGGCCATCCGGCAACGGCACGCCGACCTCACCGGTCGCCTGCAGCAGCACGGTGTCGTTGGTGCTCATCTGGCCGTCGACCGTGACTCGCTCGAAGGAGGACTCGACGGCGGTCCGCAACACCGCGTCGGGGTCCTCGACCACAGCGTTGGTCTGCACGAAGCAGAGCATCGTGGCGAAGTCCGGCTGCATCATCCCGGCCCCCTTGGCCTGAGCGGAGAGGGTCACGCCACCGGCCCGCAGCGTGCAGCTCTTCGGCCAGCGGTCGGTGGTGAGGATCGCGTCGGAGAAAGCGCCGCCGCCCTCAGCCGAGAGCGAACCGGCGGCCTCGCCGATCCCGCTCAGCACCGCGTCGACCGGCAGCGGCACACCGATCACGCCGGTCTCGGCGACGGCGACCGCTGCCGGATCCAGACCCAGCTCGCTGCCGGCCCGCTCGCACATCGCCCAAGCGTCGGCAAGACCCTGCTCGCCGGTCTCGGCGTTGGCGTTGCCGGCATTGACCACCGCAGCGCGCACGGCCGCGGCGTCGACCCGTTGCCGGCAGACGCGGACGGGAGCCGCAGCCGAGGCGTTGCGGGTGAGCAGCAACGAGGAGAGGACCCGCGGAGCGTCGCAGACGAGCAGCCCGACGTCGGTCTTGCCACCGCCCTTGAGACCGCAGTGGGCGGCGCCGGCGCGAAAGCCGGGTGCGAGCTGCGTCGGATCGAGCTGTTCCACCCCGGCGGGTGGCGTGACCCAGCGGGACTTGAAGAAGACGTCAGGCCGCCTGCTCTGCTTCGCGTCCGCGGGCGGCCCGCTCATGTCAGCCCCTCCGTCTCCTCGAAGCCGAGCATCAGGTTGAGGCACTGCACCGCCTGGCTCGCGGCTCCCTTCCAGATGTTGTCGATTGCCGAGAAGGCAAGCACCCTGCCGCGCTCCTCGACGGTGACGTAGACATGACACTCGTTCGTATCGCGCACGTCGCGCAGTCCAGGGGGGCGATCGAGTGCGTGGACGAAGGGCTCCCCGGCGTAACGCTCGCGATAGAGCTCCTGCACGGCCTCCTTGCCCATCGGCTCGCTCAGCTGCGCGAAGCAGGTGGTCAGCTCGCCCTGGTCGAGCGGCACCAGGTGCGGCACGAAGGTCACCGGAGACTCGCTGCCCAGCGCCGCCAGCTCCTGCTCGATCTCGGGCCGGTGGCGATGGCCCTCGGTCCTGTAGGGGAAGGCGTTCTCGGTCATCGCAGTGAAGTGGACGACGTCGTCGTTGCTGCGGCCATAGCCAGACGTGCCCTGCATGGCGCTGACGACGACATCGGTCAGCAGGCCACGCTCGGCCAGCGGCGCAAGCGCCAGTACGCTCGCGGTTGGGTAACAGCCGGGAACGGCGACCAGCTTCGCCTGGTGCAGCTCGTCTCGATAGAGCTCGGTCAGGCCGTAGACCGCCTCGCCGAACAGCTCGGGCGCGCCGTGGTCGCCGTACCAGCGCTCGTAGGTCGGCATCTCGCGCAGCCTGAAATCCGCAGAGAGGTCGGCAACGACGATGTCGCGCTCCCGCAGGGCGGCGACGGTGGGCGCCGAGGCGCCGTGCGGATAGGCGACGATCGCCGCATCGATCCCTTCCAGTGCGTCGAGGTCGAGTTCGGTCAGCTCCAGTGCCACCCGGTAGCGCGGGTAGAGCCGGTCGAGCCGGGTTCCCGCGTCGCTGCGCGAGGTCGCGGCGACGAGCTCCATGCGCGGGTGGCGCCAGACGAGCTCAGCCGCGAGCGCGCCGGTGAAGCCGGAGGCGCCGGCAACGAGGATTCTTGCCTTGTCACTCACGCAGCGAACCTCCTATCCCGGTCAATTGGGAGGCAATCGACTCGCGTCTCGATGCAACCTCTTCGTCGGTGAGGGTACGGTCGGCGGCGCGGAACTCCAGCCGCAGGGCGAGGCTCTTGCGCCCCTCGCCCAACTGCTCGCCTTCGAAGAGGTCGAAGACCTCGGCCGCGCGCAGCAGGTCGCCACCACCGGCGAGAACAGCGTCGCGCACCTGCGCCGCCGAAACCTCGGTGGGCACGACAACCGCAAGATCCTGGCGCACCGACGGGAAGGACGTCACGTCCTCGAAGGTCTCCTCACCGGCCGAAGCGCACTCGACCAACGCCCCGAGCGCGACTTCGAAGCCGACCGCCGCCTCGAGGTCCCACTCGCGGCAGACCAGCGGGTGCAGCTCGCCCAGCCAGCCGGCGTCGACCCCACCGATGAGCACCGTCGCGCTGCGACCCGGGTGCAGGAACGACTCGGCGGCAGGCTCGAAGGCAAGTCCCACGCCCATCCGCGCCGCCAAACCCTCCAGCACACCCTTGAGCGCAAAGAAGTCCGCCGCCTCGCCCCCGCCCCGCCACGACCCCGGCGTCAGCGATCCCACGGTAAGCCCCCCCAGCCGATGCGCCTCAACAAACGGTGCCCCCTGCTCGCCGGCGAATTCCCCACCCAAGGGGCCGACGGGCCTCAAAGCGAACTCAGAGTTCGCTTTGAGGCCCGTCGGCGGGAGGTTGAGGTAGGTGCGCCCTGACTCGAAGAGCGCTACGCGGTCGACGTCGCGGGCCAGGTTGCGCTGGGCGGCACTGAGAAGGGAGCCGAGCAGCGTCGTGCGCAGCGTCGATTGATCCTCGGAGAGCGGGTTGGAGATCTGCACGCCTTGCGCGCGCGGGTCCTCGGCGGGGATCCGCAGTCGCTGCGCCTCACCCGGATCGGTGAAGCTCCAGCCGACGATCTCGTCAAAGCCGAGGTCCCGCAACGCGTCCTCGGCGCGGCGGCGCAGGCGCTGGTCGCGGCGCAGGCCACCGGCCTGGCCCGCGGCCCGCGACAGGGTCGAGGGCAGATGCTCGTCGATGCCATGAACGCGCGCGGCTTCCTCGATCAGGTCGACCTCGCGGGTTACGTCGTAATGGCGATCGGGCGGCACCATGACCGCGAGATCCCCGCCCTCGATCGCGATGCCAAAGCCGAGCCGCTCCAGATAGGCGATCTGGTCGTCCTGCTCGATCTTCATCCCCAGCAGGCCCTCGACCCGATCGCCGCGCAGCCGGATCGGCGCAAGCGCCGGAACCTCGGCGGCGACATCGATCGTTCCCGGCACCAACCTGGCGCCGCAGAGCTCGACCATCAGTCGCGAGGCGAGCCGCTGCGCCCGCAGGCAGAGCTCCGGGTGGAGTTGTTTCTCAAAGCGCGAGGAAGCCTCGGAGCGCAGACCGAGCAGGCGCGAGGTGCGCAGGATGTTGGTGCCGTTCCAATTGGCCACCTCGAGCAGCACACGGGTGGTCGCCTCCGAGACCTCGGAGACCTGGCCGCCCATGATCCCGGCGATGCCGGAGGGACCGCGGCTGTCGCAGACCAGGACGGTCTCCGCATCGAACGTCCGCTCGACGTCGTCGAGCGTCTTCATCTTCTCCCCCTCGCTTGCCGTGCGAACGGTCAGCGCTCCATCCGGGACCTTGTCGAGGTCGAAGGCGTGCAGCGGCTGGGCGGTCAGCAGCATCACGTAGTTGGTGATGTCGACGACGTTGTTGATCGGCCGCTGCCCGGCGGCGCTGAGGCGCGCCTGCAGCCAGACCGGCGAAGCTCCGATCGTCACGTCGGTGAAGACGCGCGCAGTGAAGCGCGGGCAGAGCTCGGGCACCTCGACGGTGACCGAGGCGTAGTCGCCTGCCTCACCGTCGCCTTCGGCGGGCGCGTCCTCCAGCCACGGCTCGGCGGCGAGCGGCGCGGCGCTGATCGCGTGCACCTCGCGCGCAACGCCATAGACGCCGAGACAGTCGGGCCGGTTGGGCGTCACCTCCAGCTCCAGCACCGGCTCGGCGACCGGCAGCACCTCGGCCAGCGGCGTTCCGGGCGCTGGTCCATCGCCGAGCACCAGGATCCCGGCCGACTCCTCGGCAATCTCCAGCTCGGCGGCAGAGAGGATCATCCCGTGCGACTCGACCCCACGCAGCTTCGCCTTGCCCAGCTTCGTCCCGCCCGGCATGACCGCCCCGGGCAGCGCCACCGGCACGGTCTGCCCGGTATCGACGTTGGGCGCGCCGCAGACGATCGTGCGCGGCTCGCCGTCGCCCGTGTCGACCGTGCAGATACTGAGTCGGTCGGCGTCGGGGTGCTTCTCACGTTGCACGACCCTGCCGACCACGAAGCCGCCAGCCGCGGGCGGACCGATGACGCCGACCCGCTCGACCTCGGTGCCGGTCATCGCCAGCCGCTCGGCCAGCTGATCGGCGCCGATGCCCGGATCGCAGTACTCGCGCAGCCATGAGAGCGGCACCCTCATGGGAACTGCCCCAGCATGCGCACGTCGTTGTCGAAGAAGCGCCGCAGATCCGGCACGCCGTGTCGCAGCATCGCGATCCGCTCCACCCCCATGCCGAAGGCAAAGCCCTGCACCCGCTCGGGGTCATAGCCGCTATCGGCGACGAAGCCGAGCACATTGGGGTCGACCATGCCGGCACCGAGGATCTCGATCCAGCCCTGCCCCTTGCAGAGGTTGCAGCGCTCGCCATCCGGCAGCGCGCCGGTTCCCTCGCAGCGAAAGCAGGAGACGTCGACCTCGACGCTGGGCTCGGTGAAGGGGAAGAAGTGCGGCCGCATGCGGATCTCGCGCTCCGGGCCGAAGATCGCCCGCAGCATCTCCTCCAGCGTCCCCTTGAGGTCGGCGAGCGTGATCCCCTCGCCGATCGCCAGCCCCTCGACCTGGTGGAACATCGGCGTGTGGGTCGCGTCGGAATCGCGCCGGTAGACCTTGCCCGGCATGATCACGAAGATCGGCGGCGGCTGGGTCTCCATCGCGCGGATCTGCACCGGCGAGGTGTGGGTGCGCAGCAGCACGTCGGGGTGTGACTGGATGTAGAAGGTGTCCTGGAGCATCCGTGCGGGATGGCCCGGTGGGTGGTTGAGCGCGGTGAAGTTGTAGTAGTCGTGCTCGATCTCGGGTCCCTCGACCACCCGGTAGCCGAGCCCGGTCATCACGTCCTCGATCTGCCGCGTGGTGCGCGTGATCAGGTGCAGGTGCCCCGCTGGATGGGAGGGCGCGCCCGGCAGGGTGACGTCGATCCGGTCGCCCGCCAGCTGCGCTTCCAGCTCAGCCGCGTCGAGCTCTGCGGCGCGGCGCTCGAGCAGCTCCTCGAGAGCCTTGCGCACCCGGTTGGCGCCGCCGCCAACGCTGCCGCGTTCCTCCGCCGGCAGCTCGGCGATGCTACGCAGGATCATCGTCAGCTCGGCTTTGCGGCCGAGGTAGCGGACCCGCAGCTCCTCCAGCTCGGCGCTGCCCGGGACGGCCCCGATAGCGGCCGTCGCCTCCAGCTCGATCTTCTCGAGCCGATCGAGGGTCATTGGGCCGCCTCCCGCATGCCGAGCGACGATATCCGCTCGCAGGCTATGGCTGCCGCGGCGGCTACGTTGAGCGACTCCGCCGCAGCGGGGCGCAGCGGGATGGTCAGGCGGAAATCGCACCAGCCCAGCAGCTCATCCGGGATCCCGCCCCTCTCCGAGCCCAGGCAAACGGTCGCCACCGGCCCCAGCGCGGCGATCGGCTCGCCCCCGTGGGCAATCAGCGCCGCCCGCGGAGCCGGCGTCTCCCCGATCGAAGCACGCAGCAGCGGCTGGCCGAAGACCGACCCCATGCTGGCCCGCACGGCTTTCGGTCCAAACGGATCGGCGCACTCGGGGCCGAGAACAACCGTGCCGCCGATCAGCGCATGCGCAGAACGGACGATCGCGCCGACGTTGCCAGGGTCCGCCACGCCATGCAGGTACACGCAGGGCGGCTTCGCCTCGTTCGCCCAACTCTGCTCCCAGACCGCGATCGCGCGCGTGCCCGAACCGAGCGCCGAGACCTCGGCGAGGAGATCGGGGTCGATCTCCTCGCCGCCGAGTGCGCTGCCGGCGGTACTGAGCAGGAAGCGTGGCTCGGCGCCAGCGGCCAGGCCCGCCTCGACGAGATCCTCACCCTCGGTCACGAACAGGCCCTCGCGCTCACGGTGCTTGCGCTCGCGCAGCTTGCGGATCAACTTCAGCTTCTCATTGTGGGGGCTGGAAATCATCTGCATTGGTTTCGGGTCGGTGGAATTTTCTCCTCGAACGCGGTCAAATCCTGGACAAATCCCGGACCAATAAAAAACGGGCCGTGAAGACGGCCCGCCCGGGAAAGTGGTGTTTGGGCTGCAGCTAGGCGGCCGCACCCTCCCGGGCAAGCTCGACAAATCGGCGGAAAGCATCGCGGTCGGAGACCGCGATCTCGGCGAGCATCTTGCGGTTCACCTCGACGCCGGCCTCGCTCAGGCCGTGCATCAGCTGCGAGTAGCTCATGCCCTCGAGCCGCGCGGCGGCGTTGATCCGGGTGATCCAGAGACGCCGGAACTCGCGCTTGCGGTTGCGCCGATCCCGGTACGCGTACATCCCCGAACGCTGCACCTGCTCTTTGGCGAAGCGATAAGAGGAATGCTTGCGGCCGAAGTAGCCCTTGGCTTCCTTCAGCACCTTGCGCCGCTTCTTATGGGCATGGACGGAGCGCTTGACCCGGCTCACTTGCCGCCTCCAAGCAGAGTCCGGACCCGCTTTTCGTCCGGCTTGGCAATCTCGACCGGCCGTGCCATCTGCCGCTTCCGCTTCGGTGACTTTTTCTCGAGGATGTGGCTCGAGTAGGCACGCCGACCACGCAGCTTGCCCGTGGCGGTCTTGCGGAAGCGCTTCTTGGCGCCGGAATGGGTCTTCATCTTCGGCATCGGGATGGGTATTGAAGCAGACCGGCCGGGAACGACCGGCGGAGACAGCGGGTGACGCCGGTAGGCTGCCGCGCGATGCGGATCGTCTATGTGATCGGAACGAGGCCGAACTTCGTCAAGACCGCGCCGGTGATCGCGGCCCTGCGCAACCGTCTTCCCGACGGGCGCCACGCAATCGTCCACACCGGTCAGCACTACGACCGGGCGATGTCGGAGGTCTTCTTCGAGGAGCTTGGCGTGCCCGCTCCAGACCACATGCTCGAGGTGGGCTCGGGCACTCACGCGGTGCAGACTGCCCGCACGATGGAGCGCCTGGAGCCGGTGCTCGAAGAGGAGCGCCCGGACCTGGTCATGGTCCCCGGGGACGTCAATTCGACCCTCGCCGCGGTGCTCACCGCCGCCAAGATGCACATCCCGGTCGCCCACATCGAGTCGGGCCTGCGCAGCTTCGACCGCACGATGCCGGAGGAGATCAACCGGATCGTCGCCGACGAGTTCTCCGAGCACCTCTTCCTGCACAGCGACGAGGCGATCGACAACCTGCGCGCCGAGGGCATCGCCGAGGAGCGCATGCACTTCGTCGGCAACACGATGATCGACACGCTGGTCGCGCTCGAAGACCGCTTCCGCTCGGTCGCTTCGGCCTCGAAGCTGGGGGTCGAGCCGGGCGGCTACGTGCTCGTGACCCTGCATCGTCCGGCGCTGGTCGACGGAGAGCTGCTGGCGGATACGGTTCACCGCCTGGCCGACCTGGCAAGCGAGATGCCGGTCGTCTTCCCGGTGCATCCGCGCACCCGCAAGAAGATGGAGGCGATCGAGTCCGAGCACCCAGGACTGCTGCTCTCCGAACCGCTCGGCTACGTCGACTTTCTCTCGCTGATCGCCGATGCTCGAGCGGTGCTCACCGACTCGGGCGGCATCCAGGAGGAGACCACCTACCTCGGCATCCCCTGCTTCACCCTGCGCGACAACACCGAGCGGCCGGTGACGATCCGTGCCGGCACCAACACCCTGCTCGGCCTCGATCCGGCCGCAATCGCCGGCATCCCGGAGGCCCTAACGGCAAGGCCCACCCAGCGCCCCGACCCCCCTCCCCTCTGGGACGGCAAGGCGGCAGAGAGAATTGCCGACGTGCTGACGTAGGACCCTCCCGACGGGGATGGAACGTCTTGTACTTTTTCGCCACCTGCCTCCGGGCGACAGCCCCGAGGTGATTCACCGAAAAAGTTAAGTGGAATCCCCGTCGGGAGGGTCCTGCTCGCCCTCCGTCTTCTCTTTGCCCGCCTCCGCCATCGCCTCCTTGCTGGGTGCCAGCATCATGCTCATGTTGCGCCCTTCCTGCAGCGGCTCGGACTCGATCGTCGCCAGCCCGTCGAGGTCCTCGAAGAGCCTCTGCAGCAGGTCGCGCCCGCGCTCGGGATGGGCCTGCTCGCGACCCCGGAACATGATCGTGATCTTGACTTTGTTGCGATGGCGCAGGAAGCGCTCGACGTGGCCCTTCTTGGTCTCGTAGTCATGGTCGGCGATCTTCGGCCGCAGCTTGATCTCGCGCACGTTGACCTGCTGCTGGTGCTTGCGCGCCGCCTTCTGCTTCTGCTCCTGCTCGTATTTGTACTTCGAGTAGTCGAGCAGGCGGGTCACCGGCGGTTTCGAGTTGGGCGCGACCTCAACCAGGTCGAGGTCGGCCTCCTGGGCGCGTTTCATCGCCTCCGAGGTCTCGACGATGCCGAGCTGCTCACCGTCGGCACCGATCAGGCGGACCTTGGGGACACGGATCCGCTCGTTGATGCGCGTCGAGTCGCGCTCCGGCGGACGGCGATCGAACCTGCGCGGGACAGGCACTAGCGAGAGGAGTGGTGGAACTTCAAGAGGACGAGGGAGGCGGAGGCGGCCACGGGACGCTCAGCGGCGCGATGTGTTTGGCATGCCTGCGAACAAGTGCCCGCAGTATAGACGCAGAGCCGAACTGGGGCAGCCGCGCTCAGGCAGCACGCTCGGCGCGGTGAACGAGATCGGCGAAATCGGCGTAGGTCATCGACCCCAGCTCGCCGTCGGCGTGCGAGCGCACGGCGACCTCGCCGCTCTCCTCCTCGCGATCGCCGACCACCACCATGTAGGGGTTGCGGGCAATTTCCGCGTCGCGCACCTTCTTGCCGATCGACTCAGAGCGGCGATCGACCTCGACCCGTACGCCGAGCTGACTCAGCTCCGCGGCGACCCTGTTGCCGAATTCGACATGGCGGTCGGAGATCGGCAGCACTGTCGCCTGCACCGGCGCCAGCCAGACCGGGAAACGGCCCCCGTAGTGCTCGATCAGGATGCCGGCGAAGCGCTCCAGTGAGCCGAGCAGGGCGCGGTGGATCATCACCGGCCGCTGCGGGTCGTCGTTCTGATCGGTGTAGGTGAGGTTGAAGCGCTCGGGCATGAAGAAGTCGACCTGGCAGGTGCCGCACTGCCAGGAGCGGCCCAGCGCGTCGGTGATGTGGAAGTCGATCTTCGGGCCGTAGAAAGCGCCGTCGCCGGGATTGAGCGTGTACTCGCGGCTCTGGCTCTCCAACGCGGCGCCCAGGGCCGCTTCGGCCTGCTCCCACTGCTCCTCGCTGCCGATCGACTTCTCCGGCCGGGTGGAGAGCTCGATGTGGACGTCCTCGAAGCCGAAGCGTGCGTAGAGCTCGTCGATCGCCTCGCAGATGCCGGTCACCTCGTCGACGATCTGCTCCGGCGTGCAGTAGATGTGCGCGTCGTCCTGGGTGAAGGCGCGAACGCGCAGCAGGCCGTGCAGGACGCCCTCGCGCTCGGCACGGGAAACCTGACCGAACTCGGCGACCCGCAGCGGCAGCTCGCGATAGGAGTGGCGCTCTGAGTCGAAGACGAGACAGGCGCCCGGGCAGTTCATCGGCCGGATCGCGTATTGCCGCTCCTTGGACTCGGTGAAATACATGTTCTCCTGGTAGTTGTCCCAGTGGCCCGAGCGGTGCCAGAGCTCGACGTCCATCAGATGCGGCGTCTTGATCTCGACGTACTCGCGCTTGCGCAGCTGTTTGTGCACCTCGGCCTCGATCAACCGCAGCAGGGTGGTGCCGTGGGCAAGCCAGAAGGGCATCCCCGGCGCCTCCTTGCGCAGCATGAAGAGGCCGAGCTGGGGGCCGAGGCGGCGGTGGTCGCGAGCCTTCGCCTCCTCGATCCGCTCGAGGTGGAGATCGAGGTCCTTCTTCGAGAAGAAGGCGGTGCCGTAGATCCTGGTCAGCATCGCGCGGCTCTCATCGCCGCGCCAGTAGGCGCCGGCGAGCGAGCTCAGCTTGACCGCCTTGATCCGCCCGGTGCCGGGACCGTGCGGACCGCGGCACAGATCCTCGAAGGGACCGTTGCGGTAGAGAGAGACGGTCTCGACGCCTTCGTCGCGGACGAGGTCCTCGATCAGCTCGACCTTGTAGTCCTGGCCCTGGGCACGGAAGATCTCGATCGCCTCCTCGACCGGCACGTCCCGCCGTTCGAACTGCTCGTCGGCCTCGATGTGGGCGCGCATCGCCGCCTCGATCCGCTCCAGATCGTCCTCGTTGATCTTGACGTCGGGCGGGAACTCGAAGTCGTAGTAGAAGCCCTGCTCGATCGGCGGCCCGATCGTCACCTTGGTCCCCGGATAGAGCTCCATCACCGCCTCGGCCATGACGTGGGCTGCGTCGTGGCGGATCAGCTCCAGCGCCTCGGGGTCGCGGTCGGTGAGGATCGCGATCTCGGCGCCGTCGGCAAGCCGCGCGCTCAAATCGCGCAGCTGACCATCGACGCGGATCGCCAGCGCGGCCTTGGCCAGCCCCGGGCCGATCGCCGCCGCAGCATCGGCGCCAGTCGAGCCGTCGGGCAGCTCCAGCGGCGTGCCGTCTGGGAGCTTCACCGTGATCTTGGTCGCGGCCTCCATCTTCCCCATGCTACGTGGGCCGGCACGACCGCGGCTCGGTGGAAACCTTTGGGGGTCTGTTCTACCCCAAATGCTTCCTCTCACCTGCCGGAGCGGGCCTGGCGTTCGGCGATCAGCGGACATGGACTGGGGCCGCCGAGGACGCCGCGGCGTTCCCAGACGATGTAGGGCCCAGCGCGGCGACGCAGAGTCAGCTGGCTGAAGGGCGGGCTCGCGGGCGGGGCGCTGGCGACGAAGAAGCGGATGCCGGTCGGCGGCCTTCCCCCGGCGGCGCTCGCCGGTTCGATGCAGACCCGGCTGCCGCGCAGCTCCCAGGCGATATAGCGCTGCCCCTGTTCGTCAGCCAACAGCTCGTCCGGGGCCAGGACCAGGGTCGAGCCGATTGCCAGCAGCGGACGGAGGCCGGTCAAGGCAGGCGAATACGAGGTCGGCCCGACCGGCGCGTTGGCGAAGGCGAGCAGCGAGCAGGCGCCGGCGGCGAGCAAGTATGGGAGGAGCGCCACGACCGCGGGTCCTGTCGCGGGAGAGGCGTATCTATCGGCTCGTCCGTGCCTTGGCAGCAAGATGGTGAGGGTCAGGAGCGGGGCGGCGACCTCCAAGGCCTTGGCCGACGTGTAGGGAGTGCCGCCTACGCGAGCGGCTACGTAGAGGCTGACGACCGAGATGAGGCCGGCGAGCAGTGCTCGCTCGCCGCCGCACCAGGCGCGCCTCACGCCGAGCACAAGGAGCGTGACGGCGAAAGCTGCGCCGACGTAGTAGACGAAGGCCGGCATGGCCCCGTCTCCCGGCGCCAACCGGAAGTCGCCGGACGGCCAGATCCCGAGCGCGGTGAACGGCGAGATCTGGCCGAAGAGGTTGCCGAGGCCGGCGCCGCTGGGGTCGAAGGTCTCGAAGCTGTGGAAGTCGATCATCCGGCCCAGCTCGGGGAGGGTGCCGACCAGGAAGACGACTGCCGCTAGGGACGCTGCGCGTAAGCCCGCGGGTCCTGTCGCGGCGGCCCTCCCCCATGTGCTCGGACGCCTTCGGCGTCCTCCGCTATGGGGGGCCCCCGCCGCCGCGCCACCCGCGGGAGTGACGCGGCTGCCCCAGACGTATTCTGCGATCGCCCAAAGCGCCGCTATCGCAGCCAGCCAGATGAGGCCCGGGAAGCTGTAGGTGTAGACGCTGCCGATTGCGATGATCGCTGCTGGGACGAAGCGCAGGGTTAGATGGCTCCATGTGCGGGTGCTCTCTCGCAGGGCCAAGACGAAGGCAAGGACCAGGGTGGCCTGAATGACCTCCTTGAAGGCGCCCTGGGCGTAGTAGGAGGCGACCAGGTACGGGAGGCCGACGATGAGGGCGGCGGCGGATCGGCGGATCGGCGGCTGGTTGGCGAAGGCCGCTAGCGCGGTCAGCGGGGCGAGGATCGCTGCTGCGATCGTCAGGCCGCTGAAGCCCTGGACGAAGCCGACCCCCAGGCCCTTGTCGAGGGCAACCACGACCGCGTGCGGCCCCAGCGGATAGCCCTGGTGGAGGAGCTGCGAGCCGTCTCCGTGGGCGAGGCGGTAGGTCGCCAGCAGATGCTGGGACATATCCGGGTTGAAGCCGGTGCCGAGGATGCCGAAGTGGCCTTCCACGGCGAAGGGAAGCGAGGCCGCGAGCAACGCTCCCGCTGCGACCGGCCAGCCGGCGCGAAACGCGTTCCCCCCGCCCTCCAGTCGACCGCGCAGGTAAAGCGCGCTTGCGAGCGCGAGGATGAGGACGACCACCGCCGAGACGATGCCGTCCCCCGGCAATCGCACCGTCGCCCAGCAGATCGCGCAGAGCAGGGCCAGTCCGACGGCAGGCGCCAGCCAGGACCAGCGCTTCACGCCGCAGAGAGCCAGCGCCGCCTGGCCGATCGCCAGCGAGGCGCTGCACACAGCCACAACCGCCGCATAGGTCCCGATCACTTGGCCGCCGAGCCTAAACTGAGCGCATGGCGCACGTCCCCCCCGCCCGCCACCTGCTGCGCGCCAAGGACCTCGCCGACGCTCGCTACTTCGAACCGCTCGATGTGGACGACATGGCTCGCGCTGCAGGCCTCTCCCGCGCTCATTTCAGCCGCGAGTTTCGCCGCGCCTTTGGCGAGCCGCCGCACGCCTACCTGTTGACGCGCCGGCTCGAGCGAGCGGCGGCGCTGCTGCGCACCACCGACAACTCGGTCGCCGAGATCTGCCTTGCGGTCGGACTGCAGAGCATCGGCTCCTTCACCACCAGCTTCAGCCGCACCTACGGCAAGTCGCCAACCGCTTACCGAGCCTCCTTCCCACCGGCTTCACATCTGGTCCGCATCCCGAACTGCGCCGTGCGCGCCTATGGCCGCCCCCAACACCGCACGTTTCGAGAAGACAACGGCAGGGTTCGCGCCTAGCATCGACAGCGATCTGTTCCGTCGAGCAAGGAGAACCCAGATGATCAAGATCGCCAATGCCCAGCTTTGGGTGCACGACCAGGACGAGGCGCTCGCCTTCTACACCGAGAAGGTCGGCATGGAGGTTCGCGCCGATGTCACCCTGCCCGAGATGGGCGACTTCCGCTGGCTCACGGTTGGGCCGGCCGGCCAGGAAGACGTCTCGATCGTGCTGATGGCCATCCCAGGCCCACCGGTCATGGACGAGGAGACCGCGGGGCAGGTCCGCGAGGTGATGGGGAAGGGTTTCGCCGGCACGGTCTTCCTGACCACCGACGACTGCCAGGCGTCCTACGAGGAGCTGAGGGCGCGCGGCGTCGAGTTCACCGAGACCCCCGAAGAGCGCCCCTACGGGATCGACTCCGGCTTCCGTGACCCCTCCGGCAACAGCATCCGCCTCACTCAGGTTCAGCTTCCGGCGGCGGTCTGAACTCGCCGCCGCCGAGCTCCGGCGGCAGGGCACGCGGCCCCTCGGGATAGAGCTGGCGCAGCTGCGCCTCGCTCATCTCGAGGGTGTTCGCCGCTTCCGGCGGCGCGCCGACGACCAGCCAGAGCGCCTCGGCGTCGGTGTCGTTGAAGACCTGGCGGACCGAATCGGGCTCGACCAGGAGCGCATCGAGCGGACCGAGTTCGAGCGCCTCATCGTCGACGCGAATCCGGCCCCGACCCTGCAGCAGCACGTAGAGCTCCTCCTGCCGTCGATGCCGGTGCTTGGTCGACGCCTGACCCGGCCGCAACCGCCAGAGCCGTGCCCCCAGCTCCTCGACCTCCAGCTGCTTGCCGAGATCCGTGTTGAGCACCCGCATCTGATTCGACTCGCGCCAAAAGGCGTCGTCAGCGCGCAACAATTGGTAGGCCATTCGTCGCTCCTTTTATGACAAACACGATAGTATGCAAAGTGCTTCTTGACTAGTGCCTTAGCTTTCTCGCAAAGTTTCAGCCGCGAGAGAGGAAGCGATGCAACTTCAGAAAATACTGCTGCCCCTGACGCTCGGGGCAATCGCCCTGTTCGCTTACGTGCCGTCGGGGGCTTCGGCCGCAGACCTCGACTGCGGGGACTTCGCGAACCAAGCAGAAGCCCAGGAAAACCTGCTTCCCGGAGACCCATATGGCCTGGACGGCGACGGAGATGGAGTCGCCTGTGAGGATCTGCCCTGCCCTTGCGCGACCGGCAGCGGCAACAGCGGGGGTGGTGATCCCGGCCCGGCGACCCCGCCCTCGCCACCACCGCCGAAACTCGACAAGGCAGCGGCCCGCGATGCGGCCGAACGAAAGGCACGCAAGTACACCCGCCAGCATGCCGCGCTTGATTCAGTCTCCCTACGGAGCTGCGGCCGGCGAAACCGCAACAAGGTCGTCTGCCACTTCGTTGCAACCGGGAAAACCAGCTCACAGCAAACGACCTGCCATTTCCGCGTTTCGGTCAAGGGCGAAGGCAACAGCACGTCAGCCCAAATCCGCGGCGTCAACTGCCGGTCTCGCCGACTCGTCGTTCTCTCCAGAGCCAGAGCGAAAGAGGCAATGAAGACAGCGGCACAAGGGCTTGCCCAAACTCGCGTGACCGTCTACGCCCTGAGCCGACTGGGACCGCGCGCCTTCACGGGCCTAGCCGAATGGACGCAGACCTCATCGACCAACACCGAAGAACTCTGCACGCTCGAACTCACCGCCAGGCTGCCAGCCGGGCAGTCGATCCGCGTCGCGACGCACAACCTCGACTGCCTGCAGGTCTGAGTAGATGGGCACAACTGGGCTCGAACCAGTGACCTCCGCCTTGTCGAGGCGGCGCTCTCCCAACTGAGCTATGCGCCCTGGGTGGTTATGAATCTAGCAACGAATCGAGCCGCTCAAGTTTGCCGGGCAATGGGCCGATTCAATCGGTGCAACTTTCTAGCCAACGCGGTGTTTCTCAAGTAGCAGTCGCTTGGCGGCAGCGCCAAGAACTTTCAAAGACTTGAGGACCGACGAGCCAGCTACGTGATCTATCTGGTGGTACGTCCTTCGGAAACAGAGGGCCCCGATTGGGGCCCTTTTCCGTTGCTCAGTCGACGTGCTGGCTCGGCAGGTGCCAGCGACGGGGCGCGATCAGATCGTTGATCGCATCCGGCCCCCAGCTTCCCGCCGCATAGGGCTGGACCGGGGGCGGATTCCTCAGCAACGGCTCGGATACCTCCCAGAGGCGCTCGATCCCACCGGAGGTGGTGAAGAGCATGCGATCGCCGAGCATGACGTCGTGGATCAAGCGCTCATATGCGTCGAGAGCGCGATCGGGGCCGAAGGTGTCGGCATAGCTGAATCGCATATGGGCCTCTCCAAGATGCATCGTCGGCCCCGGCACCTTGGCGAGGAAGGAAGCCGAGATGCTGCCCGGATCGCCGAGCTCGAAGGTGAGGTGGTCGTGGCCGAACGCCTCGACGATCTCGCCGCAGTCGAGCGGGAACATGCGCCGCGGCGGCTGCTTGAAGGCAACCGTCAGAAGATGACGGTCCCCGGCCAGGCGCTTGCCTGAGCGCAGATAGAAGGGCACGCCGCCCCAGCGCCAGTTGTCGACGAAGGCTCGCAGGGCGACGAAGGTCTCGGTGTCCGAGTCCTTGGCAACGCCATCCTCATTGCGGTAGCCCTGGTACTGGCCGCGGACGACGTCGGCCGAGTCGAGAGGCGGCATCGAGTCGAAGACCTTCTCTCGCTCGGCGGTCAGCGGCTTCGCGTCGAGCGAGACGGGCGGCTCCATCGCGACGAAGCTGAGCACCTGAAACAGATGGGTGACGACCATGTCGCGAAACGCTCCCGTTTCCTCGTAGAAAGCCGCGCGCATCCCGATCGAGAGCGTCTCGGGAACGTCTATCTGCACATGGTCGATGTGATTGCGATTCCAGACCGGCTCGAACATCCCGTTGGCAAAGCGCATCGCCAGCAGGTTCTGCACCGCCTCGCGTCCGAGGTAATGGTCGATGCGAAAGATGTCCTCCTCGTTGAAGACAGAGAGCAGGCAGGTATTCAGCTCCCGTGCCGAGGCCAGATCGAGCCCGAAGGGCTTCTCGGTGATCACATGGGCGCCGTCGCCGAGGCCAAGCTCCCCGAGGGCGCGAACGGTTGCCCCGGTCGCCTGCGGCGGCAGCGCGAGATAGTGCAGGGTGCGAGCCTCCTCACCAAGCTCCACTCGAGCATCGGCGACCGCGTCGGCAAGCCGATCGAGGCCATCGCCGATGTCGACGAAGCGCAGGTTCTCAGCGAACCGATCCCATGCCTCAACCCCCGGCGGCCGGCGACCCGAATCCTCTACCGCCTCCCGGGTCATCTGACGGAACCCATCCTCGCCGACATCGTGCCTGGCGGCGCCGATGATTCGAAAGTCCAGCGGCATCAACCCCACCTGCGCGAGGTGAAACATCCCGGGCAGCAATTTGCGCTTGGCAAGATCGCCCGTAGCCCCGAAGAGCACGATCACATGGCCCTCCTGGACGCGCTCAGCCCCGGCGACCGGCTCAATCGCAGTCACGGTGCCCACCGCCTCAGCCTGTCAGATAGATAACCAAGAATCCAGCCGTAGAGCCGAAGGCGCCTACCAGAATCGAACTGGTGTAAACGGCTTTGCAGGCCGCTGCGTAGCCACTCCGCCAAGGCGCCGGGGCGAAGGGCACAGCCTAGCGTTGGTATTGGGCATCCGGCGTCAGGGAGTCGTCGATTGCGACGGCTACGAGCACGGCGGTTGCCGCAGCGACGGCGATGAGGAGGCTGAGGGGGGCAGTGGCCGGAGCGAGAATCGCCAAGCCGAGGCAGGCAAGCACTCTGGACCTCGGCGTGCGGCCCGTCGCCCGCCGCATGAAGCCCGACTGGGCGAGCAGGAAGATTGCCGGACCGCCAAAGACGAGCAGGCAGATGTCGAAGCTGATCGATCCGCCCGGAGCGGCGATCGCGAGCTCATCCCCCACGGCGATCGCGATGATGCCGATGACCATCAGGATGAGGGTGTAGTTGCCGAGACCGACTATGCGCGAGGGGTTGTCCGTTTCCTGCACGGCCCTGACCCCGATCTCCTCGGCGCGGTGGAAGTAGCACCACCAGAGCGCGACCGAGCCGGTGAAGGCAAGGGCGAGGACGAGCAGCCGATCGGCCGCAACCGGCTCGCCGGCGAATGCATTTCCAAGGGTGAGAACGGTCTCGCCGAGGGCGATCAGGAAGAAGAGGCGGAATCGCTCCAACAGGTGCTCGGCGTAGATCTGACTGTCGGAGCTGAAGGGACTCCTGCGCCCTGGCAGCGGGTGTCCGGCGATCACGCCGCCATAGGTGATCAGCGTCGCAACCGCCCACAGGGCAAGACGGAGACTGCTTCCGCTGGCGATCCCGGCGATCCAAATCGGCGCGGTCCCCAGCTCCCAAACCAGGGCATTGGTGAAATGCATGTGCAGGCGATGGCCACGGAAGGCGACGACGGCAAACACCGTGCGACCGATCTGGATCGAGAGGTAGCCGATCACGAACAGGCCGGCACGGTCGCCGAATGCCTCAGAAATCGACGTGGACATGACCAGGCTGGCGAACATCAGGCAGAGCAGCAGCAGCCGGACGGGCTGGCGGTCGGCGTCGAGCCAGTTCGACGTCCACACCGTCATGAACCACGCATACATGATCGCCAGGGTGAGGACCAGCGTCTCGGCCATCCCGCGAGCGTCGACGTGGTCGAAGAGATGACGTGCGAGCTGGCTGATGGTGAAGACGTAGACAAGATCGAAGAAGAGCTCCAGCGGCATCACCGCCCGCGCCACTTCGCGCGGTCGCACGAGCGAGGCCGGGCGATCGTCCGTGGGCACCATCATCGAACCTGCAGCATGCGACCGCTCGCGGACGGCAACGCGTCAGGTCAGGTCATTGCCGAACACACTGAGCGATTGCCAGGCCGGCCACGCACCGCATAGGATCGGTACTTAGCCATGAGGAGTTTGGTACGGCCTCCTCCTGGTCAGGCGACCCGGCCGCGGCCCCCCTGCCTCCCGGCCGGGTCGCCGCATATCGGTCCGAGCTCGGAGGAAGCTAGAACTTGAGCAGCGTTGCGACCGAGATGTGCGGCCAGTTGATCTCGTCGAAGTTCAGAATCACCGTCTGCGTGTACTGAAGCTGCAGGAGCGTGCCGCCACCTTCCAGCTGGATGGTCTCGATCCAGAAGATCGCCTCCATCGAGATCGCGTCGGCGTTGACGGTGAGGAACGGGATGTTCTCGATGCCGCCGCTCGGCTTGGTGTCGATGATCAGGACGACGGTCTCCGAGATCGTCTGGCCCTCGATCGCCTCGGTGAGGACGAGGTTCGGGTTGGCCACCGCCCCCGCGGGGATGCCGGGCGGCGGTTTGGCCTCGAGGTAAGGATCGGTGTAGCCCAGGCCCCCCACCGGTTTGCCGGTCGCTGCCTCGACCGGAGCGGAGTTGACCGGCGAGATCGTCGGCCCGCCCGAGACGGTGAAGCCTTTCCCCTGCGCCAGAAGGGAGTTGCCATGCGGGACCGTCGCCAGGCGCACCACGCTCGCTTCGGCCTGCGGCGCGGTGGTGGCGGGAACGCTGAGCCAGATACCCGGCTCGATGTGCAGCCCACCGTTCGTCACCGCATCGCTGACCCGCTGCAGATAGGTGAGCCCAAGAAACGAGATGTCGTCCTGCTTGGAGCCGCGATTTGGGATCGGTCCGGAGATCGACGTGAATTCCAGCGTCTCCTTGGTTGCGTCCAACTCCAGGAAGAAGGGCCTGTCGTCGTGCTTGTCCGGGCGCGCGATGAGGTTGAAGCCATTCCCGACCCAGGTTCCCCGAAGCTTCGCCAGCGCTCCCAGTTCAGCGTCGATCGGATAGCCGCCCCCACGCGGAACGTCGGCCGGCGGAACTTCCACCGGCGTCGGCACGGCCGCCTCGCTCAGACCTTGCTTCGCAACCTGGGTCGCAAGGAATTTCGTCGGCGCGTTCGGGTGTGCAGTTGCATCGGGGTCGGTCATGGATCGGGATAGTAACCCACTAATTGCTTACACCTGAGTATTTAAACTGCTAGCTCGACCACCGTCCGAGTAATGACCTCATCTCGACGAAGGGCGGCTCTCAGGCCGAATGCATCAGTCCGGCAGCTCGATCGACTGTGCGTGGTTGAAGACGTTGCCGGGGTCCCACCGCGCCTTCACCCGCTGGAGGGCCGGGTAGTTGTCCTTGTAGTAGAGCCATTGCCAATCCGGCAGGTCCACGTCGGGATAGCCGACGTAGCAGCCGTCGACGGTCCCGTCCGGCCTTGGTCCGGCCTGTCCATACATCGACGTGTAGAAGTCGCCGATCCAGGCAAGGTTCTCATCGTCGTTCGCCGGGTCGTTCCAGTAGGTCTGGAACTGCAGCTTCATCGTCGAGGACCTCTGCGCCACGGCGGTCTCGCCCGGTCCCACGGCGTTCACCCGGCCACCGTAGGAGTCGATCTGGAGCAGCGACTGCGACTGCGGCAGCGCGCCCGACGAGAGCGCCTCCCACATTGCGGTCACATGACTCTGCGGAAACTCCTTGATCATGTACGAGGACTTGTACTTGCCACGCCGGTTCGGCCCCGAGCCGTTCAGCGTCTGCGTGACCAAGAGCCAGGGCAGGACCTCCGCCGAGGTGGAGGGAGCCACGGCGTGCGGATGACCGCTGGCGCGCAGCGGAGCGCTGATCGCCGGGAGGCCGTCGGCCATGGTGGCGAGGAACTCGTCCACGCGACCAGTCGCGGGGCCGACGTACTGCGCCGTCAACGTGATCTGAGGCGTTGGGCCGACGTTCTGGTTGAGGTGCAGCAGCGTGAAGAGGCCGGAATAGGGTCCGTCGACTCCGCTGTTCTGGGCGAGCCAGTCACCATAGACGAGCACGAGCTTCGTGAACGTGTCCTCGTCGAGGTCACTCCAGTTCCAGGCCACAGTCGCGAGCTCCGCATACTCGGGCGCCGGCGGTGGATCCTTGAACCAGAAGCGCGTGACGATCCCGAAGTTGCCCCCGCCCCCGCCTTGATGCGCCCACAGCAGCGCGCGCTCGTCTGGATCCGGCGAGTCGAGGCTCACCTGGATCGCGGCCGCCTTCCCGCTCCCGTCGACGTAGACGAGCTCGACGGCGTGCAGGTAGTCGACCGTCAGCCCGTGCAGCCGTGACAGCAGGCCGTACCCCCCGGCCGTCACATGTCCCCCCGCCCCCACCGAATAGCAGGACCCAGCCGGAATCGTCACGCCGTACTCGCGCTCGAGGTGCGTGTACACGTTCCAGAGCGTGGCTCCTCCTTCCACGCAGTACCAGCCGTTCTGGGGATCCAGATATACGTCGCCCATCGGCGAGAGGTCGATGATCACCCCGCCGCGGTTCTCACAGACGAAGTTCTCATAGCAGTGGCCTCCGCCCCGGAAGGTGATGCGATGCCCTTCGTCGAGGGCTTTCTGGACAGCCTTCACGACCTGGTCGGTGTCCCCGCAGAGGGCCACGTAGCTCGGTTCACCGACCCAGCGGAGGTTGAAGCCGCGAACCAGGGTGGGGTAGCGCGAATCATCGGGGTAGACGAAATCGCCGAGGAATACGTCGGCTCGGGGCGAGGGCACGTGCATACGCTACAACCGCCGGTGCCTAATAATCAGAAACTGAGGTGTTGGGGTCCCGGGCCTGGTCGATCGGTTGCAGCTACTGGTCGTCGTCCAGCTTGACCGGCAGCCCCTGGTCGTGAATCAGGGTGAAGTGAAGGGCGCCGGGGTTGAACTCGTGTTCCCCTCCCCCGGTGCAGTGGTTCATGTTGGGCTCGTCGGACCGAGCGTAGAACAGCACGTTGCACTTCGTGCAGAACTCCCAGCCCGCCTGGACGTGCGCGGCTTCCGGGCGGCCGTGGGGAACCCCGAAGTCACGCGACATGTCCGGCGTATGACGATTCTGGGCGTTGGGGTCGGCGGCACATTTGCCCTTCCCGTCGCCGTTGAAGAAGATGGCCTCGCATTCCTTGCAGCGCCGCCAATCGAACTGCGCGTCCGACTGTCGGGTGCCGAACATCAGCTGAAAGTTGAAGTTGGAGCTGGAGTGGGTTTCCTCGTGCCTGCGGCCATCTGCCGGGCAGAAGCCCTTGGACGAGGACCGGTCGTTGTTGTAGAGCGTTTGGCACTTCCCGCAACGGCGCAAGTGTTCGATCGCGATCGTGGACACTTCTATCTCCATTCATCTAGGGGACAAAACCCGCCAATCGCCGACCGCAGCCGCCGACCCAAGCCGATGGTAACCGCTCCTGAAGTTTACGAAGAATTTCTTTACTAAACCCTAAAGAAACCGCACGGCGCGCACCAAGCGCGCCGTGCCTCGATTGGGCTCATGTCGAGATGTCGACTCACGGTTCCGATCCGAAGGCGCTGCCGCTGCTTCTGTCGTCAAGTCGGGATAGCCCGACATCGGAAACCACCGGAGCAAGAAGGATCGCCTCGAAGACGGACCACGGCGCGGCCCTGGATGGCATCGTCGCCGCCTCTGATTGGGCAGCAACGGGCCGCGAAGGTCCGAGTCAAGCGGCCGCGGGAGCGGCTTAGCCTCCACCCTGACAGCGAAAAGCCCCACCTGGCGGGGCTTTTCCCAAAGCGGCTGATGGTGTCCGGTTCCACGACATAAGCGACACCCGTGTCAGGACATAGGAGACACCTAATGAGGGGAGCTCTCCTGTGGACAAGGCGCGGTATCTGGTCGAAGCGCACGTGCTGGAGGGCCGCTCGGTTGGTCGGGGGTCGGCGGCGGACCGGACCCGTCAGCCGATCTGCTCTGCCAGCTCGATGATGATCCCCTCAGGGCCGCGGACGTAGCAGAGCCGGTAGCTGTCCTCGTAGCGCACCAGCTCGCCGACGAGCTCAGTGCCGCGGGCTTGTAAGCCGGCGACTACGGCGTCGATGTCTTCGACGAGGAAGGCGAGATGGCGGAGGCCCGGCGTGTTCGCCGGCGCGTGCGGATCG